>Ga0316620_10000260_pt1 | contig 20972 bp, 21 predicted proteins | sample OWC_Aug_M1_C1_D5_FD_207651 | JGI IMG/M metagenome (GOLD analysis project Ga0316620, IMG submission 207651) | Wetland soil microbial communities from Old Woman Creek delta, Ohio, United States - OWC_Aug_M1_C1_D5_B | ecosystem: Environmental > Terrestrial > Soil > Wetlands | place: USA: Ohio...
GCGGCCTCGGTGGAGATCTGGGCCGACGCGTTCCGCCGCGCTCAGAGCCTCGACCCCGAGAAACTGCGCGATGCGCTAGCGGCGACCGACATGGAGACGTTCTACGGCCACATCAAGTTCGGCCCCGCCGGAAACAACATCGCCAAGCCGATGGTGCTGAGACAGATCCAGGGCGGAAAGTACGTCGTCGTGGCCCCAACCAAGTACGCGTCCGACCCGGTCGTTTTCCCGCGCAAGCCGGTCGAATAGCGCCGCAATTTGGAGCCTGGGACCGCGCCGGCCGATTGGCCGGCGCGGTCACGTTTATATGTGGGAAAACCTGCAGATCCTGATCGCGGCGCCGGTCTTCAACGTCCAGCTGATTCTCAACGGACTGACGGTCGGAGCCGTATTCGCCCTCGCCGGCTACGGTCTGGCGCTCGTATGGGGCGTCACCAACGTCAAGAACTTGGCCCAGGGCGACTTCGTGATGATGGGCGGCTATGTCGCCTACGAGTTCGGCAAGCACGGCCTCAACCCGATGCTCGCGCTGGTCCCCGCGGCGGCGCTGATGTTCGCATTCGGCTGGCTCGCGTACCGCCTGGTGATCCGGCGCGTGATCCAGCTCGATCTGTTCACCTCGCTGCTCGCCACGTTCGGCATGGCGATCGTGATCCAGCAATCGCTCAACCTGGTGTTCGGGCCGGACGTTCGCACGGCGAGGTCGGGACTAGGCGAAATCAAGATGTTCGGCGGCATGGTCGAAATCACCGAGATCCGGCTGATCGCGTTCGCCCTGTGCATACTGCTCGCGGCCGGGATGGTGCTATTCATGAAGAAGAGCCGGATGGGCCAGGCGATCCGGGCGACTGCGCAGGACGCCCGGGCAGCAAGGGTACTCGGCGTCAACACAGATCGCGTCTACGCCCTCACCTACTCGATCAATGCGGCCATTTGCGGGGCTGCAGGGGTGCTGATTGCCATGATCTGGGTGATCCAGCCGTTCTACGGCATCGCCTATTCGGTGCGGGCGTTCGTGATCGTCACTGCGGCGGGACTCGGTAACCTTGCGGCGGTGATCATGACCGCGCTCGGCCTGGGCGTCATCGAGCAATACAGCGGCTTCGTGCTCGGCGCGCAGTTCCAGCAGGCGACCATCGTCGGCCTGCTGCTGGCGATTCTCATCTGGCGGCAGATTGCCCTGAAGCGGCAGCGCAAGGCTCTTCAATGACGCGCCCTTCGCTCCTCCTGCACGTGGCGATCCTGGTGGCGGGGATCGCCGCGCCATGGCTGTTTCCTGGGCACTCGGTCCAGTTCGCCGTTCTCTGGCTCATGATCCTGTTCGCCCAGACCTGGGACACGATGGGCGGCCAAATGGGATACAACTCGCTCGGCAACATCCTGTTCTTCGGCTTGGGGATGTACGTCTGTGCGATGACGCAGATCGGCCTGTACTACGACCTGGCGGCCTATACCGCGTCGAGCGGCGCGATCAAGATCGATTTCACCGATCAGCAGTACTACGTCGGTCTTGCGCTCGGCGTCGTGCTGGCCGCGCTGGTCCCCGTGGCCGCGGCCGCAATCCTCAGCTGGATCCTGTTCGGCCTCCGGGGCCCATACTTCGCGATCGGCACGCTCGGCGTGGCGATCGCCGCCGCGGAGCTTACCAGCGCATGGAATTACGTCGGCGGAGGCAGCGGCATTGCGATGCCGGTCTTTCCCGGCGGTCCGGGATCCCGGGAGCGTTTCTTCTACTTCGCCTGCATGGTCGCGGCCATGCTCTGCTACCTGTTCCTGCGCTGGCTCTACGGCACGCGGTTCCGTCTCGCGATCAATGCGATTCGCGACGACGAGGACAAGGCAGAAGCCCTCGGGCTGCACACGCGGCGCTACAAGATGGTGGCCTGGTCGGTATCGGCGTTCTTTCTCGGCATCGCCGGCGCGTTGTTCGGCAACATGACGGGATTCATCGAGCCCCTTGAGGTCGCGTACCCGACGCTGACCTTCGGCATATTCATGGTCGCCATGACGCTTCTCGGCGGCAAGGGCACCCTGTGGGGGCCGGTTCTCGGCGCCGTGCTGTTCTATACGCTGAAGGAAGTGACCTGGACCTACCTTCTCGGATGGCAGTGGATCGCGCTCGGCTTGCTGATCATCGTGAACGTGGTCTATTTCCAGCAGGGCATTATGGGCTGGCTGCAGCAGCGCAAGCCCGAGTGGTTCGGCGTGCGCGTCGACCCGGAGGCCGCGAGTGACCCCGCGGCAGAGAAGCGCGGATGAGCACGCCGATCATCGAGGTTCGGGGTGTCACCAAAGCCTTCGGCGGCGTGAGCGCCAACCGCGGGGTGTCCCTCAAGGTCGAACCCGGCAGCATCACCGGCCTGATCGGGCCGAACGGCTCGGGCAAGACCACGCTGTTCAACTCCATTGCCGGACATCATCCGATCGACTCCGGCTCCATTCTCTTCGAAGGCCAGGAGATTACGCGCCTCGGCGTACAGCAGATCGCGCGCCTCGGCCTGGTACGCACCTACCAGCAGACGCGGATCTTCCCCAAGATGGACTGCATCCATAACCTGCTGATCGCCGCTCCGCACCGCGACAGCGAATGGCGCGACATGTTCCGCCGCTATCCGCCGGTGATGGCGGAGAAAGCGGAGAGGTTGCTCGAGTTCGTCGGCCTCTACCAGAAACGCAGGCTGATCGCCGGGACCCTGTCGTTCGGCCAGCAGAAGCTGCTTGAGTTTGCGATGGCCCTGATGAACGAGCCGAAGGTGCTGCTGCTCGACGAGCCCACTGCCGGCATCAACCCCACGCTGATCAACGGACTGATCGACCGCCTCAAGCGCGCCAACCGGGAATTCGGTATCACCCTGTTCGTGATCGAACACAACATGCGCGTCATCATGAACCTCGCCCAGCACATCTACTGCCTGTCGCGCGGCGAGCTGCTGGCCGAGGGCCCCCCCGAGAAGATCCAGGACGATCAACGCGTCATCGACGCCTACCTCGGAGCGCACTGATGGCGGACGCACACGGCAAAACCAGCGGCTATCACCTCGGCTCGGTCGACACGGTCCTGTCAGTCGACGAGGTTGCCCGCCAGGCCGAGCGCCTGCGCGAAGAGGTCCCCGAGGAGCGGCTGCTAAAGCTGGCGGGCGGAGAGCCGTTCCTTTCGATCGCGGGTCTGCGCGCCGGCTACGGCAACATGGAGATCCTGCACGAATTCACGCTGCACCTCGGGCGCGGCCAGTCGTTGTGCCTGATCGGGCCGAACGGGGCGGGAAAATCCACGGTGCTGCATTCCGTGTTCGGCTTCACGCGGATTTTCGGCGGCCGGATCTCGATCGGACCGCGCGGCGCGCAGCGCGATATCACGGCGATGACCTCCGACCGCAAGCTCAAGGAAGCCCGCGTCGCCTACATCGTGCAGGACAAGTCGGTTTTTCCGGACATGACCGTCGAGGAAAACCTGCTCATGGGAGGCTTCCTGCTCCACTCGCACAAGGCCGCCAAGGCCGCAGCCGAGCGCGTGTTCGACAAATACGAGCGCCTCGCACTGCGGCGCAACCACCCGGCCCGCGTGCTCTCCGGCGGCGAAAGGCGATTGCTGGAGATATCCCGGGCATTGGTAATGGATCCGGAAGTGCTTCTGGTCGACGAGCCGTCGATCGGCCTCGAGCCGCGCTTCATCGACATGGTGTTCGCAATTCTTCAGGACCTTCAGCAACGCGAGGGCAAGACCATCCTGATGGTCGAGCAAAACGCCAAGAAGGGCCTGGAGTTCGCCGACCTCGGCTACGTGCTGGTCTCCGGGCAGCTGGCGCTGGCCGGAAAGGGCAGCGAGCTGCTGCAGAACCCGGAGGTCGGGCGGCTGTTCCTCGGCGGCTGACGCCCCCGCCCCGTCAGGGACGGATTTCCACCGCGATACCGGCAGGAACGAGGTCGAACAGCTCGACGATATCTGCATTGCGCATGCGGATGCAGCCGATCGAGCCGGGCTTGCCCATCTGTACGCTGTCGGGGGAGCCGTGGATATAGATGTAGCGCCGCATGGTGTCGACCTCGCCCAGGCGATTGAATCCCTTTTCGCAGCCCGATAGCCACAGGATTCGCGTGAGGATCCAGTCGCGGCCCGGGTAGCGGACGTGCAGCTCAGGCGTCCACAGTTCGCCGGTCGGACGGCGCCGCGCAAACACCGTGTTGGGCGGCAGGCCGGTGCCAATTTTGGCCCGCACGATATGCTGCCCCCGTGGCGTGCAATAGCTGCCGTACTTTTGGCCGACGCCGTTTTTCGAGGTCGACACCGAGTAGCGCCGCACCGCCCGGCCATCGTCGCCAAGCAGCGTGAGCGTCTGCGCCGTGATATCTACGTCGATCTTCATCATTTGCGGCGCTTCGCGAAAAACTCGCTCAGCAGGGCGCCACACTCCTCCGCAAGTACTCGCCCTTCCACGGTCGCGTGGTGATTGAGGCGGCTTTCGGCAAACAGGTTCATGATGCTACCCGCCGCTCCCGTTTTCGGATCGGGAGCACCAAACATCACGTGCGCGATGCGCGCGTGGAAAATGGCACCAATGCACATTGCACAGGGCTCAAGGGTTACGTACAGAGACGCTCCCGTAAGGCGGTAGTTTCCGACCGCCTTGCAGCCGGCACGAATCGCCTCCATCTCGGCGTGGGATGTGGCATCGGCCGAGGAAATCGGACGGTTCCAGCCCTCCCCGATCACCTTGCCACCCAGCACCACTACGGCGCCAACCGGCACCTCCCCTTCGCCTTCCGCACGCCGCGCGAGCTCAATGGCGCGGCGCATGAAAACGCTGTCGCTCGGTTCCACTCAATCCGACCCTTTTTCCTGATGTCCGCCGAACTCGTATCGCATGGCAGAAAGCAGCTTGTCCGCGAACTCCGCCTCACCACGCGAGCTGAAACGCTGATAAAGGGCGGCAGTGAGAACATGCGCCGGTACCGCCTCGTCGAGGGCGACCTTGGCGACCCAGCGCCCCTCTCCCGAATCCGAAACCCTCCCGCTGAAGCGTGAAAGTTCGGGGTCTTTGAACAAGGCGAGCGCCTGCAGGTCCAGCAACCACGAGCCGATCACACTCCCGCGCCGCCATACTTCCGCGACGTCCGGCAAGTTGAAGTCATATTGATAGTGCTCCGGATTTCGCAACGGCGCCGTCTCGGCATCGGCTGCGCGATGCCGCTTGCCCACGTTGGCCGCGCGAAGAATCGCGAACCCCTCGGCGTAGGCGGCCATGAGTCCGTATTCGATGCCGTTGTGCACCATCTTGACAAAGTGACCAGCGCCGTTTGGACCGCAGTGGAGGTAACCCCGCTCGGCGGTGCCGCCGGCATCCTCGCGCCCGGGTGTTCGCGATATCGTGCCCATACCCGGCGCGAGCGTGGCAAAGATCGGATCGAGATGCTCGACCACCGCGGTCTCGCCACCGATCATCATGCAATACCCGCGCTCCAGGCCCCGGATCCCGCCGCTAGTGCCCACGTCCACGTAGTGAATCTGCCTCGGCGCGAGCTCCTTGGCGCGCCGGATGTCGTCGACGTAATGTGAGTTCCCGCCGTCGATGACGATATCGCCTGGCTCCAGGTGCGGCAGAAGACCGGCGATAGCCGCGTCCACCGCCGCTGCCGGAACCATCAGCCATACGGCTCGCGGCTTGTTCAGCTTGCCTGCCAGATCCCCGTGCGAGGCCGATGCCGTGACCTTGTTTTGGACCAAGTCCTGTACGGCGCGCGGAGAGGTGTCGAAGACCACGCAATCGTGCCCGTCATTGAGAAGGCGGCGCACCATGTTCGCCCCCATGCGACCCAGTCCGATCATTCCCAGTTGCATGACAGCCTCCTTGACGGTCGGCTCGGTGGACCGAGGTTCATGCCTGCCGCCCGAGCTTCCGGTAGCGCCGGATCAAAGCTCGCGTGGAGCTATCGTGACCGGCCGTCGGCGCCTCCGTTTGGCCCAGCGCGGGGATGATGCGGTCGGCCAGCACTTTGCCGAGTTCGACACCCCATTGGTCGAACGAATCGATACCCCAGATCGCGCCCTGCGTAAACACGCTGTGCTCGTAGAGCGCCACCAACTTCCCGAGCGCCGTTGGGGTCAGGCGCTCGAGGAGGAGCGTATTGGAGGGGCGGTTGCCCTCGAAGCTGCGGTGCATGACAAGCCGCTCGGGCGACCCTTCCGCCCTCACCTCTTCCGGCGTCTTGCCGAACGCGAGCGCCTCGCCTTGCGCAAAGACGTTCGCCAGCAGCAAGTCGTGGTGACGGCCGAGCGGATTGAGCGGCTGACAAAAGGCGATGAAGTCGATCGGAACCAGTCGGGTTCCCTGGTGGATCAGCTGATAGAAAGAATGCTGTCCGTTGGTCCCCGGCTCGCCCCAGTAGATGGGCCCGGTGTCGTAGCGCACGGGCTTTCCGTCGAGCGTGACGCTCTTGCCGTTGCTTTCCATCGCCAGTTGCTGGAGGTAGGCCGGAAATCGCTTCAGGTATTGGTCGTAGGGCAAAACCGCCGCAGTCTGGGCTCCGAAGAAATCGTTATACCAAACGGCTAGCAGCCCCATGAGCACCGGTAGATTGCGCGCGAACGGCGCGGTTCTAAAGTGCTCGTCCATCTGGTGGAAGCCATCCAGCATCGCGCGGAAGTTCTCCGCTCCGATGGCCACCATGGTCGAAAGGCCGACGGCGGAGGTCATGGAGTAACGTCCGCCCACCCAGTCCCAGAAGCCGAACATATTGCCGACGTCGATGCCGAATTTCGCCACTTCCGCTGCATTCGACGAGACGGCGACGAAATGCCTTGCAACTGCCTTCTCATCGCTTCCCACACCGTCGAGCAACCAGGCGCGCGCCGTGCGGGCGTTCGTCATCGTTTCAAGGGTGGTGAACGTCTTCGATGCCACGATGAACAGCGTTTCCGCCCGGTCGAGGCCGCGCACGGCCTCTGCGAAATCCGTGCCGTCGACATTCGACACGAACCTGTACGTCATGGCGCGCTCGCTGTAGTGCTTGAGTGCCTCATAGGCCATCACGGGCCCGAGGTCCGAGCCGCCAATTCCGATATTGACGATGTTGCGGATTCGCTTGCCCGTGTGTCCTGTCCAGGCACCGCTGCGTACGCGGCCTGAAAAGTCAGCCATCCGGTCGAGCACGGCGTGGACGTGCGGAACGACGTTTTCGCCATCGACGACGATCGACGCGCTCCGCGGAGCACGCAGCGCCACGTGCAGCGCGGCGCGCTGCTCGGAGACGTTGATCCTGTCGCCGCGGAACATGGCGTCGATGCGTGCGCGGAGACCGGACTCGTCCGCGAGCTGCAGGAGGAGCGCCAGGGTCTCGTCCGTGACGCGGTTCTTCGAATAGTCGAGATAGACGCCGACCGCTTCAGTGGCCAATCGCTCGCCGCGTGTCGCGTCCATCGCGAAGAGATCGCGCAGGTGCAGCTGCCGGACCAGTTTGCAATGCGCGCCGAGCGCTTTCCATGCGGGTCGTCTGCTGAGTGTTCTGCCATGTGCTGCCATCTCGGTACTCCTCTCCTTCGCGGGCATCGCTTATCCCCCCGCAGCCAATGCGCGGGCCACGATTCGCTTCGCCTCGGCGACGATGGCTGCCAGGTGTTTCTCGTCCCGGAAGCTCTCCGCGTAGAGCTTGTAGACGCTTTCGGTCCCGGAGGGCCGCGCCGCGAACCAGCCGTTCGTGGCCACGACTTTGAGGCCACCGATGGGTACGTTGTTGCCTGGGGCGTTTGTCAGCTTCATGGAAATCGGCTCGCCGGCTAGCTCCGACTCCTTGACGGCCTCCGGTGAAAGCTTCGCGAGCCTCGCCTTTTGCTCGGGGGTGGCGGCCGCATCGATGCGCGTGTAGTAAGGCGTCCCGAACTCGGCGGTGAGTTCCTGGTAGTGCTCGCCGGGATCCTTTCCCGTACGCGCGGTGATCTCCGCGGCGAGCAGGTTCATGATCAGGCCATCCTTATCCGTCGTCCAGGCCGTCCCGTCGCGGCGCAAAAAGCTCGCTCCCGCGCTTTCTTCGCCGCCGAAGCACAATGAACCATCCAGCAATCCCGGCGCGAACCACTTGAAGCCCACCGGTACTTCGCAAAGCCTGCGGCCGAGCCCATGCACGACCCGGTCGATCATGCTGCTGCTGACGAGCGTCTTCCCCACCAGAGCCTGCGCTGACCAGCTCGCGCGGTGCAAGAGAAGGTATCGGATTGCGACCGCAAGGTAGTGGTTCGGATTCATCAACCCTGCCGAGGGCGTAACGATGCCGTGGCGGTCGGCGTCGGGGTCGTTTGCGAAAGCGAGGCGATATCGGTCCTTCAGGCCGACGAGACCAGCCATCGCATATGGGCTGGAGCAGTCCATGCGAATCTTGCCGTCGTGGTCGACCGTCATGAACGAGAAGGTCGGATCGACGCGGGGATTCACCACCGTGATGTCCAGCTTGTAAACGGCGTTGATCGGATCCCAATAGCGCACCGCCGCCCCGCCGAGCGGATCGACGGCGAGCTTCAGGTCAGCGGCGCGAATGGCGTCCATGTCGACCACGCTGCGCAGGTCGTCCACGTAGGGCATCACCAGGTCCTCCTCGCGCGTGGTCGCGGCCTTCATCGCCGCCGCCAGAGGAATGCGCTTCACTGCCCTGTTTCCGCCCCGCAGCAGCTCGTTGGCCCGCTCCTGGATCAATTGCGTCACGCCCGTGTCGGCCGGTCCGCCATCGGGCGGGTTGTACTTGAAGCCACCGTCCTCCGGCGGATTGTGTGACGGCGTGACGACGATTCCATCGGCGAGTTGCTGTCCGCGTCCGCGGTTGTGGACGAGTATCGCGCGCGAAATGACCGGTGTAGGCGTGAAACCGGCGTCGCGCTGGATCACGGTCGCTACGCCGTTGGCGGCGAGGACCTCGAGCGCCGTGCGCCGGGCGAAGGCAGATAGCGCGTGCGTGTCCATACCCATGTACAGCGGCCCACGGTTACCTCGGCCTGCGCGGTATTCGCAGATGGCCTGCGTAATCGCGAGGATGTGGGCCTCCGTGAAGGACCCATGCAGCGGCGAACCCCGATGCCCGCTGGTGCCAAAGGCCACCCGCTGAGCCGGATCGTCGAGCTCAGGTTGCCTACCGTAGTACGCGCGCTCGAGCCTGGCCAGATCGACCAGAATTTCCTTTGGCGCGGGTTTGCCGGCGAGGGGTGAGACGGCCATCCGATCGGCCTCCAGTTCCGGCGACACAAACCCGACCTATTCCCACTCGATCGTTGCCGGCGGCTTGGAGGATATATCGTAGGTGACGCGATTGATGCCACGCACCTCATTGATGATCCGGTTCGACACGCGCGCCAGCAGCGAGTGTGGCAGCGGCGCCCAGTCGGCGGTCATGAAGTCGGTGGTCTGCACCGCGCGTAGCGCGACCACGTAATCATAGGTTCGTCCGTCCCCCATGACGCCCACGGACTTCACCGGCAGGAACACGGCGAATGCCTGTGCCGTCTTGTCGTACCAGCCAGCGGCGCGCAGCTCCTCGATGAAGATCGCGTCGGCGCGCCGCAGCAGCTCGGCGTACTCCGCCTTTACCTCGCCGAGGACGCGCACGCCCAGCCCCGGCCCGGGGAACGGATGCCGGAACACCATTTCGCGCGGCAGGCCGAGGGCCAGACCGAGCTCGCGAACCTCGTCCTTGAACAGCTCGCGCAGTGGCTCAAGCAGCTTCAGATGCAGCGTCTCGGGAAGTCCGCCCACGTTGTGGTGCGACTTGATGGTGGTCGCCTTCTTGGTCTTGGCGCCCGCCGACTCGATGACGTCGGGATAGATCGTTCCCTGGGCGAGCCACTTGGCGTTCCGGATCTTTGCCGCCTCGCGCTGGAAAAGTTCCACGAACTGCTTGCCTATGACGCGGCGCTTCTGCTCCGGATCGGAAACGCCCCGGAGCGCCGAGAAGAACTCGTCCGTGGCATCCACATGGATCACCTTCACGTGCATGTGTTTGGCGAAGGTGTCCATGACTTGCTCGGCTTCGTTCAGGCGCAGCAGACCGTGATCGACGAACACGCAGGTGAGCTGCGGACCGATCGCCCTGTGAATCAAGGCCGCAGCGACCGACGAGTCGACTCCGCCCGACAGCCCGAGGATCACCTCCTCGGCGCCAACTTGTTCGCGGATTCTGGCCACCGCCTCGGCGACGTAGTCGGGCATGTTCCAGTCGCCGGCGCAGCCGCAGATGTCACGGACGAAGCGCTCCAGGATCCTTTTTCCCTGCCGGGTGTGAGTCACTTCCGGGTGGAACTGCACGCCGTAGAAGGCGCGCGCCTCGTCGGCCATGCCGGCGATCGGGCAGGCGTCGGTGGAGGCCATGAGCTTGAACCCGGGCGGCATTTCGACCACCTTGTCGCCGTGGCTCATCCACACGTTGAGCATGCCATGACCCTCGGCCGTACGATGGTCCTCGACTCCCTCAAGCAGCTTGCTGTGACCGCGGGCGCGCACCTCCGCATGGCCAAACTCGCGCACCTTGCCCGCTTCGACCCTCCCGCCGAGCTGTTGCGCCATCGTTTGCATGCCGTAGCAGATCCCCAGCACCGGCACGCCGAGCTCGAACACGGCCTTGGGTGCCTGCTCGTGCGACTCCTCGTAGGCCGACATATGGCTGCCGGAGAGGATGACGCCCTTCGCCCCGAATTCGCGCACGAACGCGTCCGGCACGTCGCAAGGGTGGATCTCGCAGTAGACCTTCGCCTCGCGCACCCGGCGCGCGATGAGCTGCGTGTACTGCGCGCCAAAGTCGAGAATCAGGATCTTGTCGTGCATCCTGATCTCATTCAACGCGGTAATTCGGAGCTTCCTTGACGATCTGCACGTCGTGCACGTGGGACTCACGCACGCCGGCCGTGGTGATCTCGACGAATCTTGATTTCGTGCGAAGCTCGTCTATCGTCGAGCAACCCGTGTAGCCCATGCTCGCCCGAACTCCGCCCAGTAGTTGCTGGACTACGCTCAGCGCCGGTCCCTTGTACGGCACGCGCCCCTCGACTCCCTCCGGGACCAGCTTGTCGACGTTCATTTCGGAATCCTGGAAGTACCGGTCCGCAGCGCCTTTTTGCATCGCACCGAGCGACCCCATGCCACGGTAGGACTTGTACGAGCGCCCCTGAAAGAGCTCGATCTCGCCCGGCGCTTCCTCGGTGCCGGCGAACAGCGACCCGAGCATCACCGCATGCGCCCCGGAGGCCAGCGCCTTGGCAATGTCCCCTGAATAACGGACGCCGCCGTCCGCAACCAAGGGGACGTCGCTGCCCTGAAGGGCCTCGGCGACGTTCTGGATCGCGGTGATCTGCGGCACGCCCACCCCGGCCACGATTCGCGTCGTGCATATGGATCCCGGTCCGATGCCCACTTTCACGCCGTCGGCCCCGTGGTCGACGAGCGCCCTCGCGCCGTCGCCGGTACCGACGTTGCCGCCGATCACCTGCATCTTGGGATAGGTCTTCTTGATCCATTTCACGCGATCGAGCACGCCCTGGGCGTGACCGTGCGCCGTGTCGACCACCAGGACGTCGACACCGGCCTCCACCAGCGCCGCCACGCGCTCCTCGGTGCCTTCGCCAACGCCCACCGCGGCGCCCACCCTGAGCTTTCCCTGCGGATCCTTGCACGCGTTCGGGTGCGCGCTCTCCTTGAGGATGTCCTTGACGGTGACCAGTCCCTTGAGGCTGAACTCGTCGTCCACCACCAGCACGCGCTCGAGGCGGTGCTTGTGCATGAGCTGCATCGCCTCCTCCCGTGTCGCGCCCTCGCGCACGGTCACCAGCTTGCGCTGCGGCGTCATCACGGCCTTCACCGGCTGGTCGCGGTTGGTCTCGAAGCGCAGGTCCCGGTTGGTGACGATGCCGACCACCTTCCCGCCCTTCACCACCGGAAAGCCCGATATCTTGTATTGCTGCTGCAAAGCCATCACGTCGCGCACCGTCATGTCCGGCGTCACGGTCATCGGATCGCGCAGCACACCGGACTCGAAGCGCTTCACCTTCGCCACTTCTGCCGCTTGCGCCTGCGGCGTAAGGTTCTTGTGCACTATTCCGATGCCGCCCTCTTGGGCGAGGGCGATCGCCAGGCGCGCCTCCGTAACGGTGTCCATGGCGGCGGACACGAGCGGAATATGGAGCTCGAGCATTCGGGTGAGGCGGGTCTTCAGCGAGACCTCGCGCGGCAGGACGCGCGAGTGGGCGGGAAGGAGGAGAACGTCGTCGAAGGTCAGCGCCTTCTGAATGACGCGCATTGAGGGTTCCTTTCTCGCAAAAACGCATTATACGCGAGCGATGCATTCCCAACGACGCGCGTCCCCGGCCGGGCACCGGTGCATGTGTTCGGGAGAACCGTGAAAAATGGACGTTTGACGGGTCTCGGGAAAGCCGCTACCGTCACCGTGTCACCCGGGCAGCGGCTGCCGCGTAACGGCCCGGTATCGATGTGCAAGGAGGGAGCATGAGGCTGTCGCGGTGGATCGGGCTGTTGCTTTGCGGTCTCCTAGCGGCCACGGCGCACGCGCAAGGCTACAAGTGGGTCGACAAGAACGGGCACACGCAATACGGCGACACACCCCCGCCGGGCGTCAACGCGACGCCACTGGGCCCGCCTCCCCCGCCGATCAGTTCCACCCCGAGCCCCGCGCCGACCGGCGACGTCAAAGAAGGCGCGCCCGCTGTGAAAAAGGGCCCCCTTACCCCGGCCGAGCAGGAGCTCGAGTTCCGTCGCCGCATCAAGGAAGCGCAGGAAGCTGCGGCCAAGGCGGACAAGGAGCAGCAGCAGGCGCGGGAAAAGGAGGAGAACTGCAAACACGCCCAGGCGGCCCTCCGCACGCTGGAGAGCGGCGAGCGGGTCATGAGCGTGGATCAAAAAGGCGAGCGCTACTACATCAGCGACCAACAACGCGCCGCGGAGACGGCGCGGGCTCAGGAGCAGGTGAGACAGTGGTGCAATTAGCGGGCTAACGACGGCGTCGGCCCGCGCGCGCGCGCCGGGCCACCTTCGGGTCCGCACGCAAGCGCCGGTACACCTCGATCCGGTCGCCGTCGGTTAGCGAGTCTCCGGGCAAAACCCGGCGACCATAAATTCCGACAGGCTGGCTCAGTACGTCGATCTCGGGATGGCGCTGAAGCATTCCGGATGCCTCGATCGCCTGCCCAACGGTCCCGCCCTCGTCGAGCACCACGCCGACGGCATCGAGCAAACCGGGTAGAGCGTAGACGACCTCAATGCGCAGACGTCGTGCCATGGACTGTGTTGGCCCGCCGGGCGAAGGAAGTCACCATCGTATCCGCAATGTGGTCGAACAGCGGCTCAAGCATCCTCGCCAGCAGACGGCTCGAGAACTGATACTCCAGCGTGAACCCTATACGCGCGGCCTTCGCGTCAAGCGGCGCGAAGTGCCACGCGGCTGAGAAGCGCTTGAACGGTCCTTCGACGAGGCGCATGTCGATGCGCTCACCGGGGCGGTTGGTGTTCTCCGTGGTGAAGGACTGGCGGATCCCCTTGATTCCGACGGTGAGCGTCGCCACCGTCCGGTTTTCCGCACGTTGCTGAACCTGCGCCGCGAGACACCACGGCAGGAATTGCGGATATGCCTCGATATCCTCGACCAGCGCATACAGCGCATTGGCAGGATGCTCGACGATGGCCGACCGCGTGATGCGCTTCAAGCGGCCCCTTTCTTCGCTGCTACAATCACGCCCCTCCCCAGCCTTCATTCATGTCTATCGCGCTAAATCGGAAGGCATTCCACGACTATTTTGTCGAGGAGCGCTATGAGGCGGGCCTGGTGCTGGAGGGCTGGGAAGTCAAGGCGATCCGAGCCGGCCGTGTGCAGCTCGCCGACGCATACGTGGTCGTAAAGAACCGCGCGCTGTGGTTGATCGGAGCACACCTCAGCCCTCTGCCGACGGTATCGACGCATTTCACGCCGGACCCCACGCGCAGCAGGAAGCTGCTGATGCATGCGGAGGAGATCAAGCGGCTCATCGGCAAGGTCGAGCAGCGCGGCTACACGCTCATACCGCTGGACATGCATTACCGAAAGGGCCGCATCAAGCTAGAGATCGCCCTGGCACGGGGCAAACTCAAGCACGACAAGCGGGCCTCAGAGCGCGAGCGCGAGTGGCAGCGCGACAAGCAGCGGCTGCTGCGCGCCCGCGGCTGAGCCTGCACGACTCAGGCGACCGCTGAACGACGCTGTTTGGCATCGTCGGGCGCCGCCGGCTTTTCGGCGAGGGAAAGCCAGGTCGAGACCACTGTATCGGGGTTCAGCGAAAGACTCTCGATCCCCTGCTCCATGAGCCAGCGCGCCAGGTCGGGATGATCGGATGGCCCCTGGCCGCAAATGCCTACGTACTTGCCATGCTTGCGGCATGCTCGGATCGCCATGGCGAGCATCGCCTTTACCGCCGGGTCGCGCTCGTCGAAAATCTCCGCGACCAAGCCTGAATCGCGGTCCAGTCCCAACGTCAGCTGCGTCATGTCGTTCGAGCCGATCGAGAAGCCGTCGAAGTACTCCAGGAATTCCTCGGCCAGCACCGCATTCGACGGCAGCTCGCACATCATCACGATGCGCAGGCCATTGGTGCCGCGCTTCAGACCCTTTTCGGCAAGCAAACGGACGACCTCGCGAGCTTCGGTGACCGTCCGGACGAAAGGCACCATGAGTTCGACATTGGTCAGTCCGAGCTCGTCGCGCACCTTCTTCATGGCCGCGCACTCGAGGTCGAAGCAATCCCTGAAGCTGCCCGCAATGTAGCGGGACGCGCCGCGAAATCCCAGCATCGGGTTTTCCTCGTCCGGCTCGTAGCGCTCGCCACCGAGCAGCTTGCGGTACTCGTTCGACTTGAAATCGGAAAGCCGCACGATGACGGGCCGGGGCCAGAACGCCGCGGCGATGGTGGCCACCCCTTCGACCAGTTTCTCGCGGAAGAAGGTCTTGGGATCGGGATAGCCACGCGCGGCCTTTTCCACCTTTTCCTTCAATTCCGCCGGCAGCTCCGGGTACTCGAGGCAGGCCCGCGGATGGACCCCGATCTCGTTATTGATGATGAACTCGAGCCTGGCGAGACCAACCCCCGCGCTTGGCAATTGAGCGAAGTCGAAGGCGAGCTGAGGATTGCCGACATTCATGGCGATCTTTACCGGGATCTTCGGCATTTCCCCGAGTTCACTCGTGGTGACTTCGAACGGCAGGGCGCCATCGTAAACGTTGCCGGTGTCGCCCTCGGCGCAACAGACGGTTACTGGCCTGTCGTCCACGAGGCGCTCGGTCGCGTCGCCGCAGCCTACCACCGCCGGTATGCCGAGCTCACGGGCAATGATGGCGGCGTGGCAGGTGCGACCGCCGCGATTGGTGACGATCGCGGAGGCGAGTTTCATCACAGGCTCCCAGTTTGGGTCCGTCATGTCCGTCACCAGTACGTCACCCTTCTTCACCACGGACATTTGCGAGGCGCTCTTGACGAGGCGCACCTTTCCGGCGCCAATCTTGTGGCCGATGGCGCGGCCGCTGGCCAGCACCTTGGAGCTTCCCTTGAGGGCATAGCGTTCGCTGACGCCCTGTTTGCGCGATCGCACCGTCTCCGGGCGCGCCTGCAAGACGTACAATCGGCCGTCGATCCCGTCCTTGGCCCACTCGATGTCCATCGGCCGGCCATAGTGCCGCTCGATTTCCACCGCGTAGCGTGCGAGCTCGAGCACATCGGCGTCGCTCAGCGAAAACCGGTTGCGCTCACCGTCCTCGACGTCGATCACGCGCGTCGAACGCCCAGCAGACTCAACGTCCGCGAACACCATCTTCTGCAGTTTCGATCCGAGTCCCCGACGAATCACGGCCGGCCGACCCGCCGCAAGCATCGGCTTGTGGACATAAAACTCATCCGGATTGACCGCCCCCTGAACCACCATCTCGCCCAGCCCCCAGGAAGCCGTGAGGAAGACGACATCGCGAAATCCCGATTCGGTGTCGAGCGTGAACATCACGCCGCTGGCACCCAGATCGCTTCGCACCATCTGCTGGACAGCGGCCGAAAGAGCGACCGAAGCATGGTCGAATCGGTGGTGAACGCGGTAGGAGATTGCCCGGTCGTTATACAGCGATGCAAAGACCTGTCGAATCGCCTCCAGCACATTGTCGATGCCGCGAATATTGAGGAACGTTTCCTGCTGTCCGGCGAACGAAGCATCGGGCAAGTCTTCGGCCGTCGCGGAGGATCTCACCGCAAACGATATTTCACTTGAGACAGTATCCGTAAGATTCTGATAATATTGTCTTATCGAGGCCTCGATCTCTGCCGGAAAGGGCGCCGCTTCGATCCAGGATCGAATCTCCTTGCCGCATTTCGCCAGCTCGGTGACGTCGCTCGGATCAAGCCGCGTCAAGCGCTCGGTGATGCGCCGGTCGAGTCCTCCGGTCGCCAGGAACTTCCGATAGGCGTCTGCGGTGGTGGCAAAGCCGCCGGGAACACGAATTCCGGATTGCGCCAAATGCCCCAGCATCTCGCCGAGTGATGCGTTCTTGCCACCGACCTGGTCGAGGTCGGTCATGCGGAGATCCTTCAACCAGGATACGAACATCGCGGCTTGCTCCCTGCTGTTGCCCCAATCCGGGCACAATAATTATTTTATCGGCTCCCCACCCGGCGCGCAGCACGCTTCTTTCGAGGGCTTTGCCTTTTTTCAACCATGCGTCGCACAGTCTTTTTCCTTTCCGACGGTACCGGGATCACCTCGCAGATGCTCGGCCACAGCCTGCTGACACAGTTCGAGGGGGTGGAGTTTGACCAGGTCACGCTGTCGTTTATCGACTCGCTTCAAAAAGCCGAGGAATGCCGGGCTCGCATCGAACAGGAGGCGGCCCGCGGAAACGGCCAGCCGGTCGTGTTTTCGACGCTGGTCAACACCGACGTCCGCGCCGTCGTACGCAGGACAAGCGCCCTGTTCCTCGATTTCTTCGAGACCTTCATCGGACCCCTGGAGGCCGGGCTCGGCATTCCGTCGACTCACACCATCGGCCGTTCGCACAGCGCCATGGACAAGAAGGGGTACCACAACAGGATCGAAGCAATCAATTTTGCGATGTCCCACGATGACGGCGCCTCCGACGTCGACCTCGATGCGTCCGACGTGATCCTGGTGGGGGTCTCGCGCAGCGGAAAGACACCGACCTGCCTGTACCTCGCGCTGCAATTCGGTGTGAGAGCTGCGAACTACCCCTTGATCCCGGAAGATCTGGAGCGCAAGCAGTTGCCCCGCGCGCTGCGGTCAAAAAAGGCCAAGCTCTACGGCTTGAGCATCGCACCCGAGCGTCTTACCGAGATCCGGCAGTCGAGGCGCCCGCACAGCCGGTACGCCGATCTGGAGAACTGCCGCTTTGAAGTCGAGCAGGCCCAGCAATTGATGCGCCGCGAGGGAATTCGCTGGCTAGACTCGACGGCCAAGTCGATCGAGGAAATCGCGACGACCATCATGCGAGAACTCAGAATCGAGAAGCACCTGTTCTGAGCTGCCTTTGCCTTTCGTAAAGGCAAATCGCGACCGCGGCGGCCACGTTGATCGATTCAACGCCCGCACCCATGGGGATCGTTGCGATGACGTCCGTACGGGCCGCGACCGCGTCGCTCACGCCACCGCCCTCCGCACCGACGACAAGGCCGATGCGGCCTGTGAGGTCAACCGAGAAAAGCGGCGTGCCCTCGTGCGGCATGGTGCAAACCACGCGCCCCCCGAATTCTTCGATTGCCGCCGCGAGCTGATCGGTCTGCGACAAGCGCATGGCGAAGTGCGCGCCCATGCCCGCGCGCAGGGTCTTCGGGGCCCAGGGGTCCGCGCATCCGCGCCCGAGCACGACGTCGCGTACCCCGAAAGCCGCGGCGCTGCGAAGGATCGCGCCGACGTTGCCCATGTCCTGGACCCCGTCGAGAAACAGGCAACTCTCCGTCTGCCGGAGGTCGACTGCCATGTCGGGAATGGCGATCTCTGCCGCGATTCCGGCCGGCGATTCGCTGTCCGCGATCGCATTGAACAACGAGTCTGACAGCACCACCGGAATAAGTTCGGAACGGGTTACGAGCCGCGCGATCTCGTCCCGCACGCTTCCTCGCTCGCTTACAAGGATCGATATCGGCACCCCGCACTGTTCGACGTACTCCTGCACCAGGTGAGGGCCCTCGATGAGGGCACGCCGCTCGCTCCTTCGCATTCGTCGATCCTGTGCCAGCCGCTGCCAGCGCCGCACGCGGGGGTTGTCGCGGGATCGAAGTGCTTTCACCCGAGCAGCCTGCGTACCGGCGCAAACGTCCGGCGGTAGATTTCGCAGACGCCGTGGCGGTTCAGCAGCTCGAGGTGCTCCGCAGTGGGATATCCCTTGTGCCGCGCGAGGCCGTATTGAGGATAAAGTAGGTGCAGGCGGCGCATTTCGGCGTCACGCTCGGTCTTGGCGACGATCGATGCCGCAGAGATTTCTGCACACAGCGCATCGCCACCTACGATTGCCCGCGCCGGGCACGCCAGGCGATCCGGGCATTGATTTCCGTCGATCCAGGCTTCGTCCGGAATGACGCCGAGCCCCTCCACCGCCCTGCGCATGGCGAGCAGCGTCGCACGGAGGATGTTCATGCGGTCGATCTCATCGACGCTCGCGAAGGCACATGACCAGGCGAGCGCCCTCGCCCGAATCGCCTCCGCCAGACGGTCGCGGCGAGCTTCGGAAAGCAGCTTGGAATCCCTCAAGCCCTCGATCGGCCGGTCGGGATCGAGGATCACCGCCGCGGCGAAGACCGGGCCCGCGATGGGGCCGCGGCCCGCCTCGTCGACGCCGCACACCACGGGCTTACGCATGGCCGCCGTCAAGCACTGCCAGCACCGCGTCGGCCGCTTTCTCGGCGGCGTTTTGCCGCAGGCTGGCGTGGATTTCACGGAACTTCTGAATCTGCCGGCGCTGTGCCTCGCCGTCCTGCATCAGGGCGATCAGAGCGGCGCTCAATGCGCCCGGTGTGGCCTGCTCCTGCAGCAGCTCGGGAACCAGGAATTCGCCCGCCAGGATGTTCGGCAATCCGACATAAGGCAGCCGTCGCATGCGCCGCATCAACGCTGCGGTAATGGCGGACATGCGATACGTAATCACCATGGGCGTCTTGAACAGGGCCGCCTCGAGGGTCGCGGTGCCGCTCGCAACCAATGCCAGGTCGGCCGCCGCGAGAGCCTCATGCGAGTGGCCGAACAGGAGCGTAAGCGGGAGCTCGCTTCCGGCATGGTGACGCTGCGCATCTTCGAACATATCGCGCGTCTCGCGCGTGGCCATCGGACAGACGAAATGAATGTCCTTGATCTCCTCGTCGAGGCGACGAGCTGTTTTGACGAACAGCTCCGCCATGTACTGCAGCTCGGACTTGCGGCTTCCCGGAAGCAGCGCGATGACCCGCTTGCCGCGAGGCAGCCGCAGTTGCGCCCGCGCTTCCTCCTTGTCGGGTTCGAGCGGTATCACGTCCGCAAGCGGGTGACCCACATAGGTTACGGCTATGCCAGCTCGTTCGTACAACGACGCTTCGAACGGAAACAGCGCAAGCATGTGCGTAACGGAGCGGGCGATCTTGCGGATGCGCCAGGGGCGCCATGCCCAGATGGAAGGACTAACGTAGTGAACGGCGGGAATGCCCGCGCGCTTCAGGCGCCGCTCCAGGTCCAGATTGAAGTCGGGCGCGTCGACCCCTATGAAGAGGTCCGGAGGATCGGCCAGCAAGCGCGTGACGAGCGCCTTGCGTATCTCCATGATCTCGGGCAGTTGGCGCAGCACCTCGACGTAGCCCCGCACCGCGAGCTTTTCCATCGGGTAATCCGCCGAAAAGCCCAAGGCCTGCATCTTTGGACCGCCGATGCCATTAAAGCGCAGGGCAGGCCTGCGCGCCTGGAGAGCGGCGATCAGGTGCGCGGCAAGCAAGTCCCCGGAGGCCTCGCCTGCCACCATGGCGATGTGTGCGGTGTCCGCCGGCACGAGCTAGCGGACGATCCCGCGCCCGGATCGCCCCAGGAAGTCCAGCATCGGACGCACCTCGCTGCATTCCTGGGCCAGCGTTTCGAGAGCCTTGCGCGCGTCCTCCACCCCCAGCCCGGAACGATAAAGCGTCTTGTAGGCACGCTTGAGCGCACTGATGGTCTCCGCGGCGAAACCGCGGCGTCGCAAGCCCTCGCTATTGATGCCATATGGCTTGGCGTCGTGACCGGCCACCATGACGTAGGGTGGCACGTCCTGCACGAGGATCGTGCCGACCGCAGCGAAGCTGTGAGCACCGATGTGCACGAACTGGTGAACCAGCGTAACGCCGCCCAGAATGGCCCAATCGCCGATGTGTACGTGGCCGGCGAGCTGGGTCGCATTGGCGAATATCGTGTGGCTTCCGATCTGGCAGTCATGCGCGATGTGCACATACGCCATGATCCAGTTGTCGTCCCCGATCCGCGTCACGCCCGCGTCCTGGACCGTGCCACGGTTGATGGTCACGTATTCGCGGATCGTATTGCCGTCGCCGATCTCAACGGCGGTGTCTTCGCCGGAATATTTCTTGTCCTGAGGCGGACCACCAATCGCGGCAAACGAATGTATCCTGTTTTTTCGCCCGATGCGCGTTCGGCCCTCAATGATCACATGTGAGCCGATCGATGTTCCTGCCCCGATCTCGGCGCCCGCGCCGATGACGGAGAACGCCCCGACTGCGACGTCAGGCGCAAGCCTTGCGCCCGGCTGCACGATCGCGGTCGGATGAATCATTTATCGTCTGGCGGATTCGCGCGCAAGGTGCAGAGGATATCGGCCTCCGCGACCATCGCGCCATCGACACGGGCGACGCAGGCGAATTTCCATATGCTGCGCTTGACGGCCTGGATCACGACCTCGATTTCCAGCTGATCTCCGGGGATGACCGGTTTCTTGAATCGCGCGTTGTCGATGCCGGCGTA
>Ga0316620_10000261_pt1 | contig 20966 bp, 18 predicted proteins | sample OWC_Aug_M1_C1_D5_FD_207651 | JGI IMG/M metagenome (GOLD analysis project Ga0316620, IMG submission 207651) | Wetland soil microbial communities from Old Woman Creek delta, Ohio, United States - OWC_Aug_M1_C1_D5_B | ecosystem: Environmental > Terrestrial > Soil > Wetlands | place: USA: Ohio...
TCATCCGCGGCCCGGTCGAGTTGGCGGCCGCGGGCGAGACGTCGCGCCGCCCCGACGCCACCCACCCCTTCTACTGGGCGGCATTCGAGCTGGTCGGGGACTGGAAGTGAGGACATGAGGTGGAGCGGGTTGGCGGCGCTATCGTGTTTCACGATACTGATCGCCTGCGCCTCGACCTCGCCCCTGGGCCGCTGTCAGGGCTCGTCGTGGAGGAGGTCAAGCCAGAGAGCGTGGCCGCCAGGGCGGGAGCTCAGGTCGGCGACATGCTACTGCGCTGGCGCAGGGGTGACGCCAGCGATGTGCTTGTTTCTCCATTCGACCTCGACCAGCTGCACCTCGAGGAAGCGCCCCGGGGAGCGGTGACACTCGAAGGCCGGCGGGGCAGGGAGGACCTGTCGTTCGGCTTGGTCGATGGGACCTGGGGCCTCGAGGCGCGCCCGCGTCTCGGCTCCCAGGCAGACCAGGTGCTGGCCGAGGCGCGGCAGGCGGCCGGTGGAATGGTGCCTAGAAAGAATGGTGCCTGGCCCGTTGCTCCGCTACTGTCGAGCCTCTCACTCAAGAAGTGAGAGTGCGGTCGGCGACAGTCCCGCCGCAATAGCGGAATAGCGGGCCAGGCACCTTCACGGCTTGGCATCAATCCAAAATGCCAAAAATGTCGGCCCTGGCACCTACCCGGCGATGGTCAGCGGCGAGTGGCCGTTGCCGACGGGCCGCAGGGAGGGCGCCGCCCGACCGGAGAGGGGGCGGGGCGGCGTACGGCCACCCGCTGGCCGCGGCGGGCCGCGAGCAAGGAGGGGGGATGGGGGGCGCAGCGAACCCCGACCTCGCGCTCAGGTCACGGCTCAGCCTGGCGATCGGTCCGGTGGGCCCTGCGTCCGGCTGTTCGCCGACGACTTCGAGAGCGGCGCCACGGACGCCTGGGAGGTCACCGTGCCGCAGGCCTCTCGTCCCCCTCCACCTCCCGGCGGTGGGTGGCGATCTCCTCCATCAGGTCCATCTGGATCTCCTGGATCTCCATCAGGTGCTGCCACTGTCGGCTCAGGAGATGGTCGAAGCGGGTCGACAGGAGGCGGATCTCGAGCTCGGCCTTGAGGTTGATCCGGTAGTCGTGTTCCGACCGGAGGCGGTCCTTGGCCTCCTGCCGGTTCTGGCTCATCATGATGACCGGCGCCTGGACGGCAGCCAGGCACGACAGCACCAGGTTGAGCAGGATGAACGGGTAGGGGTCGAAGGCCTCCCGCCGAAGCTGGCGACGCGGTCAGCGACCCTTTCGCCGAGGGTCTTGCGGCGCTCGAACGCCTCGTTGACGTTGGCCGACAGCAGCTCCTGCTCGCCAACGCTGCGCAGAACCTCCTGGTCGAGAGCGGTCAGCTCGCCCCGCTCGTCCTCGAGCATCTCCTTCACGTGCCGTGCCCGGTAGCGGCTGAGGTCGCGCCAGCAGATGAAGCTGTCCGCCGACCACTCCGGGCGGTCGCGTCGGATGGTGGAGGTAATCGACGGGCGGACGAGGTCGGCGGGCACCCCCTCGGCCGCCGGAATGGTCCGCCCACACACTGCGCAGCTCACGGTCAGACCGGTGGTGTTGTCCATGCTCGCCTTCCCTTCGCTCAACGCCGCAACGCGCCGATCAGGCCCCCGGAAACCAGCGCCGCGAGGTCGGTCAACACGCCCGGCAGGGCCCCGCCCCCGGGGCAAACCAGAAAGCGCGGCTGCCAATCGGGGTCGAACTTCTCCTTGTACTGGCGCAGCCCCTGGAAGTTGTAGAAGTGCTCGCCGTAGCGGTAGAGCAAGCCGGCCAGTCGGTTCCACAGCGACGCGAACGGACCCGTGCGCAGCCCCGCGAGAGGGGCCATGCCGAGAGCGAAGGCCGAGTAGCCCCGCTCCTTGCCCCACAGCATCAGGTGGACGAACAGCGCATCCATCACCCCGCCCGGCGCGTCGGGAAGGTGGCGCATGAGGTCGATGGAGAGCTCTCCACCCTCGGCGCCCAGCCACAGGTTGGCGAAGGCGACGACTCGACCCCCCTGTCGGATCACTGCGACCGGCGTCTGGAGGAGGTAGTGCTCGTCGAAGCGTCCGAGCGAGAACCGCTTCTCGCGGGTCCCCTTCGCGCCAAGCCAGGCATCTGACACTACCTTCAGCTCGGGAAACAAGGCGGTTGCGCTCGCGTCGCTCAGCACCTCGAAGGTGCATCCGTCCCGTTCCAACCGGCGCACGGCGTGACGCAACGGCTTGCGCTCGCTGCCCTCGAGGCTGAAGCTCTCGAGGCGGACCCGCGCCTCCTCCCCGATCTTGAGCACGGTGAGCCCGAGGTCGATGTAGGCCGGCAGGTTCCCGTCACCGACCTCGTAGAACACGGGCCATCCGCCGTGGCGGTCCACCAGAGCGTAGAACCGCCAGATCAGCTCGCGGTGCTCGTCGGGAGGGCCGACCGGGTCGCCCATCGCCACCCAGCTGCGACCCTGCACTCCGTACATCACGAAGGCATTGCCGTGGTCCGAGAAGAAGAACCGCTTGTCGCCGAGGAGCGCGAGGCGTGACACGGCCACGGGCGACCGTTCGACCACTGCCAGGACCCGGGAGTCTGTCTCGGGTCCGGCCTCGGCCTCGCGCGGAGCCGCCGGACCGAGGAGACGCACCAGCCCGAGGGCGGCCAGCCCGAGCGCCACGCCGACGCTCGCCCGCAGGAACCGGGGCGCGTTTCCGTGCAGGGTGAACTGCCACCAGAGATCGGTGCTGAAGTCGACGTGCCGGTAGACCAGCATGCCGATCCAGACCGCCGCCACCACCACCATCCCGACCCCCACCAGCCACGTCCCCGACATCGGCTCCGAGAGCAGCGGCGTGCGGCGGTAGAAGAACCGCCGAGCGGGCAGGAACGCGAGCAGCATCAGGGCGAGAAAGGTCGCCGCTCCGAGGTGGAGGCCTCGAAGCACCGCCACCACCACCCCCACCGCGAGCAGCCCGCTGGCCATCACCCAGGCTGCCTCCAGCCGCCGCCTGAGGCCCCACGCCAACAGGAGCAGGCCAAGGCCGACCATGCTGCCGACGAAGTGGGACACCTCCAACAGCAGCAGCGGCACCACGTCACCCAGCCAGCGCAGCCGCTGAGGCGCCGACGGGAGAGAGCCGAAGATCAGCAGCACCACGCCACCGGCGAAGCACAGGCCGGCGAGGAGGTGCGGCGCCACGGCCGGCAGCCAGCCGCTGACCAGGCGAACCGCCTTGCCCACGTCCTCGCGCCGCTGTCGCACCTCGTAGGCGAGCAGCAGCAGCGCGGCCACCGCCAGGGGCACGAAGTAGTAGATCAGTCGGTAGACCACCAGCGAGGCGATCGCCTGCTCCTGCGCCGCCGAGCCGTGGAGCAGGAACACGATCACGCCCTCGAACACGCCCAACCCGCCCGGCACCTGGCTGACCAGCCCGGCGATCTGGGCCAGGATGAAGACGGAGACGAAGTGAGCGAAATGGCCCCTGGCACCTGCAGGGAGCAGGGCGTACAGCACCGCCGACGCCGCGGTCCAGTCCAGGCAGGCGACCACGACCTGGCTGGCTGCCAGTCGAAGGGGGGGCAGCGGCAGCTGCCAGCGTCCGACGGGTAGTGGCTTCCGGCGCAGGGCGCAGAGCGCCAGGTAGCCGATCGGGATCAGCAGGAGCAGCACACCCACGGGCCGCAGCGGCCCGATCGGGAGGTGGACACCGCTCGGCACGACCCCACCGGCGACGGTGAACGAGATCCCTGCGGCGGAGATGATGCCCATCCAGAAGCTGACGCTGTTGAAGGCGAGCAGGGTGGCGATCTCCACCGCCGACAGGCCCCACGCGGTGTAGAGGCGAAAGCGCAGCGGCGCGCCGCTGAACACGGTCATGCCGACGCTGTGGGCAAACGAGTACGAAAGGAACCCGGCCAACGTGCCCTTGCGGTAGGGCACCGCGGCGCCGACATAGCGCAGCGACAGCACGTCGTACTGGGAGAGGAAGAAGTAGCTCGCCACCGTGGCAGCGGAGGCGGCGAGAAGTGCCCAGACCGGCATGACCGCAAGCCGGGCCAGCAACTGGTGCCAGCTGATGCGGTGCAGCTCGCGGTGGAGGACGAACAGCGCGACCGCGAACAGCACGATTCCCAGCAGGGGGGGGAGCCACCGGACCCAGCGCCTCCGCGCCATGCCGCAGAGTGTACAGGGAAGAGTGCCGCTCCGTCTGACCGGCACCTTCGAACCGGGCGCGGTCCTCATGGAGGTCTCCGTGCCACCCAACCCAACGTCGAGCAACACTTCACCGCCGCTGAGGCGGTCCGGAACGTCGGCATCGGCAGGTCCGGCCGACTCAGGGTGCCTCTTGCCCCGGCGACCGACTTGGCCGGCGCGATCGACGCCAGGCGGGTGGTGGTCGTCGCGGGCATGGCCGAGGTCGCCGTACTCCGACCCCTGGGTCCTCAGGGCCGGCATCACCGCCCGATTCCAGGCGTCCCTGCAGACCAGCAGGGGCTCGCCCTGGACGATTCCTCAAGGCTGCGTTGCGAGCTTCCTCGCGCGAGCCTCGTCCTTTTCTCTGGGACGGCGCCGCCTGGGTGCCGAGGAAGTGCCCGGCATGAGGCTCGAGCCCTGATTGTGGAGAGCAGGCGCGATGGTGTACGGTGGCGAAAACCTGGGGGAAACCTTGCGACGTTCAATCCTCGCGGCGCTCGGCATTGTTGTCACGCTGCTCCCTGCGGCGGGTGCTCAGATCGTAGCATCGGGCGCAGACCAGCCGCAGGAGCTGGTTTCGCCGGTGGAGATCGAAGTGCCGATCGACGTACTCCTGTCGCACGACACGTTGACGACCTCCGCGCTCAGCAGCTACGTGTGCGACTCCTCCTCGATCGAGTCCCTTGCGATCATCCGCAAGGACGGCAAGAGGGACGTGTACCTCACGATCCGGGTTGCGGTGCAGACCCGGTCGCCCCACGACAAGCGCGTGACGCTCGACTTCCGCCTTGGCAGCGGTGCACTCGAGATCCCGCTCGAGCGTTCGCTGCCAGGCGACAGCCACGCCGTTCGCAGCCTGGGCTATGTGCGGTTCGTCCGACTCGTCGTCGATGCTGAGGAGGGAGAGGTCAAGGACGGCCACGTCAGGGCGCGCGTCGATCGCGAGGCGTTCGAGCGAGTCCTCAGCAGCCCGAATCCGGTGCTCAAGATCAGGATGACTGTCGTCGACCACTGAGGAAATGCGCCCGTCACGCCAGCCTTCCCTCTTCTGACGCGCAGGTGGACCGCGGCGGCGCGGCCGAGCTGATCTTTCAAGGCCGGCGTCGCGACGACAGCGGAATAACGGGCCAGGCAGCCACCTTTAACCTTGCAAGATAGGAGCGGATGGGTGCCAGATCCTTCGGGGCCGGCGTCGCGACAACAGCGGAACAGCGGGCCATGCACCTATAAGGCACCTCTAATTGAGAGGAGAAGTCAATGTCTGACCCGATCGCCGAAGTATCGCAAGTCGTCCAGGCGTTCTCTGATTGCTGGAACCGGCATGACATGAACGCGTTTGCCCGGCTCTTCGCGTCCGATGCCGAGTTCGTCAACGTCGTGGGCCTATGGTGGAAGGGAAGCGATGAGATCGAGAAGGCTCACGAGCTCACCCATGCGACGATGTTCAGGGAGAGCAGGCTGACCATTGCAGACATGTCCATCCGATTCCCTGTCGAGAACATTGCCATTGCCAGGTCTCGGTGGGTCCTGGAAGGGCATGTCTCACCTCAGGGTGCGCCACTTCCTGCGCGCAAGGGAATCCTGCTCAACGTGCTGCGGCGCGGTCCTGCGGGGTGGTCGATCATCGACTCACAGAACACCGACATCATCGAAGGTCAACTATCACGCCCTCAGTGAACTGAGGCGACGCCAAGTCAGACAAACCGAATGGAATGGGAATGGAATGGGAATGGTGGAATGGTGCCTGGCCCGTTGTTCCGCTATGGAATGGGGAATGGTGCCTGGCCCGTTGTTCCGCTATTGTCGAGCCTCTCACTCAAGAAGTGAGGGTCCGGTCGTTGACAGCCCCTCCACAATAGCGGAATAGCGGGCCAGGCACCTTTACCGGTTGTTGACAGTCCCTCCACAATAGCGGAATAGCGGGCCAGGCACCTTTACCTTTACGGCGAGCGGTCACTTCGCCCCGGCGGAGGAGCGCGAGGCCTTCAAGACCGCGCTCTTCGAGTTCCTGCTCGGGAGCTGAGCGCCGGCGCGACCCTGACCCGTGGGGTTCCACGGCTCAGCCCGCCCCCGGCCTCAATGGACCGGGCATGAACGCCGGCTACCTCCAGTCGCCGACGAGCTCAAAGGCCGCCCAGAAGAAAGGGTGGGACAGGTCGCGGTCGACTCTCTGCTCACCCTCGCCGACCGCAAGCGGGCCGCGGATGAAGGCGAGCTGGGCCTGGCGCAGCGCCTCGTCCTTCGCCAGCCCGGACTTGAGGTTGGCGTAGAACCGCAGCATCAGCTTGGCCGTCGACTCGTCCGCCACCGCCCACAACGAGGCCAGCACCGACCGCGCCCCGGCGTACTGGAAGGCCCGGGTCAGGCCCAGGATCCCCTCCCCCGCCACCTCCTTGCCGAGCGCGGTGTCGCAGGCCGAGAGAACCACCAGGTCGGCGTCGAGACGCACCTGCTCGAAGACCTCCCAGGCCTGGAGGAGACCGTTGTCCTGGCCCTCGACCACTTGCGCGGGGATCGTCAAGGCCAGGGCCGAGGACAGGGGCCGGCGCTCGTCGACCATCCCGTGGGCCGCAAAGTGGACGACCGTCACTCCCTGCCCCACCCCTTTGGCCCGCTCCTCGGTCGCCTCGGCCCCGAGCCACAGCGTCGCGTTCTCGCCGAAGAGCCCACCTAGGCCCTCGAGCTCGAGGCGGGTCGCGGGCAGAGGATCGAGCGAGAGGCCTCTGCGCCCGACCTTCTCGAGCGCTGGGTGAACCTCGCCGGAGGTAGTGACCGTGTAGCTTGGGTCTCCGAACGCGACAAGCTGCGTGTCCTTCTGCGTCCGCCGCTGCTTCGCGAGCTGGGCCAGGACCGTGGCCGAGGCAACCACGGACACGGGCTTGGACTCGACCATCAGCCGCTCGTACCCGCCCGTCGGGTCGAGCAGGGCGGCGAATGGCAGCACGTGGAGCGGGCCGTCAGGGACGACGATCACCCTCGAGCAGGCCGCGATCTGGTCCCTCACCGGCCCGAGCAGGGTCTCGGAGAGTGATCTCGAGACCCTGGTCAGAGCCTCGCGGCTCGAGGTGTAGGCGAGGAGCGCGGGGTCGAGCCGTCCGAGCTCGATCAGCCGCCGCAGCTGGGTCACCTGCTCGCGCAGCGTCCCCTCGCTGACGGCCAGTGGGTACACCGCGAAGCGCTCCGCCCCAGGCCCGACGGCGAAGAGGTGGCTCCTCTCCTCGCCCAGGGCGAGCTCGAGCAGGAGCGTCCCGTCCTCGAGCGTCTGGCGGGCAGCCCCGAGGTCGAGCGGCTCGGGGTAGCGCAGCTCGGCGAGCCGCTGCGAGGCGGACCGGACCCGGGCCCGGATCTCGTCCTGGCGGTGGCGAACGGCGTCGAGCCGGACGATCAGCCCGGCGCGCTCCTCCTCGTCCGTCTCACTCAGCTCCCCCAGGGCGGCCATCGCCCGGTCGTGGTCGGCGTTGGCGAGCTTCCGCTCCTGCTCGAGCTCGGGCGGAACATCATGAGTCACGAGGTCACGCTCGGCGAGCAGGGCGAGCAGGGCCCGCGCCCGCGCGCTCTCGAGCACGCTGAAGGCCTCCTCGGACCGCCCCTCCTCGAGCAGCAGGTCGACCAGGTCGCGGTAGATCCCGAGGTACTGGGACCGGAACTCGCCGAGCTGCTCGGGCGTCCCGCCCAGCCGTCGCTGTTGGGCCTCGAGCCCGGCGACCGCCCGCCGCAGGGCGTCAATCGCCTCGGCGCGGCGGTCCCCAGCTCGCAGGGTGCGGGCGAGCTCGTGGAGCGAGCGCGCCTCGTACGCGCTCTCCGGCGCGAGGCGCTCCTGGATCTGGAGCGCCCGCTTCAGCAAGCTCTCGGAGGCATCCAGGTCGCCACGGTCTCGGGCAAGTTTGCCGAGGTTTCTAAGGTTCAGAGCCAGGTCGAGGCTGCCCGCGGCGACCCGCTGCTGAATCGCGAGCGCCCGGAGAAACAAGCTCTCGGCCCCCTCGATGTCACCCCGCTTCGCGACCACGACGCCGAGGCTGATGAGACTGGCCACCACCTGGATGCTGTCCGGGGCGAGGTGCTCCTGGATCGCGAGCGCCCGGCGCAGGTGCGGCTCCCCCGCCGCGGGATCACCGAGCTCCCCGAACGCGGCGCCGAGGTTGTTGAGGGTGCCCGCCACCTCGAGGCTGTCCGGGGCGATGCTCTCCTGGATCGCGAGCGCCCGGCGGCAAGACTCATCGGCCCCCTCGAGGTCGCCCCGGTCCACGGCCACGGCGCCGAGGCTGTTGAGCGTGCGTGCGACCTCGAGACTGTCCGGCGCGACCCGCACCTGGATCGCGAGTGCCCGGCGGAGCCAGCTCTCAGCAGCCTCCAGGTCCCCGCGGTATCGGGCCACGGTCCCCAGGTTGCTCAGGCCGAGCGCGTAGGCGACAGTGCTCGGGCCGAGGCGCTCCTGGATCGCGAGCGCCCGGCGGTAGTAGCCCTCCCCCACCTCCAGGTTGCCGCGTTTCACGGCCACCACACCGAGGTTGGCGAGGCTCGCCGCCACGGCGAGGCTGTCCGGCGCGACTCGCCCCCGAACCTCGAGCGCGCGGCGGTGCTGCCGCTCACAGGCCTCGAGGTCGCCGCGAATGCCGGCGATGTTGCCGAGGGTGTTCAGGAGGCGCGCCGCGGCGAGGCTCTCGGGTGGCGTGACGTCCAGCGTCCGGGTGAAGACAGCGACCGCCTCGTCGAACCGGCTGGCGGCACGCAGCGCCTTCCCGTGACGATCGCAGACCCATGCCCGCGTCGGCGCGCTGTCCGCGCTGGCTACCGCCTCTGCCCAGAGCTCCGCGCCAGCCTCCAGCCCGGCCGCCTCGGCGGCGAGCACCAGGAGCCACGCCCTGACCGCCGGCCGCTGCTCGCTGCTCGCCAGGGCGCGCAGTCTCTCGACTCCCGCGCCCCTCAGCTCCCGCGCCCCGGCCAGCCCTGTGGCTGCCTCGGGTCCAAGGCGCGGCCGCGCCTCAAGGTCCCAGTCGCCCTCCGCGAGCGTGAACGAGGCCGCCGCCTCGCCGCGACGGCCCGAGAGGGTAACCGCGCCACGCGGCGCCTCCTCGACCCGCACCTGGTCGAGGTCGAAGGGCGAGACTAGCTCGCCGCCGACGTCGCCGCGACGCCACGAGAGCAGCACGTCGCCGACCTGGACCCCGGCCGCGGCGACGTCCGAGCCCGCCTTGACCTTCTCGACCACCAGCCCTGACGCCCGCCGGTCGTCGGAGGGAGAAAGGGACGTGCAGGCCACACCAGCGAGGAGCGCCGAGAGGAGCACCACGCTGCTCGGAAGGATGCTCGTTCTCCCCATCGCTCGAGTCTACCAGGGGGCGCCGAGTGGCCCGCGAGCGATCCCGGCTCAGCGGATGCCGCCGAGGGCGAGCAGGGCCAGGGTGTCAGCCTGCGGCACGGGCAGCCCGGCCTGCTCCAGCACCATGCGCAGTTGGAAGACACTGCGCGGCACGAGCTCGAGGAACTGGGCGGCGGTGAGGTCGCGGGCCGTGGCCTCTGCGTAGCGGCCGCCGGACAGACCCTTGAGGTAGGCGAAGCGGAAAAGGGCCAGGAGGGATAGAAGTTCCTTTCGCGCAGATCGAGCCTAGCATGGGGTTGAGGGGCCGAAACCGAGGGCAAGACGCCGCGGCGCGGTGGGCTTGGTCCATCGACGGGGTGGTCAAAAGGAAAACGGCCTGGCCCGTTGTTCCGCTATTGTCGAGCCTCTCACTCAAGAAGTGAGGGTCCGGTCGTTGACAGTCCCTCCCCAAGAGCGGAATGGCGGGCACCTTCATCCCACCGCTCCACCGGCGAGTCGCTGCAGTAGTACTCGTCGAAGAGAGGGGAAGCCGCGACCCGCTTCAGACAGCGTCGCCGCCGCCCTGGCCCGGGTCGACGTCAGCGCCGGGGGCGCCGTCCCCGGGAGCGACGCAGTAGCCGCGCACCACGACCAGCCCCTGACAACAGACGTCCTTGGGCGGGGCCGGGATGTAGGCGCTCTGACCCTCTCCCATGCACGGGACGCTCCTCTGGCAGGCATAGAGCCCGCCAGAGAGCCAATAGTTGTCCGCGATCCGCCGCGTCGGATGGAGCTTCAGCCAGTTGCTGGAGCAGCAGTCAAGACCCTCCGGCTCGTAGAAGATCGAGCCCAGGCCAATCTGCCCCTCGCCGACGCAACTGTCCGGACCCATCGCCACGCAGGAGCCGCCGTAGGCGGTCAGGCCGTCGCAGCACCGGTCGGCGCCCGTCCCGGGGGAGATGATGTACGTCGTCCCGCCGATGCAGGGGACATTGGAACGGCACGTGTACCGGCCGTTCGGCAGCCACGTCCCGTCCTGGCGGCACCGCGGCCGGGATCTTCCCCGGCCAGCTGATGCCGGTGCGCAGCTACCTGCCCAACCCGTGGGGGCTGTACGACGTCCACGGCAACGTGTCCGAGCAGGTGTGGGACGCCTACCAGAGCTACCCGAGCGGGCGGGTCGTGGACCCGGTGGGCAAGACGCAGGGCGCGGTCAGGGTGTTCCGCGGTGGCGGTTGGACCGAGCCGGCCAGCAAGTGCCGCTCGGCGGCGCGCGGCCAGGGCTCGCCCCAGTACAGCTACGGCGACCTCGGCCTGCGGGTGGCGCGGACCGCCCGCTGAGCCCTCCCGCCCACCGCTCCCGTCTCCCCCACCGGTCCCGGCTGCGCGGTCTGCATGGTCAACTCCAGGTCGTTCGTTTCGATCGGCGCAGTGGCTCCTGGCGCCGCCGGTAGCCGCTAGCCCGACCTTCTCACCCTCTTCTACTACGGGCCGTGATCTGCCGCGATCTGCGGCGCTTGCTTGCGCTTGCTCGTTCTCCTCGCCGACGGCAGCGGCTCGTGGCCGTGGCCGAGGGGGTCGCAGGGCTTGCCCGGAGAGGGGGATGGACGGCCAACGGCCACCCGCTGCTGGCGGCGAGACGCAAGCGCCGCAGGCGCGCAGCGAACTACTGCAGAGTACGCCTCACTCGCTCGCGCTGCGCAGACGCCACATCTCACGGCACCTCACGACCCTCGCGACGAACAGGGTGAGAAGGTCGGGCTAGCTTTGGAAGCGATCGTCCGCCCGGGGCAGCCGCACCGTGAATACGCTGCCGCGGCCCGGCTCGCTGTCCACCTCGATGGTGCCGCCGTGCGCCACGACCATCTCCTTGACGAGGGCCAGCCCGAGCCCGGTGCCGATCCCCTCCAGCTGGCGTGCGTTCTCGGCGCGGAAGAACTCGGTGAAGAGCTTCGCCTGGTCTTGCTTGGAGATCCCGATCCCGGAGTCGCGCACCTCGACCCGAACCAGGTCGTCCCCTTCGGACGCGAAGCGGACCGCGATCTGGCCGCCTTCCGGGGTGTACTTGACCGCGTTGGAAACCAGGTTCTCCAGCAGCTCCTCGAGGGTCTTCTCGTCGCCCAGGATCGGCGGAGTACCCCGAGCTACGGACACCTCGAGCCGCTGACTCTTGTGCTTTACCGCGTCCCGGAAGGCCCGGGTGAGCCGACCCGCGAGCCCGCCCACGTCGACCGGCAGCAGGTCGAGGAGCTTGCGCCGGCTGCGGGACTTGGCGAGGGTCATCAGCTCGTTGATCATGTCGAGCATGGTCCGGGCGCGCCGGTCGATCCTCGCCACGCAGTCGACCTGGTCAGGGTTGAGCTGCCCCTTGTAGTCTCCGCGCAGAATCTCGACCATGGAGACGATCGCCGCCAGCGGCGAGCGCAGGTCGTGGGCGATGCGCAGCATGAAGCGTGAGCGTTCCTCGGCGACCTCTTCCACGGCCTGGTAGGCGCGGCCGTTCTCGACCGCGATCGCGACAAGGTCAGCGGCCATGCGGAGGAACGTGACGTGCTCGGGCTGGAAGCAGTCGGCGCGGGAGCAGTACGCCCCGAGGATGCCGATGACCCGGTCCCCGACCGCGAGCGGGACCAGGATGGCCGAGCGCAGGCCGGCGGCGGAGAGTTCAGCGCTGAGCTGGAACGAGTCGCCGCTCGAGATGTCGCCGGTGACGAACGGCTCCCCCTCGAGAATGCGCCGGCTCAGCGAGCTCCTGGCGACCTCGACCACGCAGCCCTCGACGAGGTCGGGGGGCAGCCCGAAGCTGGCCGTGCAGCGCAGGCTAGCCCGGTCCTCGCTGAGCAGCTCGACCGACGTCGCCTCGACGTCAATGACGCTGGCCAGCTCGCTGGTCACGAGGTGCAGGATGTCGTCGATGCTCCGCGTTCGGACGATGGCCTGGGTCATGTCGTGCAGGGCGCGGAGCCTTTCGTTGAGCTCGACGACCTGCTCGGAGAGGTCGGCAAGGGCCACGATTCGCTGGCGCAGCATGGCGGCGATGGCGGTGGTGCTGAGCGACGTGATGAGCATCACCGCGGCGTAGCACAGCAAGGTCACCACCAGCGGAAAAGGCTCGTGGGCGAAGTCGAGGACCTGCCCGTGGAAGACCAGCGGGTGATGGGTGAGCACACCCGACGACTCGCTCAGGCCGATGCCGACCATGCCGAGCACGACGAGCGCTGCAAACCCGAGGGCCGAGCGGCGGGGGAGGAGCAGGGCGGCGAAGATCACGTGGAAGATGGCGAAGAAGGCAAGCGGGCTGGCCACTCCCCCGGTGTGGTGAATGAGCAGGAACATGGCCGCGTAGTCGAGGCCCATCTGACACACGGTGAAGAGACGAACCGGGCCGACGTCCTCGTCAGGGGCGCGCTCGATGCGGTGTCGGAGAAGGTGGAAGACCGAGTTGTAAAGAGCGATCAGGACAGCCACTGCGAGCAGCGGGGCAACTGGCGTCTCGAGGCCTGCCAGATAGGCGGCGCCGGTCAGGGCGCCGATCGCCACCGGCACCCACCAACGCAGTCTGACGAACCAGAGGGCCCGGTAGCGCAGCTCTTGGCGGATCACCCGTCGCCGCAGCTGCAGCTCGTCGGAGATCCCCGGTCGAGCCGTCGGTGTCGCTGCCACCGCCATGTCGTCTGTGACCCTTCCTTCCCCTTCACCCCCCATGATGCCACGGCTTGAGTGTCCGACCGACTGCACCTCCTCGTGGCCGTGCTCTGGCTGTGCCGACCGCTCGAACGCCCGGCAGCCCTCCCATGCCGGGCACCCTGCGCCCACCTGGAGGTCGGCCGTTGAGCACGCCGGGCTCGCAGTGAGGCTCTCTCATGAGCGTCGGATCGGCATCCGTTGCGGCCCTCCACGGCTACTGTCAGCCTGCCCGGGCCGTCGTGCAGGCACAGGCCAGCCGGCGAATCCAGGAGGTGAGGGAGGCTGTCCGCAGCGACCTGACCACCCCTGGGCGCCGGAATCAAGCCGGTCAGCTGGCGCAGGAGCAGCCCTTGATGCCGCAGCTCTCGTAGCGCGTCTTCACAGCCGGGATCTTGAGGATCCGCTCGGTCTCGCCGCCCTCGCTCATCGAGTGCTGCAGGATGTCGAGCCAGAAGTCCACCCAGTTGTGCTTGCTCGACGCGTCGGCCGAGGTCAGAGCTCCCTCGACGGTGCTCAAGTCACAGCCGATGTCGCATGTCGAGAAGCAACCTGAGGCGAGCTTGATGCGTGCCTTGTCAAGAGCGCGGTCGGTGTCAGGCGACAGCTGCACGTGGCGCAGCTCGAGGGCGTCGCGCCAGGCGGCCAGGACCGCCCACCGAAGGCCGTACTTGCGCAAGACGTCGATCTCCTGGATCACTGCCGCCTCACTCTCCGAAGTCGCGACCATCACGCACCTCCTTGCCCGCGCCCACAGCCCCTCGGTCGAAGCCCCCGTTGGCGGCACTCAGCATGCTCGGAGCATCACCCGCGGGCCGACGAATGCTGTCCTCGCGCCAGAGCCGATCTCGAGAGCCCGCCCTTGGGAGGAATCTCATCTCCGTATGTCCAACGGACCGGCTCACGGTCAGAGCCTCTGCAGGCGACAGGCACAGACCTTGAACTCCGGGATCTTGCCGGTCGGGTCGAGCGCCGGGTTGGTCAGGAGGTTCGCCGCGCACTCGGCGAAGTGGAAGGGCATGAACACCACCCCGGCCCCGATCCTGTTGGTCACGCGCGCGGTCACGTTCACCGTGCCGCGACGGCTCGCGACGACGATCGTCTCGCCATTCTCGACCCCTGACGACGCTGCGTCCTGAGGGTTGACCTCGACGTACCCGGTCGGCACCTCGTTGTTCAGGATCTCGGTCCGCCGAGTCATCGTCCCGGTGTGGAAGTGGAACATGGTCCTGCCCGTGGTCAGCAGCAGCGGGTACTCGTCGTCTGGCAGCTCGGCTGAAGCCTTGAACTCGATCGCCATCAGCTGTCCCTTGCCGCGCGTGAACTTGTCCTTATGCAGATACGGAGTCCCGGGGTGCTCCTGGTTCGGGCACGGCCACTGGAGACCCTCGAAGCCCAGGCGCTCGTAGGTGATGCCTCCATAGCTCGGGGTCAGCCGCGCGATCTCCTCCATGATCTCGAGCGACGAGCGGTACTCGAACTGCTTCGACCCGGCTGCCCGGGCGATCTCGCAGATGATCTGCCAGTCGGCTTTGCTCTCGCCGACGGGCTCGATCGCCTTGCGCGTGAGCTGCACCCGCCTCTCCGTCGAGGTGACGGTCCCGTCCTTCTCGGCGAACGACGCCGCCGGCAGCACCACGTGGGCCAGCTCGGCGGTCTCCGTGAGGAAGATGTCCTGGACCACGAGGAACTCGAGCCGCTCGAGCGCCGCTCGCACGTGGGACAGGTCCGGGTCGGCCAGCATCGGATTCTCGCCCATGATGTACATGGCCGTGACGTTGCCCTTGGCCGCCTCGTTCGTCATGTCCAGAATCGTCAGTCCCGGTTTGGGGGGCAACACCGACTGCCACGCATCCTCGAACTTCTTCCGGTTCGCCTCGTCCGTGACCGTCTGGTAGCCCGAGTAGACGTTGGGAAGGGCCCCCATGTCGCAGGCGCCCTGGACGTTGTTCTGACCTCGCAGCGGGTTGACACCGGTCGACGGACGGCCGACGTTGCCGGTGATCATGGCCAGGTTCGCGAGGCTCTTGACGTTGTCGGTGCCGGTCGAGTGCTGCGTGATTCCCATCGCGTACAGGATGGATCCCCTCTCGGCCTTCGCGTACATCCGTGCCGCCTCGGCGATCTGCTCCCTGGGCACACCGGTGATCTTCTCCACGCTCTCCGGGGTGTAGCCCTCGACGACGCCCTTCAGCGCGTCGAACCCCTCGGTCCGCTCGGCGATGAACTCTCGGTCCTCGAGGCCCTCGGCCAGGATGACGTGCATCAGCCCGTTGACCAGTGCGACGTTGGTGCCGGGTCTCTGCGCGAGGTGCAGGTCCGCGAACCTCGTCAACGGCACCTGCCGAATGTCGGACACGATGAGCTTGGCGCCTTTCTCCTTGGCGCGCATGACGTACCGCGCGATCAGGGGGTGCTGCTCGATCGTGTTCGACCCGATCACGAAGATGCAGTCCGCGTCCTCTATCTCCCGGATCGAGTTGGTCATCGCGCCAGAACCGAAGGTCGCGGCCAGACCGGCCACGGTGACGCTGTGTCAAAGCCGAGCGCAATGGTCGACGTTGTTCGAGCCCAGGACCGCCCGGACGAGCTTCTGCATGAGGTAGTTCTCCTCGTTCGTGCACTTGGCCGAGGAGAGCGCCGCCACGTGGTCGGGGCTCGCCGCCTTCAGCTTCTGGGCAACCAGCTCCACCGCCTCCTTCCACGAGGCCGGCTGGAGCTTGCCGTTGCGCCGGATCAAAGGTGTGGTGAGGCGGTCTTTGGACGTGACGAACTCGTTCGCGTGCCAGCCCTTGATGCAGAGCTTGCCCTGGCTGGCCGGATGCGACTGCGCGGGCCTCACTCCCACCAGCTGGCCATCGTGGACCTGGAGGTAGAGACCGCAGCCGGTCCCGCAGTACGGGCACACCGAAAACACGCTTTCAGTCGCCATGGGTCGTCTCCACTCGGGCGATGCCCGCGAAAGGTGAGCCGCGCGTCGGGTCGATGCCCGGCTCGTAGTTGAACAGGTCCCGAACCGCGCCCCGCATGACCTTCTTGAGCAGGCGGAGCGGGATGTCCATGGGGCAGGCGTCCTCGCAGGCCCCGCAGTCGACGCACCGGTCGGCGAGGTGCATCATGTGGACGAAGTGGAAGAGCGGGAAGTCGGGCGGCAGCGCCCCCCTTCTCACGAAGAGCTCGCGCTCCATCTGGCATTCCTTGCAGAAGCACAGCGGGCAGGCGTTTCTGCAGCCGTAGCACTTGATGCACTTGCCGAGATGGTGCTCCCAAAACGCCAGCCGCTCCTCCGCCCCCATCTTCCGGAACCTCGCGACGGCCGGGTCGTCGAAGGTCTCCTCGAGCTTCTCCCCGAACCTCGGATCCTGCGGATACGGCTGGCTGCAACGGCACTCCTCGGCCTGGGTCCGGTCGCAGGCGACCCCGACGACCTCGACTCCATCCAGGCTGAGCTGGGACAGCTTCGCCAGCTCGAAGAGCGCACGCTCGTCACAGCCCCTGGCGACGATCCCGAGCCGCAGCCCGGACCGTTGGCCTTGGACGAGGGCGATGATGTTCTGGTCGCTGGGCCGGCAGGTGAAGATGAGCCGCTGCTTGCCTGCCAGCACGAGGTCGTCGAGCTCGTCGACCGTGGAGAAGAAGCGGGGTACGTGAGCTCCTCCCTGGTCCCCGAGGCCGTAGATGGAATCCAGCCGCTTGCCGGCCAGAAGCTCCTTACAGTGAGCACGCAGTTCTTCGATCATGATGCGCTCCCTTGACGGGATTCGGTCCCAGCCGCTTGATCTCTGTGATGAAGTCCTCGACCACCTCGACGAACCGAGCGCCTTCCGAGGCGGAAACCCACTCCAGCCGCACCCGTCGTGGGTCGATGCCCAGGGACTCCAGCCCCTTCTTCAGCAGGGGGACCCGCTTCTCGGTCTGCCAGTTGCCCGTGACGTAGTGGCAGTCGCCGATGTGACAGCCGCAGATCAGCACCGCGTCTGCGCCCTTGGTCAAGGCGGACATCACCATCAAGGGGCTGACCCTCCCGGAGCAGTTCACCCTGATCGACAGGACGTTCGGCGGGTAGTGCATTCGGCTGGTGCCCGCCAGGTCGGCGCCGGTGTACGAGCACCAGTTGCAGAGGAAGGCCACGATCTTCGGTTCGAAGCTCATGAGAGAATCCCTTCGATCTGCGCGAGGATCTGCCGGTCGCTGAAGTGCCTGGCCTTGATCACGCCCGACGGGCAGGCCGCCACGCACGCGCCGCACGCCTTGCACAACGCACTGTTGACTCGGCTGTGGCGCGTCTTCTCGTCGAACTCGATCGCAGAGTAGGGGCACAGCTCGTTGCACACGCGGCACCCGGAGCAGTGGTCCTCGTCCACCTGGGCGAAGACGGCGTCGATCTCGATCTTCTGGCGGGCGATCTTGGCCAGGATGCGGGCCGCCGCGGCTCGCGCCTGAGCGACGGAGTCCGGGATGTCCTTGGGCGCGGCGCAGGTGCCGGCGATGAACACGCCCTCGGTGGTCGTCGCCACGGGGTCGAGCTTGGGGTGGCTCTCGATGAACCAGCCCTCCTTGTCCTGGCTGATGTTGACGAGGCGGGCGACCTGCCCGGAGTCCGGCCGCGCCTCCATGCCGACCATCAGGATCACCATGTCCGCCGGGATCTCGATCACCTCGCCGGAGAGCTTCTCGTTGACCTCGATCAGCATGTCGCAGTCGTCCTTCGGCCCGGCCCGCTTGATCACCGGGTGCTCGTTCTTGTCGTACATCAGGAACAGCGTCTTGGCCTCGGAGCTCTGCCGGTAGAACTCCTCGTGCCCCTTGCCGAAGGCGTGCATGTCGATGTAGAGGTCGCTGACGTAGGCCTTGGGGATCGAGGACTTGATCTCGTGGGCGTACTTGAGGGCGGTCATGCAGCAGACCCGCGAGCAGTAGCCGTGGAACTCTCGGCTGCGCGACCCCACGCAGTGCACGATGGCGAAGTACTGGGGCGTCCGGCCGTCCTTCATCTCGATCCGCCCTGCCTTGAGCATCGCCTCGAGCTCGAAGGAGGTGACGACGTTGGGCAGCTTGCCGTAGCCGAAGTGGGTGATCCGGGAGGCGTCGAACTCCTTGTACCCGGTGCAGACGACGACGCTGCCCACACCGACCCTCCGACCCTCCGTCGTCGGTTGGCCCCCGTTCGTGGCGGGCCCGATCAGGGCCTCGAAGTTGCCGACAAAGCCAGACAGCTCCTTGAGCTCGGAGGAGAGGTGGACCTTGATCGCGGGGCTCTCGCGAACCCGGGTGATGCGGTCAATGAGCAGGTCCGTGGCAGAGTCGAGGTACGGCGCGGTGAGGTCGACGCGGGCCAGGTTGCCTCCCAGGCGCTCGGTCCTCTCCACTAGGTGCACCGGGTGACCGGCCTCGGCCAGCTCGAGGGCCGCCGTCAGGCCGGCGATCCCACCGCCGATGACGAGCGTGCTCGGGCACATGTCGACCGAGAGCTTCTCGAGCGGCTCGTGGCACGCCACCCGGTATACCGCGCCGCGGGCCAGAGCCTCGGCCTTGCGCGTCGTCCCCTCCGCGTCGTCATGCACCCAGCTGCACTGCTCTCGGATGTTCGCCATCTCGAAGAAGTACTGGTTCAGGCCCGCGGTCTGCAGCGCCTTGCGGAAGGTGCGCTCGTGCATCCGCGGGCTGCACGCGGCGACCACGACGCGGTTGAGGTTCTGCTCCTTGATGTCCTGGACGATCATCTCCTGTCCGGGCGTGGAGCACATGTACTTGTACGGTCGCGCGACGACGACGCCGGGCAGGGAAGAGGCCGCCTCGACGACGGCGTCGCAGTCCACGACCTTGGCGATGTTCGTCCCGCAGTTGCAGACGTAGACGCCGATTCGCAGCTCTTCCATGGCTACCTCTCCCGCGACTCCCTGTCAGACCCGGGCAGGCTGTGGGCTGCCGATTCCGACCTGTGTTGTAACGCGCGCGTTTTCACGCAGCGCGTCCGCCACGAGCTCCGAGAAGAACATCGCCAGCGGCCGGTACGCGAGGTGCGACCACTTCCCGAACGGCACCTCGAGCACGAGCATCGGTACGACCCCCATCATGTGCGCCAGGTACGCGATGTTCGCCGCGAGGTCGAATCCCGTGCGATGCAGCACGTGCTGGGTGACGCCGGTCACGGCCACGTACAGCAGGAGGACGAGGAAGATCCAGTCCGTCTCGTGGGAGTGCTTGTTGCCTGGACGGGACTTCTTCAGCCGGCCGCGCAGCATGACCACGGTGGCGCCTATCAGGCCCACGCTGGCGATGTAGCCGAACGCGTGGACGTTCCAGTTGATCCCCGGGCCGGCCTGGACCTCGTGGAGGAAGAACATGATGAGCGTGAACATCATCACGTAGCTGAGCATGAGGACGAGGTGGACCAGCCACGGCCCCTTCTCGCCGCACTGCGCGTACCGTTTCTGGGTGAAGAAGTGGGACGGCAGGCTCACGGCCCTCTTCACATAGGACAGCAGCGGGACCCGGATGTCGGTGCGGCTGCCAACGGTGAACCACCACATCCGGGCGCTGTTGACCAGCAAGAGCAGCGTGAGCACGCCGGCCATGGTCCAGTCAAAGACGTGAACCGCTGGGCTCTGGAGGAACGCGGTCGGTCCGTCGTAGGTGTTGATGTCGCCGCTCGAGAACCCGTAGAGAGCGAAGCCAAGGCCGGTGAGCAGCGCCATGGCCACGATCGCGACCACCTCGGCCTTCCACGAGCGGTAGAACAGGTGCGAGATGGCGGTGAAGTCGTAGCGCGAGGTGAGCCAGCGCCTGAGGCTCATCATCGTCTCGCCCGGCTCTGCCTCGCGCGGGCACTGCTCCGAGCACTGCCCGCAGTAGTAGCAGAGCCACGGCTCGAGCGAGCTCCTGAGCTTGGACTCGAGCCCCATCTGCAGCGTGCGCATGCTGCGGCGCGGGAAGATGAACGGATCTGCCGAGTGCGGGCACACGGCGGAGCAGTTGCCGCAGTGGTAGCAGTTGCTCACCTCCTCGGCGCCGTACTGCTCGATGTCTTCGATCAGCTTCGGGTTGACTCGGATGGCCATGCTCGACACCTCGCTTCACTGCACTTGCAGGGTCTTGGCGCGTGCCTCGACGCTCGACAGGTTGACATCCGCCCGGCTGCTGACGGTCTTGCCCCGTGAGATGCTCTTCAGCACCCCGGCGGCGACCGCCGAGGCCTGGGCGACGGTGTCCGGGATGTCCTTGGGCGCGTGGCACGCCCCGGCAACGAAGACACCCCCGCGCTCGGTCTCTGTCGGATCACCGTTGTAGTTGAGCTCCTGGAACCAGCCGTCGTGCTCCACGGGCACGCGCAGCATCGCTGCAAGCTCGCGCGTCCCGGTCGCGGGCACCAGACCGATCGCGAGAATGACCATGTCGACCGGGAACTCGACCACGCTGTCACGCAGCATGTCCTCGCCCTTCACGTACATTTGGCCGTCCCGCTCGGTGACCGTGGCCGTCCGGCCGCGCACGACGAAGGCCCCTTCGGACTTGATGCGCTCGGCGAACTCCTCGTAGCCTTTGCCGAACGCGCGCATGTCGATGTAGAACTCGTAGCACTCCGCGCCCTCGATCTTCTCCTTGACCAGATGCGCGAACTTGAGCGAGTACATGCAGCAGACCCGCGAGCAGTAGGCGTTGTACCTCGAGTCGCGGGAGCCGACGCAGTGGATGATCGCCACCGACCGCGGCGGCTCCCCGTCTGCCGAGAGCACCCACTCGTCGACCTTGCGGCGCTTGTTGTACTGCTTGGTCTTCATGACGATGCGGCCGCC
>Ga0316620_10000262_pt1 | contig 20964 bp, 15 predicted proteins | sample OWC_Aug_M1_C1_D5_FD_207651 | JGI IMG/M metagenome (GOLD analysis project Ga0316620, IMG submission 207651) | Wetland soil microbial communities from Old Woman Creek delta, Ohio, United States - OWC_Aug_M1_C1_D5_B | ecosystem: Environmental > Terrestrial > Soil > Wetlands | place: USA: Ohio...
TGTCGGCGATGTTTTTGAAATCGACCGTGATTTCGTGCCGGTAATTGAATTGATAGCCGCCGCGCAGACCGACCAGCCCGTAACCCGGGATCGCCGTAAACAAGGGTGCCGAAGCCGCGCTGCCCAGCACGCGGTTCTGGACCTGCGTCAGGGTTTCTCCCGTGGCGATCAGAATGCCGCCACCGCCGCCGCAGGTACCGCCCGAACCCGGCGTGGTCAAGCCGCGCACGCACGCGCCCCGGCGGAAGAAATTCTGGATGTTGGAGCGCGACCGGCTGGCGCCGGTCCTGCGGTCCGAAAGATCAAGGGAAGAGAGCCGGTCCTGACTGCCTGCCAGTGTGGAGTAGGCCTCGACCCAGTATCGCTTGCCGTTCGGCTGATAGCGCAGGCGCAGGGAGCCCAGCTGTGGAGGTATCCCCCCGCCGCCCAGGTTCGGCGGCTCCCCCGTGCTATTGTCCTCAGCCCGGACGTAACTGTAATTGCCGCTGAACGACCACGCATCGGTCAAGCGGATGTCAAGGGTGTATTCGACGCCGTACAACCGTGTGGCGCTGAAATTCGCCTGTACCAGCACGGGGCTCGAACTGGCCGGCACCCAGACCGCGCCGTTCGCGTTCTGGCTTTCGATTACCTGGCTGCCCAAGGGCTTGCCCACCGCTCCCTGGGGCAGGATCAGCGTCTGCCGCACAATGGTATTCGCGTAATCGATCACGAACCCCGTCAGGTCCGTCTCAATCCGGCGGTTGCGGAAACGCAGGCTGAAATCGTAGTTGTTGCTGATTTCAGAGCGCAGCGGCTCAACCGCCGCACCGGTGGAAGCAGCCGTGTCATCGGCCGTCGTGCCGATTGTGGCTCCCATCCCGAGGACATCGCTGGTGGCCACCTGATAGCCGACGCCGACCAGACCGGTCGAGCCCAGACTGGTAATGTTGGGCGCGCGGAATCCGCGGCTGTAATTCACCGCGAGATGAAGACCGCCCACAATACGCAACACGCCGCCGAAGCGTCCGGAAAAATCGGCGACGCGCAGAGAGTCATCGGGGAAGAGAGGCTGCCCGTTGACCAGCGGGCTGTTTGCGACCTTGGAAAGGTAGGAACCGACGTTGTAACGCAGCGCCCCGCTCAGGCGCAGCCGGTTGGGGATCAGCTCGAGAGCATCCTGCACGTAAAGCCCCGCCAGGATATAGCGCGCTCCGTTCGGCACCCTGGGACGCACGATCGTGACCGCCCGGGCAACCGGGTCGTAGGAGTAGCTGGGTGCGTTCACGTGATCGTAATAATAATCGCCGCCGAACAGAAAGCTGTTGCGTTGCGTCGACTGTTTGTCCAGGTAAAAGCTCACGCCGTGGCTGCTGGTGCGTTCACGGTCGTGGGTGATGGCTGCCAGAGGATTGCCGTTGCCCCCCTGGTTGACGCGTTCCTCCCGCTGGCTGTTGTACGAATAGGTCAGGGAAAGGTTATCGAAGAATCCCACACCCTGTTTGAAATAACGGGCGTAGAGGAAGTCGAGCATCAGGTTGCGCAGGTCGGCGATCAGGTTGCCGTCGCCTCCCAGCAGCTGGTCGTAGCGCTTGCCGCCGTCCTGTTGCCCGCGCTGGTAGTGCAGGCTGAACTGCTGGCCCCGGGCGGGCGCGAAGGTCATTTTCACGGTGCCGCCATACTGTGTGAACGCCGTGTCCGGCAGCCGCGACGATCCTGTGATGTCGGAGGGGAGCCCGAGAAAACGGGTGATCGCCGAATGGCTGTCCACGCCTCCCGCCGGCCGTAGGGTGTTAATGCGGCGGCTCGTCGCGTTGGCCAGGATGCCGAAACGCTCCGTGCCGTAAGTGATCAGCGCGTTGCCGCCGTACGACAGGTCGGCGCTGTTGAAAAAAGTGTTGGTTTCGCCGTGTGTTTCCGGCACCCGCGAACCGAACTGCGGCTGCCGGGTCAGCAGCTGCACGGTGCCGCTGAGCGAATCGGATCCGTACTGCGCTGTATTGGGACCGCGCAACACTTCAACCGCGTTCAGGCTGGTTGGGTCATTGAGATTGAAGAAGGTGTTGATGCCGCCGCGCTGCGTGGAATTGGTATAACGCACGCCATCCACATACACCCCGACTTCAGTGAGCCCCCGGACCAGAACAGCCCCGATGGTGGGGCTGGTTCTCTGCAAGGAGACGCCCACGTCGCCGTCAGCCACCTGGGCAAGCACGGCGGTGGCACGCTGCGCGACCGCCAGATCCGATATGACGTTGACTTGGAGGGGAACCGCGTCCCGGTCGCGCGCTGATCCCGTTTCAGCTGTGACGGTGACCTCTTCCGTGATCTGGCGTACCGACAGGATCACCTCCACCTCGACGGGCTTTTCCCTGATTACCGTAACGGCCCTCCGGTCGACGTTGAAGCCGGGGAGGGACACCAGCAGTTCGTACGATCCGGGTTGTACATCCTCGAAGCGAAACCTCCCCTCGCGGTCGGTCTCGATGGTGCGCAGTATCGATTGATTTGCGCCGAGCAAAGAGACCCGGGCGCGCACCACGACCGCGCCGCTGGCATCTTTCGCCACGCCGGTGAGAATACCGTTCGCCGATTGCGCGCTCGCCGACGCAGCCGGGGCCGGCAAAATCAGGTAGAGGAGCGTAATCAGGGTGAAAAGAAAACAAGAGGCCGCCTGTGTGGTGTCTCGCTTGTGCATCATGGTCTCTCCGGAGGTATAAGAGCGTGCACGCCCGCAAGTCCCGTTCGTTTTTGGGGCCTCAGGTCGCGCGGTGCCAAGAATCAGACATGCGACAGTATAGGGTGCCCGCTGCATCTACTACCATGCTTCGTAGTTGGGTCCCTGCGCCCGCGAAGCCCGATGAGGGGGCTGAAAATATGCCCGCGGATCCTTCCCGGATGGGTTGATTCTCGCGGAGATGTGGTTATCGCGACGGGGTGAAGGGAAGGGGCAGTTGCTGAGGCGCGGCCTTTGGGGACCTCCGTTCGCGGGGGGGCTTCCCGCCTGAGCCTTGGGGGTGCGGGATTTCATCCTGCAGGCGGCTTGCGCCATACATGAACAGGCTGGCCACGAGCAGCAGAAAAAGGTAGATCGCCAGTCCGACCAGCCACCACATAAATCCACTTTTTGCCGGGCTATCCGATGCGATGCATCGGGCCCGCAGCCCCGGTGTCCCTCTCCGGGCGGCAGCCTCACCACCCTGTAGCATTGTGCACTCTGCCTGATGTGCTGGTCAAGGGTGACGCGGTGCGATTCGGCTGCCCTCTCTTTTCGCGGTTCTCCTGACGATGGAAGAATGCTGCCCGATCGGCGGGAGATTGCGGATGGCTTGCCCAACTCCGCGACCTTCGGTATTCTTTTATAAGGGTTGGTTGGCGGGTGAAGAGTAGCTGAGGGCGGATCGGAGCCATGCGCACCATACATCGTCTGCTCGTCTCCGGATCTTCAGTGCTGCTTCTTGTTGCCGCGGCAGGTCTGAAGTTTTCGGATCATTTCTCACCCGAAGGCGGCGGCGCGCCCAACGACTTCCGGCAACTCGGTCTGCCACAGGAATCCGCCGGGCATTGGGACAACCTGCTTCCTTCCATGATCCAGACCGGAAGTCACCCGGATTTGCGCTGGCCGGATTTTTCCAGGTACCAGACCGATCTTGCCAATTTCTACGAGTCCGACAAATACGCCCTCGCGTGGATTAAGGAAGGGAGCATCACACCGCAGGCCCGGGCGCTGATTGATGAATTCCGGCAGGCTGAAAGCAGGGGCCTGGATGCCGAAGACTATGACGGCTCCCGATGGGCGGATCGTGTTGCCAGGCTGCAAAGCGCGAATCCCGCACCCTCGGATGACGACTTCGCACGCTTTGACCTGGCAATGACGATATGCCTGATGCGCTTCATCTCCGATCTGCACATCGGGCGGATCAATCCGCAGATTCTGCATTCCGGCTTCAACATCGGGCCGGCGAAGTATGATCTGGCTCATTTCATTCTTCATCGTATCGTCAACGCCGAGGATGTGCACAGCGAGATGGATGCAGTAGAGCCCCCGTTCCCGGGCTATCGCCTTGCGCGCCAGATGCTGGGGGTTTACCTCCGCCTGGCGAGGGAGGACAGCGGAGAGCAGTTGTCCGTTCCCCCCGCCGCCGTGCGTCGCGGTGAGGCGTACGCCGGTGTGGCCCGGCTTGCTGAACTGTTGCGGCGTCTCGGAGATCTGGCGCCTGATGCGGATATTCCAGAGGGCACAACGATCTACACCGGCACCCTCGAAGATGCAGTGAAACGCTTCCAGAAACGGCACGGTCTCGATGCCGACGGGCGGCTGGGCAAGGCCACCCTCGAGCAGCTGAATACGCCGTTGAGCCGCCGGGTAGAGCAGCTGCGGCTCGCGCTGGAGCGCTGGCGCTGGATTCCCCATGAATTCGCCCATCCGCCGGTCATCGTCAACATCCCCGAGTTCCAGCTGCGCGCGTTGGATGCGGCGGGCAACGTGGCCCTGACCATGAGGGTGGTCGTGGGCAAGGCCTATCACAACCAGACTCCCGTATTTGCCAACGAAATGAAATACATCATTTTCCGGCCCTACTGGAACGTGCCGTCCAGCATTCAGATGCGGGAAGTGGTACCTCAGGTGCGCAAAGACCCGGACTATCTCGAAAGAAACAACTTTGAGGTTACGGACGGCCGTGGGGAAGTGGTGAGCGAGGGAGCCGTCAGCGATGAAATCCTCAAAGGCCTGCGCAGCGGGGAACTGGCCGTTCGGCAGAAGCCGGGTCCGAGAAACTCGCTGGGGCTTGTCAAGTTCATGTTCCCGAATGAATTCGACGTCTACCTTCACGGCACGCCGGCAAGGCAGCTGTTCTCCGTTTCCCGCCGCGATTTCAGTCACGGGTGCATCAGGGTAGAGGATCCCGAAAAACTCGCCGTTTGGACTCTCAGTGAAAAGCCTGAGTGGACCCAGGCCCGTATTCAAGCGGCCATGCAGGGCACGGAAACCGTTCAGGTGAATCTTGACGCACCCATCCCGGTGTTGGTCTTTTACACCACGGCAGTGGTTTCGGAAGATGGTACGGTGAAGTTCCTTCCGGACATCTATCGCTATGATGTGGCGATGGAGCAGGTGCTGGCCAAGGGGTATCCGTACCTCGGCTGATCCCGCCGGGCGCATTCCCGCATCTACCAGGATCGCACCCTTCCCACATCGATGTGCACGAAGTCGGAGCCGGGATAGTAACCGACGCCCCCGCGCTGGAGGGCGAGGGCTGCGTCGCGCAGCGCGGAAGTCCTGATCCCGCGCATGCGGATGTCGATAGCCATGCCCTGCATGTGCAGGCTTTGCTCCGCGATGCCCGCCGAGTGCTGGCGAAGCAAGGCGTTGGTTCCCGGTGCGCGATAGCCGCAGATCACCTCTATGACGCCGTCGGGCCGGCCGACCGCCTCGGCCAGATCGGCAAGCAGATCGAAAAGCCGGGGATCGAATTCGGTCACCTCGCCGGTGCGATGGTCGCGCAGGTAATAGTCGAGTTGGGCAATCGCTTCGGGGACAAAGGATTCCCCGCGCCGGAAGACGATATCGAGCGATTCCCTCGTGTGCGTGTGGTAAAACCGCAGCCGGTATTCCCTGAGGCCGTAGGATGCGGCCGCGCCGGTTGCCGGAGGGGACACTGCCACAAGGGCAAAAAACGCAATCAGAAGGCAGGCTACCCTGCCGGGCAGTCTCGAGGTCGACATCAAAAGCAGCCGGCTCCTTTGACAGCTCGATGCTGGCTGCAGCCGCGGAATCAGGTGCGCGCGGCGCAGGCCGTACGACGCATCAGTCGCATTGTATGATATTGGTTTGGGCCGTGGCTGCAGGTTGTCTTGACTCAGCCGGAAACTTCCCGCCCAGGCCCGAAACGGCCGCCATCATAGTACAGTGCCGGCAAAATTGATAGTCCATGAATCACTTTTTTTTGAAATCGTGGTGCCGTGCGAACTGCTGCCAGTGCCTGCCGCTCAGGAATCCCGGAAGCAGTCGCTTATGGGCCACGGCGCGCCCGGTGACGCATGAAGATGCTCGTGGCCGGTATCGGGATTTGAATCGGGATCGTACAGATGTGCCTTCGCTGCCGATTCCGATACCGACATCCAGGGCTTTCGTTTATTTTCGGAGCAGCCAACGGCCGCGATCTGAAAAAAGGGGCACATGGCTTAAAAACAGTGCCGAAAAGGGGCGGGATGTGCGATAATGGCGCACAGTCCACAGGTACATGAGGGAGTATCGAGCCCGGGTTCCGCAGGCAAAGCGGGGCAGATGGGGAAAACCGCACAATAGAAGATTGCGTGGGGGATGGTCCTATGAATTGGTATCTCAAAGTGCTGAAGAATTACGCCGGTTTCAGTGGTCGCGCGCGTCGAAAAGAATATTGGATGTTCGTCCTGTTCAACCTGATATTTGCCATCGTGGCTGCAGTCGTGGATAACGTTGTCGGTACCACGATCGATATTCTCCCCTATGGCTTGTTTTATATCGTCTATGTACTGGCGGTCCTGATCCCCGGATTGGCGGTTGCCGTGAGACGATTGCACGATATCGGGAAGAGCGGATGGTGGTTTTTCATTGTCCTCATCCCGATTATCGGGGGCATCTGGCTGTTGGTGCTTTTTTGCACCGCCGGAACTCCGGGGCAGAATGCTTATGGCATGAATCCGAAGGAAGTTACCGCCTGAGCATCGCCTTATCGTAACTTTGGTACCGGCCGGTCAAGAACCGTCCTTCATGTGGTACGCCGGTTCCTGTCTGGGTCTTTCTTTCCTGGCGTCCGGGCCTGACGGGACCGAAACCGCACGAGGGTGGCCCGGCCATATGGACTCGGCACGGACCGGATCCTGCCTGGCGACGGTCTGTGCCGTGCAAAGCGGATTGAGCTTGCAGCCGCGCATTTCGGATTCCCCTGGCAGGGCATTTCCGAAATCAAGCCGAATCTTTGGCTCCGGCGACAGGATTTGTCCGGCCAACTGCCCGGTCGACACATCGGCAAAATTTGGGGTTGCGGATTCGCGGCGGTGTCGGTAAAGTATTGATTCTTCGGGATGCGCCCGTAGCTCAGTTGGATAGAGCGTTTGACTACGAATCAAAAGGCCGCAAGTTCGAGTCTTGCCGGGCGCACCATATAAAATCAATCACTTGGCGAAACAGCAAAAGACCGCAGTTGTTTCGTGGTGACAGTAAAACGCCGATAGGCAAATAAAAAGGGATCCCTTTGCCGGCCGCTCGGCACCGCAGTCCATTCCTCCTTCTTGTGTTGCCCCGGGACAAAATACTCATAGACGGCACGGAGTTCCGCCTGCAGCTTGTTCGTGACTGACCATGGACTCTGCAACTCTCGACGCTAAAGTCCCCATCCGATGCGGCGCCGGCTGCAATCATGTCATCCAGGGCGAGAGCCAGATCATGGGCGTGATCCTTAAAACACGAGCTGAGAAGAATCTGCATTTTGACGAGTGATCCAAGAGCCGATTGGATTTCGCATTACTCATCAAGAGCCGAAAAAATGATGCCGGCTCGCAGGGTTATGGAAAAACAATCCTGACAACCGAAACTCAATTCACGGGAGGTCATTATGCTTCGCATAGTTACAGTCATTCTCAGCGTTCTTCTGCTGTCGACCTTGGCTGAGGCACAAGAGTCGCAACAACCTGGGACGAAAGCGCAGATAGAGGAGCTATTCCGTGCCAACCTTGCCTATGGGAATGCATTCCGTGGTTTTCCCGGCGCGTTGAGAAACCATTCCGCGATCTTAGGATTTGAATATGCCCCGAAAGCGTTAGGTGCAGGTTTCGAATGGGAACTGCGCAGCATCTGCAATCATTGCGAATTTCGCGGTTCCCTTTCGGTCAATGGCTACTATCACTTCCTCCAACTGGGAGGCAAAGCCATACTTGAGCCTTTTGTGACTGCCGGGTACTCCCGCGCATTCCGTCCATACGATACCGGCTTGAACATCTTGAACTATGGTGGAGGAGTTGACTTGTTTGGCTTCGTGCGGTTGGAGGTTCGGGATAGTCTCTCTTTTGCCGGCGGAGTCGCCCATTTCCCGGAGTTTCGAACAGGCCTCACGCTCGCTCTGTGGGGAGGGCGCTGAATGGACAGTGCCTTGGAATTTTCACGGGAACAGACTCCTCTTCCCCCGTCTGCTCCCTCAGAAGCTGAAAATGATTCCGCCGCTGACCTCGAGTATGTTCAACCTCTGGGCAAGGGCGTCGGGAAGGGTATAGCCGCGCACATCGAAACGCAGGCCAGCGGGCCCGGCCAGCCGGACAAGCTTCAGGCCGCCGCCGTAATTGATCGCGAAATTAGTGCCGAATTCCTCCGAAAAGATGGGTGTCCAGGGTTTCGCCCAACTCCTTGATCCTCTCGTCTATCATCCGAGATGAAGATTTGCCCTTCTGAGACTCGCTCTTGCTCATGATGTTTGTTTGCGTTCCTTTTGTTTCTTAACCTGGATTATTCAAGAATTTCGGCTGCAATCTGACGATCCATGGTGCGCTTTTTTGACTGCGACTATCACCAATGCGGTTTTCTCCTACCGCCTGCAAACGTCATTCGGGGATTCGGGGGACTGACGGCCGTTCTGGCAGCCTCTGACTATTTCACGGCGGCCGGCGGCGGCAGATCCGCACGGACGCCACTGTAGATGAACCCCTTCCTTAGCTCTATGATCCCCAGCGAAAGGCGCGCAGATCTTAGGGTCGAAGCGTACGGCAGGGATTCAATCGAGATGTTGTATTTGCCCGCGGGAATATCGGTTATCAGGAACGATCCTGATTCCTCTTCAACGTCGCGGAGATACGTAACGGGCGGCGACCAGTCGGCACCGATAGCCTGGAACCGTGCGAGTGGCAGTTCGTCTGACCATAGCGAGCTTAATATGACTTTGAACCTCGGAATCGGATTACCTGCGCCATCCAGAACTACTCCGGCAATTCCTGTTTCCGGGCGTCTCAGCGTGACAAGGATGATGTTTTCCGGTTCCCGCTCCATGGGGAGTCTCAGCCGTTCTTCGATATAACCTACCTTGCGCACAATGAATTTCCTGAACGGCCTGACGGACGACTCCGGCACGGTGAGAGTAAAGCTCCCATCCTTGCCCGTGCTGATTATCCCTCCCAGCTTACCGAATCCGTCTGAAAGCGTGATCCGTGCACCGGGAATGCCTGCTCCAAATTGGGATATCACGCGCCCAGAAAGCTGCCGATCCGGATCGGTTTCCACCGCTTCAAGGGAGACTGCCTCAGGAAGAGCTGCCGGAATCAGAGTGACGGCCCTGCTCCTGTATCCAGCGGCGCTGATTTCACACCGGAACGAATCCGTATCGGGCAGCAGATCGAATTCAACCAGGCCTGCAGAATCGGCTTTGGCGATGATGCCCTGGGCTCGGGCCTCGGCTCCAGAAATGGCCAATCCGCTTTCGTCTTTTATTTTCAGTGTGACGACAAGTGCACGGGACAGTTGAAAATCGACCCATTTACAGGATCCGGCCTCAGGATAATACAGGGATGAGTCCGCCAGAAATCCTCGGGCCTTTACGTTGATGGCGGCGACACCTTCAGGAATGCCACGAATCTCGTATTTGCCGGAGGGCTTTGTGACAGCCGCGATCGGAGAGAGCGAAGCTGAATCGAGCAAAGTCCTGACCTGGCCTGTATCGAGCCAGATGGAAACCAAGGCCCCCTCCACAGGAGTGTGGTTCAGGCCGAGGACAAATCCCTCCACGCAAGCAGGAGCCGGGCGAAGTCTGAAGTTTTTGGCAATTGTTTCCGGTCCCGGGAGGTCGAGCGAGTCGGATACTTCGGCATGTCCGGGCGCGCTCACCCGCAAAAAACCACGTACCGGCTCATCGAAGGAAAGGAGATAGGAGCCGGCTGCATCACTCTTTTGTGTGGCGGTTGGCAAGGTCGTCGAATTCGAGTGTAAAGGATCTGGAGGATCCCGGTAGAACATGATGCTTGCGCTGGATAGCGGAGTCCCATCCAGCGACATGATTTTCCCTTTCACGTGATATCCGGAATCCCGAATTTCAGGCGGATCCCCAGTGCTGGTGAGCGGAATATCGCAGGGCTCCCCGGGGACCCCCGCGAGAGGAGAAGCGGTTTTCTGAATTGAGGATTGAAGGTTACCGTCAGGCCTGCCGCTTTCTGGCTGAGATGCCCGATCGTCACTTACCCGAGGCAATCCCCAGAACAGAAAGAGCCCCGCAGTTGCTAATGCCGGCACTATCGCCCAGCAGCGTCTCATGCGGACCTCAGCGCCGGGGTTCGGCGACAGTAACTGAGACTAAACATGAGAGTAAACCCTGTTTCGTGAGCCAAGTTACGGCCTTGCAGCGAAAAAAGAGGGCGCGGAAAACCTCTTTTGCCTTTTTCTGAGCTCGCTCTTTTTCCCAAGACGGAAACAAATTGTCCCGCGTCTGCGTGAATCCGAATTTCACACGACAATAGGGACGACTGTCTGTTTGCTGGGAGAACGTTTGCCTGCATCTGGAGCACTGATACATTGCCATACTCCTTTCGGGCAAGGAAACTCAGCGTTTTCCGCATGCCGCGAACCGACGCATAATGACAAGGTTGCTCTCCGGTTCCTCCACGAGGGTAGGAAGGATTGACTGACGTCTACATCGCTTCACTGGTGGGCTGCCTCTTTCCAGCGCCCTTTCACACGCTGCTGATAGCTGCCCTTGTGCCGGCCAATTCCTTCTTTCTGGGTTTGAGTGCTATCATAACTCAAAACGATGCAGCAGGATAGAGGATTTTGGGCGTGTCTCCGCCTCAATATGAGGAATCTGCACTTTGACGATTGATCCAAAGGCCGGAATTGACGTCTTTGGCCTGGTGCGGTTGGAGGTTCGGGATGGTCTTTCTTCTGCCGGCGGAGTCGCACATTTCCCGGAGTTTCGAACAGGCCTCACGCTCGCTCTGTGGGGAGGGTGCTGAATGGACAGTGCCTTGGAATTTTCACGGGAACAAACTCCTCTTCCCCCGTCTGCTCCCTCAGAAGCTGAACATGATTCCGCCGCTGACCTCGAGTATGTTCAACCTCTGGTCAAGGGCGTCGGGAAGGGTGTACCCGCGAACATCGAAACGCAGACCGACGGGGCCGGCCAGCCGGACAAGCTTCAGGCCGCCGCCGTAATTGATCGCGAAATTAGTGCCGAATTCCTCAGAAGTCAGCAGTTGCGACGGCTGTGATAGAACGCGTTTTGACGCCAGCAGACCAACGCCCACTGTCGCATACGGATAGAGATGACCCAAAGGCGCGTTCAGGACCAGGTTCGAACTGTAAATCAACGCCCGTGAGTCTCCGGTGGTCGCAAGGATGTCCGGTTCACCGAAATTCGGGCTGTAGGCAAAGGTGTTTTCCCATCCCAGGATTTTGGCAAAATCCGCTTCGAACCGAACCCCCGCCATACCGTTTCCGTTGAGTCCGCTCTGCACATTGGCGATGGTGATTTTTCCCGGCTTATTCCAGCCTCCGAATACCGAAAAGTGATAATTCTGAGCAAAGCCCTGTGCGGACAGAGCAAAAAAAGCACCTAACAAAATGAAGGTGCCCCGGCAGAATTGATTTTTCATTTTTGCCCTCCACCTCAGCGAGCGATTTAGCTGGACATGGCTATTACGGTGATCACTTCGACCGCCGCCGTGAACAGCCAATTAGCCCTGCAGCAGAACTCCAGGATGCAGTCCTCTTCGCGTCGTCCGCTCGTCAGAGCTTGGCCGGGAAGGGGCAACCCCCTTGCGGATTTTGCCGGCTCAGGGCACAAACAGCCGCGGCAGTCCTAGGCCGCGATCCGGCGACGCGACCGACGGCGGCGCGTCCTGGTCATCTGATAGAAATCGTTGGGCACCCGCCTGCGGTTTCCGACAATTACGGGATCGACGATCTCCCCGCACAGGAGACATACCAATCCTACTGAGTGGCTATGGGAGCGCGGATCGCGCAAATCCATCAGATACATCAATCCTTGACATCGTGGGCAGTGCATAGGACCTCATCCGATCTCGTATCCGGGTTCCAGATTGGACACGGTGGCTTCATTCCCGTTCCCTTCTCTACCCCGTCATCCCGAGGCAGCGTACGATTCGACCGGACATAACGGTCGAAAACGGTTCGAGTCTACCAGCTGGTCGGGGAAGGTGGGAATCGGGTTAAACCCTAAGGGCGGGCAGGAAAATACCCTATTTGCAAAAACTTATTCATACCTTTTTTCGGGATGCGCTGAGGCTTATTTGTGACGCGCGTCGGGATCGGCGAGCGGCTTGAAGTGCGCGCCCTCCCGGCTGAACCATTGCTCTATGTTGTTGAGAGCGCTTGTATTGCCGGCGGCCGGCAATGCCGCATTGTATCCGAAACTGCGGCCGGATCTCCGCTCCAGGAGATCAATGGCCTGCTGCCGGGCATAGGCGGCCCCTTCCCCCTTCAGTATCGTAATCAGGGTGGCAAAACCGTCAGGATCACCGAGGCTCAGCTGTACCTGGGCAATGTTCAGCAGGAGAAAATCGTCGAAGCCGTTCCTGGCGGCCGCGCGCAGGGCCGGGAGGGACCGGGGATCCTTCTGTTTGCTCAACGCCGCAACCACTGCCTCAACCACCCGGCCCGACCGGGAGCTGGAGAGCACGGCGTTCAGGGTCGGCACGATCCTCGGATCATGGATATCACCCAGATGTTCCAGACTGCCCAGCTTGTGCGCCTCATCGTCGCCCTGCAGGTCGCGCAGCAGAAGATCGACCGGATCGGCCTGGATCGACTGTGCCGCTGCCGGCGCCGTCTTCTTGAAATAGACCAGCCCCGCAACGAAGGCGGCACCAAAAACGGTGATGGCCGCGACGTTCACGAGGGCCCTCGACTTTAGCGGCGCATGCACAACATAATAGACGGCGCCGGACGCAATCAGCAGGATACCCAGCATCACGACAATCGCCGGCCCGGTCGGATAGTCGGAGTAGAACGACCAGGCGATTCCCAGGGTGCTGGCGACAATCGCCACCAGCCATCCGATCAGCAGGCGGGCTCGAATGCTTTCAGCCCACATCTGGGCTAGTACCGCCGGCACCACAAGATAGGAAAACACCAGCAACACCCCGACGATTGCCACGGATTTCGTGATGACCACGCCGAACGACATGTAGAACAGGATGTCCCAAAACCCGACGTTCAGGTGCGCGGCAATTGCGTCGGCCGGCCGGATGGAAATGGCAAGAAACTTGCTGCGGAAAATCACATGAAACAGCCCGATGGCGCCGTACAGCAACGCCATATCACGGATTTCGGGGAGAGTCACCAGCAGCACGTCGCCGACCAGCATGTGCTTGATCTCCTCTCCGCCGCTCGCCGACTTGGACAGCAGGAGGATGGCAGCCGCGGATGCTGCGGCATAGATGATGCCGATGAACGCCTCCTGCGGCACCTTCTCTCTGCGCATGCGCGCGATGGCAAAGGCGCCGGCACCGGCGAAGGTGAACACCAGCGAAAACAACGAAATCCGCAGCGAATCGGTCGCCGGGTCATATCCCAACGTCAAAGCGAAAGTCGCTCCCAACGCCGCGATCTGTGCCAGGGCAAGATCTACAAAAATCACCCGGCGGGCAATGACATGAATCCCCAGATACACATGGTTGATGGATAGGACCAGGCAGGCCAGGAAAGGCAGCAGCATCCATTTCAGTTCGAGAAGAACAGCCACGGCAGCTCCGGGAATTGCATCGGTTCTATCCGCATCCCTGATGACTCAGGGATGGCGGAGTTCTTGGTGTCTCAAGAGGCTTGGCTTTGAGCGCCTCGTTGATCTTGACAATCAGGCGATCGATCAAGGTGAAGTAGGACGTCACGCCCGGTTCTCCCTCTACCTGGTTGGGCAGGATGGCGACCACGGCTCCGGTTTGGCGCGCCAGGCTGTTCGGCAGGGCGGGATCATAGAAGTTGTCCACCAGGATCAACGGCACCTTGGCCTCCCGAATGGATTCCATCACCTGCCGGACATGCTGCGGGCCGGGAGGTATCCCGGGCCGCTCTTCGATGGTGCCCATGAGTTGAAGGCCGAAAACCCGCGCAAAATAGGCCCACACTTTATGGAATTCATAGGCTTTCACCCCAGCCAGGGGCTGAGCGGCCTTGAGCCACCCTCCGGCATAAGCTGCCAGCGGCTTGCCGCCGAACTGGTTGTCCGCCAGGAAGCTGAGCAGTTGCCCGCTCCAGGTGAGCCGCGTGAGCTTCTGTATGCCGATGAGCTTCAATAACTCCGGGCCAAAGAGGGCCGCGTCAATCCGAGCGCCGAAATCGTCCCGCCGGGAGTCGTAGTAGCTTGCGCCGGCGGGATCGATCCGTTTCAACGCCTCGCAGATATTGGCTGCCATTGTTTTGGCCTGCAGCGGATCGAGCCAGACGTGGGGATTGCCCTGCGGATGAATGTCGCCGAACTCACGGGAAAGCACCTGCGGGACCTCGAGGGCGGCAATTCCCTCGCCCGCCACCACGCGCCCCGGCGTGCCGCGAAAAATCCTGGCGTTCCCGGAGCCGTTGACCACCTGGTCCGCCCACAACTCGAGGGAAAAGCCGTTCTCAACGAAAAGGTCCGCCTCCCGCGTGTCGCGCATCAGGACGGGCGTCGGCGTGACGAAATGGGGGTCCTGGTCTCCCTTGGCGAGGGCGGTGACCGAGACGCGCTCCCCGCCCACCTCCATGGTCAGCGCTTTCAGCGTCGGCAGCGTACAGACGACGCGGACTTTCCTGGACTGTTGCGCGCGCATGTCAGTGGCCGTCAGAGCAATCAATACCGCCACAGCAATGCAGAGAAATCGGGCCCTGGTAAGCATCACACGCTCCTCACTTGTTGACCCAGTAAGGCTCCGGCGGATGCGAGCCGAAGACGAAGTTCAGTTCGGCAAACACCGACTTGCGCCCGTCCTCCGTGACCAGATTGCTCCACCGCTGCTCGTAGTTTAAACGAAAGCGCAGGAACTCGCTAAAGTAATAAGAGATGTATGGCGTCAGGCTGCTGCGCTTGAGCGCCGGATCGTACAGCACGGCGGTGCGGTCCCAGCGCGCCCCCGCATAGATACGGCGGTTGAATTGCCACTGCCCGAACATTGTGAAGCCGAACGGCTTGCCCGGCGCGATTGCGGTGTTTGCCGCCGCCCGGGCGGAAATCCCGGTTGCGGCGGTTCCGGGAACAGCCCGGCGTGCGAACATCAACTCGGCGCCGGCGACGAATGACCTCCACTGGCCCCGGCGCAAAGGATTCCAGCGATACGTAAAGTCGAGGCCGTGGAAATCAGCTTCCACGATTTCGTTCCCCGCGGGATGAAAGTAGCTGGACCAGCCGACGCCCAGATTGTGTGAGCTCCTGAAGGACCGGAACCAGTTTATGTGGCCGAGGTAGGCTGTGCGCGCTCCGGGCTCGGGAGAAAAAGCCAGGTCTCCACCCGCAAGGACCTGCAGGGTTGCATCCAGGCTGGATCTCCGGTCCCACGGCGTAGGCAGGAAAAAGCTGGCGGAAACGCCGTTCTGGATGAATCCTTCTTCGCCGAGGAATTCCTGGACGGGCAGCGGCCGCATCGTTTGCGGCAGATCGTGCGTGTGGAGAATGTTGTTGGTGCCGAAGGACGGGCGGAAGCGGCCGACCTTCAACTTCAGGCCTAGAGGCGGCTGACTCTGGAAGGGGAGCTTCTTGATGACCGCATAGGCCTCTTCAACCCCGGCCGAATAGCTTCCGGGCGAGTCCGATGAAATGGAGGCGATAAAGATGCCGTCGGCGTAGGGATCGATGGCCGCGCGCAGATCCAGTTCGGTCTCGCGCAGGCTCGGCTTGTTGTCGATCCGGCCCCCCTGTCCGCTGTACACCTTTTGGCTGTCGCCGCGCGCCACGAAATTGCCTACCACGGTCATGGCCGGATTCAAGGCGCCAAGAATCGATTGGGATGCCGGGGCAGGCGTGGGCGCCACAGGAACCTCCGGAGAGCTCCTGAGCATCTGCAGCTGCAGCGCCTCGACCTGAGCCTCCAGCGCCTTGAGGCGTTTTTCATAATCGGCCTTCAGCGCCTCCATCTGCTCCTTGATCGCCTGCAGTGCAGCAGGATCGACGCCGGCCTCCTTGGGAACTGCGTCCTGCCCGCTGCCGCCGGCGAGCGTGGAAGGCATCAGAATAACGGCGACTGCCAACGTCCCCGGTATGATCAGGAATCGTCTCATAGGCTTTTTCTCCGTCTGCGCTCCTGCAAGCGCTCCCATGAATTATACATGCGTCCCATCTGTGCGAGTCGCTCGTGATCGTGATCGGTAGGGTGAATCGAACAAATGCCGACCACGATCCCCATGCACCCACCATTCTATATTCTCGGAACAGTCCCACATGGGCCTGTGGTGCACCCGGTGACGCATGAAAAACAAAATCAGTCAGCATCTTGGTTTTAGGTCTGAGGCCTGAGGTCGGTATTTCGGGAACAGCCTCTCATGGCCCCGGGGCGCACCCGGTGACGCATGAAAACGTTCGGGATCGGGATCGGGAAGATATGAGCTTCGATCCCGATCCCGACCCCGATCCCGACCCCGACCTTCCGGGTCTGAGGTCGGAGGTCGGTATTTTGGGAACAGCCTTCAGGTGCGGATTTCCCATGCTATAGTATGTATCTTTTTGCAGGACGGAATTCTCATGGACGGTGCCGTTGGATATGCTTTCCTGCTGACGACCATCGCGGGGTGCGCCACAGGAATCGGCAGCGCGCTCGCCTACCTCACGCATCACACACGGCGCAGCCTGCTCTCAGCCTCGCTGGGCTTCTCGGCCGGGGTGATGATCTACGTCTCCTTTGTCGAGCTCTTCTATCAAGCCCAGGCGACCCTGACGGAGAGCTACGGGAAAGTCTTGGGCGGCACCGTCACGGCCCTCTGCTTTTTCGGCGGCATGCTGCTGATTGCGACCATAGACTTCCTGGTCCCTTCCTACGAAAACCCGCACGAACTCGGACTGGTGGAGGAAATGCAGCCATCCATCGACACGCGCAAACTCCACCGGCTCGGCATCCTGACGGCGCTCGTGATCGGCATTCACAATTTTCCCGAGGGAATTGCGACATTCTTTGCCGCCTTGACCGACCGTACGGTGGGGCTGTCCGTTGCGCTCGCTATTGCTCTGCACAACATACCCGAAGGGATCTCGATATCGATTCCCATCTATTATGCTACGGGGAACCGCAAGAAGGCGTTCGGCTACTCATTTCTGTCCGGGGTATCCGAGCCCTTGGGCGCGGTCATCGCGTATCTGATCCTGCGTCCCTTCTTCACGAGTCAGCTGATGGGCGCCATGTTCGCCGCCGTCGCGGGGATCATGGTCTTCATTTCGCTCGACCAGCTCGTGCCGCACGCCAAGAAGTACGACGAAGGCCATCAGTCGGTGTACGGGCTGATCAGCGGCATGGCGATCATGGCGATCACCCTGATCCTGCTTTAATTCCTGTTTGCGGTGCCGCTGGTCACAGCGCGGAACACGCGCATGAAATTGCCTCCCAGAATCTTGCGGACGTCCAGCTCCGCATACTTTCGTGCCCTCAGCTCGTCCGTGATGGACATGATGCAGCCGATGTTTTCCAGCCCGCGCGGAGTCGAGCTGATGCCGTCGAAATCGGATCCCAGGCCGACGTAATCGGCGCTGCCGGTGACCTTGACTACGTGATCGATGTGATCCACCACGGTCTTGACGTCGACGGCGCCTCCTGCCTTCTCGTATTCGGCCATGATGCCGCGCAACTCTGCCTGCGCCTTCTCCCGCACTGCCGGATCCGCCTTGTCCCAGCTTCCGGCGCCGGCAGGGAACCCGTATTTCCTGGCGACTGCAGCCGTCGCCTCTTCCTGTTTCTTCTCGTAAGCCTCGCTCAGGAATCCCGGAGCGAAATTGATGCCGACGACTCCGCCGTTTTTCGCCAGCGCTCGCAGCATGTCGTCGCTGAGGTTCCGGAAGTGGTTGCTCAAGGCTCGGGCGCAGGAATGGGAGGCAACGACGGGCTTGGTGGAGACGCGCAGCACGTCCCAGAACGTCTCATCATGCACATGGGAGACATCGATGATCATCCCCAGCCGGTTCATCTCCCTGACGACCTGCTCCCCGAACTGCGTGAGCCCGCCCAGCTCCGCTTTTTCATCTCCCGAGGCGTCCGCCCAGTCTGTCCGGTTCCAGTGGGTGAGTGTCATGAGCCTGACGCCGGCCTGATAAAACGAGCGCAGCAGGCTGAGATCATTCTCGATGGCGTAGCCTCCCTCGATGGCGATCAGGATTCCCGTCTTGTTGGAAAGCATGAGCGGCACGACTTCCGCGGGGCGGAGCACCAGGGCCAGATCGTTGGGATTTTCTCCGATCAGTTTGCGGATGGCGTCGATCTGGTCAAAGGCGCGTTTGGCGGCTCCGCGCTTCTCCGATTCGTCGCGCGGCACGGCGACGTATGCGGCGAATACCTCGAGATCGACGGATCCCCTCTTGAGCTTGGGTATATCGATGTGGCCCGAAGTGAGATCCCGTGTCAGGTCCTCACCGGCCATGTAGCGGCTGATGGTATCGCAGTGCATGTCGATGACAGTGGCATTGCGGTGGATGAATCGGTTGAAATACAGGGGATCGATCAGCGATTGTTCCATGTTCGCCATTCGAGTCAGGATTTGACAATGATACGCGGCGGCGAGTTCCAGCAGTTCGGGCCGGACGTACTCCGGCTTGTCGCCCGGCTGGTGATACTCGGGGTGTTCGTCATCCAGTTCCGGGGTCAGAGGATTGCCCGTCCGCAGGCTGATCCAGGGCACGCCCCTGCGGCTGAACGACGAATGGTCCGATCCCGAATACTGCAGCCGTGCGTTCAGCTTCTTCTGGATGGCCGGGTCCAGGCCGCCCCGGATGATGTCGTACAACTCGGCGAACTCATAGAGACCGCCGATCCAGAAGTCCGAGTCGCCCGTGCCGACCATATCGATATTCATGTAGAGCACAGTCCGGTCGAGCGGAAACGCCGGGTGTTCGGTGTACCAGGCCGATCCCAGCAATCCCAACTCCTCGCCTGCCCATGCGGCGAAAATCAGCGTGCGGCGGGGGCTGAAGTGATTGGCCCGCAGGACGCGCAGGACCTCGAGGATAGTGGCGGCTGAAGTCGCATTATCATCCGCGCCGCTGTAAACAAAGCCGTCCATGCCGACGCCGACGTGATCGAGGTGGCCGCCCAGAACAATGCATTCATTCTTGAGCTTGGGATCCGTGCCGGGCAGGATGCCGACCACGTTTGGCGCTGTCCGGCTGTCCCTGACGGCGTGGACTTCCATTTCCACTGCGGTGGGGATTGCCACAGGCGCAGGCTTCTTCTCGCGCATCATACGGCTGGCATGATATCTCCAGCTCTGTCCGGCAACATAAAAGGCATCATCGCAGAAGCCGCGGGTTGCCCTGACGACAATGAAACCCGCCGGGCAACCTTCCCGAATCGCGGCATAGCTCGCGGCCTGCTGATATGTGCTCAGCTGCTGTCCTGGCGGCGACGGGTCCATGATGATCAACCCGACCGCACCCCGCTCAGCCGCGATCTTGATCTTCTTCTCCAGCGTCCATTCCTTCTTTTCTCCGGCGTCGAGATCGGAAGGCACTCCGGGAAGAATCATGATGATGCGTCCCTTCACGTCGAGGGTGCCATAATCATCCCAGCCTGCTTTTGTCGAGACCACTCCATAGCCCGCAAAAGCCAGCCTGCCTTTCACGACCCCTGAGCCGGTGCCTTCTACCGGTATGAAGTCGCGCCCCCATCCCGCGAAATAAGTGCGCCGCTGGGGAACTGTAATGACAAGCCGCAGCGGCGGCTGGAAGTCCCTGAAATCCTTGATTTCGACCTCCTGAAACCAGGTTCCCTTGTCCCCGGCAGGCTGAAGGCCGTACTCCTTGAACCTGGCCGCGACATATTCGGCAGCCTTGCGGTATTCCGGCGTGCCGGAAAGTCTTCCCCTCATGTCTTCTGCGGCGAGGAACCGAACATGCGCCAGTGCCCGGCTGCCGTCAGGCGCGACCGCGGACTCCCGTGACGCCGCCTGCGGCTGCGCGTCTGCATACGGGCGCTCTGAAGTAATGGCCAGCAGGGAAACGGCGGCGAGAAGTGCGGCGAACGGAGGTCTCATGGAAAGCTCCCTCTTTTTGCTGTCGATGACGGAAACAAATTCTGATGACCATCGCGAGGCAGTGCGAAATGATCTTGCGCCCGATGGATCCATACATGGCACTAATTCTACCCGATCGTGACCTGGAATCGTGTATTCTTCTCCTGACCTTATCGGGCGTGCTACCACCATCCAGCGGGGGACTGACATGCATACGAAGCTACTGGTTGTGATTGTGGCGGCGATCGTTGCGGGCTCGACGCCGGCTGCGGCACAGCAGCCGGCCGTGGTGACCGCAGCGGATTATGCGCGTGCCGAGAAATTCCTGCAGCCTGCCATGGGCCCGCTCGTCGTCGGCGGCAGTGTCGCTGCCAACTGGCTCCCGGACGAGCGCTTCTGGTATCGGAACACCACGGCGGAAGGCGCCGAGTTCATCCTGGTAGATCCTGCCAAGCGGACGCGCGCCCTGGCGTTCGATCACGCCCGACTGGCGGCGGCGTTGTCGGCCGCAACGGGAGAAAAACATTCCGGCAGCCGCCTTCCCTTTGAATCCTTCGAATTCGCAGCCGACGGCAAAACCATTTCCTTTGATGTCGGGACGCGCCGCTGGACTTGCGACGTCCTGGGCGCTCAGTGCACCCCGGCAGGGGCAGCCAGAGGTGTGCGCTCCGGAGGTGAAGGAGGCAGGGGCGGGGGCGGCCGGGGTGCAGGCGGCAACGCGGTGACTTCCCCTGATGGGAAGCGTGCTGTGTTTATCCGCGACTGGAACCTCTGGGTGCGTGACGTAGCGACAGGACAGGAGAAAGCCCTGACCGGCGACGGTGTGAAGGATTTTG
>Ga0316620_10000264_pt1 | contig 20879 bp, 17 predicted proteins | sample OWC_Aug_M1_C1_D5_FD_207651 | JGI IMG/M metagenome (GOLD analysis project Ga0316620, IMG submission 207651) | Wetland soil microbial communities from Old Woman Creek delta, Ohio, United States - OWC_Aug_M1_C1_D5_B | ecosystem: Environmental > Terrestrial > Soil > Wetlands | place: USA: Ohio...
CGCTCATGGCGTTGAGGGCCTGGTCGTCGATGACGACGGCGCCGCTGCCCGAGCGCTTGAGCTTGACGTTGCCGGCGATGTCGGACAGGGAGCGGTTGTCCTCGGTCGCGTCCTTGGTGTAGTCCGCGATCGTGTCCTCGTTGGCAAAGTACCTGCGGTCCTCCATCATCTGGCCGGGTTCGCGCTGGCTCTGGGCCCGGGGAAGGCTGGCAGCCGCCACGGTGTCGAGGCGAAAGCGACGAGCCACCACCGGGGACCCGGAGGCGTCCGCGAACGTCACCTCGGCAACGTACGAGGTCGCCTTGGGCAGCTCGGGCTGCGGCTCGAGGCCGGGGACCACCGCGCTGAAGACTCTCCCGTTCGACTGGAGGGGGACCCGCACCGGGGTGATGTCGCTGCCCTCCACCGTGACCGATCCCGAGAGCCCTTCGAGCCGTTCCAGCAGTGGCGTCACCGTGACCCGGATCGGCTCGGGCGGATCGGACACCAGCGACGGCTCGAGCTCGACCCGGACGGCCTGGTTCTCGGCGAAGCCGCGCAACACGTTGCCCGAGATGGCGAATCCCAGCCCCTGGCCGCCATAGATCATGGCGTTGACCACGCCCACCACCTCGCCGTGCTCGTTGAGCATGGGCCCGCCCGAGTTGCCCGGGTTGAGGGCGGCGTCGGTCTGGAGGGCACGGAGCTCGCCCTTGGTGTCGCGCCGCAACGAGGTCACCAACCCGACGTTGATGCTCACCTCGGGGTTGAAGGTGATGGCTGACGGGGTAGTGCTCTCCTGTGCCAGGAGCTGGCCGAAGGGGAAGCCGATGATCCAGACCTTGTCGGTCACCGCGACCTCGGGAGGGGAGCTGATGTCGAGCCACACGGCGGGCCGGTAGTGCACGTCCACCAGGGCGAGGTCGTTCTGGCGATCGCGCGCGACGACCTTGCCCTCGATGACCTTCTCCTGGTCCGTGCCGCTGTTGACGACCACCTCGAGCTTCTGGACCCGGGTGCTCACCTCGCGCTCGGTGCCGTAGATCATGGCCATGAGCTGGTCGGCGACCACGTGCCAGTTGGTGAGCACCAGGCCGGACTGGCTGACGAAGAACCCGGTGCCGGTGGTCGGCAGGTAGGTCCCGCGGTAGATCCGGCTGGCCTTGATGAAGACCGTTGCCTGGCTCGCCCGGGCGGCCATCTCGGGGTCGATCTCCGCCGCTCCGGCATCGGCGGCGCTGCCGGTCGCGATCAGCGTCGCAGCCAGGATCAGCGCCCGCATCCCAGGCTTCCTGCCCGTCCTCTGCCATGCCTGTTTCATGGAGGCGACCTTTCCGCGGACCCGCTCTTCGGTGGCACCGCTCCAGGGTTGAGGAAATTCTACAGCGTCCAGCCCGCGCAGTGGCGCTCCGGCTCCGTGGTGCATCAGAGGGGGAGGGGAGGGCCGGTGTCCAGCGGTTCCGGTCGGGCGGCGAGCGCCTACGGGGATGGCAGTCTCCCGCCGGGTCGGCGCGGCTCCGGGCCCGGCGACCAGCAGTCGCGGAAGACCGAGAAGCCGTCGCCGACCAGGAGCGTGCGGTTACCCCCCTGGGCCAGGGCGAGGTCCTCGCCGGTGTACGGCTCGGGCACCCAGCCTGCAGGCTCGGGTTGCCAGGAGAGGCCGTCAGCGCTCGACCACAGCCCGGCCTCGGCATCCGCCGCGATCCACTCGTGGCCGTCCCAGACGACGTCGACGAGGTAGCTGTCGCCAGGCGACTCGGCCGAGAACCAGGTGAGGGCGTCCGCGCTGACCGCGACCCCGCCCGTGCCGGTGGCAACGTAGCCGGAGCCGTTGGACGCCAGGGCCGCCGGGAAGGCAATGTCCACGGCACCGGCCGGGATCCAGGCGATGCCATCGACGATGGGAACGCTGATGTAGGTCATGCCCCAGCCCAGGGCGACGAAACGGAGGCCATCCCACACCACATCCATCGGCCACTCGATTGAGGAGTCGAAGTCCCAGCACCTGCCGTCCGGGCTGAACCCGACTCCGCCGTAGAAGCTGGTTGTCACGAAGCCGGGATCCCCCCGGGCCACTGCCCACAGCCCGTTATGCCCATTCGAGCAGCCCGCCCCCCCGTAGTCGTCCCACTCAAACCCGTCAGGACTGAGCAGAATACGGGGCGACGACCAGAGCAGCCCCGAGTTGGATCCGACCATGACATAGGTGCGACCGTCGTAGGCCACGTCCGTCATCCAGGGCACCGTGCTGGGGTGCTCGGGCACGACCTCGACCCGGTCCCAGGTCACCCCGTCCGGGGTGAGGTAGATCTCCTGCAGCGCAGCCACGACAAACCGCCTGCCGTCCCACACCATGCCGGCCGCCCTCGGCCAGCCAGGAACAAGATCGTGCCACACCGCCTCGTCCTCACTGACGGTCAGGGTCCGGTCTCCGACGGCGACGGTGAGGTCTTGGGCGCGGGTCACATCGCGTAGGCTGCCGGTCGCGTGACGAGCGATCGACCAGTCAATGCCGTCGAGGCTCCTCATGACAAGCCCATCCTCCCCGACCACGACCCAACCTGGATCAGTCCACGCGACGCCGTGCAGGAGCTCGGGCGCCTCTTCGAGGATCTCGAGCCAGGTGGCGGCGTCGGTCGAGGTGTAGGAACGATACCCGACCGCGACGAAGCGGCCGTTACCTGCGGCCAGGGACTCAGCGCCAGGCACCAGGGGTGTGCCCACGCCCCATGCGTGGCCGTCGCTCGAAGTGACCAGTGCACCGTCCGACGACAGCCCCAGCCAGGACGAGCCGCTCCAGCACAGGTCGATCAGGCTCTCATCATGGGCAATCGGCGCCTCGACGATCGACCACTCCTCGCCGTCGCAGGAGGAGGCGAACTCCTTTCCTCCGGCCATGACGATCATCCCCGGGCTCGCGGCAACGGACGCGTAGCTGCCGACGCCTTCGATCGCGTTCCAGTGCAGGCCGTCCTCGCTCCAGGAGGCGTTCCACCGATACCTCGAGCTGACCCAGAAGCGGTCTGCAAACCACACGACATCGTTCATCCTGCTGTCCCACCCAACAGTCCACGTGGTGCCGTCGTTGCTTACCAGGTTCTCGCGGTCCCCGACCGCGACGAAGCGTCCGCCGCCATAGGCGACCGCGCGCAGCTCATCCGCGTCAAGCCCGCGCTCGAACACCACCCGCTGCCAGGGGGTGCAGAGCACGCCCTCGCCCGCGTGGGCGAGGGCTGCGGCCAGGAGCGGCGCCAGCAGGAGCACGGCTCGAGTCACGGATCCCCTTTGAGCATAGGTGATTCGCCCGCGTGGATTGATACAGCTCGGCTGCGAGAGCCGCGCGATGCCTACCGGAGCGCCTCGCGCACCGCGGCGGCGGCGGTCTCGACGTCCTGGTCGCTGATCTGGTAGTGGGTGACCATGCGCACGCTGTCCGCGCCCAGGGCGTGGACCAGCACCCCGCGCTCGGCCAGGCGCCGGGCGAGGGCGGCCGCGTCCTGACGCGCACCGGCGGCGAGGCGGAAGAAGACGATGTTGGTCTCGACCGTCGCCGGGTCGAGGTCGATGCCCGGGACCTCGGCCAGGAGCTCGGCCAGGCGATGGGCGCGGCGGTTGTCGTCGGCCAGGCCGGGCAGGGTCTCCTCGATGGCGACCAGCCCGGCGGCGGCCAGGACGCCGGCCTGGCGCATGCCGCCGCCGAACATCTTGCGGATCCGGCGCGCCTCGGTCATGGCATCGGCGTCGCCCACCAGGAGCGAGCCGACCGGCGCCGCCAGGCCCTTGGAGAGACAGAACATGACCGTGTCGCAGCCGCGGGCGATGTCGGCCGCCGGCTGGCCGAGGGCGGCGGCGACGTTGAACAGGCGGGCGCCGTCGAGGTGGACCGGCAGCCGGTGGCGCTGGGCGACCTCGATCAGCTCCTGCATGCGCCGGATGGGGGTGATGCGGCCGCCGGCCAGGTTGTGCGAGTTCTCGAGCACCAGCAGGGCAGTCGGCGTGCGGTAGCCGGCGTGGGGCTGGATGGCGGCCTCGACCTGGGCCGGCTCGAGGATCCCGCTGGCGGTCGCGATCTGCCGCGGCAGGGCGCCGGAGAGGGCGGCCATCGCCCCCATCTCGAAGTTGAAGACGTGGGAACCGGCCTCGGCCACCACCTCGCAGCCGGGGAAAGAGTGGAGGTGGATGGCGACCTGGTTGCCCATGGTGCCGGAGGGCACGAAGACCGCGGCCTCGCGCTCGAGCAACGCCGCGCCCCGCGCCTCGAGCCGGTTGACGGTCGGGTCCTCGCCGTAGACGTCGTCGCCGACCTCGGCCTCAGCCATGGCCCGGCGCATGGCCGGGGTGGGCTGGGTGACGGTGTCCGAACGGAAGTCGATGCGCGTGCTCATGGGTGGGATTCTAGCGCGTTGGAGAGCGGAAGATGCCGTCCCACGCGACCCGTGTTGTCCGGTCCGAGGGTTGTGAAGCGTCCTTGACTTCTCCCTCTCCCACGGCTAGGATTCGCTCCGGTGAGCGGCCGTAAGTCGAGCAGTTACTTCGTTTTCCCGAGGTGGACGAACACCCTGCGGGTGGTGCTTCCGGTGCTCGTCGCGGGCGGCGCCGCCTACGCCGCGGTGATCGTCGCCTTCGGCTTCTCGCCGCGCACCACCGACGTCGGTTACCAGCCGATCCAGCCCGTGCCCTACTCCCATGCCCTCCACGTGGGCCGCCTCGGCATGGACTGCCGCTATTGCCACAGCACGGTGGAGAACGCGGCCCTGGCCGCGGTGCCGCCGACCCAGACCTGCATGAACTGCCACGCTCGGGTGCGGGCCGAGTCCGTCAAGCTGATCCCGGTCCGGGTGAGCCTGGCCACCGGCCTGCCGGTGGAGTGGGTGCGGGTCCACGACCTGCCCGACTACGTCTACTTCGACCACAGTGCCCACGTCACGCGCGGCATCGGCTGCGTCTCCTGCCACGGCCGCATCGACGCCATGGAGGTGGTCTCCCAGGTCGAGCCGCTGAGCATGGGCTGGTGCCTGGATTGCCACCGCCATCCCGAGCGCAACCTGCGCCCGCTCGAGCTCGTCACCACGCTCGACTGGGTACCCGAGGAGGACCAGGAGGCGCTCGGCCGGAGCCTGGCCGAGGCCTGGCGCATCGACCCACCCACGGACTGCAACACATGTCATCGCTGAAGACGCCCGCGCACGACCAGCCTCGTGCAGAGACCTCGCCGGACCGGGGTCTGCGAGCGGGGTCGAACCCCGGCCGGAGCGAGTCAATCGCGGTGCCGGAACCACGCGCCACCTACTGGCGGAGCATGGCCGAGCTCACCCGCAGCCCCGAGCTCGAGCGCCTGGTCGAGCGCGAGTTCCCGGGCCAGACCTGGGAGGGCCTGTCGCCGGCCACCCGGCGCCAGTTCCTCAAGGTCATGGGCGCCTCGGTGGCCCTGGCCGGGGCCACCGCCTGCCGCTGGCCCGAGGAGGCGATCGTGCCCTTTGCCAGGCGGCCCGAGGATCGCACCCCGGGCGTGCCGCAGCGGTTCGCCACCTCACTGGAGAGGCTGGGCGTGGGCCGCGGCCTGGTCGTGACCAGCTTCGACGGCCGTCCGATCAAGGCCGAGGGCAACCCGCTCCACCCCGACAGCCTGGGCGCCCTCTCCGCCATCGACCAGGCCGCGGTGCTCGAGCTCTACGACCCGGACCGCAGCCGGACCCTCATCCAGCGCCAGGGCGGGCAGGAGGTGGAACGCTCCTGGGAAGACTTCGATCGCTTCGCGAGCGAGCGTTTCACGCCGGGCTCGGGCGCGGGCGTGGCGGTGCTGAGCGAGGCATCTTCCTCGCCCAGCCTCTTCGCCCTGCGCCGGCGCTTCCTTGAGGCCCTGCCCGGGGCGCGCTGGTACGAGTGGGAGCCGCTGACACGCGACAACGCGCGCGATGGCGCTCGCCTGGCCTTTGGCGAGCCATTGCGCGAGCGCCTGCGTCTCGAGCGGGCCAGGATCCTGGTCTGCTTTGACGCCGATCCTGGTGCCGACCACCCGGCCGCCCTGCGCCACGCCCGCGACCTGGCCGCGGCGCGGCGGCCCGAGAGCGACGCCATGTGCCGGGTGCACGTGGCCGAGCCGTCATTCACCCTTACCGGCGTGGTCGCCGACCACCGCGTGCCGGTCACGTCGGCCGCCATCCCGTCGCTGCTGGTGGCGGTGGCGCAACGGCTGGTCGTCAGCCACGGCCTGGTCCTGCCGGCGGCCGCGGCCGGGCTCGGTGCGGCCCTGGCAGCGACCAGCGGCGCGGTCGCCGAGGCCGGCTTCGTCGCGCGCATGGCGGCCGACATCGCCGAGCATCGCGGCGCCGGCTTGATCGTGGTCGGGCCGCGCCAGGCGGCCTGGGTCCACGGCCTGGCCCACGTGCTCAACCTGGCCCTCGGCAACCTGGGGCGCACGCTCGAGCTAGGCCCCGATCCCGACCCGGAGCGGCCGAGCCACCTGGAGGCGATTCAGGCCCTGGCCGAGAGCCTGCGCGCCGACGGGGTCTCGACCCTGCTCATGCTCGGCGGCAACCCGGCCTTCGACGCGCCGGCCGACCTCCATTTCGGCGAGCTCCTCGACCAAGTGGAGGCCTCGATCCACCTCAGCCTGTACCGCAACGAGACTTCGCGGCGCTGCACCTGGCACCTGCCCCGCGTCCACCCGCTCGAGGAGTGGGGCGACTGCCGGGCCTGGGACGGCACCTGGACCATGCGCCAGCCGTTGATCGAGCCCCTGTACGGCGGCCGCAGCCCACTCGAGGTGCTGGCCGCAGCGCTCGGCGCCGAGACCAGCAAGGGCCACGACCTGGTGCGCGGCGTGTTCGAGGCCGAGGCACCCGGCAAGTCCTGGCGCAGAGCCCTGCACGACGGCCTGGTCGAGGGCACGGCCTGGGACGCGGTGGCGCCCGAGGTCGCCGGCGACGGCCCGGCTGCGATCGCCGCCGGGCTGAGCATCGCGACCGCGGCGCGAGTTGCGGACGGCCTCGAGCTGGTCCTCACCGCCGACGCCAAGGTCTTCGACGGCCGTTACGCCAACAACGCCTGGCTCCAGGAGCTGCCCGATCCCGTTACCAAGATCACCTGGGGCAACGCCCTCCTGGTGGCGCCGCCCACCGCCCACCGGCTCGGCGTGACCGACGGCGACGTGGTCGAGGTGGGAACCGGCGACGCCCGTCTCGAGCTCCCGGTCTGCGTGGCTCCCGGCCAGGCGTTGGGGGCGGTGACCGCGGCCCTCGGCTACGGCCGAAGCGCGGCCGGCGTGGTCGGCAACGGCGTCGGCGCCGATGCCTTCACCCTGCGCACCACGGCTGCCCTGCACGCGCTGCCGGGCGTGACCGTGCGTCGCACTGGCTGCACCGACCCGTTGGCCGTGACCCAGGACCACCACGCCATCGACCCGCTCGGTTTTGCCGCGCGCAACCTGCGTGTCGGCGTTCTGGTCCGCGAGGCGACCCTGGCCGAGTACGCCGCCGACCCGCAGGTGATCGAGCGCATGTCGCACCACCCGCCGCTGGTCTCGCTGTGGAAGGAGCAGCGCTACGAGGGCGAGCAGTGGGGCATGACCATCGACCTCAACGCCTGCATCGGCTGTGGTGCCTGCGTCGTCGCCTGCCAGGCCGAAAACAACATCCCGGTGGTCGGCCGCGAGCAGGTGCTGAGGTCGCGCGAGATGCATTGGATCCGCGTCGACCGCTACTTCCGCTCCACGCCCGGGCAGCGGCCCGAGGAGGTGGAGCGTCCGGCAGCGGTGTTCCAGCCCGTGACCTGCGTCCAGTGCGAGAACGCACCCTGCGAGCAGGTCTGCCCGGTGGCCGCCACCCAGCACACCCGCGACGGGCTCAACGCCATGGTCTACAACCGCTGTGTGGGCACCCGCTACTGCTCCAACAACTGCCCCTACAAGGTGCGGCGCTTCAACTTCTTCAACTACCACAAGCACCTGACCGAGCTCGAGAGCATGCAGCACAACCCCGAGGTCACGGTGCGCAGCCGCGGGGTCATGGAGAAGTGCACCTTCTGCGTGCAGCGCATCGAGACGGCGCGCATCGCGGCCCGCAATCAGCGCCGGCCCCTGGCCGACGACGAGATCGAGCCCGCCTGCGCCCAGACCTGCCCAGCTCGGGCCATCACCTTCGGCAACCTCAACGACCCTCAGAGCGCGGTCTCCAGGATGCAGGCCGACCACCGCGCCTACGCCATGCTCGCCGAGCTCAACGTCAAGCCGCGGCTGCTCTACCTGGCCCGGCTGCGCAACCCGGTCGAGGGCGAGGGGAGCGGGTGATGGCGAGCGCTCCGCTCGCCCTCGACGGCCGCGTCGCGCTGGACAACACCGGCGACGACCCGACCCGGCGCGCGCCCCTCATCCTCGGCCACGACTTCGCGTCGGTGACCGACACGGTGTGCGGCATCGTCGAGAGGCCACGGCCGCCCAGGCTCTGGTACCTGGCCTTTGCCGTCGCCTCGACGCTGACCGGCGTGCTCCTGGCGATGATCGCCTACCTGGTCATGACCGGGATCGGGGTGTGGGGCCTCAACGTGCCGGTGGGCTGGGGTTGGGACATCACCAACTTCGTGTTCTGGGTCGGCATCGGCCACGCCGGGACCCTGATCTCGGCCATCCTCTTCCTGCTCCGCCAGCGCTGGCGGACCAGCATCAACCGCTTCGCCGAGGCCATGACCATCTTCGCCGTGATCTGCGCCGGCATCTTCCCCGGAATCCACGTCGGCCGCATCTGGTTCGCCTACTGGCTCGCCCCGCTGCCCAACCAGATGCAGGTGTGGCCCAACTTCCGCAGCCCGCTGCTGTGGGACGTGTTCGCGGTCTCGACCTACGCGACCGTCTCGGCCCTGTTCTGGTACATGGGCATGGTTCCCGACCTCGCCACCCTGCGCGACCGCGCCACGACCAGGATGCGGCAGGTCGTCTACGGCCTGCTCAGCCTGGGCTGGCGCGGCTCCAACCGCCACTGGCACCGTTTCGAGAGCGCCTACCTGCTGCTCGCCGCCCTGGCCACGCCCCTGGTGCTGTCGGTCCACTCGGTGGTCAGCTTCGACTTCGCGGTCTCGGTCGTGCCCGGCTGGCACACCACCATCTTCCCGCCCTACTTCGTGGCCGGCGCCATCTTCTCCGGCTTCGCCATGGTCGTGACCCTGGTCATCCCCACCCGCCAGCTCCTCGGCCTGCAGTCGATCATCACCCGGCGCCACCTCGAGAACATGGCCAAGGTCATGCTCGCCACCGGGATGATGGTCGGCCTGGCTTACTCGACCGAGTTCTTCATCGCCTGGTACTCGGGCGTGAGCTACGAGAGCTTCACCTTCCTCAACCGCGCCTTCGGCCCCTACGCCTGGGCTTACTGGATCATGGTCACCTGCAACGTCCTCGTGCCCCAGCTGTTCTGGTTCAAGCGCCTGCGCGCCAGCCTGTGGGCGCTGTGGATCGCCTCGGTCCTGATCAACGTCGGCATGTGGTTCGAGCGTTTCGTGATCGTGGTCAGCTCGCTGAGCCGCGACTACCTGCCCTCGAGCTGGGGCTACTACTCGCCGACGGCGATCGACGTGCTCACCTTCCTCGGCAGCTTCGGCCTCTTCTTCACCCTCTTCCTGCTCTTCCTGCGCTTCGGACCGATGATCGCCATGGCCGAGGTCAAGAGCATCATGCCCGGCGCCCACGGTCGCCACCACGGCGCGGAGGTGGGCGGATGAGCGAGAGCAGTGCTGCCATGGCGCCCGCGACCACCCTCTACGGCTACCTGCTCGAGCTCGACTCGGTCGACGCCCTACTCCACGCGGCGGAGGAGGTGCGCGACGCCGGCTACACCTGCTGGGACGCGCACACCCCGTACCCGGTGCACGGCCTGGACAGCGCGATGGGCCTGCGCTCGACCAGGCTGCCCCTGATCGTCTTCGGCGCCGGGCTCATGGGCACTGCCCTCGGCGTCGGCCTGGAGTGGTACACCAACGCCTTCGACTACCCGTTCCTGATTAGCGGCAAGCCCCTGTTCAGCCTGCCGGCGTTCGTCCCGGTGGCCTTCGAGACCACCATCCTGCTCGCCGCCGTCGCCGCCCTGCTCGGTATGCTCGCCCTCAACGGCTTGCCCCGGTTCCATCACCCGCTGTTTGAGAGCGAGCGCTTCCGCGGTGTCACGACCGACCGCTTCTTCATCTCGGTCGAGGCGCGCGACCCCAAGTTCGAGCGCGCGGTCACGCGCGCCTTCCTGGAGTCCCTGGGCGGTTTCGGGGTAGAGGAGGTGCGCGAGTGAACGGGCTGCCACGCTGGCTGGTCTACGCCGCGATCGCGCTGGTGGTCGCCTCCTGGCTGCCGCTGGCGGTGATCGCCCGCGCGCGCGGGATCAAGACCACCAGGCCGCGTTTCCACGTCGTACCGGACATGGACAACCAGCAGCGCTTCAACCCCCAGGCTCGCACCACGCTCTTCGCCGACCGCCGCGCCATGCGGCCGCCGGTCGAGGGCACCGTGGCCCGGGGCGACCTGCGCGAGGACGACGCGCTCTTCGCGGGTAAGGTCGGCGAGGAGTGGCTGAAGGCGAATCCGCTCCAGGTCACCGTGCCCCTGCTCGAGCGCGGCCGCCAGCGCTACGAGATCTTCTGCGCACCCTGCCACGGGCTGAGCGGGAACGGCGACGGGCCGGTCGCCAAGCGGGCCGAGGCCATCCAGGAGGGCACCTGGACCCCGCCTTCGTCGTTGCACGGCGCGATGGTGCGCGGGCGCGAGGACGGGCACCTGTTCTCGACCGTGAGCCACGGCATCCGCAACATGCCCGGCTACGCCGCCCAGATCCCGGTCGCCGATCGCTGGGCGATCGTGGCCTACCTGCGGGCCCTGCAGCGCAGCCAGATCACGACCCTCGACGACGTCCCGCCCGAGGCCAGGGATCAGCTGCGATGAGCGCGTTCGACGTCACCACCGAGGGCCGGCGGCTGGACGCGCTGGTGCCGCGCTTGCTCCGGGCGTCGGGCATCGTCGCGGCGGTCGGGATCGTCGGCGCGCTGGTCGTTGCCGCCCTGGTCGAGCACGGCTTCGAGCGCCTCCTCCACACCTACCTGGTGAGCTTCGCCTTCTACCTCAGCCTGAGCCTGGGCGGCCTCTTCTTCGTGCTCCTGCAGCATTGCACCCGGGCCGGCTGGAGCGTGACGGTGCGCCGCCTGGCCGAGGCGTTGGCCCGCAATTTGGAGCTGATGGCCGCCCTCACCCTGCCGGTCCTGCTCGGGCTGCACTCGCTCTACCACTGGAGCCACCCCGAGACCGTGGCCGGGGACCCCGTGCTCGCGGGCAAGGCCGGGTACCTCAACCCGGTCTTCTTCGCCATCCGCCTGGCGGTCTACTTCGCGGTCTGGACCCTACTCGCGTGGTACTTCTTCGCGCGCTCCACCCGCCAGGACGGAAGCGGCGACCCCCGGCTCACCCGGAGCATGGAGAAGCTGAGCGCGCCGGGCCTGGTCCTCTTCGCCCTGACCGTCAACTTCGCCGCCTTCGACCTCTTGATGTCCCTCGACCCGCACTGGTTCTCGACCATCTTCGGTGTGTACTTCTTCTCCGGCTCGGTGGTGGCCGTGCTCGCCGCCCTGCCCCTGATGGTCGTGTTTCTGCAGCGGCAGGGCCTCCTGACCCACGCGGTCACGGTCGAGCACTTCCACGATCTGGGCAAGCTCCTCTTCGCCTTCGTCGTCTTCTGGGCCTACATTGCCTTCTCCCAGTACATGCTGATCTGGTGCGGCAACCTGCCCGAGGAGACCGAGTGGTTCCTCAAGCGCCAGAGCGGTCCCTGGACCTGGGTCAGCCTGGCCCTCCTCTTCGGCCACTTCGTGATCCCGTTCCTGGCCTTGATCTCGCGCCTGCCCAAGCGGCGGCCGGCCCTGCTCGCCACGGTTGGGGCCTGGATGCTCCTCATGCACTGGCTCGACCTGTACTGGCTGGCCATGCCCGAGCTGGCCGGCGAGTCGGCGCCCTTCGGCCCCTTGGACGTGCTCTGCTTCTTCGGCCTCGGCGGCCTCTACCTGGCCGCGCTGACCCTCAGGATGCGGCGCCACTCCCTGATCCCGGAAAAGGACCCGCGGCTGGCCGAGTCGCTGGCCTGAGCCGAGCTGAGCGGAGCGGGCCATAGATTCGGTGATTCCGCGCGGGAAAGGGACGGCAGCGGTAAGAATCACCGAATGTATGGCACGCATCTGGCACGCATCTGGCCCTGGTCGTGGAGAAGGTTGGGGGGCCTTGACATCTGATCCCACGGTGGACTAGGGTCGTTGAGGTAGCTCAAGCCTGATACCTAGGGGGGTCAGATATGAGAATCCGGTTCATCCTTGCGGTCCTTGTGGTAACGGCTGTCGCTCCGGCCTTTGCGGCGACTGTCTACACCGACGAGGCGACGTTCCTCGCCGATCTCTCGGGGCCGTACTTCCTCGAGGATTTCAACGGCTACACGTACGGCAGCTATCAACAGCCAACCTTGGACCTCGGCCCGGATGTCAACGGTTACGCGTGCACCATCTCGGCGACCACGGACATCCTTTACTCGGGCAACGGGAACATGTCCACCAACCTCGCCGGTGACGCGCTCGAGATCGCCTTCACCGGCACTGCCGTGTATTCCACGGGTGGTTTCTTCTTTGCCGGTGACATTTCGGGGAACTATATCGCCAATGAGTGCACCGTGACCCTCAGCGACGGCACCAGCGACACGTTCTCGCCGCCCAGCGACACTACGTTCCGCGGCTATATCGCCGCTGTGCCGCTGACCACGATGTCCATTGACTGCCCCGACACGACGGCCAATGCGTGGCCCACCATGGACCACTTCTACATGGGACCCGCGCTGATTCCAGTGGAGCTGCAGAGCTTCACTATCGAGTAGGCAGGAAGCCAGCTCGAGCTGGACCGCGGCGGCGTGGGCCCAGGGCCTGCGCCGCCGCTTTCTTTGGGTGCCACGGGCTTCATTGTCGCAGTGTGCGGTGAGTCGGCCGCGTGCTTGGGCGCGGGTGTGCGACGAGGCCCAACGGTCGTGACGTTCCCCTGCCATCAGGGGAATTCACCTTTCTCCTCTCGGCGCGAGGCCTCGGTGGCTAGCTCGCCCGGACATCTCACCGAGCTGCTGCCGTTGGCGCCGATCTGCCCGCGACGGCGGCGCTTCTCGGTCGGCGACGCCCACTTGCGAGCCGGCGGGCTCGCGAGGGGGTCCGCGTCTGCGAAGTACTGTCAAGTCTTCCACCCTCCACCCATCACAGGCCCGCCGCTCCCGCATTCGCACGACCTCCGTCCCCCCGGCGGGTTCGCCTCAGCACCGCCTCCCTGCGAATAACCACTCTGACAGGCATCTCGGCACCCTCGCGACACACCCCGGTGAGATACGCGGGCTAGGCTGTCAGGATCGTCGAGATCGTTGGTCGTGGCATGCATCGTCGCGCAGGCCCGCGCGTTGGGGCAGCAACCCCGGAGCACCGGTCCACGTAGCACCCAGTGGATCCCGATGCCGCCGGAAGGTTCATGAGGCCGTCAATCCGCAAGCTCGTGAAGTGGTGCGCCTGGGCGCTCGGTGGAGCCATCGTACTACTCGTTCTGTACCTCGGAGTCTTCTTCTTTCCGTATCCCTTGTTTCCCCACCACGTCGAGGCCGCAGGGTTCAGCGTCTACTCCGATCGCCAGATCCCGGACGACTTCGCCCTGGTGCTCGACGACGCTCGGCGCCGGGTCGAGGCCATGCCGCTGTATCGAGGCGCCGAGCTGCCCCGCATCTTCGTCTGTCGCTCACCGCGACGCTTCGCCGTGCTCGTCAAGCTCGCCGGCAAGCGCCACAGCGGCCAGGGGCTCGTGATCTCGGTCGCCGGCAATGTCTTCCTCTCCGAGCACGGCATCGAGGCCGTCGCGCGACGCAACTCTGCCCGACCCACCCACTCGAGGTCGGAGGGGTCCTTCGCCGCGGCGATCGCGCACGAGGTCGCGCACCACCTGGTCGTTGGCGAGATCGGCTTCAGCAGGGCGTGGAGGATCCCGGCCTGGAAGTCTGAGGGCTACGCCGACTACGCCGCTCACCTCGCCGCCGCCGCGTCCGATCCCGACTACGATCTCCACAGTCGAGTCGCGCTGCTCCTCGACGACGGCTCGTGGCAGGGTCCCGCCGGGAGCATCGATCGACGTCACTTCCGCTGGCACCTGCTGGTCGAGTACCTCTGCTCGGTGAAGGGGATCGACCTCTCCGGTCTCCTGGCCGAGGAGGTGACCGAAGAGGGTTCCTGGGCCGAGCTGGTGGCTTGGCAGGGCTGACACGCGGATGGGTTCGAGATGGGTTCCCGCTTCACGCATGTCGCAGACACGGTGCTGCCGAGCGCCGCGCACGTCTAGGGGTGGTGGAGGAGTTCACCAGCCAGAGCCTGACCGCCGCCTACCTCGAGCTCGACATCGCTCCGTCGACCCCTGACGGCCAGGTGCACGCCTACGGCTCGGTCGTCGACCAGGACACCGGCGACCCGATCTTCGAGCGGGTCAGCGTGGTCGGCAGCGCGGCGCGGTAGCTGCGCAGGCAGGCAGCGCGACGAGAAGCTGGGGGAGGATCGCGTCCCCCTCGACGGGAAGGATGAGGATCAGGCCCGACGACCTGAAGGTTCGTGGCTCCACGTCGCGCGTGCTCCGTCTCGGCGTGACACCCCCACGGCCGAGCTGCCGGATTCGTCGAAATCGCTGGGCACGGTACTCATCTCAGGGGTCAGTCCTTCGCGAAGCTGTGCGAGCCAGGCCGGATTCGCAGATTCGGCACGCGCTCCGCTTCCACCGGCAGCCAGCAGCGCCTCGAGCAGGGGACGCGCATCGGCCAGCCGGCGGGCGGCGACCAGGACGTTCCACAGCGGCTCGACCTTCTTCCAGGCCACCGCCAGGGCGAGGTGCCGAAGCGAGCCCGCGAGGTCCTGGTGGGCGCGCGCCCCGTTGAGAATCGAGCCCCAACGGTAGAACTCGCGGTACGCCCACCAGTAGCCCGCCTCCAGTGCCTCGGGAGTCATGCGCCGCGGCCGGAACACCGAGTGGCGGGTGTCGTAGAGGTCCCAGTCGCGGTGCAGCAGCCGGCCCTCGGCCTCGAGCCGGCGGAAGAGGGGCGTACCGGGGTAGGGGGTGAGGACGTGGAAGGTCGCCGTCTCGACCCCGCTCGAGATCGCCCACTCGACGGTGCGTTCGAACACGCTCTCGTCATGCTCGTCCATGCCGAAGACGAAGCTCGCGTTGACCATCACGCCGAGGTCGTGCAGCCGGCGCACCGCGGCGTCGTAGTCAGCCCCGAGGTTGGGGACCTTGCGGTGGCGAGCGAGAGAGGACGGGTCGAGCGTCTCGAAGCCGACGAAGAGGCTGGAGAGACCCGCGCGCGCGGCCCTCTCCATGAGACCGCGACGGTGGATCGCGGCCACCGTTCCGGCCGCCTGCCACAGCCGGCCCATGCCCTCGAGGCCGTGACACAGCGCCAGGGCGAAATCGGGGTCACCGAACAGGTTGTCGTCGAGGAAGTAGAGGTGACGCCCCGGCAGCGACTCGACCTCGGCCAGCGCGCGGTCGACCGCGCGGGTCGCGTGGCGACGGCCGCCGGCGAAGAAGCTCGTCGTGTAGCAGAAGTCGCAGGTGTGCGGGCAGCCGCGCGACACCACCAGCGAGCTCGGGACCAGGTAGCGCCGGCGGTCGATGAGGTCGCGCCGCGGCGACGGCCCGGCATACCCGGCTACGCGGGCCCGGTAGAGTGGTCGCGGCCGGCCGCTGGCAAAATCGGCGAGGAGCTCGGGCCAGGTGTCCTCGCTCGGACCGAGGCAGACGGTGTCGGCGTGGGCGGCAGCCTCGTTTGGAAGCGAGGTGACGTGCAGCCCGCCGAGGACGACCCACGCACCGCGACGTCGGTAGTGATCGGCGATCGCGTACGCCCGCCGGGCCGCGGTGATGTAGACCTCGATCGCGACCAGGTCTGGGCGGTCGTCGAGGTCGAGGCGCTGGACGTGCTCGTCCTCGAGGACGACCTCGTCCCTTTCGCTCAGGGACGCGGCCAGGGTTGCCAGACCGAGCGGGGGGAAGAGCGAGTACTTGACCGGGCGGAAGAACGGGCTGGTCGCCTCGGTCAGCGCCGGCAGGATGAGCTTGACCTTCATCGCCCGCCCCGATCCGGAGCGCACGGCCCTGCGTTCCTCCCGGTACCGAGGACCACGATCGACAGCGAGCGCCGGCGTCCGCCATCGAGCTCGACCAGGAAGACACGCTGCCAGCGGCCCAGGACGAGGCGCCCGGCGACCACGGTCAGCGTCGCCGAGGGCGCCAGGAGCAACGCCTTGCAGTGGGCGTGACCGTTGGCGCGCTCGCCGGCCGGGACGGCCACCCGGCGGGCGAGGTCGTCGTGTGCGTAGGCGTGCTCCCTGGGGACCAGGCGTTCCAGGGCGCGCTCGAGGTCTGAGGCCAGGAGCGGCTCGTCTTCATTGACCGCAATCCCGGTGGTCGTGTGCAGGGTCTGCACGCACAGGATGCCGTGCTCGACGCCGGACCGGCGCACCCGCGCGACGAGGAACCCGGTGATGTCGAGCAGCTGCAACGGTCGCTCGGTGACGACCGTGACCATTTCGGTCGCGGCCAGAATGCCGGGCAACTCCTGGTGACCCGCGAGATACGGATGTGCCATGTCCTTGCCCCCTTCTCGTCCCTGTCCGTCCCAAAAGGTAAGGCCGGTGGGCGGCAACGACGTGAGTGTGAGGTGAGAAGGGGGTGAGGGTTGGGTGAGCGGGTGCCGTCCGGGCTCAGTCAGACGGCTCACGGCGCGGTCGGCGGGTGAGACCGAAAGCCAACCCGACGCCGAACAGCAACCCCTCGCCACTCGCGATGACGAGTGACGTGGTCTGGCCAGGCGTCGTCTCGCCGAGGAGGCGCCCGAGCGGCTCGAGGCCGACCTGCGAGCCGGGGAAGGAGTGGGCGAGGACGTCGAGGCTCAACGCTCCGGCGTGCAGACCGCCGAACGCCACCGCGCTCGCGGCGATGCCGCAGCCGGCCCCGGTCAGCAGTGCGACGGCGAGGCGGCGGGCGCCGTGAGGAGCGGCCATCCCCCCGGCCTCGAGGCGGGTGCCGAGGGCGTATCCGAAACCCGCCCCGGCGCCGATCGCGAGCCCCTCGACCCCACCGGCAACCGGCGACGGCGCGTGCCCGAACAGGCTCGCGAACATCCACTGAGCGACGAGGTGAGCCACCGTGCCGACCGCGCCCCCGGCCGCTCCACCAAGGGCGACCAACGCCAGGGAACGGGCCGATCGGAACACCGCCTCGGCCGCCGCCAGCCCGGCTCCGACCGCTGCGCCGCCGAGCCCGCCGGCGACGGCGCCGAGCAGGGCCAGCACGGCGCTCACCGAGGGACCGGCGACCGAGCCCGGGCCGAGCCACAGCACGAGGCCTCCGAGCAGGCCGCCGATCGCTCCAGCCAACGCCCCGCCGCTCGCCGCCCCCGCCCATCGCGCTCCGACCTGACGCGCGGCCCGTTCGATCCGCAGTCCGACGAGGTGGAACGCGACGAACAGGGCACCGGGCTGGCCGAGGATGGGTACTGCGCCGGCGCCGGGCATGTCCCAGCGAGCGTCACGGAGGAGAGCACGCGCGCGCTCGTGGCCCGGGCGTCGGCCGAGCTTGGCCAGCGCCTCTGCCGTGCCCAGGGCGTGCAAGGTTTCCGCCGCCTCGCGGCGAGGGCTGGCCTCGCCGCCGTTCCCGCCAGTCGGACCCGCGAGAAGCTGCTCGATCGCGCGTTCCCGGGCATCTGCGGTCGACTTGTCCGTCGCCGAACCGTCCGGCGCTGACTTCGAGCCCTGCGGCGCCCGCTCGGGCGGGTCACCCATGCCGGTCGGCAGCGGCCCGTCGTCGGCTTCCTCGACCACCTCGGGGTGCACGAACTGGTAGCCGTGTCGGGACACGGTGCGGATGAAGCGAGGGGCGTGCGGGTCGTCGCCGAGGGCGCGACGGAGGCTGCGCACGGCCTGGCTCAGCGCTCCGTCCGACACCACGACATCCGACCACACTGTGTCGAGGATGACGTGCCGGTGCACCGCCTCATTCCGCCGCTCGACCAGGAGGAGCAGGAGGTCGAGGTAGCGCGGGATGAGCGGGACGACGTGACCGTCGCGAGCGAGCATCCGCCTCGAGGGTGATAGCGCGAAGACGCCGAAGCGGTACCGGTGTCTGGCAGTTGGCGTGCGCTCGGGCCTACCGTGGGCCATCGGCATGGCGAGAGTGTAGCCCGGAACCCGCCCCGGGCGTCGTGACCGCTCCCGAATGTGAAGCGCTGAGCCGTCAGCAGTTGGCGGTTAGCCGATGGCCCTGGGGGGACTGGTTGCCGGCACTCACGATGGCGGAGCGGAGGTTCGACGGTTCAGGCCCGCGTCATCCAGGAACGGGGGGCTGTGAACCTGCGAGCTTGCGAACCTGCGAACGTTCAACGCGCAACATTCGACTTGTGACGAGGTGCCGACACTGGAGCCTGGGGAAGACCGGACGGGCGCAGGCGCCGGAAGCTCGCGAGGCAATCCGCCGCCCGTCGGGGGCGGCGCGCTTACCCGACCGTTATCTTGAACCTGCAGCGTGCGCCGCCGTAGAGGACCGACTCGACCAGCTCCACGGTGACGGGCTGTCCGAAGGTCTGCTCGTACATCTCCCTGACGTACCCGACCGAGCACTGGCAGTAGGTGCGCGAGAGCCCGGCCGGCTTGGACTCCACCATGGGACACAGGCAGACCCCCTCCGGGGACGGGCCGCCGGTTTCGGCGCTGCTCGTGTACTCCATGAAGACGGTGTTGCCCTCCACCCGCAGCGAGTTGTCCGCAGGGCGCTGTTTGACGCTCGCCGCCCACGTCTCGAATGGGACCCGCGTGACCGTCCGGCCCTCCGAGGCGATCCACTCCCGGAAGCACGCCGAGCCGTTGGCCGCCATCACCTTCGCGCGGGTCGCCTCGTCAAGGGTGCCGTCGAGGACGTTCATGAAGCGCCGGACCCACAGGTCGGAGAACTCCATGCGCTTGACGGCGCGCGCCGCGGTGGTCGCGCCCGGCGCCGTGTCCGGGATTTCGTCGCCTAGCAGACGTGACGCACCCAGCGCGCACAGGCACGTCGCGGCCCCAAATGTCCCGGCCGACTTCAACAGCTGCTTACGGTCCAGAGTCCTCTCGATCATGGTCGCCTCCCACGGGCCGCCACTGTCCCCTTCCTGGTCGTACGACGAACCGGCGTCGCGGTTCTGCGGCGTGTCATAGCCCATGGGGAAGGTCGGACGACCCCGGCTTTGCTCAACCCGGTCCTCTTCGCCATCTGCGTGCGGTCCACGTCGCGATCTGGACCCTGCTCGCTCGCTCCACGCGGCAGGACTCGAGCGGCGACCGCCGGCTCACCTTGCACGCCACACTCCGAGATGGCAGCCTGAGGCGCTCAGCGCGCGGCCCGCTCCTCGCGGGCGATGGCGCCGGGGGTGGCCCCCGTCGCCCGCAGGTAGTCCGCGGGGGCGAGCAGGACCTGGGTCCCTCGCACGCCAGCCGAGACCGAGACGACGTCGAACAGCTCGATGGTCTCGTCGACATAGGTGGGGTAGCTCTTGCGGCATCCCAGGGCGGTGACGCCGCCGCGCACGTAGCCGGTGAGTGGCAGCACCTCTCTGAGCGGCACCAGGTCGACGGTGCGGTTGCCGCTTAGCCGTGCCAGCGCCTTGAGGTCGAGGTCGGAGTCGCCCGGCACCACCGCCAGGAGGACGCCGTGGCGGTCGCCGCGCACGACCAGGGTCTTGAAGACCTGCTCCGGTGGCAGGCCAACCCGCTCAGCCACCTCCGCCGCGGTCAGGTGCTCGTCGCCGACCTCGTAGTCGCGCAGCTCATGGGCGATGCCGAGGGAGTCGAGCAGGCGGGCGGCGTTGGTCTTCACCGTTCGCCTCCGGCGACAGTCCGGCCGCGACGCATGCCAGCCATAACGCCAGTATAGAGCGGTGCCGGTCTCACGCATCCGCTGGCTGATAGGGAAGAGAAGTGGTCGTGATGAGAATCACCGGATACTCGAACCTGGAGGCATCCTTCTGGCGCTACCATGGGCGTGTCGGCACGCGGGCCGGCCCGGAGGGACGATGATCAAGCGGAGTAGCGACCTGCAAGCTCTGAAACGAAGCTGCATTCGCGGTGGGGAGGGTGACGCGCGGGCCGTCGATTACCTGGTCGCCGGGGAGATGGCCGGCGTCGAGTTCCTGACCGTCCTCACCCTCGAGCCAGGAACCTCGATCGGCGACCATGCGCACCCCGACACTGAGGAGCTGTACCTCATCTTGAGCGGCGAGGGCGAGGGCGTGCTCGACGGCGACCACTTCCCGGTCGGCCCCGGCGACTCCTGGCTGGTCACGTCAGGCCACAGCCACGGCCTGCGCAACCGGCCTGCCGGACCGTTGCGGCTGCTCGCGCTCTTGACTCGGCCCAACCCGGCCCCGCGGTGACCGGAGCCGCTCGGCTTTGACGAGCGTCGACTGACCGAGGCCAGACGATCAGGAGGCAAGACCGCTCAGAGAGCCTCCAACACACTTCAGCGACTGCCAACGGCGCAGACCACGGCGTATACTGAGCCGCGCCCGGGGGGCCCGCTGGTACCCCGGCTGGAGGGCCTGACATGACGAAGTCACGGATCGCTGTGTGCGTTGCGCTCCTGGTCTGTGGGAGTGCCATGGCCGTACCGCCGGACAGAGCCGGCTGCACCGACCACCCGCTGTTCCCGACGCGGATGCCCAACTATGGGATCGAGAGCTGCGAGACGAAGCCCTTCGACAGGTTCGAGTTCTTCGTCACCAAGGGGCCCAGGCTGGCGGTCGAGGGGAAGCGCACGAAGATCACCTATGCGGTGGACAAGCGCGAGGACGACCAGAGCG
>Ga0316620_10000265_pt1 | contig 20806 bp, 14 predicted proteins | sample OWC_Aug_M1_C1_D5_FD_207651 | JGI IMG/M metagenome (GOLD analysis project Ga0316620, IMG submission 207651) | Wetland soil microbial communities from Old Woman Creek delta, Ohio, United States - OWC_Aug_M1_C1_D5_B | ecosystem: Environmental > Terrestrial > Soil > Wetlands | place: USA: Ohio...
GCCATCAATGGGCTTGACGAGGACATTGGCGCCAAATGCGGCGGCCACCCCGGCAAAGGCCGCGGCCAGACCGACCAGCGGATGCCTGCCCAGGCTATGAAAGGCAACCGCTCCCAGGGGGATCAACACCAAGTATCCCGCATCGGAGGCGATGCTGGACAATACCCCGAGGGTCACAATGATGGCGGTCATTGCCTTGCGGGGTGCGACGGTCACGATCATTCGAATCAAGGCCCCAATGAGTCCGGACCGTTCGGCCAGCCCCACGCCGATCATCGCGACCAAGATGATCCCGACCGGCCCGAAATTGATAAAGTTGGGGACCACGGTCGTGAAGATAAAGCGAATCCCATCCGCAGACAGCAAACTTCTGACAACGGTGGTGACCGCTTCAACATGGTGTGTCTGCGGATTGATTCGTTCATAGGAAATGCGGACTCCCAGCCAATGCAAGACTTGGGAGAGCACGATCACGAGGAGCATCAGCAGAGAAAAGAGCACAGCCGGGTGGGGGACCTTGTTCCCCACCCTTTCAACCACGTCGAGCAGTTTTTGTAGCACTGTCTTCGGGACCTCGCTCGTACGACTCATGGGGCCCGTCCTTTCTCGAGGGCGCAAGCCCTTCGACTATCGGCGCGCTGTGATCCCCGCGCCCTCGGTTGGGTCAGCGTTCCTTGCCGGCGTGCGATCTCCGGGCCGGGTCCGGTGGCAGGATTGGCCGGCGGGTCGCCTCGGCCGGGTCCATCTGTGACCGGGCATAGACCCGAGCCCGCCGTCCGAATCGCCGATCGTATGGACGCCGCCGTGGCGACCGAACGTCATGAGCGGACCTCGATCGCGCGGTGGAGATGTCACCGGGATCACGCGGGTTTCGTCCCGTGCGCAGCGGCGGGCGGCGTCAGCCGCTCGGCGCCGGTCCCGGCGTCCCCCTCATGAATACGATAGAACGTGGCGTACAACACCGGCGTCACGATTAGGGCGAGGATGGCCGCCACCGTCAGCCCGAACATGATGCACACGGCCATGGCCCCGAAGAACGGGTCCACCAGCAGGGGGATCATCCCGAGGACGGTCGTCAACACCACCATGCTCACCGGCCGCATCTTGGTCACGCCCGCATCCAGGATCGCCTGAAAGGCCGTCTTCCCCTTCTCGCGCTCCGTGACGACTTTGCTCAGGACGACGATCTGGGTTTTGATCAGCTCGCCACCCACGGCGAGCACTCCCAAGAGGGCCATGAACCCGAACGGCTGGCGGGTGAGCAACAACCCCGCGGTCACGCCGATGATCAGCATCGGCATGATCAGCCAGATCAGCAGTGTGGTGCGGATCGAGTTGAACAGGCACACGACGATGAACACCATGAGCGCCAGCACGTAGGGGAGGGGCCGGGCCAGGGCGGCGCGGGCGCGGCCGGAGTCTTCGTACTCGCCTCCCCATGCGAAAGAATAGCCTGGCGGCAGCGGTATCTGCTCGATCTTCGAACGCACCCGGTTGAACAGTTCGCTGGGCAGGCCGGACCGCGGGTCGGCGTGGACGATGAGGGTCGGGAAGCGGTCACGGCGCATCACGACCGGGTCCTCCCAGACGACCTCGGCGCCGGACGTGACCTGATTCAGGGGGATCATCCGCCCGGCGGCCGGGCTCCAGATCTGCAGGCTGGGGATCGCCGCGACGTCGCGGCGCTCGGCCAGGGGCGGTCGGGCAACGATCGGCAGCAGCCGCGTCTCCTGCGGGTAGACACCCGTGCCGGCGCTCCCCGGCTCGCGGAAGAAGCCGACCACGCGTCCCTCGAAGCTGCCGGCCAGGGCCTGGGCCACCTCGACGCGCGTGATGCCGTTGCGGTGCGCCTGGGATTCGAGCAGCTTGGGGCGGATGACCTTTTCGCGCTCGCGCCAGTCGCTGCGCACGGCGAGAGTCCCGCCGTCGTCTCTCAGAATCGTCACCGCCTGATCGCCGAGCTCCCGCAGTTTCGCCGGATCGGGGCCTTGGAACCGCGCCTGAATGCGCCCGCCTTGGCCGGGGCCCAGGAGAAACTTCTTGGCGATCGAGTTGGCATTTGGGTGCCGCTCGTCCAGATGCTTCTGGATGTCGGCAATCAACCCGTCGATCTTCTTCCAGTCGTCGACGTCGACCAGGAACTGCACGAAGGCGCGGTTCTCCCGCTCCGGACTGTAGACGAGCATGAAGCGCAGCCCGCCGCCGCCGATGAACGACGTGACATGCGTGACGCCGGGCCGGGCCTGGATGTAACGCTGGACGGTGCCGGCGAACGCCTCGGACTCGCGGAGGTGGGTGCCGGCCGGCAGAAACGTGTCGACCATGAACTGCGGCCGTGTGGCGGGGGGGAAGAAGCTCTGGCTGACCTTCGTGAAGCCGTGCAGCGACAGGACGAACGACACGATCACCAGGGCCACCACCGCCCAGCGATGGCGAAGCGCCAGCACCAGCAACTGCCGGTAGATCCGAAACGGGAGGCTGTTGTACGGATCGCTCTGCGCAGATGCCCCGCCGGCCTTGGGTTTGAAAGCCAGATAGCTCAAGAGCGGCGTGATGGTGACCGACGAAACCCAGCTCAGGCTCAGGGAAATCAGGATGACCCAGAAGAGCGAGTTGGTATATTCTCCGGTCGAATCTTCCGACAGGCCGATCGCGGCAAAGGCGATGATGCCGATGGCCGTCGCCCCGAAGAGCGACCACTGGTTCTGGGCGACCACCTCGCGGACCACCTTGAGCTTGTCCTGGCCGGCCTCGATCCCGACCTTGATCCCCTCGATGACGATGATCGCGTTGTCCGTGAGCATGCACAGCGCGATGATGAGCGCGCCCAGCGAGATGCGCTCCATCAGGAGGTCGCCCTTCATGTACATGACGAGGAAGGTCGCCATGATCGTGAGGAACAGCACCGCCCCGATGATCAGCCCGGTCTTGCGGCCCATCGCGAACAGGAGCACCACGAAGACGATGGTGACCGCCTTGCCCAGGTTGAACATGAACTCATTGGTGGCCGCCTTGACCGCCTCGGGCTGGAAGTTGATCTCGCCGATCTCGATGCCGATCGGCTGGTAGGATTTGAGCTCCGCGAGCTTTCGCCGAACGCCGTCGCCCATGGTCACGACGTTGCCGCCCGGCACCGTGGAGATTCCCAGGCCGATGGCCGGCTTACCGTCGTAGCGGAGCAGACGGCGCGGCGGGTCCTGATCGCCGCGCGCCAGCGTGGCGACGTCCCTGAGGACGAGCTGGCGGCCCGTCCGGTCCGAGCCGATCACCAGATCGAGCATGTCCTCGGCCGAGCGGAAGCCGCCGTGCGGATCGAGGGCGATGTGCTCGTCGCCGACGCGCACGCGGCCGCCGTCGGCGGCGACGTTCCTCGCCTGGAGCTGGCGGTAGATCTGCTCCTCGTTGATGCCGAGCTGCGCCAGCCGTTGCCGCGAGATTTCGAGGAAGACGGCTTCGTGCTGTGCGGCGAAGAGATCGACTTTCTGGACGCCCTGCACCAACAACAGCTCCCGACGGAGGAACTCGGTGTAGCGGCGCAGTTCCGAGGATGAGTAGCCGTCGCCGGTAATGGCCAGGAAGATGCCGTAGACGTCGCCGAAATCGTCGATCACCATCGAGGTGCCGCGTACCGAGGGCGGCAGCTGCGATTGGACGTCGGAGATCTTGCGACGGAGTTCGTCCCACACCTGAGGGATCGCGTCCTTGTGGAACCGGTCTTTGATACGCGCGCTGACGACGGACATCCCGCGCGAGGACTCCGAGTCGACGCGATCGAGCTGGCCGAGCTGCTGCAGGGCGCTTTCGATCGGGTTGGTGACCTCCTTGGCGACCTCTTCGGCGCTCGCCCCGGGGTATGGCGTGATGATCAGCGCTTCCTTGATCGTGAACTCCGGATCCTCGAGGCGGCCCATGTTTTGATAGGCCACGAACCCGCCGATGAGGATGAGGAGCATCGCGACGAAAACGACACGGTTGTTGCGGATGGAGAGCTCGCCGGGGTTCATGACTGGCCGCCTCCAAGCGCGTCGCCCAGATCCTTCACCTTCATCTTTTCGCGCAGGAACGTCACCCCCGCCACCGCGATGCGGTCGCCCGGTTGCAACCCCTCCGTGACTGCGATCTGGCCGCCCGCCGCCTCGCCGAGCTTCACCGGGCGGCGCGAGACGGTTTGATCGGGTCCGACGACCCACGCCACCTGCACTCCCGTGTCGTCCTTGAAGACGGCGGAGATCGGCACGAGGATCCGATTGTCCCGGCTACCGCGGCGGTGAGTGGTGAGGGTGACCGTGGCCGTCATACCCGGCAGCACATTCAGGTCGGGCGGGGACTTCATGGTGACACGGACCTGGAAGGTCTGCGTGACCGGGTCGGCCGCTTGCGCCATCTCTTTGACGCGCACCGGAAACTGACGTCCGGGGGCGCTGCTGAACGTCGCGATCACTTGCGCAACCTCGGCCGCGCGGATGTCGGCGATCATGACGGACTCCGGCACGTCCACGACGATGTCGACCTCGTCCACGTCCTGGAACTGCACCACCGGTTCCTTGGCCCTGAGGTTCTGCCCCTGCTCCACGAAACGCCGGGCGATCACGCCGCGGAAGGGAGCCCGGAGCGTGGAATCCTTGAGGTCCACGTTCGCCTCGCCCAGACGGCTTTCCAGCACCCGGACCTGGGCCGCCTGGGCCTCGATGTCCTCCGGACGGGCGACGCTGCTCTGCTGGAGGATCTGGAGGGCCGCGTTGTAATCTTCCTGCGCGACGCGGTAGGCGGTCTCGGCACGGTCGTAATCGGTGCGCGGGATGGCCTTCAACTGGATCATCCGCCCGAAGCGCTCGAATTCTATCCGGGCGTTCGCGAGCCTCGCCTCGGCCGCCCGCACCTGCGCCTCCCGGCGCAGCCGCTCCTCGGGTCGTTCCCCAGCACGCAACGCGTTGAGGGCGGCGCGCGCTTGGTCGAGCTGGCCCTGCACGGCCCGCACCCGGGCCTGGAATTCGTCCTGCCGGAGCTGGGCGATCAGCTCGTTCCTGGCGACGCTCTGCCCCTCCACGATCGGCAGCGTCACGAGCAGACCGGGTACCTGGAATGCCAGGTCGACGCTTCTCGACCCTTGAACCCTTCCAGGGAAGGAGCGGACTTGAGTTGCCTCCCCGGCTGCCACGACCATCGTTCGCACCGGGCGAACCACCTCTGGACGAGGCGCCTCCTGCCGCGAGCACCCGACGGCGAGTGAGATGAGTGCGAGTGTGATCAACGCGCTTGGACCGTGACCCATGCGACGGCAACGTCTGGGATTCATGACGGTTTCATCCCTCCATACGCGGGCCGTGCTCGTCATCTCATGCTTCGATTGATCACAGCGGGCCAATGCGCGCCAGTCCCCCGTGATCGTGGCTCGTCCCATACTCCAGACCGCCCAAGGCTGGTCACCCAACATTGGTGATGAAGGTCATCACGGCGGTCTCGCCCCACTTCGCGGCGGCTGTCGCGATCACACCCTGGACATCCCTGCGGCTCAGGGTCGCATTCCACCCTGCGCCTTCCACCGCGCGGACCGGATCACCTGGCTGCGGGCAGGAGTCCCCGCGCCTGCAGCGCGCCCACGATCGTGGTGGAGAAGGCCGGCGCTTCCCGTGCCACCGAGCGCGGCTGGAACGTGTCGGTGACGCCGGTCCAGACCACGCGCCCGCTTCCCGCCGAGAACAGCGTGGTCTCGACCACCGCGATCTCGTACTGAGTGACCGTGGTTACCGATTGCCAACCGGTGCCCCACCAGCCGGAGTACCAGCCGTCCCACCCCCGGCCCCAGGCTCCCGGCGCGGGCGACACCCGCTGGGTCGACACCTGGGCTTGGGTGTCCACGCGGAGCACTCGCGACATGAGCAGCGCATCCGCGCCCGATTCGCGCACCGCGCGATCGAGCTCGGCCTCGCTTGCCCGTTCTTGGCCGGGCAGGAACCTGTAGGCCGGGATGCCCTGGGCGCCGGTCGCGTTGATCGTCGCGACCATCACGTCCTCATACTGCCGACGCTCGGCGATGTTGGGGAGAACGCCGAGAACCAGCACCTTGCGGAACGCGGCGCCGCGGTACTCCGGGTCGTACCAGGAGTCGCGGATCGTCGTCGATGCGCAGGCAGCGAGGACGAGCGCGATAGCGGCGAGGACAGGCCGGCGGATTCGTTGCATGCTAGATCTCCCGGCGACACCATCGGTCGCGCTAGGCAACGCTTTCCGCATCGGCGCGCGGCGGACGAATACCCGCACGCCTTACGGAGACGGCGAAGGAGCACCAAGGAGTGCGGCGCTCGTGAAGATTCGCGGATCCAGACTCCTCCCGCTTGCCGGATCCCGGATCGTTCGTTTGAGGAGGAAGTCCGCCAGGAGGGGGTTGGACTTGAACACGTTCGCCAACGCCCGAGCCTCGGACTTGGTCACGAAGCCGTGGTGCACAAACTGCTGCAGCAAAGTCAGCAGCGGAATGCCGGGCAGCGGGTAGTCGCTGCCGTTGACCAGGCGTTCCTGGAGGTCCGGGCGCCCCAGAACCGTTCGAAGCGGACCCGGCATCCGGTTGACCTGGGTGATGGCGGAGATGTCGCCGAAAAGGAGACCGCGATAGCGCTCCTCGGACATGAGGCGGAGGAACAGGTCGAAGTTGGAGGCCGTCCGGCCGGGACGATCGAGGTCCTCGTTTCGGCCGAGGCTGGCACAGTGCGCGACGATCACCCTGACTCCCGCATCGAGGGCATGGCGAAGCTTCAGCGGGTTCCCCAGGGCTTGGGCCGATCGGGCATGCACCGCCTTCTCTTCGCCGGCATGGCTGAGCAGGACCATTCCGTGCCGCTTCATGCGGGCATAGAAGGGATCGACGAGGGAATCCGACGGGTCCATCCCCTGAGCGTTGGGCAGCCATTTTACGAAGCGGACGCCCCGGGCCGCCCAGCGGTCCAGTTCCTCCAGCGCGTCGCGTCGGTAGGGGTGCACCGAGACCACCGGGACGATCCGCTCCGGGTACCGTTCGGCGAGAGACACCACCAGCTCGTTTGGAACATAAAACTCCGTGTGGGCGAGATCGCGTCGCCCCTCCTTCCCGTAGTGGTAGTCCATGGCCAGCAGGTGGAACCGGAAAGGGCGCGGGAAGCCGTCGGCACGTTGGAGCAGGCGTTCAACATAGGCCTCGTCGAAACGGGCGAGATCCTTCACGCCGCTCGCGCGGAGGTAGAGGCGCGTCTTGAGCCACTCCAACGGGCGTGCGGGGCTCAGTTTCCCGGGACTCACATAGGCGCCCTCGGCGTTCAGGGCCACGAGGTGCACGTGAACGTCCACGATGGGGGCTGTCCCGAGCCCCTGAAAGGCGCTTTCCATCAGCGCGGCGGTTTCGGGGTCGAGGCTCTCGGCGGCAGCCGTTGCGCCCGGAAGGACCACCGAGAGCGCAAGGAACGGGCCCAGGGCGTGTCGCCACACGGCGGAAAGGCGACCGAAAATCACCACCGACAAGGCCACCCCTCCAATCCAAGACCGGGGACCGGCGCGTTGACTGCCTAATAACTGCAGGGAGAGCAAGCGGCGCGCCGCGGCACGCACCCGGTCAGATTTTCGGCATCACGATCAATGGATTCCGGTGGTTGTCTGGATTATCCCGGCCGGAGTGGTGCTGCCGGGGTTCGTGGGAATCTCCACGGGGAATGGAGTTTCTCCAACTGGCTTGGAGCTTCAGGCCGGACGCCGAATCCGGAGTTTCTTCATTCGGGCTTCGAGTGTGGTGGGTTTGAGACCGAGGAGCTCGGCTGCGCCCCCGATTCCCCGGATGCGCCACCCGGTGCGTTCGAGCACCTTGAGGATATACGCCCGCGCCGATGCCCGCTCCACGGCATCGAGCGGCACCGGGGGGTCCGGGGGCTGGGTGGTGATGGGCCCCGCGGGCAGTCGCAGGGTCGAGGAGTCCCCCAGGATGACCGCCCGCTCGATCGCGTCGGCGTGCCGGCCGGTAGTGGTTGGCAGTTGTTCCCTGCCTCGGGACGTGGTAGGTTTCGTCGATCCGTGACCATCGGCCAGCCGTCAATAATTCGATGGCAAAGCGAGGACACGATGCCAGAGAAGCTAAAAGTGGGCACGACCAGGCCTTCATCCCGGGCCTCGGGAACCCGTTCCCCGAGCTGTGCCGCGCGCGGGACACGGCTCGCGTGATTCCCGGGACATCTCCGCCGGGGGATCGAGGTCCACTCGAGGCGGTCGGTTGTTCGCGGGCTGCTGCCGCGTCGTGGCCTCTCGGGGCGCGGCGCCCGATGCGGCGGGCGCCGCGGCGCGCATGCGCTGTGACGGCGAAGGGGTGATGGAGCAAGAGCGCCAGTTCCTCGCCGCGCTCGAGTCGGCGACGCAGTGGGCGATCGAGCGCGACCTGCTCGACCTGCACCGCGCCGACGGCGAGCGGGCGCTGCTGGCTCGGCCTGGCGGGCAGCAGGTGATGGCGAGGCTCCGGGCGGGGCCCACTGGGCGGATGCTGCGATCCAGGCTCGGCCGCTTCCACGCAGGCCCCTCGTGTCCCTCTCGCCCGGCGCCCACCCGCGGGCCGGACGAGTCCGCGCCGGTTGCGGCTGGCCGGGGAGCGTGATGGGTCAGGCTATCGGGGAGAGCATCGTCCTCGCCGTCGGTGTCGCCTTCAGCCCCATGGCGATCATGCCGGTCGTGCTGATGCTCGGCACGCCGCGCGGGCGCGTGACCGGGCCTGCCTTCACGGCCGGCTGGCTGGTCGGTTTATCGCTCGCCGGCGCGACCGCCCTGGCCATCGCCGGGGGCGGCGGCCAGGGCGGGGATCCGGGCGCGTGGCTGCACCTGGTCAAGCTCGCGCTTGGCGGCCTGCTCGTCCTTCTTGCCTTCAGGAAATTCCTTGGGCGCCCCAAGGACGACACAGAGGCGGCCATGCCAGCCTGGCTCGGGGCGATCGACCGCCTCGGAGCGCCGAAGGCGTTCGGGGCGGGCGGCATGCTGTCGGCGGGGAATCCGAAGAACCTGCTGCTGGTGATCGCCGCCGCCGCCGAGATCGCTCAGGCGGAGATCCCGGGCGGCAAACAGGCGGTGGCCCTCGCGGTCTTCGCCGTGATCGGCACGCTGGGCGCCGCCGTTCCCGTGGGGATCTACTTCGCGCTCGGAAGCCGCGCTGCCGACCTCCTCGATCGCCTCAAGGGCTGGATGGCGCGGAACAACGCCGTGATCGTGGCGGTATTGCTGCTCCTCATCGGGGCCAAGCTCGTCGGAGCGTCCCTCGCCGGATTGGCGCGTTGACCAACCAGACGAAGGGAGGAACGCAGGATGCCAAATGGTGATGGTGACCAGCGCCCTCAACGGCGCGATGATCGTGGGAGGAACTGCACAGAGCTGGCTGGATCCTGGCTCGCCCCAGAAGGGCACCCTGGCCATCGCGGCCTTCGTCGCCGTCGCCGCCATAGGGGTTGCCGTCCAGGTCCGGCTCTTCGGCAAGCAACGCAAGTACTCCACCGGACGTGCGGGCCCTCCCGTCGGGCACTCGGGTGCGCGATGAGGTCCCGGTGCCGCCTCGCCGGGAGGTTCTAGCCCGGATTATTCACGAAAGATCTGTGAATAATCCGGGTTAGGGGGACCGATTCACCGCCAAGACGCCGGCGGGGTCCTCAAGGCTGCCATCGCTGATGTCAGGGCGACCTCCCAGGCGACGCCGTTGCTCCTGGCGGTGCGTAGCCTGCCTCCTGCGAGCGGCGGCTGAGATCCGAGACGGCTCGGCCCTGGGTGGCGACGCCATCCATTCGGGCTGGCAGTGGAACGACTGCCGCGCAATTGGGTGCAGCGCGACCGACGGTTCGCACGGGGCGACCCCCAGATCACGCCCCGAGATCTATGACGACATCCAGGATCGGAAGCGATCCCCGCCGATCCCGCGTCCGAAACTGAGCGTCCCCCACGACTAGCGTTGCGAGCGCATGCCGTTCGCATTGCCGGCGGTCTACGAGCACCCGCACGTCCTCGTCTCCCTCGAACAGCGAGCGGATGGCCGGCACCAGGAAGGCGTACGGCCGGCGGATGACGATGATGGACGTCCTCCCAAGATGGGGGCGCTGCCCGTCGGGGGTCTGGGGTGCCTTCCCGCCGCCACCTTCATCATACGCAGCGCCCCCTCCGCTGTCCAGGTAGCGGATGCGGATGCTGTGGGCCGTCGAGCGCACGTATTCCTGGGAAGCATCGAGAGACGTATCCATCATCCATGCTCCTCTCACGTCATGGGCCTGTTCACCCATGCGATGGGCTCACGCGGTCACGAGGTGATCCTCGCGGGACCGCCGCGCCTGGACCCCGGCCGAATCGTCGTCCGGCAGTATCTCGGCTTCGGCCCACCGGGGCGAGAGTGGGTCCGCCTCGACGGTTCGGGTCTCGGGGTGGAGCGTCAGCCGCCGCCGGTGGAATCTCATCACCGCCGCCCGGTGGGCAATTGAGATCACGGTGATGCCGGGAAAGCGCTCCTGGAGCAGGGCATAGAGCGCCTGCTCCGTTTCCTCGTCCAGGGCCGACGTCGCCTCGTCCAGGAAGAGCCAGTCTGGCCGGTACAGGAATACCCGCGCGAAGCCGATCCGCTGCTGTTCACCGCCCGACAGTTCGAGCGACCAGTTGGCCTGCTCGCCCAGGCGATCGATGAGGTGCGAGAGCCGCGCATCGGTGAGCGCCTGCCGACAATCGAGGTCGGCGTGCTGTTGAGGCCGGTCCGGATAACTGAGCACCTCGCGCAGGCTGGCGATCGGCAGGTAGGGCCGTTGCGGCAGGAACAGGACTCGCTGGCCCTCGGGGATGGCGACGCTCCCGCTTCCGTACGGCCAGATGCCGGCGAGCGCACGGAAAAAGGTGCTCTTGCCGCACCCAGACGGTCCGCTCACCAGCACACGATCCCCGGCCTCGATGCGTAGCGTTGCATCCTGCACAATGCTCCGATTGTCAGGGAGGCGAAGATTCAGACCGTCAACGGTCAGGCCGGTGGCTGGGGACCGGCTCACCCTGATTGCCGCCGTCGAGGCTAGAAGCGACTTGGAGCGGGCCAGTGCCTCGCTGAAACCGACGAGGCGGCCGACGCTCGCCGTCCACTGGGCGATCCGGGGGTAGGCATCCACGAACCAGCTCAGCGACGACTGGACGCGACCGAAGGCAAGGGAGGTCTGCGTCAGCCCGCCCAGCGACATCGCGCCCGAAAAGTAGCGAGGCGCCGCGACGAGGATGGGGAAGATGACCGCCAGTTGCCCGTAGCCCGCCGTGAAGAAGGTCAGCCGCTTTTGCGCCTTCATGAGCCGCCACCAGGTCCGCCAGATGTGGCCGAACGATGTCTTCAGGCTCTCCTCTTCGTCTCGTTCCCCGCCGTACAACGCGATACTCTCGGCATTTTCCCGGACGCGGATCATGCGAAACCGGAACTCGGCGTCGTAGCGCTGCAGGTCGAAGTTGATGCCGATCAACGACCGGCCGACGACATGTGTGGCCACGCTACCCAGTGCCGCATACAGGATGGCAACCCACACCATATAGCCGGGGATTGCCAACGCGAAACCTGCGATGTTGAGCTGGAGCGCTCCGGACAGGGTCCACAACATCAGCAGGAACGACCCGAGGGTGGCGACGGCGTTGATCAGGCCGGTCATGAGATCCAGGCTGAGGTTGGCGACGATCCCGATGTCGTCCTGGATGCGCTGCTCTGGGTTCTCCACGTTTGATGGATCGAGTTGCAGCACGTAATAGGACCGATCGGCGAGCCAGTCGCGGCAATATCGCGCCGTCAACCAGCGCCGCCAGCGAATCTGCAGCAATTGGTTGCAATAGAGCGCGAAGACGGCGGCCACGATGTACAAGGCGGCCAGCCCGCCGAACCGCGCCAGCAGCGCGAGGAAGGCGGAATAATCCTTCCCCTGCAGCGCGTCAAAGAACTGCCGGTTCCAGTGCGCGAGCAGCACCGCGACGAAGACGCCGGCCAGATTGAGGCCGACGACCAGGGCCAGCAAGCCACGTGCTGTCCAGCGTTCCTCGGAGAACCAGTAGGGCCGAAGGAGGGCCCACGCCTTGGTCCAGGCAACGCGGCGCGGCGCGATGGGACGGGATGGCAGGGCGTCCGGGGCGCTGGTCACAGACGATCTCCGTGTGGCGGCTTCGCACTCGAGTCTTCCCTCGCTCCGTTCTGAACCAGCGCCATCACGATGACGCCGAGATTGACGCCCACCGCCACAGCGACAATCAGCGAGATCACCCACATCCAAGACATGTGCCCCTCCGGCGACGGCGAAGCGTGCGACCTGCACCACGCTGCTGGCAAGCCCATCTGATGTCACACTCGAAATTCGAGTTTCGAAACTCGGCCTATGCTAATTGAGTTCGCACGGCGCCCGGGACCCGGATTTCGGGCGCCGTGCGGAACCCATCAATGCCACTACGCCTTGGTGATGGCCTTGGCGACGAACTTCCCGCCCATTTCTTCGTAGGTAACCTTGACCTTGTCGCCCGCCTTGAACTGGGCGACAGCCGCCAGCATCGCGTCGTCCACGCTGACGGTCATCTGGGCAGCCTTCTGGTCCACGACGTGTTTCACGATCACGGTCTTCGTGGCTTTGTCCGCAGAGACAAACTCGCCGGTGATGTCCTTGGTCACGGCAGCCTTGGCCGGGGCCTGTGCCGCCGGGGCGGGCGCCGGGGCCGCCTGTGGGGTAGCCGGCTTGGGGGCCTGCGCGAGCGCCGCGCCCGCCAGGACCGCAACCGTCGCCAAACCAGCCATGAGGGATGTGAACGTCTTCATCGCAGTTCCTCCTGAAAAAGGTTGTGGGGTTGCGAGAAGCGATCGAGTCCGGGGCTCGTCACTCTCTGGCGCGTAGAGTACTGTGGAAAGATGAGGAGGTCATGAAGGGGGGATGAGAATTTCTTTAGGCAGGGCAACCTTGGCTCTTCCAGCGAAGATGGACCACCGAAAGGAAGGTGAAGCAGGGCGCGTCTTGGCGATCGTGGCGTGAGAAGCGTTGTGGCAAATCGCAGCGTCAGGACGTGGGCCGTTTTTCCCGACCCTGAGGACCCCGGCGTGACAGCCGACGGCCGAACTGGAGCCGACCCCCGGGGGGAGTCGAGGCGACCGCCACGGCCGATGTATCACCCCATTACCCACTTCACGCGCACCTTGCACGACAAACACAGAAATGACTTGCACCCATGATCTGAGATGGGTATAGAGGTACCAATGAGCGCGCCGGGGGATGTACCGTCGAACGCGCGCCGCACGTCGGGCAGAGAGCGCGCTTGAGACTGGGAGCCACATATATGGGTGCCAGGATTTCGATCGATGAGCGCAAGATCGCCGAGTTCTGCACGCGTTGGAGGATCCGGGAGTTCTCCCTTTTTGGATCGGTGTTGCGCGAGGATTTTCGGCCGGATAGCGATGTGGATGTTCTCGTCACCTTTCACCCTGACGCTCGGTGGAGCCTATTCGACTTTGTTGACATGCAGGAGGAGTTGAAGGCGCTGTTTGGAAGGGATGTGGACCTCGTGGAGGCGGAAGGCCTGCGAAATCCATTTCGACGTCGCTCCATCCTTCAATCCAAAGAGGTGATTCATGCTGCCGGATGACCGCGAGGCCGACACGTTTGGATGGCAACGTCGAGGTTGGTCGCGATAACGGCGCTGGCCACCCGGTTCATCCGAAAGACTGGACGCCTTCGCGCATGGGGGTCGTATGACGCAGGTTCCGATGCAGCACGTCGAGCGCCTGGAAGCCATGGAGAAGCGAGCGCGGGCGATCGCCGAGGCGGGCGACATCGAATTGGCGGTGGGTCGCGGCATGCTTCCCAACCCCATTGACACGACGCTGGCTGAGGGGTTGGTCCTCGGGCTTCTCAAACAGGGCGTGCGGAAGTACCTGGCGGTGTTCGGGCATGGGTCCACCGACCTCGCGGAGGTGCTCCGGGTCTACGAGGCGGCCGGCCTCACGCGGACCTTCAACTTCCGCCACGAAACCGCCATGGCCCACGCCGCCACTGCGCTGAAGTGGTTGTACGGCGAGACGGCGGCGGTCGTCACCTCCATCGGACCGGGGGCGCTGCAGGCGTTCGCGGGCTCCCTCGCCGCCGCATCCAACGGCATCGGCGTCTACCACATCTACGGCGACGAGACGACCCACGGGGAAGGGCCGAACATGCAGGCCATCCCGAAGCATGTCCAGGGCCTCTTCGGCCAGCTTACCGCCCTCATGGGGGAATCGTACGTCCTGCACACGCCCGAGGCGCTCCGGGCGGCCCTCCGGCGGGGCAGCCTCGCGGTTCACCGCTCCTTCCGGGCCGGTCCTTTCTTCCTGCTCCTGCCGCTCAACACCCAGCCGGCGCGGATCGCGCGCCTCAACCTGGAGGCGCTCCCGGGACCGCTCGTCCCACCCCGCACGGCCGTCGGGGACCCGGCGGCCGTGGCGGAGGCGGTCAGCCTCATCCAGACACACCGTCGCATTGTTCTCAAGGTGGGTGGCGGCGCCCGCGCGTTTCCCGGGCAGGTGCGCGCCCTGGTGGAGGCTACGGGCGGCGTGGCGGTCCTGTCGCCGGGCGCTCTGGGCGTGCTGCCCGACTCCCATCCGCGGAATCTGGGCGTCATGGGGAGCAAGGGCTCGCTCTCGGGCAATTACGCCGCGGACCAGGCGGACCTGTTGATCGTCATCGGCTCGCGGGGCGTGTGCCAGGCGGACTGTTCGGGAACCGGCTACGCCTCCGCCGACGCCGTGATCAACATCAACGCCGACCTGGGGGACGTCACGCACTACAATCGCACGGTGGCGCTGGCCGGGGACATCGGGGTGGTTGTCAGTCAGCTCTTGGAGGCCCTTCAAAAAGAGGGCGGGGCCGATCCGGTGCGGGCGAAGGCGTGGCTCGGCGCGACGGCGGCGAAGAAGCGAGAATGGGAGGCGCTCAAGGCCGAGCGGTATGCCCACCCGGTCCTCCACGACGAGACCTGGGGCCGGCCGGTCCTGACGCAGCCCGCGGCGATCAAGATCGCGTGCGACTTCGCCAAATCCATCGGCGCCGTGAAGTTCTTCGACGCCGGAGACGTCCAGGCGGTCGGGTTCCAGGTGGCGGAGGACGACGAGCCGAACCAGACAGTCACGGAGACGGGGGCCTCGTACATGGGATTCGCCGCGAGCGCGCTGCTCGCCGCGGCCGTCGCGGAGCGACCCCGCTACGGCATTGCCTTCAGCGGGGACGGGGCGTTCTTCATGAATCCCCAGGTCCTCTTGGACGGCGTTCTGCACGGCGCCCGCGGGACGATCCTCCTTCTCGACAATCGGCGGATGGCGGCCATCTCGGGCCTGCAAGAGGCGCAGTACGGCTACGCGTTCCGGACGCATGACGGGGTGGCGGTGGATTACGTCCGCTTGGCCTCGGCGGTACCCGGCGTCAAGGCGCTGAGGGGGGGCGACACACCCGACGCGTTACGGGCGGCCCTTGTCGAGGCAGCGCAGCACCCCGGGTTGTCGCTGGTCCACGTGCCGGTCTACTACGGGCCGGATCCCTTGGGAGGGCTCGGCGCCTACGGGGTCTGGAACGTCGGCAACTGGTGCGAGGACGTGCAGGCACGGTACCATACCCAGAACATCTAGTCCCGATCCAAGGAAACCGCCAAGCGCCACCGAAATCTGCGATCAGCCACAAGATGCACAAGGGGCACAAGGTTCAGGCTTTCGGTTCGGGGCCCTGCCAGAATATCCTGTGCCTCTTGTGGTTTCAGGGAATCTTGTCTTGGGATTGGCTGGATGTTGATTCTCCATCAGAGTAATCGTCTGGAGCGGCTCGCCGACAGCCTGAGTGAAGTCCTGGAGTCGCCGCTTTCCTCGCCGCTTGCTCCGGAAATCGTGGCCGTCCAGAGCATCGGCGCGGCTCGGTGGCTGGCCCTGCGCCTGGCCCGGCGCTTCGGTGTTACGGCCAATATCCAGTTCCCCTTCCCGGCCACCCTGCTTTGGCGCCTCTTCCGCGCGGTCCTGCCGGACGTCCCAGAGCGATCGCCGTTCGCCGCCGAGGTCCTGACCTGGCGGACCCTGAGGCATCTGGGCGACGTCGTCGCCCAGCCGGGGTTTGAATCGCTCGCCGACTACCTCCGGGGCGGGGATGATCTGCGCCGATACCACCTGGCCGAGCGGATCGCCCTGCTCTTTGACGAATACCTGGTGTACCGGCCGGACTGGATCCTCGCCTGGGAGCAGGGGAAGGCCGCCCACTGGCAGGCCCGACTGTGGCGGCGGATGACAGCCGGGCAGGCGGTTCGTCACCGTGTGCGATTGGCCCAGGAATTCATCGGGATCCTCCGTGACGGCGGCCCCGACGCGGCCTGTTTGCCCCCGCGGATCAGCGTGTTCGGCCTCACCTCTCTTCCTCCCGCGCACCTCGGGCTCTTCGCAGCCATCGCCCAGGCGCTGGACGTGCACCTCTTCCTCCTCAATCCGTGCCAGGAATACTGGGGAACGATCCGGGACGACCGCGAGATCGCCCGTCGCGCCGTGCACGAGGAGCCGGCGCGCCTGTACCTCGAAAGCGGGAACAGCCTGCTCGCGTCCTTGGGGAAAACGGGGCGGGATTTCCTGGACACACTCCAGGATCTCGACACCGTCGAGGACAGCCGGTTCGAGGATCCCGGGGAGGGTTGTCTGCTCCACGCCGTCCAGTCGGACCTCCTGAATCTCCGGAACCGTGGAGAGGGCGACCAAGGTTCCACGGCGATCGCGGAGGGCGACCGATCGGTCCAGGTTCATTCCTGCCACAGCGCCGTGCGCGAGATCGAGGTGTTGCACGACCAGCTCCTTGCCCTCTTCGAGTCGGAGCCGGGGCTCACGCCAGCGGATGTGGTGGTGATGACCCCGGACATCGACACCTATGCCCCGACGATCGAGGCCGTCTTTGGCACGGCGGACCGCGCGCGCCGCATTCCGTACCACGTGGCGGGGCGGACCGCGCGCGCGGCGTCGCCACTGGTCCGGGCCTTCTTCGACCTCCTCGAGTTTCCCGAGGGCCGCTTCGACGTGAACGGCGTCGTGGCCCTGCTCGAGATCGAAGCGGTGCGGCGCCGGTTCGCCGTCGCCGAGGCCGACCTCGACCTCATCCGGGACTGGCTGCGAGCGACGGGAGTGCGGTGGGGAGTGGACGCGGAGGATCGGAGGGCTCGCGGCCTGCCGCCGGTGCGGGATCACACGTGGCGCGCCGGCCTCGACCGGCTGCTCCTCGGGTACGCACTTCCCGGCGGCGGGATGCGTCTCTTCGCCGACGTCTTGCCATATGACGAGATCGAGGGAGAGACGGCCGCCGTTGCGGGCAGACTCGCGACGTTCGCCGAGGCGCTCTTTCGGGCGGCCGCCGAACTCAGGTCCCCACGATCGGTGTCTGCCTGGGCGGACCGGCTGCGCGCGCTCGTGGCGGCCTTTCTGGATCCCGACGACGACGAGGAGGGCCAGCGCGGTTGCCTTCTCGCGGCGATCGGGGCCATGGAAGCACATGCGCGCCAGGCAGAGTTCACGGGCGAGGTCTCGCTCGGCGTCGTCCGGTCGTGTCTCCAGAGCCTCGTGGAGGCGAATGGGGGCCGCGCCCCACTGGCCGCTGGAACCGTGACGTTCTGCAGTATGCTGCCCGCCCGCGGGATTCCCTTCGAGGTGGTGTGCCTGGTCGGAATGAACGACGGAGCCTTCCCGCGGGTCGAGCGGACGCCGGGCTTCGACCTGATGCGGGAGGAGCCCCGGCTGGGGGATCGCTCGCGCCGCCAGGACGACCGAACTCTGTTCCTGGAGGCTCTACTTGCCGCCCGGCGAGCACTCTACGTGAGCTACGTCGGGCAGGATATCCGCGAGAACAGTCCGCTTCCTCCCTCGGTCCTGGTGAGCGAACTCCTGGACTATATCGAGCGCGGATTCGTCGGTCGGGATCCGGCACAGCCGCTCCGCGAGCGGCTGGTCACCAGGCATCCTTTGCAGCCGTTCAGCCCCCGGTACTTCCGTGGCGACGGCCCGCTGTTCAGTTACGCGGCGGACCTGTGCGAGGCCAGCCGCGTGGCGGCGGCAGCGCGTCAGGGGCGGCCTCCGTTCCTTCGGGCGCCGCTGCCGGAACCCGCCGCCGAGTGGCGACAGGTGGACCTGGAGCAGTTCGTCCGGTTCTTCACCCACCCGACGCGCTATTTCGTCCGCGAGCGGCTGGGCATCCGGCTGGAAGAGGATGAGGGACTCCTCGAGGCGCGCGAACCCTTCGAGCTCGACCCGCTGTCCGGATATCAGCTCCGCCAGGCAATCCTGGAGGGACGACTTCGGGGGAAGCCTCTCGGCGAGCTCCACGCCGCCGCCCGAGCCGCCGGCCTCCTTCCCCACGGGGTGGTCGGGGACGTGCTCCTTCGGCGGGAGGCAAGCCGGGTCGAAGCCTTCGCGAGACGGGTGGAGGTCCGGAGGCCCGCCGCGATTGAAGAGGCCATCGCTGTCGACCTCGATCTTGGCCCGATCCGGCTCCACGGCCGACTCGGCGACCTCGGGCGCCAGGGCCGATTCGTCTACCGGTTTGCCACGATAAAGGTAAAGGACCGGATCTCTCTGTGGATCCACCACCTGCTTCTGAACCGGCTCGGCCCGCCCGGCGTGACACCGGAGAGCCTGGGGCTTGGGGAAGACGGCGAAGTGCGTTTTGCGGCGGCGGCCGACGCCGACGCCGAGCTTCGCCGGTTGGCGGACCTCTACTGGGCTGGGGTCCGCCGGATCCTCTCCCTGTTCCCCGAGTCGAGCTACGCCTACGCGAAGACATATCGCCTGGCTGACGACTCCGAGGCGGCGCTGGCCGAAGCGCACAAGGTGTGGGACGAGAACGAGTTCACCGGCCGAGGCGAAGCCACCGATGCCTACCACCGGCTGGTCTTCCGGGGCGCCGATCCCCTCGGCGGGGAGTTCGCCCCACTCGCCGAGGCCGTATTCCTGCCGCTTCTCGCGCATCAGGAGGGCGAGTAGGGTGCGACAGGAGACTCCCCCTTCCCCCTTCGACCTCTTCGCCGTTCCATTCGACGGGACGATGCGGATCGAGGCCAGCGCCGGCACCGGCAAGACGCACACGCTGGCGGACCTCTACCTCCGCCTCGTGGCGGAGGGCGGCCGCTCCGTGGACCAGATCCTGGTCGTGACATACACCGTGGCGGCCACCGGAGAGCTCCGCGACCGAATCCGGCGCCGCCTCGCCGAGGCGCGGGCCCATTTCGAGGGCCGCCCGACCGACGACGAGGTCGTGCGCCGGCTGCGAGAGCGGGCGCAGGAGCGCGGGGCCGCGGCGCGGCGTCTCGCGGAAGCCGTGCGCAGCTTCGACGAAGCGGTGGTCTTTACGATTCACGGGTTCTGCCAGCGTGTGCTGGCCGAGTGCGCCTTCGAGAGCGGCCAACCCTTTGCCAGCGAGCTGCTGCCGGACGAGCACGACCTGCTGCAGGAGGTCGTAGACGACTTCTGGCGACGCACCGTCCCGGGACTCTCGCCCCTCTGCATCGGGTATCTCATAGACCAACACGTCACGCCGGACACACTGCTCACGACCATTCGGCCCCACCTCGGCAAGCCATATCTCGTCGTGGCCCCACCCGCAGCGCCGGTAGACGGCGAGCCGGCTGAGGCCGCCTACGTGGCGGTCTACCGCGCGCTCCGTGCGCGCTGGGCGGCGGACCGGGCCGCGGTGGAAGCGTTGCTCTCGGCGCAGACCGCTCTCAAGGCCGGGAGCTACGGCCCGGACAAGGTGTCGCGACGGATGGTCGAGATGGATGCCTTCCTGGAGCCGCCCGAGCCGCACCTCAGTGCGTTCAAGTCCCTCGAGCGGTTTGCTTCGCGTACGCTCGCGCAGGCCGCCAAGAAGGGCCAGAGGCCCCCCGCCCATCCTATCTTCGATGCCTGCGAGAGCCTGGCCGACGCGCGCACGGCTCTGGAGGAGAATCTCAAAACCCGCCGCCAACGCCTTCTCGCGGATTGCCTCGCCTTTGCCGCCGAGGAGCTGTCCGCGCGAAAGCGGCAGCGCCAGCTGCACGCCTACGAGGACTTGCTCACGGAGCTGCTGCGGGCGCTGGAAGGGCCGGGCGGAGAAACGCTCGCCGGCCTCATGCGGCAGCGGTATCCCGCGGCCTTGATCGACGAGTTCCAGGACACCGATCCGGTCCAGTACGAGATCTTCAAACGCGTGTACGGCGGGAGCAGGCTGCCGCTGTTCCTGGTGGGCGATCCCAAACAAGCTATCTATGGTTTCCGCGGAGCCGACGTCTTCACCTACCTGGAGGTACGGAGGGACGAGACTTCCGAGCGCACGCTGGAGAGAAACTGGCGGTCGGATCCCCCGTTGATCCGGGCGGTCAGCGCCATCTGGTCCGGAGCGCGGCAACCCTTCCTGTTCCCCGAGATCACGTATCAGGAGGTCACCCCGGCAGAAACGACGCAGGAGCCCCTCGTCGTCGACGGAGACGGCGACACCCCGTTTTGGCTGTGGACACTTCCCGCCCCCGCAGACGGACGGGTCCTCAATAAGGGAGCGGCGACGGACATTGCCGTCCGGGCGACGGTCGGCGAGATAGTGCGCCTGCTCACCCTGGGCACCGACGGCCGCGCGCGGATCGGTTCGAGGCCGCTCTCGGGTGGGGACGTGGCTGTCCTTGTGCGCACCAACCGCCAGGGGCGCCTGATGCGAGACGCGCTGTTGGCGGCGCGGGTGCCCTGCGTGCAGCAGGTGCAAGACAGCGTCTTCGCCTCGCCCGAGGCCGAGGAGGTCGCGCGGGTGCTCCAGGCCGTGGCCGAGCCGGGTCGCGAGGG
>Ga0316620_10000267_pt1 | contig 20549 bp, 17 predicted proteins | sample OWC_Aug_M1_C1_D5_FD_207651 | JGI IMG/M metagenome (GOLD analysis project Ga0316620, IMG submission 207651) | Wetland soil microbial communities from Old Woman Creek delta, Ohio, United States - OWC_Aug_M1_C1_D5_B | ecosystem: Environmental > Terrestrial > Soil > Wetlands | place: USA: Ohio...
GGATCGGCCATCTACCGCGGCGCGTCCTTCCTGGTGGGAAAGCTGGGGCAGCAGGTGGCGGCTGGCGGCCTCACTGTGGTGGACGACGGCCGGATGCCGGGTGGTCTGGGGTCGCGACCGTTCGACGGCGAGGGCCTCCCCACGCGACGGACCATCGTCATCGAGAACGGCGTCCTGGCCAGCTATCTCCTGGACACGTACACGGGCCGAAAGCTCGGGTTGGCTTCCACAGGGAATGCGTCGCGGTCCTTGGGGCAGCGGCCGACCGTAGGACCGATGAACTTCTATATTCGACCCGGGGCCGCTTCCGCCGGGGAAATCATCCGCTCCGTGGACCGGGGGCTTTACGTCACGGAGATGATCGGATTCGGCGTGAACCTGGTGACCGGCGACTATTCGCGGGGGGCGGTCGGGATGTGGATCGAGAAGGGCGAGCTGGCGTATCCCGTGGAAGAGATCACGATCGCCGGCAATCTCAAGAAGATGCTGCGCGGCATCGAGATGATCGGAAGCGACCTGGAGTGGCGCAGTTCCATCGCCTCGCCGACGCTCAAGATCGCACGGATGACGGTCGCCGGGAATTGATCCGGCACAAAGGAAAACGGAAAACTGACAATCGGAAACCGGTCGACTGCGCTCCCTGATTCCGCAGGTCATAGCCCGCCTGGAGATTCATCCAAAAGGCCTCGCTCACATCGCCTATACCGCGTAGCTATTCCTTCAGCGCTCCACCAGCAAGGCCAATGATAAAGTACTTCTGAAAGAAGGAAAACAGAATGAGCACAGGCACAATCGCGATGAATGAGGCCGTACCCAACAGACTCCAATCGACCTCGCCATGCTCCCCGAGAAACCGATAGAGCTCCACCGTATACGGTCTCACCGTCGAGGTTAGGGTCATGGCAATCATGAATTCGTTCCAGGACCGGAAAAAAGCGAAAATCGCAGCGGCAGCCACTCCCGGCGCCGCTATCGGGAAGGTGACTCTTGAGAAGACTTGGAGCGTGGAGCAACCGTCGATGCGAGCAGCGTCCTCAATTTCGACAGGTATAGTGTCAAAATATCCTTTCAATAGCCAGGTATTCATTGAGACAGTTCTCACGGCATAAACGATCATGAGGCCGATACGTGTATCGTAAAGCCCATAGAGGGAGTAAAGCTTGTACAAGGGGATGATCACCGCCAGCAGGGGAATCATTTGCAGGAGCAGGATAAACAGGAAGATGTGATTTCTCAGGGGAAACCGATAGCGGGAAAAACCGAATCCGGCCAACATCGCACTGACGGTGCTAATCAGTGTTGCCCCCGTCGCGATGACAATGCTGTTCAGATACGACTTGAAGCCAAATTCAGACTTGAAGAGGAGTGTGCCGAAATTCCTCAAGGTCGGGTGTCTTGGAAAAAACGTAGGCGGGTAGCCCATGGCTTCACTAGGAAGCTTGAAGGTTGCGCTGAACAGCCAGTACAGGGGGATCACCGTAAAAATCGCCCCGAGAACGAGGAGAGTGTACGTCAATACTTTCCAAGTGCTTCTCGCCTTCATTTTCGTTCGGCTGCCTGTTCGCGGTTCAGTCTCATGTAGAGGAAAGTGAGGATCAGATTAATCATGAGGATCAGTACGGCTATCGCAGCGCCGATACCCATGTGACCATATTCGAAGGCTTGGTGGTAAAGGAAAACCGCAATAACCTCGGTCTTATAGAGAGGACCTCCGTTGGTCATGGCATAGATAAGATCAAAGAAATTGACCGTGTACATCGAAATAAGTACCAAGTTGATCATAAGGAACGGACGCATCAGCGGAAGGGTCACATACCGGAATCGCTGCCCCGGGCCGGCCCCGTCCACCATGGCGGCCTCGTACACGTCGTAGGGAATACTCTGTAGGCCGGCGGTCTGCAGAATGAAGCTGAAAGCTGTGCCGTGCCAGGTATTGGCTACGATGAGGCACGGTATTACCAAATTCAAGTCGTTGAGCCAACCGGGCAAGTCTGTTACACCGAGCAACACGAGTACATAGTTGAGGACTCCAAGACGGGGCTCGTACATGAAGCGCCAGGAAATGGCAATCACGATTGCACTGGTTACCCAGGGCAGGATGAAGATCGACCGAAAAATCTGTTTTCCTTTCACCCATCGCTGGTTGACCAGGAGACCCAGGGCCAGACCGAGACCTAGCTGCCCCACAACGCTCCCACCAACGAAGTAGAAAGTGGCGGACAAGACCTGGGTGAAGAAGTTCGGTCCCTCGTAGGAAAAGATCTTCGAGTAATTTCTTAATCCTACGTACGTCTGTTGATTCAAGGAAGTCAGCTTGATCTCGTGGAGGCTCAGATAGACGGCCTGAATAAGGGGATAAACGAGGAGGAGAAGAAGCAATGCCACAGTGGGGAGAATGAGGAGGTAACCGGTAGTAATGTTTCGGGCTCGTTTTCTCATTCTCAAGTCAGTCTTTGCTATTTTTCCCTACGGTAATGCCTGCCCTTTCCGGACCGGTTTATCCCGAAGCGCCCGCGGTAACCGAGGTCTTCTGTCACAGCCTGAGATTCAGGCGACACAGGTCCTCCGGTCGGTGGCTTAAACGTAAACGGAGGACAAAGCGCTCTGCCAGGGTTGCTTCACCCGCGCGGGCAGGCGACGGGCCCCGCACCTCAACCGATCATCGCCACCGACCCAGGCGCCGCCATGCCCCCGCGCACGACATGTGGATCGCACGGCTCACGCATGGTAGCAGTTCCGGTAGCTACTCACGCGGCGAAGCTACTGAGCCCTGATTTCGGCTCCACGCCAACCGGCCCGGTGTGGGCGCTAGCGTTGCGCTCTGCCGCCGACAAAGTCAGTACTCACCGGCCCCCTTGCCGGACACCGGCACCGGGTACACACGGAGTCCCTCACCCCGAGGGGCGTCGTCCGTTTTGAGCGTGCCACACCGTTTCTAATGGGCCGGAAGGAGGCGGATCGTCTCCTTTAGCCTGCTGGTATTCATTGACCGAGTAACTGGTTCACCTTTTTCGCGGCGGTGTCGAGTGCCTGCCCAGCACTAGCCTGGCCCAACACGGCTGCTTGGATCGCGTCCTGGACAGCTGCAGAAATCTCCGGGTATTGCGGGATACCCGGCCTGAAATAGGAGTAGGGGAGTTGATCCAGGATGACATTGAAGAACGGATCAACTTTGTAGTAGGCTTCCGGACGCTTCATGAGTGAGTAGAAAGTCGGTACGTAGCCGCGAGCGGCGGTGTACTTGAACTGGGAGTCGGCAGCAGCAGCGATGGATATCAATTCCCAGGCCAAGTCAGGATGCTTCGCGCCCTTGGGAACAGAGAGCAGCCATCCACCGGCCATGGTGGACCACTTCCCGCCAGGCGCTTTCGGGATGGCGGCTGCACCAAAGTCTTCCTTGAACTTCTCAGGTGTCAGATCAGGAATCAGAGCTTTTGCGAGGCCAAGGGTTTTGGTCATGAAGGATATGGCAAACTTGTCCTGAAACACGGCCCTGTCGATATCCATGTAATCCCCGCTGACGACACTTTTGGGCGCTATTCCATCTTGAATCATCTTCACATGAAACTGGAGAGCCTTTACGCCCGCGTCGCTGTTGAATGCCGCCCTCTTCATATCATCCGTCAAAATTTGACCACCGCCTGAGTACAGCATGCCAAAAAATCGCATAGAGCTTTCCTCGCCCTTCATAGCTGGGAAGCCGTACCCGTAATGGGCGGGAGGCGAGGTTATCTTCCTGGCTATGTCGTACAACTCGTTCCAGTCCTGAGGCGGCCGGTTGGGGTCCAGGCCCGCCCTTCTAAACAGCTTCTTGTTATACACCATGATACGGACATCAGTGTTCAACCACACTCCGTAACTCTTTCCTTTCCATTTCGTGCCCTCTTGGAAGCTGCTAACCACATCCGGCCATTCTGACCAGGCCTGCAACCTATTGGTGAGGTCGGTGAGCACGCCACCATCCGCATATTCCCCCAGCCAAATGATGTCCACCTGAACGACATCCGGGGGATTGCCGCCTGCGGCAGCTGTCAAAAACTTGGACCTTAGGTCGGCATAGTTAAAGCCTTCTTCCACGAATGTAAATTTGATCTCCGGATGCCGCTTCTGGAGTTCCGCCTTGGCGATCTTCCATGGGGCCTCCTGCTCCCAGGTATACGCGCGGGCGAAGATAGTGAGGGTCACTTCTTTGGGTATCACGTCCTTTGCCGTTTCTCCGGCTTCTGCCGCTGGCAATCCCAGGTGACCGGCAGAAAAGAACGGGAGCAGGCACACCAAAGGCAGAATCATCACCGCGAGGACAAACAGCACTTCTTTTCCGCTCCTGTCCATTTTCCTCCCTCCTTGTGGATCTCCAGGGAAGAATCAGGAAGGCCTCTGATGGTTCTGGGAGCCCGCCGCTTGTCACTGGGCTCATCCCTCAGCCTTCCGTTGCCCTCCAATCAATAATCTGTGCCACGTACGCCGTATGTCAAGAGAGATTCTTGGGGTTCTGGGCCAATCCGGCCACTGGCCACGCGGCGAACCCCTCAGGAGCGATGCCGCCTACCCCGGCCAACCGCTTCCCACCTGCCGTCGGACCTCCCGGGCCGTCAGCCCAGGTCGGTGCGAAGTATGCGACGCCCGAGAGGTGGCTGTCGGAGGGAACGGTGGACACCTGGGAGCGGTGACGGACAGAGTCCGGAACAGCCCGCCGGATTTCGTAACGGCAATCGAGCCGGGCGGTTACTATGCGGTGCATACAGTAGGCGACACTCGCCTCGGGACCGCATAGTCCGGAGGAGAGCCTGAGAGGGGCGGCGGCCCGCCCCTTTCGGTAGGGGCCCGGGGGGAGGGCCGAGCCCTTGCAACCGTTCTCGTGCAAGGGCGAGGGCCTTCCCCACGAACGGAGCAGCGCGGCGAGCGGTGTAGCCACGATTCCGCGCTGCGTAGTATCTGCCGGGTTTCGGGAGCGTGCGCATCGAGGACATGGGACTTGCCATGCGCGAGGGCGCGGGGGTGTCCACGTCCGCGGCATCGAAGAATGAACTGGTTGCGATTCGTGATTAAAGCGCCTTCAAGATGTACTGGTAAAACGGCTCCAAGGTTTCCTTGTGCAAGCCCTGGAAATAAAATCCCACCCCGCCGAACACTTTGGGAATCCGCGTGGCAGTCGACTTCTGATCCCGCAGGTAATAGTAGTGCTGCCCTTCGTCCCGCGCGACGTCGTCGAACACGAAAGGCCGCACGTCGAAGTCTCCGGTCCATAACCCGCACGGCTTCCGGCCCGCGTTGGCGGCCATGGACACCGCCTTAAGCAGCACCTCCGGCCCCATTACGGCCGTGCCAATGTTGAGGACCACCCCTCCCTTCATGCAGCCACAGACCTCCTCGGCGAAAATCAGGAAATCGGCCCCGCTTAGAGCGCCCTTGACCTCGCCGTCGAAACTATCATGCTGGTCAATGATGTCCGCGCCAAGCATCGCATGAACGCAGACCGGAATCCCCTTCTCATAGGCCTGTGCGAAAATACAGGTGTCCGAATACGGAAAGCCGCCATAGGGCTTGTAGTATTCGCCTGTATCCTTGTGGGTCTTGAAAACGCTGTCGATCACGTCCTCCCTGAAACCCTTGTCACAGAACAGCCTTCCCATGCTCTCCCCAAAGCCAAGCCCGTATTTCCGCCCCATGGCAAGCGCATAATTGATGTAAGCGCCTGTTTCGAAAGCCATGCCAAATTCGCCTTTCGGCAGGGTGTCGCGCACGGATTCAGACGAGGCGCCGGTCAAGGCCAACTCAAAGGAATGGATAGCGCCTGCGCCGGTGGTGGAATAAAGAGTGACAAGGCCGCGCCGAATCAAGTCAATGATGATGGGGTTCTGGCCGTTCTTGATGGGATGGGCGCCTGAAATGACGATCACTGGCTTGCCTTCGTTTCGGCATCTTACAAGGTAACCTGCCAGCTCTTTCAGTCCTGCGGACGGGTCAGTCCCCTCGCCTCTTTCCCCGTTGCGGAACCACGGATTGCTGACGCATTTTATGTCCGACTTGGCCAGTTCTTTAACGTCCACGAACGCAGAAACCGCAACCTTGCTATGCCTCATCTTCAGAGGATACGTACGCACCAGTGACAAATCAAACAACGGATAGCGACCCTCATATTTCATCGGGGGGATCCCCTTTACGGCTGGATCATTTCATAAATAAAAGGATCCGTGAAATCCTCCAAGATATAATTGGCGCCAAAGCTGACGTGAAGCTGCCGTTGGCGCACGGCTTCTTTAGGCAGCCGACTAATCGTGACGCACCCCAGTTCCGCGCCTGACCGGATCTCCGTGCGGCCGTCTCCCACAATGAGGACCTGTCCAGGAGAAACACCTTGCGAGCGAATCAACTCGCGGATGATCTCATCCTTTGGCATCTTCTTCTCCCAGGATGAACCCTCGACTGCCTCCACCATCCGGCCGGGCCCTATGTCGAACCCCAGTGCGTTGACCTCTTCGTACATGCCGCCGTCCGGCCAAATAACCGCGCCGGTTACAAAGTAATTGACCACCCCGCATTTACGAAGGTGCTTCATGAACTCCATGGAACCTGCCACACGCCATTTCTCGGGATGTTTCCTCGCTGCCGCCGTGTTTCTGTCACGGCATGCACCGTTGAGAATCTTTTCATAAAGGCGGAAAAGTCGTGGTGTCCTCTCCCGGATGAACGTTCTTAGGGTAGCCGGCTCCTGCACGTCGTCAAAACGCTCCTCCCCGTCCCAGATTCGCTTGACGATCTGGGCGTTCGTTTCCTTTTCGGCTTGCGTCAGCCGGATCCCGCTACTTTCAGGGATATTTCCCATTTCTACAGCGCGGCGCATGCCGTATTCCATCTGCGTGAGGGCGCAAAGACCTGCGGATTCAACACAGAATGAATCCGTCTCGGGCAGGGGTTCCTTGCCCACCTCTTTGATAAGCCTTTCTGCGTTCTCCTCCGAATCGAAATCCTCATTCAAGCCGCCAACCATGGCCCAGTGGATGGAAAGACTCATGACCGGCGGCCAATCGCGAATCAGACTATGGGTTCCGTCGATATCATGAATTCCGAGAGTAACTTCACGGCGTCCCACCGAGCGGACGACTTCAATTTTAGACGCGCCTTTTTCCAGCCCTGAATCGTCAATCCATGCCATGCGATTGCCCACCATACTGGGAATCGATTGCTCCTCGGCCCCCCCGAATTGCGCCGCCTTCGCGCCGAGCGCGCGCCGGAGCCGGGTTGGCCGGCGCGGTCTCGACTTGATCGTTTTGAATATCCGGCGGACTGGAAGTGGCTGTCAAGGGGAAACGCGGACGCTAAGACATGCGGAACCATCGCCGCCCTCGGTCGGATGACTGAATCGTATACAGTAATGGCGTCCCCCTCTTCTGCACGTCCCATCTGGGCCGGCCTTGACAGCGTTCGGCTTGTCTTACTACAGTGGGCGCGAAATGACGTAGCCTGATCAAGGTCATTGTGGCCGAGATCGGGCGGATGACGGTAGCGGGGAGCTGGCAGGAAGCAGTCAGCGTTCAGCTTTCAGCTTGGAGCTGACGGCTGACCGCTGAACGCTACTCCGAAGGGGTATGCGATGATCGTCGTGTCGAACAGGATTCCTGTCGCCGCTGGCCACGAGGCGGCATTCGAGGAACGATTCCGGGACCGCGCCGGCTTGGTGGAGCATCATCCAGGCTTCGTGCGAATGGAGATTCTGCGGCCGAAACCCGTTGAAATGCACGGGAAGCCGCAGGGCGGGTCGCAACACTACGTGGTTCTGACGTACTGGAAGAGCGAAGCGGACTTCGTCGGCTGGACCGAGAGCGAAGATTTTCGTCGCGCGCACGCCAATCGCCCGCCCAAGGAGATGTTCGCGGGCCCCAACGTCTTCGAAATGCACGAGGTGATCCAGACGGCGCCCGACTCAGTGCGCTGAACCGCAGCCGCCGGAGCGAAAAGCTGCCAATCGCCAACGCACCGTTTTGGCCACGATCGCCTGCCTTCTCTGTCCGTCTGACGCCCGGGTCCCGCGTAGCGGATACTCGCCATTCCGACCGAGGAAACCCCATGGGGGGCGGCCCGCGGCGCGACGGTCCCTCCTCGATTTCGCAGACATTGTAACTTGCTGCAAAAAAGAGGGCCGCCTTGAGGGCGGCCCTCTTCCTTGAACTGACGTTGCGTCACACGCCTACGGCATGGGAGCGATGGGTTCCGGGCAAGTATCCTGACCTCCTACGCAATAGGGCCGCATCATCTCGTTGTCTTCATGCGAGAGGATGTGGCAGTGCCACACGAAGAGGCCCGGGATGTCGAATCTTGCCTTGACCCTGGTGACCGTCCCCGGATAGACGATGACCGTGTCCTTGGTTCCCGTCTCCCAGGCTTCGGGCGGGCGAGGATCACCCACTAGTTGCGCCGGCGGCGCCGACACGCCCTCCTCATCCGTCACCAGGTCCTGACGGTCGACCACCTCAAATTGCACTAGATGGATGTGAATGGGGTGCGCGTCGGCCGTGAAGTTGTAGATCTCCCAGATCTCGGTCGCGCCGAGCGCCGGGTTCTCGGTGATATCATCCATCCAGGACTTCGGTATCGGCATGCCGCCCTCGAGAGTACCCAATCGTGCCGACGTGGGCCCGAAAGCCTCACCCTGGTCGCAGGTGGCTTCGACAACGTTCCCGTTTGCGTCCGTTGTCGTACAAACCGTCATCGACATGTCCTCGTTGAGTGACAGCGTGCGGGTGTAGGTCGCGTTGCCCAGGCGCGGAACCGCCGGCAGGCGGAGGTTGGCGGCAGGCTTGGAGAGGTCAGGAATAATCTTCTTGCCCACGACGAATTTCATCACCTTGCCGGTCGTGGCCGGGTCGGCGGGATCGAAACCAACTCCCGGCTCGCCTCCCCCGAAGGGCTCATCCGGCCCGAGGTTCAGAAGAACGATCTCGGTGCCGACCGGGACATTGGAGAAGTCAACGATCACGTCCGCCCGCTCTGCCGGCGCGATCAACAGCCGGTCGAGTTGGACCGGGGCCGGGAGGAACCCGCCGTCCGCTCCGATCTGCCAGAACGGCAGGTGGTTGTCGTTCTGCAAGATGAGGAACCGGGAGTCGCTGCCGTTCAGAAACCGGAGACGATACCGGCTCTGCTCAACCTTCAGGAAGGGCCAGGTCTTGCCGTTCACGACCATGGTGTTCCCGAAGAACTCCGGGTTCCAGATGGGCGATACGTCGCTCCTGCCACCGCCCTGGGCAAAATCGGGGATGAAGGGAATGTCAAGCACGCCCGCGTCAGGGAACTGCTCGGGCTTCCCCGGTACATTGAGTGACTCGAAAAAAGCGCGGTTGCCGGGGTAGAAGAGAGAGCCGTCTGCATTGAACGATCTATCCTGAATCACGATCGGGATCTCACGGATGAACTTCCTGACCAACGGGTTGCCGTTGGGATCGACACCGGGGAGTGGGGCCGGACCAGGCAATCCGAGGCTGAGATCCTTGAGGTCCCGGATCATGAAAAAGCCAGCGGGTCCCGCGTACACATTGGCCCGCGTCATGCCAAGCGTGTGGTCGTGATACCAGAGGGTGGTGGACCTTTGGTCGTTGGGATACTGGAAGACAGCGAAGCCCTTGCCCCGCCCCGATCCGCCGAAGATATCGTCGTAACGGGTTCCCTCAGTGGCAAATCCGCCCACGTTGTTCGCGGCCGGGAGGTACCAGGCCTCGGGATAACCGTCGCTGTTGGGCTGGACGTGCGCGCCATGCACGTGTGTGACAATGGGAACTGGACCGCGGTAAGGTTCCTGGCTCTGGCCGCGGCAGTCCGTCATCACCATGTTCCGCATCTGCTGCATCATCATGCCGTGGTCATGGTCAATGCAGTCCATGGACGGATTGGCCCAGTGCAGAGTCTGGTCGATGGGAAGAAGGTGCGGGAGGTAATTCCCGGAGGCATCCTTCAGGTTATTGACCCATTTGACCCGGCTCGGAAGGTCCTTGAGGTTCTCGATGGTCCACGCAGGATAGTTCCGGGTCTCGGGCCGCCCCACTGCCGCATAGCTCCACACGGTCGTTGGGTTCAACTGCGCATTGTTAATGTCCCTTTGTGGAAGTACCTGCTGGTTGAATTGCACGACCTCGATCTCGTAGTAGGGGACGAATTTCCCGATGGACTTGTCGAATTGGACGCCCTTGGCGGGCATGACGGGAGGGATCACAAGCGGCTCGACGAACTGGGGGATCGATAGCGGATCCAGGGTTCCGCCCGGCACCTGAGCCACCGACGTTCCGTAAGCAAAGACGACCGAAGCGAGGAGCGCCATCAGGCAAAACGTTGCGACCATCAACCTCTTTGTTTTAGATCTCATGCCACTCTCCTTCCCTTTTTTGGTGCGTGTGTTGTTCGAACACGCCGGGAGTCACCTTCTAGGTAGAAGTACCTATACCCGGCGAGACATCTCGCCAGCATCAGCCGGTGTCTGATTCGCGTGCGGGACTTTTCGGAGCGCCCGTGTCGGCCGTTGTCCTACACGGGGCGAATGGAAACCCTGCGCAGGTTGCTAGCCGTCCGCCCGAACGTTGGGGGCGGTGGCCGACCAGCGCCGCCCTGCCCTGCCCGGCTCAACACCGCGTTCGGCTGTTGTGAACACGAGGTCCGCGGACGTGCCTTGTGACGCGCCACCATCGTCGCGCTTATCCGAACTTGACAGCTGTCAGCCTGTCTCACTACAGTGGGCACGCTCTGCCTTGGTCTATCAGGGAGAGAGGTTCAATGCCGCGGATCGCTGCTCTTCTCATGGTCGTGATTGTCCTTCTGTGCACTCCCGGCATCTCGGCCGCCCAGGAGCTGACGCTCTCCGTCGCCATCAGCATGAAAGAGGCCCTGGAGGAGATCGGGCGGCGTTTCGTGCAGGGTCGCTCCGGGGTACGGCTGCACTACAATTTCGGCGGCTCGGGGGATCTCCAAAAACAGATCGAAGCCGGCGCGCCGGTTGACGTCTTCGTCTCCGCCGCGGTTCGTCAAATGGATGAGCTGGATCGCAGGGGTTTGATCCGTCCTGGCAGTCGTCGGACCTTTGCACGCAACGCCCTCTCCGTCGTCGTTCCGGCGGACACGCCATTGACTATCACCCGAGCCGCCGATCTCCGGCAGCCACAGGTCCAGCGGATAGCGATCGGCAATCCGAAGACCGTCCCCGCCGGCCAGTATGCGGAGGAGAGCTTGCGCGCGCTGGCGCTGTGGGACGCCGTGCGCCCGAGACTCGTGTTCGGCGAGAACGTTCGCCAGGTGCTGGAGTATGTGGCGCGCGGCGAGGTGGAGGCCGGCTTTGTATATGTGACGGATCTAACGGGACGCTCGGGTCTGGTGAAGGAGGCCTTCCGTCCGCCTGAGAGCAGCCACAGACCGGTGACGTATCCGGTGGCGGTCGTGGCCGGCTCGCGACATGCCGCACTCGGCCAGGCCTTCATCGACCTGCTCTTGAGCGGCGAAGGGCAGAAGACCCTGGCGCGGCTCGGGTTCCAGGCCCCAACGGAAAGCCGATGAGCCCGGAGAACGTGAGCGCCCTGATCCTCTCCCTCCGGGTGGCGACCGTCGCCACGCTCCTGAATGCCGCGGTGGGCATTCCTCTGGCGTACCTGTTGGCGCGCCGGACGTTCCGCGCGCGCTGGCTGGTCGACCTTCTGGTGACTCTGCCGCTCGTCCTGCCTCCCACGGTCACCGGCTACTATCTGATCGTCCTCCTGGGTCGCCGCGGGTGGCTCGGCGCGCCGCTCTACGGTCTCACGGGGTGGAGCGTGGCGTTCACGTGGTATGCGGCGGTGATCGCGGCGGCCGTGATGGCGCTGCCGCTCTTGGTCCGCACCACTCGCGCGGCCATCGAATCCGTGGACCGGGATCTCGAGCGTGCCGCCTTTACCCTGGGTCACTCGGAGTGGCGGACGGCGATCGAGGTGACACTTCCCCTGGCGCGGAACGGGATCCTGGCCGGACTCGTCTTGGCCTTCGCGCGGGCGCTCGGGGAGTTCGGGGCGACGCTGATGCTGGCGGGGAACATCCCCGGCCGGACGACCACCGTCCCGCTGGCGATCTACACGGCGGTGCAGACCGGGGAAAGCTCGGAGGCCCTCGTGCTGGTCGCGGCGCTCACGGTCATCTCGTGCGTCGTGATCTTCCTGGCCGGCCGACTGGGGACCAAGACGACGTGAGCGAACGTGTCGAAGTACAGATTCAATTGGCGCTGAACGGTTTCACCCTCGACGTGGCGTGGACGGCAGGGGACGGGGTGAGCGTGCTGTTCGGCCCGTCCGGCTCTGGGAAGACGCTGACGCTCCAGTGCCTGGCGGGGCTCGTCCGTCCGGAAGCCGGGCGGATCGTCGTGGACGGGCGGGTCCTGTTCGACAGTGCCGCGGGGATTCACGTGCCGCCGCAGGAACGTCGTCTGGGTTACGTTTTCCAAGGCTACGCGCTGTTTCCCCACCTTACGGTGCGCGCCAACGTCGCCTTTGGCCTTCGCCGGCGCCCCCTGGCGGAGCGCGACCAGCGCACGGCGGAAGTGATCGAGCGGCTCGGCCTGGTCGGCCTCGAAGGCCGCTATCCCCGGGAGCTGTCCGGTGGGCAGAGACAGCGGGTCGCGCTGGGCCGCGCGCTGGCCATCGAGCCCGCGTTGGTGCTCCTCGATGAGCCGCTGTCGGCGCTCGACCTGCCGTTGCGACGTGCGCTCCGCGACGAACTGCAGGCCATTCTGGCGGACTGGAGGATGCCGGCGGTCCTCGTCACGCACGATTTCTCGGAGGCGTATCAACTTGGAGATCGCGTCGTGATCTACGAGGCGGGCCGAGTGCGCCAGGCGGCGCCTCGTGGGGATCTCCTGTGGCGCCCCGCCTCGGAATCCGTGGCGCGCATTCTCGGGGTTCGCAATCTTCTGCGTGGGACGGTGATGGAAGTCTGTCCGACGCATCTCCGGGTCGCCTGGCGCGGCCAGGAGCTCGAGGTCCGCACCCCACCGGATCGGCTCCCACCGCCCTCCGCCGGCAGCGCCGTGACGTTCTTCGTCCGCCCCGAGGATCTGCGGTTGATAAGGAAGGACGGGCCCCCGCCGGATCGGGCCCACCACACCAATATTCTGAGCGGCCGGGTGGTCCGGGAGACGGATCGAGGCGTGACGTGGACGCTCATGGTCCGGCTTGAAGCAGCCGGGGAGCCGGCCCAGGGCAGCTTCGACTTGGAGATCGACGTCCCTCGGTTCGTGTACGAAATGCTTCGGATTGAGCGGGAGCGCTCATGGCAGTTTTCCATTCACAGAGGCTCGCTCCACATCTTGCCGGACTGACCAGCAAATCGCTTGCCGTAGGAAACCGGAGAGCTTACATTATTAGGTGAAGGCCGCCTGATCGGTCGGTGAGTCTTCGGTGAGGAGGGGCACGATGGCGATGTCGCTTCCGAAACTAACCCCCGACGGACTGAAGAATGGCATCCTGGAGATGTGCGGTCACGCGGTCGAGATGTTGCGTCTCTCGCGGGACGCGTTCCAGAAATACTCGGCGGGGACTCTCCAGGACCTCTCGGATATCGCCCGTCACCTGCATCACCACGAGAAACGGCTGACCGACCACGTGGCCATGCAACTACGGGAGTACCCCATGTCGCTCGGGTCGGCGGAGCACCTGGCCTTCGTGCCGGCCGCGCTGGAACGGGTCGGGGATTCGGTCGAGGCGGTGGCCCGCTGTGTCGGCGCTCTCCATCGCGACGATATTCCGGTCAGCGAGCGCGGCCACGTGGAAATCCTGACCCTCTTCGGCCGCTCCGTCGAGCTGGTCGAGTGCGTCTCGTCCGCCGTCCGCCTGGGCACGGCGGAATCTCTCGCTTCGATCCGGGAATCCGGCGACAAGTTCCAAGCCTACTGCGACGAGATCGCGGTGTACCATCAGGACCGGCTCATCCGCGGCGTCTGCCAGCCGCGGGCGTCCTCGGTGTTCCTCTCGATGCTCGACTCCTTCCGTGAGATCGAGCGGTACGTCCGGCGGATAACCATACAGCTTGCAAAAGCCTTCGCCACGCCGTAGGGCCGGGCGAAGGAATCGATCCGCAGATTACGCAGATTACGCAGATTCATCCCACACGCTTGACCCCGAAGGCGCCAAGACACCACCGTGCATTTCCGAACAGGCGGTTCCCGGCCTCTTTGGCTCAGCTATTGTCTCCAGCCCGCTGAACGTCTGAGCATCCCCCTTATCCCAGCCTAGGGGACGTCCATAAAATTATAAATTGTTTTGCCGCTAAGCCATTCCACATAGCCGAAGATTCGAAAATTTATACTTTTATGGTCGTCCCCTCTGGCGCCGAACGGGGCGGGCCGCCGGCGCGAGACTCTACGCTTGTCTCGATCCACTGGATGAACTGCGGCACAGCGTCGAAAACCGCGAGTGGATCGAGGGCACGCAGCGCGGCGGCACTCGACCGTTCCTCCCATGCGGCGGCCAGGGGCTGCACGCCGACAACGCGGGAGGCCTCGACGTCCGAGGGGACGTCTCCGAGATAGGCTACGCGACTTGCCGGGACCCCCCATCGCTTCAGGACCCTTTGGATGCAAAGGGGCTTGACGCCTCCATCCGGAGATCCGGTCTCGACGCAATCGAAGTACGGAGCGAGGCCGAGCTGCGCCAGAGAGATGGCCGCGCTGTGAGGACCTTTGCCGGTCACCACGGCCAGCGGAATCCCGCGCGCTCTGAGGAGTCCCAGGGCGGTCTCGATACCGGGGAAGGTCCGCCCAATCCGGCGATGCTCCCGCTCGTACGCGGCCAGGTACAGCCGCAGGCACTCCTCCCAGCGGTCGGGCACCCATCTCTGGAGCATCCCTTCCTCGCTCGGTCCGAAGCGGGCCATGATCTCTTCATCGGAGTGCGTCCGGCCCGTGATGGGCCGCAGAGCCTCGCGGAAAGCTGTGAAGCACACTCGAAACGTGTCGGTCAGGGTCCCATCCAGGTCGAAGATCATGCCGTCGAGTCGCATCGCCGAATCCTGTTCGCGGTCGTGGAGTTCTCAGCTGCCGAAACCCCAGCGCCGTTCGGGTCTTCCGCTGCTCCCTGCCCGCTGCCAGCTGCTCCCCGCCTCCTGCCCCTCTGGTCTCTGCGGTCTCCGCCAACCGGCCACCCAAAGCGGCCGCCACGCTATCGTGTCCGCGGGACGGGTGTCAAGGGCAATGCGGCGGGCTGATCGCGGTGGGAGCGGCTCGGCGAGCTACCACAAGGCGAACCACCAGCCCCCCGGATGCCAGACGGCGGCCTGGAGGCGTAAGGCCATGAGGCTGAGTTCTCGGTACTCCGCGGCGGTGGGCGTGGCGCCGGCCTCCCACGCGCGCACGAGCGCCTGGACGCGGGCGCGGTCGGCAATCAGGGCGCGGCGCAAGAGCCAGGGGAAGCGGGAGCCGCTTCCGATACTGGCGTAAAGGCGGAGAACGGCGCGTGCGTCCGCCACGGGGTCTGCGACACAGTCGGCCCAGCCGAGGTCGCGCGAGCCCTCGGCTGTGTCTACCAGAAGGCGGGCAACCCAGCGGGCCAGGCCTGCAAGCTTCGCGTAGTCCAGGGTGTCGTGCGTGTCCTCGGGCGTGTGATACGTGGACGCGCGGCCTCTGGTGATGAAGAGGAACGGGCGGCGGCCGAATTCACGCAGGCCGTGATAGTCGCTTTGGGCGAACCGGCGCGAAGGGATAAACGGGTACGCTTCGATAAGAGGCAGCCCGAGGAGCAGCGGCTCCACGCCGGGTTCCGGAGGGACGCCGCGGGCCAATCGAGCCAACCCGGGGCTCGCTTCGGCGCCCAGTACGAAGACTGCGTCGGCCAGCCCTGCCTCCCGCGCGCCCGGGGTCGCCGGTCCGGCCAGGAGGTCGAAGACGAGAGCGCAGTGGAGTGTGGCCAAAGGAAAGGGTGGATGACGCCAGAACCACGCCGACCCCATGCGGTCGGTCCGGATATTGGGTGGCTCTTCGGCGTCGGGGAAGAGCAGGACGACGTGGTGGCGGAGCGGCGGCCGGGCACGGCCGAGCGCGTCGCCCAGGGCCAGCAGCATCGCCACAGCGGCGGCGTTATCGTCGGCCCCCGGATACACGCTGCCTCTATGCACCCCCAGGTGGTCGTAATGGGCCACCAGGACGATCCAGTTGGCCGTCGGCTCCGCTGCCGCCAGGTAGGCGCCGACGTTCACGGCAAATATCCGGCCATCACTGTTCTCCAAGAACGTCGGTTGTTCGAACGCTCCGTGGAAAAGCGGCGTGAGGCCCGCGCGCTCCAGGCGCGACACGATGTACGCCCGGGCGCGCGCATTGCCGGAAGTTCCTCGGCTGCGCCCCTCCATCTCCGGTGCCGCCAGGCGGCGAACTGCGGGCTCCAGACTCAGCGTGTCCAGGGCCCCGAGCAGGGCAATCTCAGCCGCCAGCGGCAGCGCGGTAGAGGACTCTGCCCCGGAGAGGGTCTTCACGAATCGGTAGGTGGTCGCGTGTGCGCAACCGAGGCTCCTTGCGCACAAGCGGAAGAGGCCAGTGAACTGGCCGAGCCGGGTCATGGCTCCACCCATTGCATACGCAAGTTGCCTCTTGCGCGCCAACCCGTCGGGAGCCTCCTGGGCAGATCAAAGACGCAGTTTGCACAGGCGGCAACCGGAGGCAGGTGGCACGGCGCGCCCAAGGTAACAACACCGCCGGAGTGTGTCAAAAGGTATCCGGTAAAGGCTTTGCTCGTGGGTCCTCGCCACCGCGGTTCCTCGGAACTCGGACTGGAATTGTGCTTGACAAGGGGTGGGAATCCCCTTAGAGTCCGGAACGTCTTTGGTTCAGGCGGTTTCGCGTTGTGTCCGGCGCCGCGAGGACCCGAGCCTTGCGGCGTCGTTTGTTTTTGGAGATGAGGCCCGAGTAGGTGTGGGTGCCTCCCGAACACAGGGTTCTGGCCTTGCTCGAAACGGCCACAACGGCTGATGGGTCGAGTCTGCAGGCCTCAACCGGTCGCAGCAAGAGCGGGCTACCGGCCGGATGGCATTTCAACGATCACCGCTCGGTGTGGATCTGTGCCCCGGACAGGCGGGGCGAAGGGGGTCGAGGATCATGGGGACTCGGTTGTATGTCGGGAATCTGCCGTACACTACAGATGAAGAACAGTTGAAAACCCTCTTCTCGGAGGGGGGTCGGCAGGTGACCGAAGTGCGGATCGTCACCGATCGCGACACGGGCCGTCCGCGCGGTTTTGCCTTCGTGGAGATGGGAAGTCAAGCGGATGCCGACGGAGCAGTTAATGCGCTGAACGGGAAAGAGTTTGGCGGCCGAGCCCTGACCGTCAACGAGGCCCGCGAGCAGGCGCCTCGCCACGGCGGCGGCGAGCGGCGAGGCGGTGGCGGGCGGCGGTTCTAAGCTCCAGTTCTTGCGCTTCGATCCAGCCACATTCGTCGTGCCGGTCGGGTGCCCACATTAGCCCTCCCACGGTTCCGTCATTGGATAGAGGGCGGAGCCAAATCCCGCGGTCGCGTTGACCGTGGGCCGCGGCTCCGCCCATGCTCCGACCGGAGCGATCTCCCGTTCATATTCGCCCCCAATGGGCGCGCTCGCACAGTGAGCCTCGCGCATCGCCGGTTGCGCGTGCCGACGCGTTGCCGTTCGGACGCGGCCCTCGAGCAAGCCGGAGAAACCTCAATGCGGTGTGTCTTCTGTGCGATCCGAGACGGCCGGCTGCCCGCCATTACGTTGGCCGAAGACGAGCGGGCGTTCGCCGTCCTGGACATCAACCCGATCAATGACGGGCACACGCTCGTCATTCCCAGGACCCACGCCGAGACCATCTTCGACATCGCCGAGGAGGACGTTGTCGCCGCAATTCGGCTCGCCCGGCGGGTAGCTGCCGGAATCCGCAACGGACTGCGGCCTGACGGGCTCAATATGCTGCAGAACAACGGAGCGGCGGCGTTTCAATCCGTCCCGCATTTCCACCTCCACCTGATTCCGCGCTGGGACGACGACGGGAAGGGTTTCACCTGGGATCTGGTTCCGGGGAACCCGAACCGCATGCTCGAAATGGCGGACCGGATCCGGGCCGCCCTCTGATGATCAGAGGGAAGCAGCGGGCAGCGGGCAGCAGGCAGGAGTGCAGGCGCCAGGCGTCCGATGGGCGGTCCGGGGACCGGCGATACGTCACCGTAATTGCGGTCAGCAGCACGTAGCCGTCAGCAGCACTTAACTTGACACGCTCTGGGGGCTGGGCTACCGTAATTCGTCCCTCGCGAGGAGTGCCATGGCGTGGTTCAAAAAAGAGCCGGTAGCGGCCGGGAAGGAGAGCAAGGTCCGGATGCCCGAAGGGCTCTGGATCAAGTGCGACGGCTGCAAGGAGATCCTCTCGAAGCCCGAACTGGAGCAGAATCTCAACGTGTGCCCCCGCTGCCAGCACCATTTCCGGATCGGCGCCCGGGCCCGCCTGGTTCTGCTGGTGGACCCGGACAGCTTCAAGGAATGGGATGCGGGACTCCGATCCCTGGACCCGCTGGGATTCAAGGACCAGAAGAGCTACGTGGAGCGTCTCAGGACCGCCCGCAAGAGCACCGGAATGGAGGAGTGCCTCCTGAGCGGGACGGCCACGATCGGCGGATTTCCCGTGAGCCTCTCGGTGATGGAGTTCGAGTTCATGGGGGGGAGCATGGGGTCGGCCGTGGGGGAAAAAGTGACGCGAGCCGTCGAGCGAGCCGTCGACGCGCGCGTTCCATTCATTGCCGTGACCTGTTCGGGCGGCGCGCGGATGCAGGAGAGCGTCCTCTCGCTGATGCAGATGGCCAAGACGAGCGCGGCCCTGGGCCGGCTGGCGAAGGCCGGTCTCCCCTACATCTCTGTCCTGACGGATCCGACCACGGGTGGCGTCACGGCCAGCTACGCCATGCTGGGCGACATCCTGATCGCGGAGCCGAAAGCGCTCATCGGTTTTGCCGGCCCCCGGGTCATCCAGGATACCATCCGGCAGGAGCTTCCGGCGGGGTTCCAGCGGTCGGAGTTCCTCCTGGAGCACGGCTTTGTCGACATGATCGTCGAGCGCAAGAATCTGCGACCCGTCCTGATCCAGCTGCTCGGGTATTTCGCCGATGCAGAGGCGGCTCCACACTAGGGCCGGCGAAGCCCTTCCAGCCCATGCTGCGCACTTCCCGCTCCCCAGAGTTCCTCTTAGTCAGGCAAGGGTCGTGACCTACGCCGAGGCGACCGCGTTCCTGTACGGCCTGCGCCGCTTCGGATGGCGCCCGGGCCTTGCCACGATCGAGCGACTCGTCGCCCTGCTGGACGATCCCCAGGCCGGCATCCCGTTCATCCATGTCGCCGGCACCAACGGCAAGGGCTCCACGGCCGCCATGCTGGACGCCATCTTTCGGGCCGCGGGGTACCGCACGGGTCTGTATACCTCCCCGCACCTGTTGAGCTTCACCGAGCGGATCCGGGTGAATGGCGAGCCAATCAATGAAGCCGAAATCGTCGCGCTTACGGAGGAGCTCAAAAAGCTCTGCGCGGCCCACTTTGCGCTCGAGACCACCGCGCCGACGGGCGATCGCCTGCCGCACCCCACGTTCTTCGAGCTGACAACAGCCATGGCCTTCTTGCACTTCCGGCGGCGCGCCGTAGACGCCGCCGTCATCGAGGTAGGACTCGGCGGTCGGCTCGACGCCACCAACGTGATCGAGCCCCGGGTGGTCGTGATCACGAACATCGCCCTCGAGCACGAGCAGTATCTCGGGCGCACACTGACGGAAATTGCCGGGGAGAAAGCGGGGATCGTCAAGGCGAGGGTCCCAGTCGTCACCGCGGCGCGCGGGGATGCCTTGGAGGTGATCCGTCGGCGGGCTGCGGAACTCCAGGCTCCCGTCGTTTTCGCGCCGGAGGTGTATCGCTGGGAGGTGCGAGAATCAGATCTTGCAGGCCAGACCATCGACGTCGAAGGTCCCCGCCATCGCTACGAGGCGCTTCGCGTCGCGCTGCTCGGCCGGCACCAAGTGGAGAACGCGGTCCTGGCCGTGGCCGCTGCGGAGGCGGCGCAGGAGCAAGGGTTTGCGCTGGATACGGCGGCGATCCGTCGCGGGTTGGCGGAAGTCGCCTGGCCCGGCCGACTGCAGGTGGTGGAGGAACGGCCGCGGATCATCTTGGACGGGGCGCACAATCCGGCGGGCACTGAAGCCCTGACCGCGTTCCTCGCAGAGCACCGCGCGGCCCTAGGCCGGCTGATCCTCGTGTTCGGGGTCCTGCAGGACAAGGACTGGGCGGCGATGCTGCGACGGCTGGCGCCGCTCGCCGATGCGATTGTTCTCACTCACCCCCCCACCGAACGCGCCGCGGACCCGGCCCTACTGGCTCCGGCGGTCCGGCGTTACGCCAGCGCGTCCGTGGCCCCGGATCTCGAGGGTGCTCTGGCGCAGGCTCGCGAGGCGGCCCGCCCCGAGGACACGATTCTCGTGGCAGGATCGCTATACACGGTAGCAGCGGCTCTCCGCATTCTGTCCACGATAACCTGAACCCCGATTGGGTGACCGAGCTTGGGGATCTTCTTGTCGAA
>Ga0316620_10000268_pt1 | contig 20527 bp, 19 predicted proteins | sample OWC_Aug_M1_C1_D5_FD_207651 | JGI IMG/M metagenome (GOLD analysis project Ga0316620, IMG submission 207651) | Wetland soil microbial communities from Old Woman Creek delta, Ohio, United States - OWC_Aug_M1_C1_D5_B | ecosystem: Environmental > Terrestrial > Soil > Wetlands | place: USA: Ohio...
GGAGAGCCGCATCTGTTCCGTCACATTGCGAACGACCTCCACGGCGCCGACAATTGCGCCGTCTTTGTCCCTGTACGGTCCCGCAAAGACCTCCATCCAGAGGATATTCCCGCCCGGCAGTTGGATGTCCCGGAGCGCCTGCCTGGGTTTTCCGTCTTTTATAACATCCAAGATGATGCAATATTCGCAAGGCTCCCGGCGCCCGCGATAGGCCTCATAGCACGTCTCACCGACCTTGACTCCATAGAGCTTCTGGACGGCCTCGTTTTGGAAGAGAACCTTCAAATCCCTATCGATCACCGTGATGGCGTCGCTCACGGTGTCCAAAACGGCCTCGAAGAGCGCCTCTCGATTGAATGACAAGAGATCTGCTTTCATCTCGTTTTCCTGGGTTATCGCTGTCGGATGGAAGACCTGAAAAAGGCGAGGCCGGGCGATGGCGGCCTTTCCGCTTTCGCTGCGAGGGGACCCGCCGGGGTGTTCGACGGAATGGACATTGATTTTCCGTTATCGGAGTATATGGAGAAGAAAATGGAGTGTCAAGGCAACGTCTGCCTCGACCACGCGGGCAGGCGACACGATCGTGTGCACAATCCTGAGCACACTTCTTTTTAGAAAGCTCGTAACTAGCTCATCCTAGTCCCGTTAAAGAAGAGGAGCAGCGGCCTTCTAAGCAGCGGGTCGGGGGTTCGAGTCCCTCCGGGCGCGCTCCCTTATTCCCCGGATAATCCATTTCAGCGGGCCGCCTCCGCAATCATAGCGAGGATCTCATTCTCAACGTCCTGTGCCTCGGCAGAAAGATCGGGGATGTTGAACAGGCCGAGCGTTTGAGTCGGAAGCAGTGTCGTCAGGGTCACTCGCCCGGCCTCTTCATACACGGCAATACGGCAGGGCAAGACCGTGGCAATCGCCATTTCCTTCTCCAGTACTCGTTTCGCTTGCTGGGGATTGCAGACTTCGTAGATCCTGCACGGTTTGTTGAACTCGACGCCTTTCTCGCGCATCTTGGCCTGAAGGTCAATAACGCTGATGACCCCGAACTTGTGCGCTTTCACAGCTTCCTCGAGTCGCTTGCCGATTTCGTCAATGGTCCCTTTAACCAATTTTGCATATAATACTTTCGTGATTTCTTCTCCTCATGAATCTTGACAATGTTTTTTAAGCCTCGTTTTCGGGTCGCCCTAACCGTCCTGAAAATCGGCTAGTCCCGGCGGGGTCCGGAGCCGAGCCCGTAGGTCTTTATCTTATAAGCCAGCATCCTCTCGGTGATGCCCAGCGTCCGTGCCGCCCGGCTTTTGATACCGGCCGAAGACCGTAGGGCCATCTTGATTTCTTGGATCTCCAGGCGCCGGACCTTGTCGACGAGTGAATCCCCGGCTGGCCCGGCCGCTTCCGTTTTTGTCTCCGTGAAGTCCAGAGGAAGATCGGCGACGCCGAGAGCGTCTTTTTCGGCAAAGACGACGGCCCTTTCGACGACGTTCTCGAGCTCTCGGACGTTCCCGGGATAAGAGTGGTTCACAAGGATGGCCATGGCCTCCCGTGTGATGCCATGGATCTTCTTACCTTCCCGATCACCGTACTTCTTGACGAAATAGTCAACCAACGGCGGGATGTCCTCCTTGCGCCGCTTGAGCGGGGGAACGACGATGGGGATGACGTTCAAACGATAAAAGAGGTCGGCCCGGAACCGGCCTTCCTTCATCAGGGTATCGAGGTCCTGGTTGGTAGCGGCAATGACCCGGACGTCGGCCCGGAGCGCCTGGTTCGATCCGAGCCGATAGAACTCCCGGTCCTGCAGGAAGCGTAACAGCTTGACTTGGGCATCGGGGGCGAGGTCTCCGATCTCGTCGAGGAAGATCGTGCCGCCCGACGCGGCTTCGAACTTGCCGATCTTCCGTTCGTGGGCACCCGTGAAAGCCCCCTTTTCCGCGCCGAAAAGCTCCGACTCGATAAGAGTCTCAGGAAGAGAAGGGATATTCAAAGCGACGTACGGGCCTCTCTTGCGGGGCGAGGATTGGTGGATCATCCTAGCGACGAGGTCCTTGCCCGTGCCCGTTTCGCCGGAAATGAGGACGGTCGCCTCACTCCGGGCCGCCTTCAGGACGAGACGGGCGACGTCTTCCATCAACGGGGAGGCAAAGACGAAGTTACGGACGCTGAGTTTCTCCTCCAGTTGCTCCTGGAGGAGCGAGATCTCCTTGCGGAGCTTCTGCCGCTCCGCGGCGCGCTCGAGGACCAGGAGGAATTTCTCGAAGTCGAGAGGCTTGACGATGTAATCATAGGCCCCAGCCCGGACGGCTTCGACGGCACGCTCGATATTGCCGTAGGCCGTGACCATAATTGGCGTTATCAGGGGGTTGGCAGTGAGCATGTCCTGGATGGTCGCCGTACCGGTCTCGTCGCCGAGTTTATAATCGACGACGGCCACATCAACGGCATGGCGCAGGGCAGCCTCCAAGGCTTCTTTGCGCGAGGCGGCCTCGATGACCGGGAAGCCACGCGACTCCAGGTTCTCCCGGACGAGCTTGCGCTGGACCGGGTCGTCTTCGACGACCAGGATGAGAGGCTCGTTCATATCATACTCCTGGGAGTTCGATCCGGAATTCCGTCCCCCCGCCTTCCCGGCTGCGGACCTCGATCGTGCCGCCGTGGGCCTCGATGATCCTCTTGGCGAGGTACAGGCCAATGCCCATGCCCTTCTCCTTGGTCGAGTAAAAAGGCTCGAAAATCCGGGCTGCCGCCTCAACTGGGAATCCCGGACCGTCGTCGCGGATCGTGACCTCGATCCGTTTTCCATAGCGGCGTCCGGTCGCTCGGACCGGCGCATCATCCGAGGCCTCGACGGCGTTCTTCAGAACGTTGAGAAAAGCCTGGGCCAACAGATCGCGGTCGGCGGCCAGGCGCACCCCCGGGGCAGCCTCGACGTGAAGACGAGACGCGACGGCCGGCAGCTCGGTGACAAGGTTTCCCGCGGCCTGCCGGAGGACGTCATCGAGGGCTAGCGGCTCGATCTCCGGCTGGACCACCTTGACTACGCGTGAGAAACGGTCGACGATGCGGGCGATGGTCCGGACCTGAGCTCTGCCGAGGTCCACGTCGCCTTTCGTTTCCTGGGGGGCCTTGCGGCCTAGGAGTTCGAGGACGAGGGCCAGACTGTTCAGGGGATTCTTGATCTCGTGAGCGACGCCCGAAGTGAAGGCCGAGATCTCGCGGAAATGCTCTTTCTCCTGGCGCTCGGCCTCGGCCTCGCGGGCCTTGGACATGTAGCGCGATTGGATCTGGTACAAGCCGCGGAAGAACAGCGCCCCGATGATCAGGATAAGGGCCGACAGGAGGACCGACGTCCGCCTCGACAGGGCGATCATCTCGTCCATCCCCGTCAGGGCGTAGCCGAGATACAGATGGAACCGCCGTCCGTCGCCGGTCGTCACGGCGGCCAGCTCGCTGAAGATCCGTCCGGCCGGAGAATCGATGATCCCGGGCTCTTCATCCCGGACTTGGCTGAGGGAGATGGGAAGATAGCCCTCGAAGCGGGAATTCCAGGCCAGGACTTCCTTCTTTGCGTCGAGCAGGGCGACGAAATAGATCTCTTCGTCCGCGAGGATCGTGTCCAGCACGTTCTCTGGGGGCGTGCCTTCATCGAGGAATCGGGAAACGGTGGTGCTCAGGATACCCGCCGTCGCGGCGAGCTGTCCGCGGACGAGGGCCTCGGTCCGGATCTTCAGGTCGCGGTGCTGGAGGAACGTGGCCAGAGAAAAGAAGACGAAGACGCCGAGGAACGGCAAAATAAAGAAAAGGAAGACGTTCCGTCGCTTCAAGAGCTGCCGAACCTCCGGGGGCCGCGATTGCGCTTGGGGCCGCCCTGCCAGCTGGGGAAGCCGTGCTTATCCCTGAGCTTGAAGGTCTCGCCGCGGAGCATGAGTTCCCGGGCGATGATTGTCGGAACGCTTCCGGGCGTTTCCGCGAGGGACCCTACGATCTTAACCTTTTCGCCGCCGTGGACATCCTGGCCGAAGAACCAGGACGGAGCGATCTCAACATTGAAGGCCTTGGCGCTCCCGGATTCCTCGACACGAAGGACGAGGAAGGGGGCCGTCCCCTTGTAGCGGGGTTCGAGGATGATTTCCCGGACCGTGGCTTCGATCCGGACCTCCTTGTCGACGTTGTAGAAAGGAGCCGAGGTCTGGCCGGCCACCGAGATGACGGCGAGCGCAGCGAGAATAGAAACAACGGCGATCCTGTAGCGCATCACACGCCTCCTTTCCGGCCGGTCGGTAGGTTCCATTCGATCCCGCCCATGATATAGTTGCTCTTCCAGGTGAAGAGCGGGTCGGTCGAGGTGTTATCGACATAAGAATAGGCCAGGAAGACCGAGAACCGTCGGAAATCCTTTTGCAGCCGGGCATCGAGGAGGTGCCGGAGGTCGTTTCTGACGACGCCGAGCGGCACGCCGTCGAGGCCCATGCTCTCGACACCAGGGTAGGTCTTGTCGGAATACGTATATCCCGTCTTCAACGCGACGTCCCAGGGGAGGTTCAGCGTGATCCGTCCGTTGAGTTGATAACCATCCCAGGAGAAGGAATCCGAACTCGGATTCTGCACGAAGTAGAATTCCTCAATGGACAGGAACGGGTTCTCACCTGAAACGATCCATTGCCGGACGGCGGATGCGCTTAGCCCGATAACATCGCCGATGCCTTGGGCTGCGAGAAGGGATGCTGAGACGTGTCCGATGCCGGCGCCACCACCCTCGCTGCTATAGCGGGGGATGAAGCCATAACCTCCCTGATACTGTCGGCCTCCCCAGCCGCCGCCCGATTCCCCGTTGCCCGTGCCCGAGAGTCCCTGGCCGCCCGGCCCGCCGGCACTCATCAGGATTGTCGCGAGTATCGGCTCTGCGGGCTCCGGCATGTAGGGGTGGAGGAAATACTTGTATCCGTATTCCGCGTCCGCTTTCAGGGTGGTTCGGGTCGGGAAATACTTGTCGATCGAGAGGGCCGCCGTTTGGCTCAAGAAATCGAACAGGGAATCCTTGTACACGGCATACTGCCCCTGCCATTGGAGCTTGAGGATGGACGAGGGTACGAGATAAGTCTTGAAGGCGCCGAGAAGATTGGCGCCGAGGGAGCTGAAGGCGTCGTACGTCTGTCGATAGAATTCGCCTGCGCCTCCGGCCGCGAAGTAGAAGGCGCTTTTCGGGCCTGCCGTCACGAGATAGTCAAAACCCAGGTCGGCGGTGAAGAAGCTCATTCCGGATGTTTGATTGAAAGCGGAATATTCGGCCTTGGCGAGGAATGAAAGGGCCGAGAAATCGTGATCGAGGGTGAGAGAGAAGATCGAGATCTGGTCGGCCACCGCGTCTTTCGTTTGGAACAGGTTCTGGGTAGCGTGCTGGTTGAATAAAAAATTTACCGTGCCTCCCCAAGCCGGGAGGACGGCCATCATCAGGATGGAAACGAGACGCCGCATATTCTTCATTATCATGGTGCAAAACCCCCGTGTAATCAAGGGAGATGGCCTCCTCCCCGCCGCCCGGCGGAGAGGAGGCCTCGAAACCGCACTCAGCGGCGGCCCTTTCGCTGGACGTTGCCCTTGGGGCCGGAGCCGTCACAGCCGCCGGTTCCCGAGGTCCTGGCCGCACCGGTCGCGCCGTTCCGGAAGGACCCCTTGCCAAAGCTGGACTTGGTGATCTGACCAGCCTTCCGGCCTTGGGTCATCCCTGTCCCGTCCGCCTGGCCGTTCTTGTGCTGGGCCATGTAGCCGGAACCGTCCTGCGGCTTGACCCAATCGGGGTCCTGGCCGTTGGGGACACCGTCGCCGTCGTCGTCACGGGCAAGTTGATGAGCATAGCCCGAATTCGCCGCGGCCGTTCCGTCCCCGGCGCCCCTGCGAGCCTGGGCCTTATAGCCGGAACCGTCGAGAGGGCGGGTCCAATCCGGATCCTGGCAGTTAGGAATGCCGTCCCCATCGGCGTCTTTGGCGAGGTCGTTGATGCCGTCGCCGTTCTCGTCGATGAAGGCGATCCTGTTCCGATTCCGGAATTCCGACTTCGTCTGGACCTGGGCCTGGGCTTTTGTTTGGGCCTTCAGCTCGGTCTTGACCTGGGCCTTTTCCTGGGCCTGCGTCTGGGTCTTCTCCTGGGCGGCCGCGAAAGCGAAGCCGAGGAGGAGGAACCCGACCATGAGAGCTAACATCTTTTTCATCTTATGACCTCCTTGAGTCATGAGGTCGAATGTATATGCGGTCCTCGTGCCAAGTTGTATATAGATGATAATAAATAGATTCTGTATTCAATCTGGTAGAAAAGCCGACAATTTTGTCGGCCCGGCAGACAATTTTAGCCGGGTCTAGGCCAGGACGAATACCAAGGTCACCTGTACGTGGCCGAGCCTTCGGACGTCGTCCCCGAGACATGCCCCCCCAGGTTCAATCTTTTTAGGAGGAGGACCTTCACGAAATCGTTGAGAATCAGGGAAAGCGCAAGGTTCCAGCCGAGAAGGAAGAGGGTCATCGCGACGGGGAGAGCCGGGAATAGGCCGGGAATGCCTAACGTCGAAATCAACGCCCCTGCTAGTATGTCCAGAGCCATGATGGTCAGCAGCAGCCGGCTCGGCCGGGAACTCCAGAAACGCCGCCGTTCGCGGATCACGAAAATAGACGTCACGGCCGAGAAGAGAAGAATCTCGAAACTGAAAGTCCTGATGACAGGGTCAGACGTCCGCAGACGCCAAAACGCCTGACCCAGGGCCAGGGCGGCGAAGGATTCGACTGCCATCAGGGTGCCCAGGGCGGCCGCGACCCTGACAAATGCCTTGATGTTCCAAGTGTCCGGCGACGGCGACCACTGGACGCGGTCCGTCGAGAGAGAGATCTTCATGAAGTCCGTCATCAGCAGTAGAAGAACCATGGCGAAGGCCGATATGACGAAATCGCCGGTGACCAAAAAGACCCCGACCACGAAGGCCGATTTCAGGATCGTCCTCATGATCTTGTTCAGGATCCAGGTGTTGATCCGCTGGTAGACCTTGCGGCCGTTCTTGATGAGCTCCACGATGCCCGAGAGGCCCCCGCTCGTCAGGACCACGCTGGCCGCCGACTTGGCCACGTCCGTGGCGCTGTTCACAGCGATACCGACCTCGGCCTGCTTGAGCGCGGGGGCGTCGTTGACGCCGTCCCCGGTCATGCCGACCACGTGTTGCTCGGCTTGCAGGCTCTGGACGATCATGTACTTGTCCTCGGGATAGACCTCCGCGAAGCCGGCGCTTTTTTCTATCTGCCTCAGCGCTGAGGCGGGGTCGGTTTTTAACAGGTCCTTCAGGTCCGACATCCGGCTGATATCTTCGCCGATCCCGAGGTCCCTGGCGATTTCCATGGCGATCGGGAGAGCGTCGCCGGTCAGCATCTTGACCGACACGCCGAGCGCATGGAGCTCCTGGATCAGCTGTTTCGAATCGGACCTGGGCCTATCGCTGAGGGCGACGAGCCCGACGATGGCGGGTTTTCCGCCCTCTGACATGGCGACGGCCACGGTCCGGTAGCCTCTTTTTGAAAGGTCGCCGACCCTCAGCTCCAGCGCCTGCTCGTCCTCAGGGCCCAGGCCGCAGGCCCGGGCGATGACGGAGAACGCCCCCTTCATGACGTGGAGCCTGCGGCCGCCGCGGCGGACGACGGCCTCCGTTTTCCGGGTAGCCGGGTCGAAAGGCGTGAAACTCTCCTGGACGTCGCTAGGGTCCAACCAGCCCTTTTCCCGCGCCCGCCTGATAAAGGCCAGGTCCAGCGGGTCTCGGTTAGCTTCCTGAGAAGCCAGGGCGCCGAACTGAACAGCCTCCCGCTCGGTGAACGGGCCCACGGGAAAGACCTGGGAAATGGACAGTTCGTTGAGCGTCAGCGTGCCGGTTTTATCCACGCACAAGACGTCCATGGTGGCCGCGTCCTCCGTGGCGCTCAGCCGGGTGACCAGGACGCTCCGCTTCGCCAGGTCCCTGGCCCCGACGGCCATGCTCACGGTGTACATCACGGGCAGGGCGACGGGGATTGCCGAGAGGAGGAGGACCAGCATCAAGGGCAGGATTTCGAGGATGGCCATGTCCCTGACGACGGACACAGCGATGGTCAGGACCAGAAGGCCGCCGATGATCAGAAGCAGCCTTCGGACGAGCTTCGTCACCACCTCTTCCATGTGGAGTTTGGGGCGGGCGACCTGGATGAGTTCCACGGTTCTGCCGAACTTCGTCCCCGCGCCCGTCCGGAGGACGATTCCGGTCGCCTCGCCCCGGGTGATCACCGAGCCGGAATACACGAGGTCCCCGACGCCTTTCTCGATGGCCAGCGACTCGCCCGTCAGGGCGGATTGGTCCGCCGCGAGCGAGTCGCTCGCGACCTGGACGTCTGCCGGGACAACGTCCCCGGCCCGGAGACGGACGACGTCTCCCGGGACGAGTTCCCGTGCCGGAACGGTCGTCCAGGCCCCGTCCCTGAGTGCCCGGGCGTTGATCCGGAGCTCCTTTTTAAGGGCCTCGACAGCGCCGGCAGCCTTCCGCTCCTCCAGCAGAGAGACGACGGCGTTCGCCACCAGCAGGACGGCGACGATCGCCGCATCCGGGTATTTTCGGAGGATCAGGGAGAGGACAATGATAAGCTCGAGCATCCAGGCGGTCAGGCCCCAGAACTTTTTCACGACGAGCAGGAAGGGATGAGTCTTTTTCTCGGGGACCTCGTTCGGGCCGAGACGCGTGAGGCGGTCGGCGGCCGAGGCCGAGGACAGGCCGGACCGGAGATCGGTTTCTAAGGAAACGACAATATCCTCCAACGCCTTCGGTTCGCCGGTTTCAAGCTCCGGCTTTTGCGGGGGGAGATCGTTTCCGTTCATTTCGCGGGGCCTCGACCAGTTTAAAATAACGTGATGCAGATCTCAAGAGATCTGAGAAGAAGGGATGGGCGTTTCTCTATATGTGGGGCAGAAAGGACCGACCGGTGTAGCCCGAGCTAGGCCGGCCGGCTATTCCGATGCCGGCCAGCCGTTGATTCAGGCTTGAAGGCGGCCACGCCTAGCCTTGAAATATCTGAAACACAGATAAGCCGCCAGCAGGACGACGGCCAACAGAATTCCCCAGTGTTCAATCCGTGTGAAGTCCCTTTTCAACACTCGAATGCTCTTGCCGCCCAGGTAGCCGGCCCCGACAAATAGGCCGATCGCAAGGATAGAGGAGACGATATCCAGCCCCAAAAACCACAAATACGGCATTCTCAAGATACCTGCGACGAGAAATACAGTAGATCCCAGATATCGTCCAAATAGTATGTAAGGGATTTTCCGTCTAGTGAACGTATCTTCGAGGCTCGAGAGCCGTTGAGGAGATAGGATCCTGTGGAATATCTTAAGGGTGACAACCTTGTGTCCGTACTTCCTCCCAAGGAAAAAGGTCAAGAGGTCTCCCGTCAACATGCCGGTGAGAACAACGATGAGGGCGTAGAGAGGTCGGATAATATCATGGGAGATTAAAAACCCGCACAGCATGAGTGTGATCCCTTCAGGAAAGGGAAATCCGATACCTCCGAGAACGAGTAAAACAAAAAGTCCGAAATAGGGGAAATGCCCTACTAATCCGGGGATATTAGGTATTGAAACGACTCATTCTCCTGCGCGATGTTTTTGTAAATGGATTATCCTATCTTCTCGGTTTTTCAACAAGTTCTTTGTCCACTCCACCTGTGGCGTGGCATGGCCCTAATTTGGTCCCAATATTTCGCACGGGATAGGTCGCAAAAAGGGGACCTTAGAGTGGCACGAATGTGGCACAAGCGAGAAATGAATACCCCCTATTGTTAAATATATCAACTACATAATATGGGGGGGCTTTGGACTCCGGATCCAAAGGTCGGAGGTTCGAATCCTCTCCGGCACGCCATTCAATTTCTTCTATTTCAAGCGGAGGACGAAAAGGCCATCGCGTTGAAGGAAGGTCTCTTCCTTCTCAACTTTGTAACCGGCTTTATCGACGCTGGCCAGGAACTCCTCCCGTGTTGCCGATCGCGCGGATTCGCCACCCGATTTGGCCGGGTCATCCAGGACGATGGCCAGTATCCCTCCCGGCTTGAGGGCGGGAGCGATGTTCCGTAAAAAGCGAGCGGGCTCCTCGAACGCGTTGTAGACATTGATCATGAAGACCATGTCAAGAGACCGGGGCGGGAAGCAGGGATCATGAGTCTGGCCGAGAATAATCTTGATATTGTCCAGCCCGCCTTGTTTGCTTCTTCGTTCGAGAAACTCAAGGGCACTTTCGTCTATATCGTTCGCATAAACCACGCCATTATTGCCGACCCTCCGGGCGAGCCAGACGGTGAATCGTCCAAAGCCGGCACCGACCTCGCCGATGACCATGCCCGGCTTGAGGCCGATGGCGTCCATGATCTTATCCGGCGGCTGGAGCAGGTTCTCATTCTCCTCCTCGGGATGATTCATTTCATCCGGCCGGATGGCTGGGGCCTTCAGGAGGTCCGCTTCATGTCCATGGGCCAGTTTCTCGGTATTCTGCTCCTCAAGCTCTGCTCTTTCTGCTTTGCTCCGGCAGCTAAGAGTAAAACAAAGAAGAGAGGCCAAAGAAGTGGCCAAAATTGTGTTTTTCATTTACGCCCCTCGTATTTATCGACATATCTATGCTTCACCGGAAGAAATAGGCAAAAATCCGCATAATCTGTGAAGTCATCGTGGCAAGGATGACAGTCCATTAGCGCAACTCGACAATCCGCTCAGCGACGGGAACGAGGGCGTTGTAGGCAGCTACGAAAGAGCGCGGCCCCATTGTGATCGTATCGATGAGAGCCTTTCGGCCGGATTTGCCTTCGATCGTCCTTGCCATGTCTGCGCCGATGATGTAATAAGCGCGCTGCATGACACCAATGTCCCAGGAACGCTTCTGCCGTTCATCGGCGGGGAGAGAGGCTGCCTGTATGAAGAATCCGTTGAGCTTATTCCGCAGCTCGATGACGTCCGCCGGGTTCGTCAGCAACTGGTAGTCCTTCTCACCTGCCGCCGGGTACATCGCGACGGCCTGGAAAGCCACATACGTCGCCATCCCCTCGTTCTGCAGGGGCCTGAGCATATTGTAGAATCGATCGTCGTTCTGGAGCGCCAGCGTCTGGGAAGTGGGGTTCCTGCCGTAGCCGATGTGGAAGACCTCATGCAGGATCCCATTCAAAAGATGCTGCCGGTCGCCCTGCCAATACGGGGCCATGATGTTGACGACGATGTTGTCGTGGGTCATGAAACTGCGGGCGCGTATGAAGGCGGTGAAATAGACGGTCGTGTCCAGCTTCACGTCGGTGTCGGGCAGGTAGGAGCAGACGTGTGGGAGTGCCTGTTTCATGAACTCGGCGTGGCTGTCCGCCAGCGCCTTGCCCAAGGCGAAGGCAGGGTGGGAGGAGCGCTCTGAAGCGGGGGTGCTCACGATCCTCTCCAGGTTCACGCGCCATTCGTCGAGTGGGATCGGGATATTGTTCAGCTCGTGCCATAGCTTGGCCAGCCTGTAGGCGCCGTCCTCCTTCCAGAAGCGCTCGGGGTTCGCAAGAATATCTTCAGGCCGCAGGAAGATGTGCTCGATGGAAGAAATATCGAATACAACGTGTGCGCTGGCCCATCGTGGTGAGTTCGTGCCGGCGGCCTGGGCCGGCGGCTGCGCGGCGAGCGGGAAGGAGCAGAGCAGGAGAAAAAGGAAGAACGGCATGGCGCGACGATTGACGCTCGCATGAATGGCACAATCGAGATTTGGCCTGACTCGCACGGCTTTGCCTATTTCGACTGTCGAGCATTCATGATCATGGAGACAAGCTGGATGGTAGCTTCCCCTGGGTCTTGGTATTCTCCATCCGTATCGTAGCGGTAAATATAGACCATCTTATGCTCGGGCAAGACCGACAGCGCGTGAATGCCGATGCCGGTATGGTAGAAGCCGCCCTGGCCGTCAAACAGGATCTTCGAAAAGGCTGCTCCCGGCAGGACAACATTCCACATATAGCCGTAGCCTACACCCATTTGCTCATCGACGATTGAGTAAGCCTTGGTGCTTTCCTCAATCCAACCCTGCGGAATGATCTGCCTGCCGTTCCAGTTGCCGTTTCTCAGGAACAACAAGCCAAAACGGGCCATATCTCTTGCGGTCATCCTAAAGTTATAGGCAGGGTGTTCTGATTTGTCTTCTTCAAAAGAGTACTTGCAGTCGTCCAGGCTGAAGTCTTCCATTCCAATAGGCTCGGCTATCTCCTTCTTGAATGCTTCGAATATCTTAGACCCGGTGACCTGTTCGAATATGGTGCCCAGGGCGTTAAAATCCCAGTTGTTGTAATAGAAAAAGGTGCCCGGAGGATGGCTTCCTCGCCGGGGACGCATCCCGGCCATATCCTTCGTCTCGGCGGCTGCATCGTGGTAAACACCTGAACGGGACTTCAGGAGGTCCCTGATCGTGGCTGTTCTTTCTTTCGCGGTGAGCGAAGGGGGGATGTCATTGATGTTCAATTTCTCGAGGGTTGCGTCCAAATCGATCTTGCCGCGGGCCGAGTAGATGCCGTACAGTGCGCTCAAAAAGGGCTTGCGGATAGAGTGGACGCTATATTTTGCCGCCACCTTCCCCCAGGATATGAAGACCTTTCCGTCGTAGAGCACCATGACTGCGGCTGAATGGATCTTTTCCGCGAAGGCTTTGGCCTCTTCAAGCTTCTGGGACGACCAGCCTACGGCTTCCGGCGTGACGTACTCGAGGCCGGCTCCGATGTCCTTAGCCCCGGGAGCCTGGGCGCGGATCAATGGGGAGACAAGACAAAGAAGGCCGATAAGGATGACGCGTCTTTTAGACCGGAGCATTCTTTTTTGTCTCGGCAACAGCATTTGAGCCCCTCCTCTGAGGAGTCTGAGTATGACCCTATAATCAATATGATGATTATCCAATAAAGAAGGTTGCTCCCCGCCCCCGGTCAATGTCCCAGCCCTTGAGTGAACTCTCCAACACGGGGGCTCCGGATCCAAAGGTCGGAGGTTCGAATCCTCTCAGGCACGCCATGTTTTCTACTTTTCTCTCACCACCTTAATCATCTGCATGACCGGCGCGATTAGAACTTCAGGTTTATCGACATGAATATCATGTCCTGTCCCCTCAACGATGACCTGCCTTCCCCCAGGAATAAGAGCGGCTAATTGGTCGTTCAAAGCCGAGTCCAATTTCGCCATCTTTTCTATGGCCTTATCGCTAAATAGCGGAGCCATAGCTTTAGCGCGGCCGGCAGCCATCAAGACCACATACGGTATCCGGGGGAGAGGCTTGCTTTTCCTGATCTGTTCCCTGGTCAAATCACGATAATCGGCTTCGGTTTTAGGATGTTCGGGCGTGCTGAACCTGGCGGCCATCAGTTCGTCGAATGCTTCAAGGTCTTTTCCCTCGAGGACCTTTCGCATTTCGTTTAGGACATCTTCATGCTGGGTATCCTCAAGAATCAATCCGCCTGTGTCATCAGGGAACATGGAGGCGAAGAGCCGAGCGATATTTCCGCCATAAGAATGCCCGACCAGAATATATGGCTTCGGAACAGACAATTTATCGAGCAGGACTTGAAGGTCTTTGGCGGACTGCTCGCCATGGGTCGGCAAATCGCCGATTTCACTTTTCCCGATGCCTGCCCGGTCATATGTCACAACCGTTGTTCTCGCGGCCAGGTCCGGGATCATGGAGCTCCAATAGGCTTGGGGAGCCTCAAGGCCGCTGACCAGCACAACTGTGGGCGAGCCGTTGCCGTACACATAGCAGTCCAGTTTTCGTCCGCCCACATCGACCATTCTTTCAATCTTAGCGGCGGAGGCCGGCAGGGCGGGAGTGGCCGAGACAGACAGCCCTAGGACGATGAGAACAATCGCCTTAGGTGTTCTCATGGCAACCTCCTTCGACCAATTGGGAGGCTATCCGCCCCCACAAAGGATACCGGCCGGCAGGCTGTCCGTGTTTACATCAATCCTTTCTCGATCCGGCCGACGGCGGTTCTCGGCTTCCGGCTCATCGGGAAGGAAGTTCTTGGGCTAACCACGAGGTGAGGGTGATGGCGGCGAGCTGGCGTCAGATCGATCCCCATAAGTCCGGCACACCTGAAGCTTCCCGCCGGCTGGCTGGGCTGACGGGCAACTAATCACTAATTCAGGTCCCTCCGTGTGCACAATTTTGAGCACATCATCCGGGAGTGAGCCTACAACCCATTCATCTCAAATCAATTACGACAGTAGCTCAGCTGCCTTCTAAGCAGCGGGTCGGGGGTTCGAGTCCCTCCAGGTGCGCTCTCTGTTTCCCCGAGACATTTGCCGAGCATATGGAACAAGCTCGGGCCGCGGCTTGATCAGGAACAAGCGCTTGCTTGTTTTCCTCTATTTAACCTTGGTGCCGACGATATCGAAGTTGATTGATTCGCAAACGAGGCGAACCTTGGTGTATTCCCCGGCCGCGTCCTTCTGGAATGTGAGTTTGGTCAGGCCGTCATCGGGATCGGTGAACGAAAATTGGTCGGCCATTCCTTCCGTCGGTTTCAGCTCCCCCGGTGAGGTGAATCCGTATTCGATCCAGAACGCGCCGTCTTTCACATAGAACTCGAACACACGCGTACCCCTGCCCATCGAGCTCAGGTCGAACTCATATTGGCCCAGATACTTCTCGTACTTCTTGGCTGCATCCTGGCCGGCCGGCGAATTAGCCGACAGCACGGGAAGCGCCAGCAGAATGACCGCCAGGCCCCCAATCCAAGCATTTCCCCGGCACTTTAGAAACGTTGTCTTCATATCTCCCTCCGCCAAATAAAGCATCTTGTCGTCGCCCAAAAAGTACTTCGCCTTTAAAGACGCTCGGCAAAGGAAGAAGGATGCCGCCGTTCGATTCTTCGGCCCGCATCGGATTAAATTCGAAGCAACTTATTCGACAAAACGGGAGCCTGTTACAAAAAGAAGGGATATCAGCTCTCGAGGAGTGAGCAGCATGTTGAAAATAAGATGGTTGAAAAGCCGGCAGCCTTTTTTAATCGCTCACTTATCTTGCGCCTCCTTTCTCATCCTTAGGGCTCCCGCCAGTTCCCAGTCCGCCCCGGAATCCCTATCCGCCTAGATCATCTCCGAGATTAAAGCCCGGATGCCCGAATGGATCAAGCAGAGGGAAACGCCGGGAGTGGCGGTGGCCGTCGTCGACGAGGGTCGGGGGTTCGAGTCCCTCCAGGCGCGCTCGCCTATTTTCCGGAACCTGATCCCGCACTATTTTACCGGACCCAGATACTTGTCCAACCAACCTAAGGTTTCCCTAATGAGATCGTTCCTGGGAACGATATGAGCACAATCGAAGACCTTCTGGGCTTTAGGGCCTCCCAAGAGCTCAAACATTAGCCGAGTATTGGTTTCATAGGGCAGAACAAGATCGTATTTCCCGTTGAGCAAGAGGGTTGGGACCTTGACCCTGGGAAGGTAACCGAACAGAGCCAACTCAGGGCGAAGGCCGGGGGAGAATCCTCCGCTCTGAAAGACGCCAGCCTTCGCCCTGTCGTCCGTAGCCAGCAGGATAGGCCCAACGAGCGCCCCGAAGCTAAATCCCCCATAGGAAACCCTTTGATGGTCAAGATCCGACCTAGTCGCCAATCTCAAGATATCCGATAGTCTTTTCGAAATTCGACTCCTTGACATCCCATCGGACGGGGGATATCGTCAATTCGTGAAGGGAAGGTGGCTGGCAGCTTCGCTCGCCGCGGTCGTCGTTGCTGCTGCGGTGGGTGTCGCCGAGGTTTCGGCCGCCTTGGGACAGGCGACTCCTTCCCAGCGGTCATCACAGTCCCAATCGCCGCCGCCTCCGCCTCCCCCTGCCATGAAGATCCCCCCGCTCACGATCAAGGGGACCGAGCAGATGATCGACGTCGGCGGCCGGCGGCTCCACTGCGTGATCTATGGATCGGGCGGGCCGACGGTGGTCCTCGTGAGCGGCTTCCAGGCGCCGCAGGCGTACTGGAATCCGGTGGTGCCTGGGATCGCCGAGATCACCACGGTCGTCACCTACGACCGCGCCGGGTACGGCAAGAGCGAGAGGGGGGACCTGCCCGTTCACGGCAGGCAGGCGGCCGTCGACCTCCATGTCCTTCTTGGGAAGCTAGGCGTCCGGAAGCCGTATCTGCTGGTCGGGCACTCCTACGGCGGTCGCATCGTGCGGCTGTTCGCCGCCGCCTATCCTGCAGAAACGGCCGGCCTCATCCTTGAGGAGGCAAGCCACGAGGACCTCCCGGACGCCCAGCTCGAGGCGTTGACCGGCAAAGACCGCGAAACGCTCGCGGCGATGATCGCCCCTTATCGGACGACGGTCCCCGACCCGCGCACTGAGACCGAAAACATGCTCGCGACCGTCGAGCAGCTCCACCAGAGCGGGCCTCTCCCCCGCGTCCCGCTGACCGTGATCACCTCAGCCTCCCGCGGGAGCGGTCTGCCGCCTGTCTTCAGCCCGGAGAGCCAGGCCAGACTCACCGACGTGGCGATGACGATGCAGAAGAAGCTGGCGGATCTGATCCCTGGCGCCGAGCAGATCCTTGTCGAGGGCGTTGGCCACAACGTCCATGTCGACAAGCCGGAGGCCGTCCTCGCCCCGATCCGCGCGATGATCGCCCGCCTTCGAGGGCAGCCGGCGAAGTAAGGAGCGGGAGCGGGCCCTTTTCATGGGCCAAGGGGCAACCACGGATCCCGAATAAGAGGGTCCGTGAAGCAGCGGGCCGGGGGTTCGAGTCCCTCCAGGAGCGCTCTCTGTTTCCTCGAGAAAATGGCTATTTAGCCATCGTCCCCAGCACTTCAAGAGTGTCACAATATCGTACAGCCTTATACCGTGTTAGCATCCGTTGAGCACACAGTTGGAAGATTAAGGACGGCCCTGAGGTTGGGGATCCAGGAGATTGTGCCTTCCGAACCGATATGGGCCTAAACCTTGAATAAGAGCTGGAAGAGGAAATAGTATGTGGCGCCCATAAGGCCGGCTCCGGGAATGGTGAAGATCCAGGCCCAGACGATCCTCAAGGTTACTCCCCAGCGGACCGCCGAAAGCCTCTTCGTAGCACCCACGCCGGAGATGGCACCCGTGATAACGTGAGTCGTACTGACCGGGACACCCATATGCGTGGCCAGAAAGATGCTCATGGCGCTTGCCGTCTCGGCGCAGAAGCCGTCGATGGGCCGGAGCTTTGTGATCCTTTGCCCCATCGTCTTGACGATCCGCCAGCCACCCGAGAGAGTACCCAGTGCGATAGCGGCGTGGGCGCTGAGGACGATCCAGAGCGGAATGTGAAAGGTCTTCATATAGCCGGCCGAAAAGAGGAGGCTGGCGATAATGCCCATGGTCTTCTGGGCGTCGTTGCCCCCATGGCCGAGGCTGAACAAGCACGCAGAAACCAGCTGAAGCCTCTTAAACCACTTGTTGATCCGCGCGGGATTCTCCTTGTGGACGATCCAGACCGTGATCCAGAAGAGGAAGACCCCGAAGATCATACCCAGGATCGGCGCCACGAAGATAAAGATGACCGTCTTGACCCAGCCCTTGGCGATGATCACTCCGATGCCGGCCTTGACAACGGCGGCGCCGGCATAGGCCCCGATGATGGCATGGGAGGAGCTCGTCGGCAAGCCCAGGAGCCAGGTCGTCAGGTTCCAGGAGATGGCGCCGAGCAGGCCGGCGAAGACGACGAATGGGGTCACGGCGGCCAGATTGATCATCCCCTCGCCGATCGTGTGGGCCACGGCCGTCCCGAAGATGAGGAAGGCAACAAAATTGAAAAAGGCCGCCCAGACGACCGCTTGACGCGGGGTCAGGACCCGAGTCGATACGATGGTGGCGATGGAGTTGGCCGCGTCATGCATTCCGTTGGTAAAATCGAAGGCCAAGGCGACGAGGATGATGAAGATGACCAGGAGCAGGCCGGCAACAGGCATGGTCGTCAGCGGGGCATAACCTGGGCGGGGGATGCGTATCGATTCATGGCGAAATCTCTTCGGCGGCATTAGAACAGCGGATTGTTAAGATTTGATTAAGACGCGCGCTTAACCAAGATTTGCCCAGTTCTTAATCGTCCCTTAACTCGGTCTCCTTATCATGAGGCTGAAAAACTCATAAAGGAGAAACGAGTATGCGCCAGGCCCTGAGAAAGCTCCGCGACCTCGCCCTCGGCGTGCTGATGCTGCCGATGGTCACCATCATGAGCCTGATGGCCCAGACAACCACGCCCCCGCCCCAGACCTTTTCGGCCACGGTCTACCTGGACTATCGATACTTCCTTTCGAACGCCGGCCCCGCTACTCTCGCGCCAAGCGCGGACACGGTCGCCTACCTCAATAATCAGTTCGTTTTCCGCCGGGCCTACTTCACCTACGAGAACAAGATCAGCGACAACCTGAAGTTCCGCTTCCGCATCGACGCTGACAACACGGCCAACGTGACCAGCGTCGCGCTGACCGGATCCCCGATCACCGGGGTTTCCTTGGGCAAGGACGACAAGCTGCGGCCCTTCATCAAGCACCTCTACGTCGAGTACGCGAACTTCCTTGTCCCCAAAATGGTCTTGAACGTCGGCATGATCGAGACCTTGACCTTCAAGCCGGCCGAGGAGCGCTGGGGACTGCGCAGCGTCGCCAAGACCCTCGTGGACGGCTACCAGGACATCACCAAGGTTAGCATCGCGGCGACGAGCGCCGACATCGGCGTGACCCTGAAGTATTCCGTCGCCAAGTATTTCCGCCTCGCGGCGGGGATCTACAACGGCGCCGCCTACTCCCACGCTGAGAACGACGGATTAAAGGAAGTCGAGCTTCAAGCCCAGGTCACTCCCGTCCCCGGACTCTCGATCGTCGGCTACTACGACTACGAGCGGAAGCTCCCGGTCGCGGCTCTGCCCGCCGAGATCAAGCCGGCGGCCGCGACCTACAAGGTCGATGCCTTCTTCGAGATGGTCAAGGATCTGGTCATCGGCGGCGAATGGTTCACCTACAAGGCCGACCTCAATCAGACCGGCGGCGAAAAGTTCGACCGGGGCGGCTGGTCCGCGTTCGGCCGCTACGTGGTCAAGCCCGACAAGCTCTCCCTGTTCGCCCGGTACGACCGCTACATGCCGAACAGCCTCGATCGGGACCTGGACATGAGCCTGGTCATTGCCGGCTTCGACTGGGCGCCTTACAACGCCACCTGGAGGCTTCAGCCGAACATCTGGTTCTACAATTACAAGAGTGGCGTCCGCTACAACGCCAACGCGACGAAGGACAGCGACGTCGTGTTCAATCTGACGTTCTTCCTGTCCTTCTAGGTTGGATCGACAAGAGTATTGAGAAGGAGAATGAAGATGAAAAAGATCACGATCACAACCCTTGCGATACTGGCCCTCCTGGCCAGCATCCTTCCGGCCGCCCCGGCCAGGAAGATGATCCAGGTCAAGGGATCCGACACGATGGTCAATCTCGTCCAGATCCTGGCCGAGGAATATATGGGCAAGACGCCGGGTGCCGCCATCGCCGTCCTCGGGGGCGGGTCGGGCACGGGCATCACCGGCCTGATCAACCAGACCTGCGACATCGCCAACAGCTCCCGGGAGTGGAAGCCCAAAGAGATCGACCAGGCCTGGGAGAAGGGGGTCAGCCCCCGGTTCTTCGTCGTGGCCGTCGACGGACTGAGCATCGTCGTCAACGAAAAAAACCCGCTCGAGCAGCTGACCATAGCCCAGGTGGGGGCCCTCTACCGCGGCGATGTCAAGAGCTGGAAGGCCGTCGGCGGCTCCGACAAGGCCGTTTCCCTCTACGGGCGGCAGTCCAACTCCGGCACCTATGTCTTTATGCAGGAGTTCGTCCTCGGCAACAAGAACTATTCGGCCGATATGAAAGAGATGAACGGCAACGCCCAGATCATCGAGGGCATCATCCAGGATGAAGGCGCGGTCGGCTACGTCGGTGTCGGGTATCTCTACGACCAGGACGGCAAGATCCGCAAGGGCCTCAAGGTCCTCAAGATCTCCAAGGAGCCGAACGGCCCCGGTTTTCTGCCCACAGACAAGGCCGCCGTCGATTCCGGGGCCTATCCGATTTCCCGGCCCCTCTACATGGCCACGAACGGCAAGCCCAAGAGCGACGTCGCCCAGTTCCTGGCCTGGATTGCCGGTCCCGAAGGACAGGCCATCGTCGAGCGCGAGGGTTTCTTTACGGTAGGCGAAGGCAAGTACAAGGCGGCCAACGACAAGAACTTCAAATGAAAATGAAGCGGAGGGACCTCAGGGAAGCCGCGGTCAGGGCCTTCTTCTTTGCCTGCGGCGTCCTCGCGGTCCTCGTCCTCGTTGGCATCTTCCTGACGCTCGTCACGACCGCCGTGCCCGCCTTCCGCGAGATCAGGCTCTCCGAGTTCCTGTTGAGCAAGGCTTGGGACCCGACGTCGCCGGAAAAGGCCGAATACGGCATCCTGTCCATGATCGTGAGCACGCTCATGGTGACCGGTGGGGCCATGCTCCTGGCCGTCCC
>Ga0316620_10000269_pt1 | contig 20515 bp, 19 predicted proteins | sample OWC_Aug_M1_C1_D5_FD_207651 | JGI IMG/M metagenome (GOLD analysis project Ga0316620, IMG submission 207651) | Wetland soil microbial communities from Old Woman Creek delta, Ohio, United States - OWC_Aug_M1_C1_D5_B | ecosystem: Environmental > Terrestrial > Soil > Wetlands | place: USA: Ohio...
TCGCGCGCGCGGGACCGAGCGTGTAGGCGTTGTTGTCGCCGCGGATCGTCTCGGTCAGATTCAGGGCAAAGTTGGTACCGCAACTGGTGGTGGTGCCGCTCAGGGGCGATGCTGCCTGCGTTGGCAGCGCGGCGCCGGTCACCACGGTCGGATCGTTCATCAGGCCCCAGTAGTTTCCGGCCCTGAGGTCCGGTTCGATCACGCTCATGGCGTAGCGCGCGTTTTCCTGCAGACGGGATACCTGCTCGCTCACCTGGTACGTGGTGCGACTGCGCGAGTAGACGGTGATAGCACCCCACAGGAGGAAGCTGCCGATGGTGAGCGCAACGAGGAGCTCCACCATGCTCATGCCGCCCATCGGGCGCGTTCGCCGGGACGCGTTCGGTGAGGTGCGCATCACGCCTGCACCCTGAGTGTGTAGCTGAATCCCTGCTGCTCGCCCGGCTCCGTCCAGGTCACCGTCACGACGTACATGTTGGGCATTCCGACGGGGTTGCCTGCCACGAAGGTGATCTGGGCGTTGCTCGCCGGCAGCACGGCCCGCACGGCCGCCTGCCACTGGCAGGTGTCCACGGCCGCAAGGTTGCGGGCCGTCGTCAGCGCGGGCGTCGCGCCGCCGCCGGGGACCGTGCACGGCGCGGTGACGGACGTGTCGTAAGCATTCGTCGCGGTGCGGTTGGCGCGGATGCGGTCGGCAATATCGGACGCGAGGTTGACCGCCTGCGTGCGCAGCACGGCGGTGCGGCCCGCCTTGAGGCTCGCAACGTACAGTCCGGCGATCCCAAGCATGCCCACGGACATGACGACGAGCGCGACCAGCGCTTCGACGATGCTGAAGCCACCGGACCGGGAAGCAGATTGCAGGCGTCTCGCCATGCCCGACTCCTAGGTGCAGTTGCCGAATGCGCCGATGTTGCCGATCACCGCGCCGATCTCCGCAACGATGCGGGTGACGCGGGCCCGGCCCGTCGCATTGATGGTGACGGCGCGCGCAGCGGAGAGCTGGCTGCTGCCCATCGTGGCGGTGTTGTGGCGGTCGTCGCACATCGCAACCTGCGTCGTCGCGGCGCGTCCGCCCGGCGCCGTCTGGGCAAAGCCGGTGGCGGCGTAGGAAACGATGTAGGCGTTGTCGGCTCCGGTCGAGATCACCGGGTCGAGCGGATCGTGTGCGCTGATCACGTCTTCGCCCGCGTCGTGCAGGCCATTGTTGTTGGTGTCCACGAATACGATCCAGCTGGCGAAGGTGCCGGTGGCGCAGTCCGGCGTCGCCGTCTTCGGATTGGTCGAGGCGCACACCGCGACCGGGACCTGGCGCTTGATCGCCTCGTTGCGCGCCAGCGCGAAGGACGTCAGCAGGTCATTGGCCGCGCCGGTCATCCTGTTGTTCTTGATGAAGCTCTGAACGTTCGGGATCGCGATCATGAGGATCACGCTCGCAATGGATAGCACCACCATGAGCTCCATCAGAGTGAATGCGGACTGGGTGCGCCTTTTCATGGCGCGGACTATAAGGTCGGGGTTCCCGGGTCGCCGGGCTTTCCGATTGGCGCGCGCACGGGGCCGACGAACGGCCGAAAATCGGCCTGCCATTTACCTTAATGGCGGTTCTCAATCACACCTCAGGGGTTTCCCGTAAGCGTCTGATTCAGAAAGGCGTGGGCGCCCCGTTTGACTCACGATGACGGCGCGGGCGAAGCGTCCGCCGCGCGCGTCGCAGAAGACGAAGGACGCCGTCGTGCCGGTGAACGAGTCGTTGCGAAAGACGAGCGCGTCGCGGTTCGCCCGGAGGTTGATATTTTCGAGCCGCGCATGCCGCTCGACCACTTCCTCGCCGCGGTCGACCCACGGCGGAACGTCGCGGTCGCGGTTGACGAACACGATCCAGCCTTCGGCCCAGTTGCGCGGCGCGCCGCTGCACTGCTCGAGGTCGCGGCTCGGGCACAGCGAGACGAATGCGCCCTGCCTGAGCGATGCCGAGCGGGCGCTGAACAGCGAATGCAGGAAGGCGTTCACGGCCGCGGCCCGCCGGGCGTCGAGCAGCGTGTTGTGAAATGCCGGTGCCCCCCAGGCGAAGACGATCGCGACGATGGCGAGGGTCACCGTGAGCTCGACGAGGGAATAGCCCTGCTGCGGCCGGCGACCATCCATGGCCCGCTCCCGATTCCAAAGAACGTGAAATTAGCGGCGCTCGGCGGCGCCTGCGAGGTCTCATTGCGCGCTGATTGGCCCGATATGCGCGCGGTTCGTATAATGCCGCGCATGTCCCAGGATCCGAACCAGGCGCCCGCGGGCGCCGAGCGCATTGCGGCCCTCCTCAGAACCCGCGGGATCATTCCGACGACCCAGCGCATCGAGATCGGCCAGCTGGTGTTCGAAAGCCCGCAACATCTGTCCGCCGAGCGGATTCTCGAGCGTCTCGGGGGCCGCGGAGTGCGCGTCTCCAAGGCAACGGTCTACAACACGCTCAATTTGTTCGCGGCGCGGGGGCTCCTGCGGCAGATCAACGTCGACCCCGCGCGCAACTGCTTCGATTCGAACACCAACCCCCATTACCACTTCCACAACCTCGATACCGGCGAGTTGACGGACGTCGCCGTCCCGGCGGTGGAGTTCAGCCGCCTGCCGAGCCCGCCGCCCGGCACCGAGCTCGCAGGCGTGGACGTGGTAATCCGCGTGAAGCGCAGATCCGGTTAGAACTCGACCGGCGGTTCATTTAGAATCCGCGCCCTCGCGCCGGGGTAGCTCAGTTGGTAGAGCAGCGCATTCGTAATGCGCGGGTCGAAGGTTCGAGTCCTTTCCCCGGCACCATTCCCGCAATAGACGCGCACGCGGCATGACCGACCAACCGCCGGCGAGCCCCGATTCGGACGAAGACGAGGAGGGCGCGCCTCTCTGGACGCGGTTCCTCGCGCGCTGGCCGTGGCCGGCGCTGTACGCGCTCGCCCGCGTGCTGACCTTTCTCGCCTTCTACGTGGTCGGCTACCGCCGCACGCTCATCCGCCGCAACCTCGATCTCGCCTTCCCCGATCTCTCGTTCGCCGAGCGCGACCGATTGCGTCGGGATTACTACTTCGGCTTCGCACAGGTGCTGGTCGAGATCGCGAAGATGCCGCGCCTCTCGCTCGAGGAGATCCGCGGCCGGGTGTCGGTTCGCAATCTCGACGTGCTGCGCGCACCGCTCGCGGCCGGCCGCCCAGTGCTGGTCGTCGCTGCGCACCAGTGCAACTGGGAGTGGATGCTGCACGGACTCGCGCTCAATCTCGGTTTTCCGGTGGACGCGGCCTACAAGCCGCTCAAGAATCCGTGGGCGGACCGGTACATGCTCCAGGTGCGCAGCCGCTTCGGCAGCCGCCTCGTTCCCGCCAGGACGCTGCTGGCGGACGTGCTGAAGCGGCTCAAGACGGTGCGTGCCGTCTGCATGGTGGCCGACCAGGAGCCGACCTCGGCCGAGTACAAGCACTGGACCCGGTTCCTCAACCGCGATACCGCCTTCTACATGGGTGCCGAGCACATCGCGAAGGCGACGCGCTACCAGGCGTTGTTCCTGCGCATGTGGCGCGAGGGCCGCGGGCGCTACGCCATGGAGTTCGTGCCGCTGGCGGGGGCCGGAGAGCAGTTGCCGGCGGGCGAGTTCACCGAGCGCTACGCGCGCCTGGTCGAGGCGCAGATCCGCGAGCACCCGGCGGATTGGACCTGGTCGCACAAGCGCTGGAAGCTCAAGCGCTCGGTGTACGCGGGCCGCTGAGCCCGCGGCGAAGCGAGGCGCCGGCGCGACGAACCGCCCGGGACCGCGGCCGGGGTGGTCTAATCTTCGCGGACGGATTGCCAGCAGCATGCTTACCCTCGACCAGCTTCGCACCAATCGCAATGCGCTCTTCTGGGCGCTGCACGGCCTCGGCTGGATTGCCTACGGGCTGACGCAGTACTTCGGCGCCTGGCTGTACGACAAATCGCCCGGCTACGTGGCGGTATTCGGCATCGCGACCGTCTCGGGTTTTCTCCTGAGCGCGCCGATGCGGTACGTCTACCGCTACCTCTGGGGTCGGCGCCCGCGCACCATCGTGCTCGGCATGGTGGTGACCTCGTACGCGATAGCGCTCGTGTGGCGCGTCGTCATCAACCTGAGCTACCGCCACTTCGTCGAGCCTGAGTGGCAGTTCAAGACGATGTACGAGGTGTTCGGCGGCGCGCTGAGCTCCATGTATCTGCTGCTTTGCTGGACGGGGCTGTACTTCGGCATCAAGTACTACGAGTCGATGCAGCAGCAGCGCGAGGCGGTGCTGAAGTCGACGGCCCTCGCCCAGGAAGCGCAGCTGAAGATGCTGCGCTACCAGTTGAACCCGCACTTTCTCTTCAACACGCTCAACGCCATCTCGACCCTCATCCTCGACAACCAGAACCGCACGGCGAACGACGCCGTGATGCGCCTTTCGGACTTCCTGCGCTACACGCTCGACCAGGACCCGATGAAGCGGGTGACGCTGCGCCAGGAGCTCGATGCGCTCAACCTCTACCTCAATACCGAGCGGCTGCGCTTCGGCGAGCGCCTGCGGCTCGAGTTCGCGGTGGAGGAGCGGGCCCTCGATGCGCTGGTGCCGAGCCTCGTGCTGCAGCCGCTGATCGAGAATGCGGTCAAGTACGCCATCTCGCCGCGCGAGAGCGGCGGCACGATCCGCATCGAGGGACGGGTCCGCGGCAGCATGCTCGAGCTCGTGGTTGCGGACGATGGACCGGGCCTCAGCCCGGGAGTCGCGACCGCCGGCGGCCGCGGCGTGGGCCTGCGCAATACCCGTGAGCGGCTCGCCGTGCTCTATGGCGAGAATCACCGGGTGGCGATGCTCAATGGCCAGCCGGGCCTGCGCGTCGAGATCGGTCTGCCCTACGAGGGAGCTCCGGCCGCATGAACGAAAGCGCTCGCCCGGCGAAGATCCGCGCGGTGATCGTCGACGACGAGGCCCTGTCGCGGCGCGGCCTCGTGATCCGGCTCGGGAAAGCCCCGGATTTCGAGATCGTCGCCGAAGCGACCAACGGCCGCGAGGCGCTCGAGGCGATCCGCAGGCATCAGCCGGACCTCGTGTTCCTCGACATCCAGATGCCGGGACTCTCGGGCTTCGACGTGCTGAAGGAGCTGCCCACCGCCAGCATGCCGCTCATTGTCTTCGTGACCGCGTACGACAAGTACGCAATCCAGGCGTTCGAGGCGCGCGCGCTCGACTACCTCCTGAAGCCGGTCGATGATGCGCGCTTCGCCGCCGCCCTCGATCACATCCGCGAGCATTTCGGCGGCCGCCACGCGATCGCGCAGCGCGACCGGCTGGTCGGACTGATCGCCGAGATGACGGGCAGCGGCGAGCTGGCGCTCGAGGAGCTCCTGAACGGCGAGCGCAGCATTGCGGGCGGTTCGCACGTCGAGATCCTGCCGATCCGGCAGGGACGGGAGACCGTGCGCGTGCCGGCGAGCTCGATCGACTGGATCGACGCCGCCGGCGATTACATGTGCGTGCACGCCGAGGGCCACACCTACGTGCTGCGCGGGACGATGAAGGAGCTCGAGAGCGCGCTCAACCCGCGCCTGTTCCAGCGGGTGCACCGCTCGACCATCGTCAACCTGCGGCGCGTACGGCGCCTGCGGGCGCACATGAACGGCGAGTACTTCCTCACCCTCGAGAGCGGGCACGAGCTGAAGCTTTCGCGCAGCTACCGCGACAAGGTGGAGTATTTCCTGCGCGGCGCGCGCCTCAACTGACCGAACGCGCGCTCAGCCCCGGGCGCCGGTGAGCTTCGACTGCAGGTGCCGGGCGAGCTCGGCGATGGTCGGAAAATCGAAGATCTCGGTGAGATCCACCTGGCCCGGATAGATCCGGTCGATCTGCTCGTGAATTTCGATGAGCTTCAGGGAGCTCGCGCCGATTTCGAACAGGTTGTCATTGACGTCAATGCGCTTGCCCTCGAGCGCAGCGTCGCAGATGGCCTTCAGCTTCTGCTCGATATCCGAGCCCACAGCGGCTGCCGCGCCCTTCGACCGCGCGCGCAGCGCCTCGAGCTCACCGAGCTCGGAGTCGAATTCGCCCTCGTCGTACGCGCGCTCGAGCAGGTGCCGCTGGATCTTGCCGCTGGTCGTCTTCGGGATGCGCTTCACGGGCACCACCTGCGCTACCTCGAGGCCCGTCGCCTCGTTCACGAGCCGCGCGACGGCGAGCGCCGTCGCGACGAAATCCTCGAGATCCGTGCGGTGCAGGACGAAGAACACGAGCTCGTCGGTCTGCGCGCCGCGCTTGCGGCAGCCGGCGGCGACCACCTTGCCGAGCTCCAGGCCGGGCGCGCGCTCGGCGATCGCTTCCAGGTCGTGCGGGTAGTAGTTCTGCCCGTTCAGGATGATGATCTCCTTGGCGCGGCCGGTGATGTAGAGCCGCCCGTCGAGCACGACGCCGAGATCGCCCGTCCGCAGCCACCCGCCGGGAGCGAACGCCGTTGCGTTGATCTCGGGGGCCTCGTAGTAGCCCGCGGTGACGTTCGGTCCGCGGATCTGAACATGTCCGACCCGGCCCGCATCGAGCGCGTGATCGGCATCGTCGGCGATGCGCAGCTCGCAGTCGGAGATCGCGCTGCCGACACTCATGAGCGCGAGCGCGTCTCGGCTGTCGCCCGCGACGCGGGTCGCGGTTTCGCCGACCCCAAGACGATGGCGATCCAGCGTCACCGATTCGCAGCCCGTGCCCGGTGCCGGAAAGCTCACGGCGAGCGATGCTTCGGCGAGCCCGTAGACCGGATACATCGCGCCCGGCGCGAGGCCATGCGGCGCGAGGCGCGCCAGGAACTCGTTGCACAGCTCCACCGAAATCGGCTCGGCGCCGTTGAACACGAGCCGCACGCTCGCGAGGTCGACGCCCTCCGGCTTGCGGTCGCCGAGCACCTTGAGGTAGTGGCGGTAGCCGAAGTTCGGCGACGACAGGATGGTCGCGCGCATGCGCGTCGCGAGCGTGAGCCACAGGAGCGGGCGGCGGATGAAGAGCTCCGTCGGCATCAGGCTCACGTTGATGCGGTTCGACAGCATGATGAGGTGCATGCCGATGAGCCCCATGTCGTGCGTCAGCGGCATCCACGTCAGCGTCACGTCGCGGTCCGTGAAGCGCGCCACTTCGGTCGCCTGACGGGCATTCGCCATGATGTTGGCATGCGTGAGCACGATGCCCTTCGGGTCGCTGGTCGATCCGGAGGAGAACTGGATGAAGGCCGTGTCGCCCGGGCTGGCGTCGTAGCGCTTGCCGGCGCGCGAAATGTCGTCGAGCTGGTCAGCGAGAAAGCTGCGCTCGCGCAGGGAGGAAAAGAGAGCGCCGTCGCCCGTCTTGTCCGCGAATGCCTGCAGGCGGTCGAGCGCCTTGCGATCCGTGTACAGAAACGGGCGGCCGAGCTTGCGCGCGATGCGCAGGAGCTTGTGGCGGTGCTCGTCGCTGATGCCGATCGCGACCGGCACCGGAATGATGCCGCCCAGGATCGCGGCCCAGAACGCATCGATGAACTGCTCGTTGTCGCCGATGAAGAGAATCAGCTTGTCGCCGCGCGCCGCGCCGAGGCGCTGCAGGTGATGCAGGATCCCGAGTGCGCGCTGGAAGAGCTCGCCATAGGACAGCACGCGTTCGGTCGCTTCGCCCTCGACGTAGGTGATGCGCCGGTCGGCGTCGCGGTGGGCCGCGAACATTTCGGTGAGAGTCTGGTATTTCATGAATTTCGTGCGGGGCGTCGTTCCAGGGTCATGCAGAGGTTGCGGCGCGTGCGCAGATTGATCGCCGCTTCGACCTCGAGCGGGCCGGCCGGTTCATAACGCAGGCGGAAGCGGCGCGCCACCTCGTAGAGATGCAGGATCATCTCGAACAGCGCGAAGTTCTCGCCGATGCAGTGGCGCGGGCCGACGGCGAAGGGAATGTACGCGAAGCGATGCCGGGTTGCGGACGCCTCCTCGGTGAAGCGCTCGGGACGGAACGCCTCGGGATCGGGCCAGTGCCGGGTATTGCGATGGACGAAGTAAGGGCTGATGAAGACGTCGGTCTTCGGCGCGATCTCGTAGCCCCCCAGGCGATCGGCGCCGAGCGTACGGCGCGAGAGGAGCCACCCCGGCGGGTAGAGGCGCAGCGCTTCGTCGATCACCTGGCGCGTGTACGGCAGCTGGTCGAGCGCGTTGAACGTGCGGTCGCCGATGTCGCGGGCCGCGTCGAGCTCGGCGTGCAGCCGGGCCTCGACCTCCGGGTGCTGCGACAGCAGGTACCAGGTCCAGTTCAGCGCGCTCGCCGTGGTCTCGTGGCCGGCGACGACCAGCGTCATCACCTCGTCGATGAGCTCGCGGTCGCTCATCGGGGTGCCCGATTCCCTGTCGCGCGCGGCCATCAGCATGCTGAGGAAATCGAACTCTTCGCGTCCCGCGGCGCGCCGCTCCTGCATGAGCTCCGCGACGTGCTTCGCCAGCGAGCGGAACTTGTACGCGAACTGCAGGTTCCGCTCCGGCTCGCGCGTGACGACCTCGAAGGGGTTGCCGCCCGGTTTGCCGGTGAGCCGCACAAGATCGGCGCTGAAGATCGAGCGCAGCACGATGTCGAGGGTGAGCTGGCTCATCGCGTCGGTGACGTCGACCGCCTCGCCGGCGGCGGCCGGCGCGTCCCAGCGCGCGATGAGCGCTTCGTTTGCTTCGACTATGATGTCGACGAATCGCTCGATCACGCGCCGGTGGAAGAGCGGCTGCATCATCGAGCGCTGACGCCGCCAGAAGTCGCCCTCGCTCACCATGATGCCGTTGCCGAGCAGGATCTTGACCCGGTCGAGACCGACGCCCTTGGTGTAGTTGCGGTGATTCGACAACAGGACCCGCTTGACGTCCTCGGGGTTGTTGATCACATAGGTCCAGGAACCGCGGCCCGGCGCATACACGCGATAGACGTCGCCGAAGCGCGCATACAGCTCGCGCATGCGATCGATCGAGTCGTCGGTCGAGCCGATGTCGAACTCGAATTCGGAGCTCGGCGGATCAGACGCGGACGGGCCGCTCTGCGAGCGCGGATTCATGAGCGCGGAAGGATCCGTAGGTAACACGTAAGTGGCGGATGCAATTATATATTATTGTTCAGTCGCGGGTTCACTCGCGGACCCGCTCGCGGTCGAGCTCAAGGCGCGCTGGCTCGCGAGCCTCCCGTACGGCAAGCGCCAGGCCGTTGAGCGCGCGCCCGAGCCCGCCGCTTGCGCGACGCTCGCAGGCATCGACCTGCTGGCCCATGCGGCCCGGGCACTTGGGTTTCCTGCGCTCGATGCCAGCCGTCTCGAGTTTCCCGAACGGGGCAAGCCGGGCTGGCCGGGCGGCCCCGAGTTCAACATCTCCCATGCCGGCGGGTACGTCGCCTGCGCGGCGACTCGCGGCGTGCGCGTCGGGATCGATCTGGAGGTAGTCGGACGCGTGCGCCCCGAGGTCCTGCGGCGGGTCGCGAGCACCGCCGAGCTCGAGCGTTTCGGTCGGCTCGCGGACGGGGCGACCCGGCTCTGGACACGCAAGGAAGCGGTGCTCAAGGCCGAGGGCGGTTCGGTCTTCGATGCGGCAGCGGTCTCGCTGCACGCGGACTGCGCGGACTTTCGCGGCAAGCGCTGGTACTTCGCCGGCCCCGAGCAACTTGCGGGCTGCGCCCTGGCGCTCGCGATCGAGCATCCGGGCGCCGTCGTCGAACTGCGCCGGGCGATGCAGTTGGCGTAGCATCGCGCGGATCATGACCGACCCTTCGGACCGCGAAACGCGCCCCTCGCTCTACCAGCGCACGACGCGCTCGCAGCGGCGCCTGACGTTCTGGCGCAAGGCGCTCTACCGGATTGCGGTTCCGATCGGCCTCGGCGTATTCAGGCTCTGGTGGCTCATGTGCCGCGTCGTGCGCGTCGTGGGCGAGGAGAACCTGCGCACGGCGCTCGCGGGCTCCTGCGCCGTCATTCCCTGCTACTGGCACCAGCACCAGCTGTTTTGCGCGCGCTATCTGCTCGAGCAGCGGGCGCTCGGACTCAAGGTTGGATTTCTCATCAGCCCGTCGGTCGACGGCGAGCTCGGGGCCATGCTCGTGCGGCGCGTCGGCGGCCACGTGATCCGCGGCTCTTCGACCAACACCGGGGCGCGGGCACTGCGTGACTACTACAGGGCGCTCACCGAGGAGCGCATCTCCCCGGTCATCACGCCGGATGGGCCGCGCGGTCCGGCCTTTGTCTTCAAGCCAGGTGCGATCCTGCTTGCGCAAATGTCCGGTCGTCCCATCGTGCCACTCGCGTATGCGGCGAGTCGCGCGTGGAAGGTCAAATGGGACCGGTTCGTGATTCCGGTGCCGTTTGCGCGCATCGCGATCGCCGTCGGCGAGCCGCGCCAGGTGCCGCGGACGCTCGACGCCGCGGCTCTCGAACGCTGGCAGCGCACGATGGAATCGGAGCTGAAGGCATTGTTTGCCCACGCCCGCGACGCGCTCGATCGACGCTAGCGCCGCGCGGACGTCAGCGGCAGGGATCGGCCAATTCGTTGTCGACGCAGTGTTCCGCCTCGAGCTGCACGGTGGAGTGCTCGATGCCGAACCGTTCGGCCAGGCACTCCTTGATCTCCCGCAGGGCCCGCACGCCGTCGACGCGCTCGTCGATGCGCGCATGCAGCGTGAGCAGGGGCTGGTGACTCGTCAGACACCAGGCGTGAACGTGGTGCACGTCGATCACGCCGCTCACGCGGCTGCGCAGCTCCGCCCGCAGGCGCTCGACGTCGAACCAGTCCGGCGCGCCCTCGAGCAGGATGTGACCGGACTTGCGCACCAGATCGACGGCACTGCGCACGATGAGGCCCGAGACCAGGATCGAGAGCAGCGGGTCGATACGCACCCAGCCGGTCCACATGATGACCAGGGCAGCCGCCACCGCCGCGGCCGAGCCGAGGAGGTCGCTGATGACGTGCAGGTATGCGGCGCGCAAGGTGAGGTTGTCGTGCTCGTGCTCGCGCAGCACGAACATGCCGAGCAGGTTCACCGCCGTACCGCCCATGGCAATCATCAGCATCAGGCGACCATTGACGGCGAGCGGGTGGGCGAGGCGCCCGAGCGCCTCGATCACGATCCAGGCGACCGCGCCGATGAGCACGATGCCGTTCACGAAAGCCACGAGCACCGTGAGTCGCTGGTACCCGTACGAGCGGCGCAGGTCGGACGGCCGGTGAGCGAGGCGCAGCGCGAACCAGGCGAGGCCGAGCGAGGCAGCATCGGTCAGCATGTGCCCGGCGTCCGCGATCAACGCCAGCGAGTGCGCGATCCAGCCGCCGATGACCTCGACGCCCATGAACCCGGCGGTCAAGGCGAGCGCCCAGGCGATGCGCCGCTCGTCGCGACGTCCGGAATCGCGCGCCGGCCGACGCATGGGCCTGGCGCCGGGCTCGACGCCGTCGTGCGAGTGCGGGTGTTCGGTCCTGGTCGCGAGAATACGGAAGCGGGCAGGCAAGTGCCAACCGCCGCCGTGCCCGGGCCCGCGCAACCCTGAGGTTGCGCGGGCCCGAACCGATCAGGTCAACGTCGGTCAGCCAGTCGGCTTGAGTGCGATCAGCACGCGGCCGGCGGCGTAGTCGCCGGTCGCCGCATCGAACTGCCCCGCGGCGGTCAGGCCAACCGCCTTCGCAGAGGCCAGCTCCGTCGCGAGCGCGGCGACGAAGTCGCCGAAATTGCCGAACACCTCGACCTGCCCCGGCTTCGCGATCGCATAGGTCGCCGGGTTGACCGTTTCCGGCACGAGCCGCACCGGAGTCGCGAGCGTCGTGATGTCGATCAGCTGGAAGGGGCGCAAGATCACATGCCGAGCGCCGAGATCCGGGTTCCGAGCGTCGACCACGAGCCCGCTCGAGTTCATGGCGGAGAACGGCGCACTGGTGCCGCCGGGCCACCAGCCTACGCTCAGGAGCGACGGCACCTCCTGGAAGCTCACCACGGTGCGGCCCTGGAAGTCGGGTGGCGCAGAGCCGAAGGGCGTGACGAAGCCGAACACGCGTGCCGGCGTTCCTGGCAGGAGCGCATCGAGGTTGAGGCTGCCGGTGTCGATCAGATAGTTCGTCGGGTCCGCATCGGTCGCCGCGCTGCCGCCAGTGCCGGTGAAGTCGAACGCCGAGGCGCGATGGCCGTCGAAGCCCTGTACGTCGAGCGCGAGGCTCCCGGGATTCGTGTTTTGCACGAGGCCGATGAGGTGCGTCATGCGCAGCCGCACCCGGCCCTGGGTCGCGTCGAACGTGACCTGTCCCGAACCGTCCTCGGTCGACGCCGTTCCGAAGGCCCGGATGCGCTGGCCGACCGAGATGGCATCGGTCGTCAGCATGAGTGCGCCGCCTTCCTCCGTGACCTTGGTATTGACGCCGAGGGTGAGCGTCGCGTCGCCGCGCATGAACTTGACGGAGCCGTCGCGCCGGTCGAGCGTCACGCCGCGCACGGTGAGCGAGTCCCCGGAGCGCGCGATGACATTCCCGGTCAGAGCATCGAATTGCGCGCTCTCGACGCTCGTTCCGGCGTTGGCGCGCGCCGCCGTGAAGGTACGGTCCGCAGTGCTGAGCGTGCCGAAGGCCGCGGTCGGCGTGCCGACCGGCTCCGAAGCCAGCGCCGTGAGACCGGCCGCGCCCGTGTACGGTGTGCCGTCGATTTCCCACATCGTCTGGTCATTCGTGTGGACGGTCAGGCGGCCGAGGCGGGCGTTCGGATGGTTGAACGGCCGCACGTCGATCGTGTAGCTGCCACCTGCCGTATCGACGTTCACGAGCGGGCCGCGCACCCGGACTTCCCTGCTCGCGACCGGCTCAACCGAGGCCAGGACGAACGGCCGCAGCGTAACCGGCACCGGCGACTGCGTCAGGTCGCCGACCGTGTTGGAGGCGCCGAGATCGAAGTCGAGCTGGATGAACTTCGGGCGCCCCGGCGCGATGATCAGGTGATTGCGATTATCGAGCTGGATCGCAAGATCCACCACGCCGACCGGATTGCCCGCGTCATCGACGGCTTTCGCCGCCTTCGCTGTGCCGCCGACATCGACCTCGATGTCGGCATTGGTGAAGTCGAGGCGGATGCTGCCCGCGACGTATTCGCCGTTCGGGATGGTGGCTGCGGTGACGAACTCCGTCAGGTCCACGAGCTGGGTGAAGTCGACTCGTGGGGACACCGGCAGCGTCTCGACGACCGTGCCGTTCGCTTTCTTGAGCGACAGCGAGACGACGTCGACTGTATACGTGAGGAAGTCGCCGTCGGCGTCGGTGAGCCCGAGGTACATGCTGCCGCAGGTCGAGCTGTCGCAGCCCGTCGGCGTGGGAGTACTGCCCGTCGAGCCGCCGCCGCACCCGGCAAACCCGAGCGTGATCAGAGTCCAGGCCAGCCGTTTGCCGGCGCGGGTCCACCAGATTCGAGTGAACATATTCATGGGCGCGAAGCCTCCCGCTGCAAATGTGTCGGGGGCATGGAACGCGGCGTCGACAGGTGCGTTGACGGCTGTCTGCGTCGGGGAACGACGACAAATGTGATCTCGCGCATGCCCAAGGAAGTCACTTCGTGCTCGCATGATGGCGACCAGAACGTAGCCGCGCCTGTCACTCGCGACTGACCGAGGCGCTTTAAATACAGATGCTTAGCTTGTTTTCCTCCGGAGATGTGCCAGAATGCCTCGCAACCCGCCGCCGCACTTAGGGGAACCACGAGCGATGGCCACCACGACTGGGGATACGGTCCGGGACCTCACGGCCTCCGACATCCTCTCGCCACAGGTCTGGACCCGTTCCCCGTCGCGGCCGTCCTTCGGCCTCGACGTCACGTGCACCAAGATCGCGGTCGAGTTCCAGAGCATGACGCGCGAGAACATGACGGCATGCATCGCGCAGAACCTGGACGACCTGCGCGAGGCGAGCGGCACCGACGCCGTCTTTCTCGCGCGCCTGACGGACGACGGAACGCGGATCGCGTCGGTGACCGTCGCCCGCAGCATGTTCGCTCAGTGCACTCCCGAGGTGCTCAAGTCCGAGTCGCTCGAGTCCTTCCCGTGGCTTGCGCCGCGGCTCGGTCACGTGCGCATCCTCGAGCTGCGCGATACCGCCGCTCCGCGCAAGGAGCAGGCGATCGATGCCGAACGGCTGCGCCAGCTCAACATCAGCTCGCTGCTCCTGATCGGCTACGCGGTCAGCGGCCGGCTCGCCGGCTTCCTCGGCCTCGCCGCCACGAGCGCGCGCGGGGGCTGGGACGTCAACCAGCATCTGCTGCTGAAACTGGTCGGCACGAGCCTCGCGACCGGGTTCGAGCGCATCCGCATGCGCGAGCACCTCGAATACCTGCAGGAGCGCAACGACCTGGCGCTCGCCGGCGCGAACGACGGCCTGTGGGACTTCGACGCCGATCTCAACACCGTCTATTTCTCCCCGCGCTGGAAGGCGATGCTCGGCTACGCGGAGGATGAGCTGAACGACTCGCCCGACTGGCGCCAGCTGGTGCACCCCGACGACCTCGCGCGCGTGCAGTCGACCATCCGCGATCACGTGATCGGGAAACTGCCGCTGTTCGAGAGCGTGCACCGCCTGAAGCACCGCGACGGCGAATGGCGCTGGGTCGTGAGCCGTGCCAAGGCGCGCGTCGACCCGGGCGGCCGGCTGCGCCGCATCGTCTGCGTCGAGCTCGACATCACCGAGCGCAAGCTCTACGAGGAGGCGCTCTTTCGCGAGAAGGAGAGCGCGCAGATCACACTGCAGTCGATCGGCGACGGCGTCATTACGACCGACGCCCGCTCGACCATCGAGTACCTGAACCCGGTGGCCGAAGAGCTCACCGGCTGGCGCCTCGAGGACGCGCAGGGACGGCCGATCGACGAGATCTTCCGCGCATTCCACGAGGAGACCTGCGAGCCGCTCGAGAATCCCCTGAGCGTGTCGATCCGCCGCACGCGCGCGATCAAGTCGGTGCGGCCGATGCTTCTCATCCGGCGCGACGGCAACGAGCTGTACGTCGAGAGCACGGCTTCACCGATCCGCGACGGCACCGGCCAGGTCGGCGGCGGCGTGCTCGTGTTCCACGACGTGAGCGAGGCGCGCGAGCTCAACCGCCGTCTCTCGTACCACGCGAGCCACGACGTGCTCACCGGCCTCGTGAACCGGCGCGAGTTCGAGAACCGGCTCGACCGGGCGTTGAAGAGCGCCAAGGCGCGCGAGACGTCCTACGCGCTGTGCTACCTCGACATCGATCAGTTCAAGATCATCAACGATACCTGCGGGCACAGCGCGGGCGATGCGCTCCTCGGCCAGGTGGGCGCACTGCTGAAGTCCAAGATCCGCTGGCGCGACACGCTCGCGCGGCTCGGGGGCGATGAGTTCGGGATCCTGCTCGAGAGCTGCTCGCTCGAGGAGGCCATGCGCACCGCCGAGACACTGCGCGAGGCCGTGCGCAATTTCCGCTTTTCCTGGGAGGACCGCACGTTCCGCCTCGGCGCGAGCGTCGGGGTGGTGCCGATCAACGCGGACAACGAGGACGTCGCGTCGATCCTGTCGGCGGCCGACAGCGCCTGCGGCGCCGCCAAGGAGTCCGGCCGCAATCGCGTGCACAGCTTCGAGGAGAACGACATCGACCTGATGCGCCGGCGGCGCGAGATGCAATGGGCGGCGCGCATCAACAACGCGCTCGAGGAGGCGCGCTTCGAGCTGTTCCGCATGCCGATCCTGCCGCTGCAGGGCAACGAGACGGGCGCCCACTACGAGCTGTTGCTGCGCATGCGGGACGAGCAGGGCAAGATCGTCTCGCCGGAGAATTTCATCGCCGCGGCCGAGCGCTACGGCATCACGCCCAATATCGATCGCTGGGTGATCGAGAACGCCTTCCGCTGGCTCGTTTCCGAGGCGGATGAGCGGGAGAAGCTGGCGCTGTGCTCGATCAACCTCTCGGGGCAGAGCCTCGGGGACGACAAGTTCCTGCCGTTCGTCATCGACCAGTTCCACCGCAGCGGGCTCGACGCCGGCAAGATCTGCTTCGAGATCACGGAAACGGCGGCGGTCGCGAGCTTCTCCCAGGCGAACCGCTTCATCCAGGCGCTGAAGGAGCTCGGCTGCAAGTTCGCGCTCGACGACTTCGGCACGGGCCTGTCGTCGTTCGGCTACCTCAAGCACTTCCCGGTGGATTTCCTGAAGATCGACGGCAGCTTCGTGCGCGAGATCCTGCACGATCCGATCGACCGCGAGATGGTGCGGTCGATCAACGAGATCGGCCATCTCACGGGCAAGCGCACGATCGCTGAATGGGCGGAAACCGCCGAGATCATCGAGATGCTGCGCGGCCTCGGAGTCGACTACGCCCAGGGCTACGGCGTGGCGCAGCCCCAGCGCGTTCTGCGGGCAGTCAACGCCTGAGACGTGCGCGGCGCGGCGCCCGCCGTGCCGTTCCGCTCCGCGGACCGCCTGGTCGCTATTTCGGTGTCTCGACCAGGAAGCGCATCGACAGGTCGACGGCGCGCAGGTGCTTGGTGATTGCGCCGACGGAGATGAAATCGACGCCCGTGAGCGCGATATCGCGCACCCCGTCGAGCGTGATGCCGCCGGAAGCCTCGAGCGTCATCGGCCGGCCACGTGCACGGTTGAGCTCGACCGCCCGCGCGAGGTCCGCGAGCGAGAACTCGTCGAGCAGGGCCATGTCGGCGCCCGCGGTGAGCGCCGCTTCGAGCTCCGCGAGCGATTCGACCTCGACTTCCACTTTCGCCTGCGAAGCGTGCCGCCGGGCGGCGTCGACGGCCGCCGCGATCGAGCCCGCCGCGATGATGTGGTTCTCCTTGATCAGGACCGCATCGAAGAGCCCCTGGCGATGATTGCTGGCGCCGGCGCAGGCGACGGCGTACTTCTGCGCGGTGCGCAGGCCAGGCAAGGTCTTGCGCGTATCGAGGATGCGGCAGCCGGTGCCGGCAACGGCGTCGACATAGCGCCGCGCGGCCGTGGCCGTGGCCGACAGGGTCTGGAGGAAATTGAGTGCGGTGCGCTCGCCGGTGAGGATCGGCCGCGCCGGGCCGGACACCCGGCACACGAGGTCGTTCGTCCGCACATTGGCGCCTTCTTCGGCGAACCACTGGACGCGGACGGACGGGTCGAGTTGGCGGAATACCTCGTCGAACCAGGCCTCGCCGCAAACCACCGCCGGCTCGCGCGTCATGACCTGGCCAACCGCGCGGGTCGCGGCCGGAATGAGCTCCGCGGTCAGGTCGCCGCTGCCGACATCCTCGGCGAGCGCCCGACGCACCTGGTCGGCGAGATCCCCGGGCAGCGTTGCCGCGCGAACCTTCAGAACGGCAGTCCGTGCGCCCGGCCGGCCATGCACATGATCATCGGCACGGACAGCACGAAATTGACCCGCGAAGCGTACAGGGCAACCTTGCGCGCCTTGGCCTTTTCCTCGTCGGTCGCCGGCTTGATGCCGAGAATCTTCTTCTGGTTCGGCCAGATGAGGACCCAGACGTTGAACAGCATGATGGTGCCGAGCCAGGCGCCGACGCCGATGATTTCGTAGCCGGCTCTGAACGTGAATGCGCTCACGAGCATGCCGTGGCCATAGCCGGCGCCCGTCTCGAGGTAATAGGCGCCCGTCAGCCAGGTGAGGACTGCGGCCCAGCGAAACCACCACAGAGCGCGGGGCGCAATGTACTTGCTGATGCCCGCGCCGCCCGGCCCGCCCTTGTCGGCCGCGGCATCGGCCATGCCGGGGGTCTGCACGACATTGAAGTAGTAGAGGAGACCGATCCACATGACACCGGAGAGGATGTGCAGCCAGCGGTCGACGATCGCGTGGTTGAAGGCGAGTGCGTTACCCAGCACGACCTGCGTCAGGACGACGGAGATGGCAATTCCCAGAACGAATGCGGTGATGATCGAACCGCGCACGGAGTTCAACGGATTCATGAGTCGTACCCCTCGATCTTGTTATGCCGGTCGGTGTGGGCCGGAGACAAAGTGCAGGATAGGTTAGAAGATTTGGTGGATCAAGCATCTGGCGGACGCACTTTTTTCCCATCGTGGCGCGGATGTGTACAATCGCGCGCCCAGCAGGTCGAGGACGCCCGGATCGGGCCGGAGGTTCAAAGGTGGACGTGAGCGAACGAATCAAGCAGGAGCTTGCCGGTGGCCCCGTGGTGCTCTTCATGAAGGGAACGCCGGATTTCCCGCAGTGCGGTTTCTCCGCCCAGGCCGTGGCCGCGCTGCGCCAGTGCGGAGCCCGGTTCAACACGGTCAACATCCTCGAGGACCCCGAGTTGCGCGAAGCGCTCAAGGCCTATTCGAACTGGCCGACCTACCCGCAGCTCTACGTCAGGGGCGAACTGGTCGGCGGCAGCGACATCACGCTCGCAATGTTCCGCAGCGGCGAGTTGAAGAAGCTACTTGCCGAAGCCGGCGCTGTCGCGGTCTGAGGTTTCGTCGGCGGCTGCCCCGTCCGCCGCCCGCGCTCCGGCGCTCGCTACGACCCGCAGGTAGAGCGGGCGAAAGAGATTGCAGATCCGGCAGAAGAGCTCGGCCGTGCGCTCCGCGTCGTAGGCGGCCGAATGAGCCAGCGTCTGATCCCACTCGAGGCCTGCGCTCTGCACGGCCCGGCCGAGCACCGTCTGCCCGTACGCGAGGCCCGCGAGCGACACCGTGTCGAAGCTCGAGAACGGATGAAACGGATTGCGCTTGGTGTCGGTTCGGGTCACCGCGGCATTGAGAAAGTTCAGGTCGAAGGCGGCGTTGTGACCGACCAGGATGGCGCGTGAGCAGTCGTTCTCCCGTACCGCGCGGCGCACCTCTCGGAACACCCTCTGCAACGCGTCACGCTCATCGATCGCAGGGCGCAGCGGATGGTGCGGATCGATGCCGTTCACCGCGAGCGACGCCGGCTCGATGTTGGCGCCTGCGAACGGCGCCACGTGATAACGGTACGTGCTTCCCCGGCTGAGCTCGCCGCCCGGCGCCATGTCGATCAGGACGGCGGCGATTTCGAGCAGCGCATCCGTCGCGGGATTGAAGCCGCCGGTCTCGACATCGACCACCACCGGCAGAAATCCGCGGAAGCGCTGCGACATCGGCGTCGAGCCGGCCTCATCCATGGCGCGTCTCCTGCCCGGCGCCCGGCGGGCCGGCGAGCCGCCACGCGAGCTCGGCGCCGGCGCGAAACGGAACGAGTTCCGTTGTGCCGAACGCGAGCCGCTCGGGAACCCGACTGGTGCCGCGCTCGAGCGCGATCGTGCCCTCGTTGAGTGGTCGCCCGTAGAACCGCGCGCCGAACTCGCTGGCGAAGGCCTCGAGCCGCTCGGTTCGGCCGGCCGCTGCGAACACTTCCGCGTACAGTTCGAGCGCCGCGTGCGCGCTGAAGATCCCGGCGCAGCCGCAGGCCGATTCCTTGGCGCTGCGGGCATGCGGGGCGCTGTCGGTCCCGAGAAAGAATCGCGGGTTGCCGCTGGTGGCCGCATCGACGAGCGCCAGGCGATCGCTCTCGCGCTTGAGAACCGGCAGGCAGAAGTGGTGCGGGCGCAGGCCGCCCTCGAACATGGCATTGCGGTTCTCGAGCAGGTGATGCGGCGTGATGGTGGCCGCGATGCGCTCGCGTGCGCCGCGCACGAACTCGACGGCGACGCGCGTGGTGATGTGCTCGAAGACGATCGCGAGCGTGGGAAAGCGCCCGGCGAGCGGGGCGAGCACCGTGTCAATGAAGCGCGCCTCGCGATCGAAGACATCGACCGCCGGATCCGTTGATTCGCCGTGCACTTGCAGGGGGAGTCCCAGGGTCTGCATGCGCTCGAACACGCGGTAGCGGCGCTCGATGCTCGTCACGCCCGCGTCGGAGTGGGTGGTGGCGCCCGCCGGATAGAGCTTGACGCCGCAGATGATGCCGCTCGCCCGGGCCGCGTCGATCTCGTTTTCGGGCGTCGAGTCGGTGAGATAGAGCGTCATCAGCGGCTCGAAGCGCGCCGCGGGCGGCAATGCATCGAGAATCCGCTTGCGGTAAGCGGCGGCGAGCGCGACCGTCGTCACCGGTGGCCTGAGATTGGGCATCACGGCGGCGCGCGCGAAGCGCTCCGCGGAATATCGGACGGCCGAGCGCAGCTCGGACCCGTCGCGCAGGTGCAGGTGCCAGTCGTCCGGGCGGCGCAGGACCAAAGTGTCGCTCATGGGGGTCAGTGTACCGGAAGCCGCGCTGCTAGCTCTTGAGCCGGGTGAGAATACCGCTGTCGAGGAGCAGGTTGAGCGAGTAGCGCACGCCGAATCCCGTGATGTCGGTCGTCACGTGGCCGAGTCCACCGCTGCGCTGGCTTGCAGCAAGATCGAAATGCGCCCAGGGAATGCCGTCGGGAACGAAACGCTTCAGGAAACGCGCCGCGAGGATGTGATCGCCCTTGCCGTCGATCGCACACTGCAGCACGTCGGCAACGCGGCTCTCGAGATCGGAGTCGTAGTCGTCGTCCATCGGAAACGTCCAGACCCGTTCGCCGCTTGCAACGCCCGCGCCTTCGATCAGGCTGCGCA
>Ga0316620_10000270_pt1 | contig 20428 bp, 23 predicted proteins | sample OWC_Aug_M1_C1_D5_FD_207651 | JGI IMG/M metagenome (GOLD analysis project Ga0316620, IMG submission 207651) | Wetland soil microbial communities from Old Woman Creek delta, Ohio, United States - OWC_Aug_M1_C1_D5_B | ecosystem: Environmental > Terrestrial > Soil > Wetlands | place: USA: Ohio...
ACCGGCTACTTCGCCCCGACGAGCAGGTTCGGAACCCCGCAGGACTTTATGTACTTCGTCGATCATTGCCACCAGCGGGGAATCGGGGTCATCCTCGACTGGGTCCCGGCCCATTTCCCGAAAGACGGCCATGGTCTTGGTTTTTTCGACGGCACCTCACTTTATGAACATTTCGACAAGCGCCAGGGGGAGCACAGGGACTGGGGGACGCTCATCTTCAATTACGGCCGGAAAGAGGTGATGAACTTCCTGATATCGAACGCCCTCTTCTGGATCGAAAAATATCACATCGACGGGCTGAGGGTGGACGCGGTCGCTTCGATGATCTACCTCGATTATTCGAGAAGGCCGGGCGAATGGATACCTAACAAGTACGGGGGGAACGAGAACCTGGAGGCGATATCGTTCATCAAGAAGTTCAACGAGATCACGCACGAGTACTTTCCCGGCGTATTGACGTTCGCCGAGGAGTCTACGGCGTGGCCTGCTGTTTCGCGGCCCGTCTATCTCGGCGGACTCGGGTTCGATATGAAATGGAACATGGGATGGATGAACGACATGCTCGTATATGTCTCGAAAGATCCGGTCCACAGGAAATACCATCACAATAATCTTACCTTCGGCCTCGTCTATGCTTTTTCCGAAAATTTCATCCTCGTTATCTCCCATGACGAGGTCGTACACGGAAAGCGGTCGATGCTGAGCAAGATGCCCGGCGATGTCTGGAGGAAGTTCGCGAACCTAAGGCTTTTTTACGGGTTCATGTACGGCCACCCCGGGAAGAAGCTCCTCTTTATGGGAGGTGAATTCGGCCAGTGGGACGAATGGAAATTCGACGGGAGCCTCGACTGGCAGCTCCTTGACCGGGAAGAGCACCGCGGCCTTCAGAAGTACGTCTGCGATCTGAACGCCCTCTATGTCTCCGAGCCTGCGCTCCACGAAGTGGATTTCGAGCCGGCCGGCTTCGAGTGGATCGATTTCCGCGATACGGTGAACAGCGTCGTCTCATTTATGCGTCGGGCGGAAGACCGTGATGACTATGTCGTGGTGGTCTGTAATTTCACTCCCATTCCCAGAAAGGGTTACAGGATCGGTGTGCCCGAGAAATGTTTTTACCGCGAGATACTGAACAGCGATTCACAGGTATACTGGGGAAGCAACGTCGGGAACATGGGGGGAGTCGTCTCCGACCCCGTTCCGTGGCACGGCAAGGCATGCTCGATGAAGATCGTTATCCCGCCTCTTGCGGTGGTTATCTTTAAACCCGAGCGCGAAGCCGCAGCACCTGAGTGATCGGCGCCGGACTCCCTTCCGTCAGGGCAGGGGGGGGCGTTCAGATGTGGTCCCTCTGACCATAATTTGCCAATTCCTGACCGAGCTTTTCGTAAAGATCAGGAAGCCATGACGGTGTTATGCGTATTGCGGAATGAAAAATGTGACTGCGAAAATCGTAAGGAACTATCACTACCTTAACGTTCTTGATGCCAGTCCGCGCAGTCAGTACGAACAACTCCTCGATCGCCCGGTCGCCGACTGCGATGCAGCCTTTCGACTTGGTTTTACCGTGCAGGTAAATGTCACCACCGAGATGAGACCGGCCGTCGGACTGTGCCATCAGGCGGTCGAAGCCGTTCGGATAGTCGAGTTTCATCGAAAGGTGAAAGCGGCTGTTCGGATTTAGCTCCGTGACATTGTAAATGCCTTCGGGGACCTGGCCGTCTCCAGCCTTCTGTTTCGGCCCCAGCCCGCCGCTGGCGCCATAGACGTCATAGGTCGCGACATAGACCCATCGCCGGCCCTTTTCTGCCCAGACCTCGAGTTCCAGCTCATCCTTTAGTCCGATGAAGGTGACGCGGGAAGGGGGGTACGAGACTCCGGCCTTATCGAAATAGGGTTTCAGGCGCGATTCAGCACGGGGCCCGATCTCTCTCAGTATCTCGGCGACGGTCCGTTTTCCGGCCGGCGCAGAAGGATGTGAGGCGGCGTAGCCAAAGGCGCAAAGTGCACAGTACAGCAAAAACAGCACGATGACCGAAAAGGTCCTCTTCATCTGCGGTCCCTGCGGTCCAGTCGCCCATTGCGCGGTGCGCAAAAGAGGTATACTATTATTGCGGGCGCAATACAAAGAGCAGAAAACTGCGGCGTCGAACTTCTTGTTGAAGAGGATGTAACCATATGAGAAAAACTCTGTCTATAATAGCATTTTTCATTCTTATTTTCCAGCTGCAGAAGGCGGAAGGCGAAGTGCTTCCCTACCATGACGGCGAAACGGTACTGGGTACGGTAGAGACCTATAAAACGAAGGCCAATGAATCACTTATAGAGATCGCGAGAAAATTCGACCTTGGATATAACGAGATTACGGATGCGAACCCGGCCCTTGACCCGTTCGTCCCCGGGACGGGGGCGTCCGTGGAGATTCCGACCGCGTGGATATTGCCGGACACCGTATTGCACGAGGGCATCGTGATCAATGTTGCCGAGTTGAGGCTGTATTTTTTTTATGAGATCGCCGGAAGGAAGTTCGTCAGGACTTTTCCAATCGGCATAGGCAGCGAGGGTCATGATACGCCAATCGGAGAATTCAAGGTAATAGAAAAGATCGTGCACCCGGCATGGCACGTCCCCGAGTCGATCAAGGAAGAAAAGCCCTGGCTGCCCGACGTAGTGCCTCCAGGGCCGGACAACCCCCTCGGTTCGCATGCGATGAGGCTTTCCGATCCGACAATCCTTATCCACGGCACGAACAAACCTTTTGCCGTCGGCAGGAGAGCAAGCCATGGGTGCTTACGCCTTTATCCCGAGGACATTCCTTCTCTTTTCAAGTCGACACCTCCTGGAGTGAGGGTTACAATCGTCAGTCAGCCGGTCAAGGTCGGCGTGAAAGACGGCAGGGTATATATGGAGGCCCACCGGGTCGACCCCGAATATGATGTCGATTATTTTGAAGATGCTGTGCAGTTGCTCACGAAGAAAGATCTCATCGGCCGCGTTGACACGAAGAAGCTGCATAACGCAGTCGAGGAAAAGAAGGGGATACCTGTAGACATTTCGGACTGAAAGGGCCGAAAAATACTACCTCAAAAAAATGAAATGCAACATGGCATGAATTAATTATTGTTGACTCTGTATGCTGTCGGTTTTCCGCAGGCAGAAGCTACTTCCTTTTGTAAAGGCCGATGATCTCGGCCTGCGAGATGATATGACCTTGCATCGCCTTTTCGAGCTCGGCCTTGCGCGAATTGGGGCCGAGGTTGAGAAGGGAATCTAGCGCGTAGAGCTTGAAGAAGTAACGGTGGGTCCCGGAAGGCGGACAGGGCCCGCCGTACGCATGTTTTCTGAAGTCGTTGATGCCCTGGATCGCCCCTTTCGGAACGGAACCCTCCTTGATATCTGAGGTGTCCGGGGCTACGTTCCAGAGGACCCAGTGGACCCATGTGCCCGCAGGCGCGTCCGGGTCGTCAACGATTAAGGCCAGGGATTTTGCGCCAGGGGGAACATTCCGGATCGTTAGTGAGGGATTTACGTCCTGTCCGTCGCAGGTATTTTTTGCCGGGATGTTCCCGTTGTGCCCGAAGGCCAGGCTTGATATCGTGAGTTCGCTCATCGTGGCAGCCTCCTTTGCGGTAAATGCTTCGGAAATCTGGATACCGACGAAGACCACCAGTAATGAAAGCATGAGAAGCGGTCTCTTTCGTCTTTTCATACACAAATGTTAGCAGGATTTAGGGAAATGTCCATAGGCAGGACAGACGGAGGCCGGATTAGTCATGAACTTTTTTCACTACATCCGCCTCTTTGTTGTACTTATTATGCAGTTGCAGGGATTTACTCTTCGTCGGTTTCCGAGGTGAGCTTTGCGATGAACTTTGCGCGGGCTTCGGCATTGTTCGGAATGCCGTGTTGCTTGCAGTATGCAAGGAGAGCGTCCACATCCATCTCAATGAGTCTGGGTTCGAGACCCTGGTCCGCGATCTTGGTAACGGCGGAATCGAGTACCTCTATCCAGTCGTCATAACTCTCTTCCAGCATATGCGCATCGATGGCAGTCTCGCGGAGCAACTGCCACTGTTCCCTCCGGTAAAACCCAATGCCTATCACCATATCTTTCATCACGTCTCCTTTGGCTCTTATTGTGCACATTTCCTGTCGGCTGGACAAGCGGGGAACGTGCGTGAGGCGCGGCGGCATACGGATGAGCGGCTACCCGTCGAAATGAACGGCATGCTGCTATGGCCCAGGTTCCCTTTTGATGGGAAATTCCTGATAACGAAAGAGGTTGAAAGTTTTCATTTCTCTGTTTTATTCTTATGTTATGCGTACCGACTTTGGCTATTTTTTGTGGGCCTGCAGGCGCTGGCAAATCCGAATAATATGGGGTGGCAGTGAGTGAAGGTCTGCGAAATATTCACCAGCATACAGGGTGAATCGACCTATGTGGGGTTGCCCTGCACTTTTGTAAGACTGGCGGGTTGCAACCTCAGGTGTGTTTACTGCGACACGCAGTATTCCTTTGAGAGCGGTATCGAAATGCCGCCCGACGACATCGTCAGCCACATAAAACTCGTCGGCGTAAACTTGGTAGAGATTACTGGTGGAGAACCCCTTCTTCAGGGGAGTGACACGCTTGCCCTCATCAGGACGCTGCTCGACGAAGGCTTCGAGGTACTGGTGGAGACGAACGGTACCTTTTGCGTGAAAGATGTAGATAGACGTGCAGTGATAATCCTCGACGTCAAGACCCCGGGGAGCTGTATGAGCAACAAGGCCGATTTATCCAATTTCGATTATCTGAAACCGGACGATGAGATCAAGTTCGTAATTTGCGACAGGAGCGATTATAACTGGGCAAAGGATATGGTCGCCAGGTTCGGCCTGAGCGAAAAAGCGAAGCTGCTTTTTTCACCCGCTCTCGGGATGCTTCCGCCCCGGCAGCTTGCGAAGTGGATCGTTGAGGACAGACTTGAGGTGAGGCTCAATGTCCAGATCCATAAATATATCTTCGGCCCTGACGAAAGAGGAGTGTAGACCCTGATGTTGCAAAAAAAGCCGGACAAGAACGCCCGAAAAATCTTGTAATGACGACATGATTTTGTTTGTCTTTCACGTGGCGTAGTTTTCAGGTTCCCGCCTAGGCCTCTTCCTTTTGTTATAATAAAGTCCAGGGGGAGCGTTAAATGGGCGCAAAAAATCGTGAACCTGAAAACTTTTCATTCCATCCTTTCGAAGGTCTGAAAGAGATCATCAAGAGCCGGGGAGCAGAGATCGCTTCAGACTGCCTCCCCGAAAAGGAACCTGCGCCGCCCAGCGACGAGGAGCTGTTCGAGAAGGCGATGGCCGGCGTGACGGAGATCAAGGAGTATCGGCGGATGCGGACCTGCCGGAAGAAGGTAAGCCCCCCGGCCAGAAAGGAATTCCCGGACTGCGAAAGCATGCGGGCGCTCGAAGAGATCGTTGCGGGCCGGAGGGCTATGAACCTCGCCGACACTCAGGAATACGTCGAGTGGATCAACGATGACTTCAGAGGAGATTTCACGAAACTGCTCCATGAAGGCAGATTTTCCGTCAAAGACTGTCTCGACCTCCACGGCCTTTCAGTCGAAGAGGCGGAGGAGGCGGTGGCCCTTTTTTTCAGGGAGTCGCTGAGAAAAGGGTACAAGTGCCTGAAGATCATCCACGGCAGAGGGCTTCGTTCTCCTAACGGCCCCGTACTGAAAGGCGCGCTGATCAAAAGTCTTTCGGGCCGGTACCGCAGGCACATCATCGCTTTCGTGACCGCCAGACAATGCGACGGCGGTCTCGGGGCACTGTATGTGCTTCTGAAATAGGTGAAGCAGGTGACATGAATCCTGACGATCCACATGATCTGAATAGGTTTCTGAGCGCTCAGGAAGGCGTATATGAAAGAGCGCTGGCGGAGCTTAAGGGCGGCCGGAAGCTGACTCACTGGATGTGGTATATATTTCCTCAGATCGATGGGTTGGGGTACAGCCCGACGGCGAAGCGGTACTCCGTCAAGAGCGTAGAAGAAGCCCGGCAGTACCTGAGCCATCCTGTTCTCGGAAAAAGGCTGTTGGAATGCACGGACGCGGTGGTCGCTCTCAAGGGAGCTTCGGTTTCAGAAATCTTTGGCTATCCTGATGATCTGAAGTTTAAGTCATCGATGACGCTGTTTGAAAGAATAGCAGGCTCAGGCTCCGTATTCTCGTCCGCCCTTGATAGATACTGCCATGGAGAGCGGGATGCCGCAACGCTCAGACTGTTGGAGAAACTTATTTTTCCAGAATGAGAAAATTAGATCCTCATCTATTCCTCAAAAGTGCTATAGAGATGAGGCTCAACATAAGTATCTATAATTTCGCGAGCGCTGACTATCCCAACAAGTTTTTTCCCTTTGACTATGGGAATGACAGAATAGTTGTTTTCGACCATAATTTTGGCAAGATCATCAAGCGCCGTGTCACGGTCCGCAGTGATCGGTGTCTTAGACATGATCTGCTCAGCGGAAATTTTATCAATTTCCGGACCCTTTTCTTTGGCCGCCTTGAGAATATCGCACATGCTCACAATCCCTATGACTTCCGATTGTTCATTGATTACAGGAATCCCGGGGCAACCGCTTGCCATCATCTTGTAGACAACTTCTCGCCCCGTAGTATTTTTCAAAACTGCTGTCCTCTTGCACATTATATACTTCGCACGTATCATTGTTCCCTGCTCCTTTTCAAAGTTATCGGTTTCCTCAAACCAAAGATTTACAGACGCTGGTTTAATGTTATAAGAAAAACTACTCCACTGTCAACGAGGTGCGCAACTACGCACCTCGACCCCTCCCTGGAAACTATTCTTTTGCAGGTGAATCAGGTGCCGGCTTAGCGGGAAGTGCAAAGAAATGCAGAAATCGGGCTTGAGGGCGAGTTTGGGGCGGGGGGGACTCCGTGATATAATGCAACTGAATTCAGGAAATTGTTATCGGAGGAGAAAAGTCATGAACAGTCCGCGCACACTTTTCGGCGTAATTCGACGTCTTTCATTTCGGACGGCCGGGTTAATTGTTGTCTTCTGTTGCTGCCTCGCCTTCGCCGCTGCGGGCAAGGCCAATGCCGAAATGGAAGGGATGCATGAACATCAAATGCAGAATATGAAAGGGCCGGAGGTCAGCGTTGACATCGAGACGACTCCTTCGGAGCTGAAGGCCGGCAGTCGCGCCGAAATTACGTTTATCATGCGGGACGCCGAAGGTAAACCTTTGCAGGGTCTTACGGTAATGCACGACCGGCTGATGCACGTAGTCATCGCAAGCGCGGATTTCAGCGTCTTTGCGCACATCCATCCCGAGGATTTCGGGCCGATAACGGAGGAGATGCGGAAGAAGGCGGAATATTCGGTGCAGTTCACATTCCCGAAGGCGGGAGAGTACATTATTGCGGTTGATTCGGCGGTTGGGGGCCGACATTTCTCGGATCATTTCGCCGTTGACGTAACCGGCAAACCCAAGATGGGCGCTTATGTAAAAGACCTTTCCCTGGAGAAAAAATTCGGCGATCTCCAGGTGGCCCTTTCCACTGTGCCCGAAAAGATCGTCGCCGGGAAGGAAGCCGTGCTGAAATATGTGATAAAAAAGGACGGCGAACCGGTACAAGATCTAGAGCCGTATCTTGCTGCCCCTATGCATGTTGCTGTGATTTCTGCCGACCTCGAATATTTTATTCATGCCCACGGCGAAATCCCCGGCTCTGCCGGCGGGCACCATAACATGGGACATGAGATGCAGATGAACGTCCCGCCGAAATTTGGCCCGGAGCTCGAAGTCCCCGTTGTTTTTCCGGAGAAGGGTCTTTATCAGATCTTCAGTCAGGTAAAGCATAAGGGAAAGGTCATCCTTCTGAGCTTCATGTTGGAGGTGGAATAGCCCCGGCCTCGGCTCACCTTTGCGGGTGAGGCAATACGCTCCACTGAAGCCGCGTAAACGTCGTTTTTGCGCCCGGATATTGACGGTTCGGTTGCGGGTCGCCCTCTTTAAATTATTGATCTGTTTAAAGTAGAATATATTTTACTTTACAGAGGGGAGGTGGTCGCATGGGACATATCAGGGGTCTTAAATGCCGCGAGTGCGGACGGGAATATCCTATCGAGCCGATCTATGTTTGCGAATTCTGTTTCGGTCCGCTCGAGGTGGCATATGACTACAAAAGCATCGCGAAGGCGCTTAACAAAGAAAAGATAGAAAAAAGGGAAAAGAGCCTCTGGAGATACAGGGAGCTCCTGCCGATAGACGGCGAGCCGCAGGTGGGTCTAACCTCGGGATACACGCCGCTCGTGAAGGCCGACAACCTTGCGAAGGAATTGGGTGTGGAGGAGCTCTACCTGAAGGACGACACGGTGGTCCACCCCACGCTTTCGTTCAAGGACAGGGTGGTCTCGGTCGCGCTGACCAAGGCGAAAGAATTCGGCTTTGACACCGTCGCCTGCGCCTCGACAGGCAACCTTGCCCATTCGGTTTCGGCGCACGGAGCCAGGGCCGGTCTCAAGAGGTTTATTTTCATCCCCGCGTCACTGGAGCCGAGCAAGATCATCGCGTCACTCGTGTACGAGCCGAATCTTGTTGCGGTCGACGGCAACTATGACGACGTCAACAGGCTCTGCAGCGAGATCGCGAACAAATACAGCTGGGCCTTCGTCAATATAAATATACGGCCTTTTTACGCGGAGGGCTCGAAGACCCTGGGGTTCGAGATCATCGAGCAACTCGGCTGGAAGGCGCCCGATAATGTCGTGGTGCCCTGCGCGAGCGGTTCTCTTCTTACCAAGGTATGGAAGAGCTTCAAAGAGTTCAAGGACATAGGGATAATCAAAGAACTGGGGACAAAGGTCTTCGCGGCCCAGGCGACCGGCTGCTCTCCGATCGTGACGGCGATCAAGCAGGGCACGGATGTGATCAGGCCGGTGAAGCCCAACACCATCGCGAAGTCGCTCGCGATCGGAAACCCCGCGGACGGATTTTACGCGTCACAGGTCGTCAGGGAAACGGGCGGGGACGGCGAGGACGTCTCGGACCAGGAGATTATCGACGCCATCAAGCTCCTTGCGAGGACTGAGGGTATATTCGCGGAGACCGCTGGCGGCGTCACGCTCGCCTCTGCAAAGAAACTTATCGCCACGGGAAAAATCAGGAGGGATGAAGTCACGGTGATCTGCATCACCGGGAACGGACTGAAGACCCAGGAGGCGCTGCAGGGGAATGTCGCGTCTCCTCATTATATAAAGCCGAATATCGCCTCGTTTGAAGAGGTCCTCAAGAAGATTTCATAAGGTCGTCGATCGACAAGGAGGTAACAGAGATGGCAGTAAAGGTGAGAATCCCGACCCCGCTTCAGCGGCTGACGCAGGGGAAAGAAGAAGTGGAAGGAACGCCCGGCAAGGTGATCGATCTGGTGAGCGATCTCGACCGGAAGTTTCCGGGGATAGGAGAAAGGATTTCGGAGAACGGCAAGATAAGGCGATTCGTCAATATCTACGTGAACGACGAGGACATCAGGTTCCTCAACTCCGAGGAGACCGTCATAAAGGATGGTGATGAGGTCTCGATAGTGCCTGCTATCGCCGGGGGAGCACAGCCCGGGATGGTGGTCGGAACAAGGGAGGGTGAATGAAAAAAAGGGTGAAGCTGACATTTCCCCAGCAACTGATCAAGGAGCCCGTCATCTTTACGATGGCGAAACAGTTTAATGTCATGCCGAACATACGGCGGGCCAGGGTCACCGAAACCGTTGGCGAGATGATTCTGGAGATCGAGGGGACTGAGGAAGACCTTGAAAAGGGAATCCACTGGCTGAAGGGAAGAGGTATAGAAGTCGAGCTTGTCGAAGGCGACGTGATCGAGTAGCCGGTCCGGCGGGAGATAAGGGTGAGCGCACGGTGATGGTTCGCCGCAGCGCGGGGAAGGAAGGGTACTTCAAGGCCGGTGACAGGGTAGTCTGTACGTTGACGGGCAACGGGCTGAAAGACCCCGACACGGTCTTCAGAGTCTCGAAGGCACCGGTCAAAGTAAAGGCTGACCTGAGGGTGATCGAAGGTATAATAAAGGATATCTTATGAAATATATCATTATTGTCGGAGACGGAATGGCGGACAGGCCCCTGAGGGAACTGGGTGGAAAAACGCCCCTGCAGCACGCCTCGACGCCGAATATGGACAGGCTGGCCGAGCAGAGTCGGCAGGGACGGGTGCGTACGATTCCGGAGGGCATGCACCCCGGTTCGGATGTGGCGAATCTGAGCATACTCGGATACGACCCCCGTATATATTATTCCGGCAGGGCGCCGCTCGAGGCGGCGAGCATCGGAGTAAAGCTTGAAGACGACGACGTTGCTTTCCGGTGCAACCTCGTCACTCTGAAGTTCAGCCCGGACAGGTCGACGGCGGAGATGGAGGACTACAGCAGCGGCCATATCACCACGGAAGAAGCGGCCGGGCTGATAAAGGAGATCGATGCGAAACTTGGAACGGACAAGATCAGGTTCTATCCGGGCATAAGCTATCGGCACCTGATGGTATGGTCAAAGGGGCTGGCGGAGATGGAGTGCGTGCCGCCTCACGACATCCTGGGCAAAGATATCGTCGACTATCTTCCGGTCGGGAAGGGTGAGGAAGTACTGAGGAAACTGATGCGCGATTCTGCGGACCTGCTCGATGGGCATCCCGTCAACAGAGAGAGGGAAAGAAACGGCAAGAACCCCGGAAACAGCATCTGGTTCTGGGGCCAGGGAAAAAAGCCGGCAATCCCGACGTTCAAAGAAAAATATGGTTTCGGCGGCTCCCTGATATCGGCCGTAGACCTGACGAGGGGGCTTGGCATCTACGCCGGATTTTCGATACTTAACGTCCCGGGGATGACCGGATACCTCGACACGAACTACAAGGGAAAGGCAGAGGCGGCCCTCGCATCCCTGAAGGAGACGGACTTCGTCTATATCCACGTAGAGTCTCCTGATGAGGCCGGTCATTCGGGCAGGTGCGAGGACAAAATAAGGGCGATCGAAGATTTCGACAGGCTGGTTGTGGGGACCGTGATGGACGGCGCCGCTGCCCTCGGCGAATGCAGGATTCTACTCCTGCCCGACCATCCGACCCCGGTCGAACTGAGGACGCATACCGGCGACCCGGTGCCGTTTGTTCTCTTCGACAGCAGAGAAGCCAGGGAGAAGAAGGGCGTGAAGTTCGACGAAGAGATCACGAAGATGCCGGACGCGCTCTCTTTCGAGGACGGTTATAAATTAATGGATTTCTTTATCAAAGGAAAATGAGGAGGCTCTGAGAGGTGAAGTCTTTTTTGTGCGGAGGCGGAACGTGGCACTCATAGTCCAGAAATACGGGGGGACTTCCGTAGGCAACGTCGAAAGAATAAAGGCGGTTGCTGAACGGGTGGTGAGAACGGCTAAGCAGGACAACCAAGTCGTGGTGGTGGTCTCGGCAATGTCCGGCGAGACGGACAAACTGATCGGGCTCGCGCACCAGGTGTCTTCCTCGCCTCCGGAGCGGGAGATGGACATGCTCTTGTCCTCCGGCGAGAGAGTGACGTCGGCCCTGACCGCGATGGCGATCGAGGCCCTCGGGTGTAAGGCGAAGTCGATGACCGGAAGACAGGCCGGCATCATTACTGATAAGGTGCATACGAAGGCGAGGATTGAGAGGATATCGGGCGAGAGGATTCACAAGGCGCTCAAGGACGGGTATATCGTGGTCATCGCAGGCTTTCAGGGTGTGACCGAGGGAGAAACGGACGTCACTACCCTCGGCCGCGGCGGGTCCGATCTCTCGGCGGTTGCGGTTGCGGCGGCGGTCGGAGCAGACCTGTGCGAAATCTATACCGATGTAGACGGCGTGTATACGACCGACCCGAACATCGTCCCCGCAGCGAGAAAGCTGCGGAAGATTTCCTATGAGGAGATGCTCGAACTCGCGAGCCTCGGGGCGAAAGTGCTCCAGACGAGGTCGGTGGAGTTCGCGATGAAGTACAATGTGCCTGTAGTCGTCAGGTCGAGTTTCAACGACAATCCCGGGACACTCGTGGCGGAGGAGGATAAGGAGATGGAGAACGTTGTCGTATCAGGAGTTGCGTATGATAAAAACCAGACGAAGATCACTATCGTGGACCTCCCGGACAAGCCGGGGATTGCGGCGAAGCTCTTTGATACTATCGCGGGGGCGAATATCGTCGTAGATATGATCGTCCAGAACGTCAGCAGCGACGGAAAGTCCGCCGACATTTCGTTCACCGTGCCGAAGACCGACTCGCGGCGGGCGCTGGAGGTGACGGAGGCGGTGTCAAGAAATCTCGGCGCGAAGCGGGTCGACATGAGAGAGGACATCAGCAAGGTCTCGGTCGTGGGGGTCGGGATGAGGACCCACTCCGGGGTCGCCTCGCAGATGTTCCGGACGCTCGCCGAACACGGGATCAATATCATGATGATCAGCACGTCGGAGATCAAGGTGTCGTGCGTCATAGACCTGAAATTTACGGAGCTTGCGGTGAGGGTGCTGCACGACGCCTTCGGGCTTGCCGCTTCGGCCGGGACATAGAAAATCGATGCGAAGGATCGAGATATACGATACCACGCTGAGGGACGGCGCGCAGTCGGAGGATATTTCCTTTTCGGTGGAAGACAAGCTGCGGATCACCGAGAAGCTCGACGAACTCGGCGTACACTTTGTCGAGGGCGGGTATCCGGGGTCGAACCCGAGGGACGCGGAATACTTCAGGAAGGCGGTGAAGCTCAGACTCGGGAATGCGAGGGTGGTCGCCTTCGGCAGCACTCACAAGCCGAAGAAGAAGCCGGCGAACGACGAGACGATGAAGTCGCTGCTGGATGCCGGTACTTCTGTGGTCACGATATTCGGCAAGACATGGGACTTCCACGTGAAAGAGGCGCTCAGAGTGCCGCTCGAGGAAAACCTCGACATCATCCACGATTCGGTCGCATACCTGAAGAAGCATGTCGAGAAGGTCTTCTTCGACGCCGAGCATTTCTTTGACGGGTATATCAACAATCCCAAATACGCGGTGAAATGCCTTCGGGCCGCGCAGGACGCCGGCGCGGACTGCCTGGTCCTCTGCGATACGAACGGCGGTACGATCACCTCGACCGTCGAGGACGTCGTGAAAAAGATGATAAAGGACTTCTCTGCCCCGGTGGGGATCCATGCCCATAACGATGCGGAATGCGCGGTCGCCAACTCGGTTGTGAGCGTCGAGGCGGGGGCAAACCACGTGCAGGGCACTATCAACGGACTCGGCGAGCGGTGTGGCAACGCGAACCTCATCTCGATCATCCCGAACGTCCAGATTAAACTCGGCATCCGTTGTATAGAGCCGGAGCAGCTTGCGAAACTGAGGGACGTATCGAGGTACGTAAACGAGATCGCTAACCTGAGGCACTTCAAGCGGCAGCCCTATACCGGAGACAGCGCCTTTGCGCATAAGGGCGGGATGCATGTCAGCGCGATTCAGAAGAGGCCCGAGACGTACGAGCACATCAGGCCGGAGCTTGTCGGGAATTCCCAGCGGGTATTGATCTCCGATCTTGCCGGCAGGAGCAATATCCTGCGCAAGGCGGAGGAATTCGGCATCAGGCTGGCCAGCGATTCGGTGCTGATCCAGGACATCGTCACGAAGCTGAAGGATCTTGAAAACCAGGGCTTCCAGTTCGAGGGTGCCGAGGCCTCATTCGAACTGCTCATGAAGAAGTCTCTCGGCCTTCACAAAAAGTTCTTCGACCTGATGGGGTTCAGACTGATCGTCGAGAAGCGGAGGGAGGGGGAAGACCCGATCAGCGAGGCGACGATCATGGTGAAGGTCGGCGGTCACGTCGAGCATACCGCTTCGACCGGCCACGGCCCGGTGAACGCGCTCGACAACGCGCTGCGGAAGGCGCTCGACAAATTCTATCCCGAACTCAAGGACGTGAAGCTCCACGACTACAAGGTCAGGGTACTTACCGCGGGAAAGGGCACGAGCGCGAAGGTGCGCGTGCTCGTAGAGTCGGGAGATAAGGAAAACAGGTGGGGCACGGTCGGCGTTTCGGAGAATATCATCGAGGCCTCCTACCAGGCCCTTGTCGACAGTATCGAGTACAAGCTGCTCAAGGAAGAGAAGTAAGTAACTGCGGTTCAAGTAGTTTTCTTTTCTACAGGGGCTCGGGAGGGGATGACCGAAATGATGCAGCATGTCTCCGGGATATCCGGGCGAAGGATTGGCGACTTTCTCCTGTTCGGCGTTACGTCGGCAGAGCTGGCCCTCCTCTTTTTCCTGACGCCCACCTTCACGTTCGTAGATTGGATTTATGTCTTACAGCATTTACTGGTTCTCGGTATCGCCCTCACACGGCGGCCGCCTGAGGTATATGATCACTCACTCCCGGCCAGCGCGGCAGTCATCGTAGCGTATGCCTACCCTTACGCCCAGGTGGCGTATCTTCGATGGGTTCCCGGCGACACTGCATGGCCCGCAGGCGGGCTCCTCCTGGTGACTCTCGCGGCGTGTATTAGCCTCGCCAGCCTTCTCAGCCTGGGCAGACGGTTCGGGGTCTATCCGGCCTTGAGGGGTCTGGTGACGAGCGGCCCTTACGGGCTCGTGCGCCATCCGATGTATCTGGCCTATGTGATTGCGGACATCGGGTACAACTTGCAGGAATGGAATTTCGGCACTGCTCTGCTGGTTGTGGCGGGGTGGGCATCTCTTATTTACCGCATCCGGGCCGAGGAGCGGATACTCTCTCAAAATGCCGGATGGTCTACCTACGCCACATCGGTCAGCTACCGCCTCCTCCCGGGCATCTGGTAGGGGAAGTAAGGGTTCGTTCCCACTATGCGCAATCTCAATGTACAGGCATTGCTCAGCCTCGTCGTTCTTGCTGTCGTAATGGGCCTTCTGCTATTCATTCCCGCTGGGACCATCTACTACTGGCAGGCGTGGGTGTATCTGTTGATCTTTATGGGGGCATCCCTCCTCACCACGCGCTATCTCATGAAAAAGGACCCTGCGCTTCTCAATCGCCGCATGCGGGGCGGGCCAACCGCTGAAAAGCGAAGAGCACAGAAGCTCATTATGCTCTGTATGTCAATAGGCTTTATTGCCCTTCTTGTCGTCCCTGCGTTCGACCACCGTTTCCGGTGGTCTGCAATGCCGCTCTCCGGCGTTATAGTCGGGGACGCTCTCGTTGCGATAGGGTTCTATTTCATTTTCCTCGTCTACAAAGAGAACACGTTCACTTCAGCTACCATCGAAGTCGCGGAGGATCAGAGGGTCATTTCTACCGGGCCGTATGCCATTGTACGCCACCCGATGTACGCAAGCGCATTACTTTACCTGGTCGGGACGCCCCTTGCCCTGGGCTCGTTTTGGGGCCTCCTCCCGCTTGCGGCCATGATGCCATTCCTGATATGGCGGCTCTATGACGAGGAGAGCTTTCTAGCAAGGAATCTGTCCGGATATACGGAATACCAGAAGAAGGTCCGGCATCGCCTTATACCGTTTATTTGGTAGAAGGTCGGGTGTCCCGATGTTCCGACAAGTGACCACTGCAGAATACAGGGCGCCTGTTAGGAAGCTTTTCTGTCAACCCCTAAAAAAAATGTGGTTGATGTTATACTCGATAAAGATTGACGGCTATGCGATCTGAACTTACCGGACAATTCGATCAACTGTACCGCGACAACCAGGCAAAGGTATACAGGCTGGCTATGGCTCTCGCCGGCAATGTTCAGGACGCCGAAGATATTACGCAGGAGGCATTCCTGCGGGCCTTTAGTCCTTATCAGACCTTTCGCGAAGAGAGTTCCTTTTTTACAGGAGGCTTATCGAATGGAAGCAAAAGACGACATCACAATGGTTTCGCCGTGCGGAGGGTATTGCGGAGACTGCCCGGCCTACAAAGTCAAGGACGACCCATCCATGAAGGAGTTACTTACCAGGAAAGTTAAATGGAACGGCGTTCCGTGTCAAGGATGCAGGCCGCTCAAGGGCAAATGCCAGTTCGTTGAGGGCATGTGCGAAACCTATGCGTGCGCCGACAGGCACGGGGTCAATTTCTGCTTTGAGTGCCCGGAATTCCCATGCGCCAGGTTGAATCCCGCCGCAGACAAGGCCGGCGACCTGCCGCATAACATCAAACTGTTTGCCCTGTGCTATATAAAACAGCACGGTGTAGCCAAATGGAAGGAAAAGACAGCTGAAGTCAAGCAAAGATATTTCTTTGGTAAAATGGCTATTGGCAAAGGGCCGCAAATGGAATAACCCGTCTTCAGATGAGAAGGATAGCGATTATATATGGCAAGAACTGAGGAAGGCCTCCATATGCCGGACAAGAGGCTTGCTGCCGTTTGCGGGTTGTTTTGTCCTGCATGTACGATATTTATCGGGACGAGCGATGATCCCGAAAGGCTTAAGGTGATTGCTGAACGCGTTCAGAAACCCGTTGAAGAATTGCAATGCGACGGCTGCCGATCGGGGAAAAGATGCTTTTACTGCAGAGAGAGATGCAAAATGGGACAATGCGCTCATGAAAAAGGGGCGGATTTTTGCGTTGAATGTCGGGAATATCCCTGTGAAGATCTGAAAGTATTCCAGGCCGAGATGCCTCATAGAATAGAGTTGTGGAAGTCTCAGGAGCGCATCAAAGAGGTCGGATATGAAAAATGGTATGCCGAAATGCTGGATCATTATTCATGTCCCGAATGTCACACTTTGAATTCCGCCTATGACCTAAGGTGTCGGAATTGTGGAAGAGAGCCGAGTTGTGATTATGTCAGCCTGCACCAACCGGCAATTACACGGCATTTGGCAAAGCGGTGATAGGATAGTTCAATTCGCCTGTCGGACACGACTATGACGCCTAGGGTCACCTCTAATTCTCAGCTGACACGCTGCATGACGACACTCCCGTTTCCGTAATCGATAAACAACTTGTCGCCCTCGATCTTGAATTGGGCGTTCTCTACGTAGTCCGGAGTACTCAGGATGAGCGTTGACCCGACGATACGGTACCGCTCCGTGATTGTTTCGACCTTCCCGTCCATATTCGTCTTTGTCGTCACCGCAGCGCCGTCATGTCTGAAATGTGAAACGACGGACCTGTGGGGCTTCTGGGGCTTCGGCACGATGCTGATCACCTGCCAGGTCGTCCCGGCAAGAGGCCTCAACTCCTCTTCGGTTACCCGTCCACGTTCTTCTGCTTCCCTCTTGTCCTTTTCATTGCCGATGAGGTACCCGACGCCGGCGCCAACACCTGCCCCGAGCAAGGCCGTCGCTCCCCACGACCCGTGCATATTGGCAAGCCCACCTATGAGAGCGCCCGTTCCTGCGCCGATTGCTGCTCCTCTCTGGCCTTCCGTGGCACACCCGGCACCCAGCGATGCGGTAACCACCATTCCAAGGATGCAAATAATACTTACTAGCTTCTTGCCTCTCTTCATTGCTATCTCCTTCTGCATAGTTTGCGCAAACCCTTCTTCAGACACCAAATAGAAAAAAGCCTCTCTTGTTAAATTTTCCCACGTTATTCCGGAGGCGTCAACAATTTCGTGGGCAGATACACGGTTTCCCGGCGGCCGGTGGCGAAATATCCTCACGCGATTCTTATCAGCATCTCTCCTGTTGCCCGTCCGGTTCGTCCTGAACTTCAAACCCTTACAACCTGATATAATAGTGCATGGTACATCTGGAAAATAATGCCATAGTGAGCTTGTTTTAAAGGGAGTATAATGGAAAACCTCAATGTCCAGGATTTGCTGAGAATGATCGGGGCTGGGACCTGCTTATTTTATGTTGTTAGCGATAACGAGCGGTATACGGAAGGAATTGTGGCGCAGGCCGCTGCAGGCGTGAAAGGGGCGGGGATTCCCTATGTGTGGACCTGCACCGAAGGTTTCGTCCTGGAGGGAGCGTCGTCCAAGGAGACGGTAGAACCTCTGTCCGCGCTCGATTTCGCGATCGCACAACCCGGACCCGCCGTTTTTCTTTTCAAGGATCTGCACTTTTTTTGGGGAAATAACCCGTTTGTTATCAGAAAGCTGAAAGAATTTGCCGCGCAGGCCAAATCAAAGGTCCTGATTGTCATTGGTGAAGAGGAGGCTGTGCCGGAACCGTTGAGAGAGGACCTCGTCATTCTCTACCAGGGACTTCCTGCAATGGCAGACATCGAGGCGTACCTGGAGTCCCTGAAAGAACGTATTCCGCTACTGGCGCAGGCCTGTGCCGCTAATCCGGGGCTGCCGGGGGAGTTGGTAGTGGCGGCCCAGGGGCTTTATCTTGAGGACATCGGGCGCAGCATCGGCGCTTTCGATCAGTTTCAGCTCAGCAGCGGCAGCGAAATCGTTCGGGCGTTCTTCGAGGCCAAACAGCAGATCATCAGAAAAAGCGGCATCATGGAGTTCGTCGCCAATGATGCCGCTCTGGACCATCTGGGCGGGATAGAAAACCTCAAAAAATGGCTGGAGCGTCGTGAAACGGCATTCGGCCTTGATAATATTTCAACCGGTACAAAGATGCCGAAAGGGGTATTGATCATGGGGATATCCGGCTGCGGCAAATCACTGTTCGTCAAAGTGATCGCCACGCGGTGGCGTCTTCCCCTTATCCGTCTGGATATGGCGGTTGTGTATGGGGGGGCGTTCGGCTCCCCGGAGACCAGCCTGCGTAAGGCGTTCAGGACTGCAGAGGCGATTGCGCCCTGTGTCCTTTGGATAGATGAGATCGAGTCCGGCATTTCATCGCAGGGGTTCAAGGCTGAAGGAGGTTCTGCTTCACGGGTCCTCGGGTCTTTCCTGACGTGGATGCAGGAAAAAAATGCGCCTGTTTTTGTCGCTGCCACCGCTAATGCCATCGAGATGCTTCCCGCGGAAGTACTGCGCAAGGGACGCTTCGATGAGATATTTTATATGGGGCTGCCGGATGAGAAAGCTCGGGAAGAGATATTCCTCATTCATATGAAGAAGCAGAATGTCGATCCTTCTGGGATTGATATCTCGCTACTGTCGAGATTGGCCAAAAGTCTTTCCGGGGCTGAAATCGAGCAGGTGGTCAAATCAGCGGCTTTCGAGGCCCTTGCCGATAAGCGTCCCGTCGCCGAAGAGGATTTCTTGGCAGTTCTAAGAGTGACAGTGCCCCTTTCGGTGACCATGTCTGAACAGATAAAGAACATCGAGGCCTGGGCCTTTAAGCGCGCAGTGCCGGCCTCGGGGGAATTAAGGCGTTAGCAAAAATTTCCCTCAGGCGATTTTTATGAGTATCTTTCCGGCTGCCCGTCCGGTTTCGCTGTAGGCATGGGCGGCTGCTATGTCTTCAAGGTCGAATGTGCGGTCGATGAGCGGGACGAGTTTCTTCTCCTTCACGAGGAGCGCGAGCCTGCCCAGGTCTTCGCCGCCGGGACGGATGCTGATGAAGGCCGAACTTTTCCGGTAGCCGAAGAAGGAAAGGACGGGGAGCAGGAGAAAGCAGGCGATGTCGGCGGGCTTATTCGGCAGGGTGGTGATGTATCTGCCTTCCTCTGTCAGGTTTCGTCTCACCCGAAAGAACGTCAGCTTGCCTACGGCGTCAAAGATGATAGCGTATTTGTCCTGCATCTTCGTTAAATCTTGTTTGAGGCGGTCTATGACCCTGTCCGCCCCCAGTCCCTTTACGCTTTCGACGTGGCCCGTGCTGCAGACTGCCGTGACATTGCAGCCTGCGGCCTTTGCGATCTGTACGGCTAAGGAGCCGACCCCGCCCGAGGCGCCGTTGATAAGCACGGAATCGTAGTCCTCCATGGCCCCCTTGTAGTAAAGTGCCTGAAAAGCGGTCAGGCCGGCGAGCGGTATCGCCGCCGCCTCCCCGAAGTCGATATTCCAGGGGATGAGGGCAAGAAGGTTTTCGTCCGCACAGGCGAATTCAGCATAGGCGCCCCGGACCTTATAGGTGAGCATGCCGAAGACCCTGTCCCCTTTCTTGAACTTTGTGACAGCAGCGCCTGTCTCTTCGACCTCCCCGGCGATGTCGAAGCCGAGTTTCATAGGGAACTGCGAGCCGTAGATGAGTTTCAGGGAACCGTTTCTGATCCTCCAGTCGACCGGGTTTACGCTCGAATAGCGGATGCGCACGCGCACCTGGTTATCAGCCACGGCAGGCATTTCGACCTCCTCGACCTTCATAACGTCAGGTGGGCCGAATTTTCTTATCAAAACCGCCTTCATATCGAACGTGGTGCCGTATGGACAGCCGGACTGATCTACTACAGTGGCGCCTTCAGCAGCCGGACATCGTCGATCCAGACTTTCCCTGAGCCGTTGACGACGAGATTCAACTTCACGTAGTCGGGCATCTCGCCTTTTTTCAGAAAGAAGGGCGTCTCCTCGGTAGTCCAGTCTACGGTGCCGGTCAGAGGGTTCTGAAGGC
>Ga0316620_10000271_pt1 | contig 20422 bp, 16 predicted proteins | sample OWC_Aug_M1_C1_D5_FD_207651 | JGI IMG/M metagenome (GOLD analysis project Ga0316620, IMG submission 207651) | Wetland soil microbial communities from Old Woman Creek delta, Ohio, United States - OWC_Aug_M1_C1_D5_B | ecosystem: Environmental > Terrestrial > Soil > Wetlands | place: USA: Ohio...
TAAATAGTTATTCTCCATTGATTATATTCCTCCTATAAATATCCAGAGTATAATTCTCCAATAATATTTTGCTGAGCATGAAAACTGGCGAAAACGATATGGACACACCCGTAGAGCATGTTTATCTCCCGACCAATGGCATCCGCTTGCAAGTGACCCAGGCTGGATCGCGCTATGGGCCCCTGGTGCTGCTGTTGCATGGCTTTCCGGAATTCTGGTACGGTTGGCGACGACAGGTCAAACCGTTGGTAGAGGCCGGCTTTCGTGTCTGGGCACCCGACCAGCGCGGATATAACCTGAGCGATAAACCGCGGGGCCTCACAGCTTACCGCCTGGATGAGCTGGCGAAAGACGTGCTCGGCTTGATCGATGCTGCAGGTGTGGACAGGTGCTACCTTGCTGGTCATGATTGGGGGGCGGCTGTCGCCTGGTGGGTGGCCCTGCGCTTCCCCGACCGTTTACACAAGCTGGCAGTCCTCAATGGTCCCCATCCAGCCGTGATGGTGCATACCCTCGGAAGTAACCTGGAGCAGCTACGCAAGAGCTGGTATATGTTCTACTTCCAGCTACCATTCCTGCCAGAAGCCATGCTGCGCAATAATGACTGGGAATACATGGTGAGAATGTTGAAGGGCAGCAGCAAACCCGGCACATTCAGCCAGGAGGATATCGAGCAATATCGCCAGGCATGGTGGCGCAAGCATGCCATCCACAGCATGCTCAACTGGTACCGGGCTGCCATCCGCATGCCTCCTGACATGAGCGGTGACTTACGCATCCGTGTGCCTACCCTGGTCCTGTGGGGCGCGCAGGACACCGCATTAGAGCGCGAAATCGCCGAGACGAGCCTTGATTTGTGTGACCAGGCCAGGTTGATATACTTTGAAAACGCCAGCCATTGGGTCCAGCTTGAAGAAGCCGAGGCGGTGAACAAACACCTGGTGGAGTTCTTTAGCTTATCAAATTAACTGCATGAACGTTGCCTCGCCTGAACCCGCTCAAACCTACCTGCAGCTGCGCGATCGCATATTGAACCTCAACCCGTCTGATTTGGGCTTTATGCCAGCGGAAGATAAGCCGCGCGTTTGGGGAGTGCTGATGGAAACTGGTTACGATGTAGGCACAGCCAGCCTTGTGGCGCTTGCCGATGGCACGACCAGCCTATATTACAGCACTGGAGGCGGGATGCTGGGTAGCGGCGATTACAACCCGGTTGCCCAGGCTTCCAAGGCACTGGTGGCTGAGGCTGAACATCACATCCACCAATTGCTCGCCACGAAAGATTTTCCCTTGCCTGAGTCAGGGCAGGTCAGGTTTTATTTCATGACCTATAATGGGTTCCTGCAGGCTGCAACCACCGAAAAGGACCTGGCCTCAGGCAAGCATGTCCTCTCCCCCCTTTATCACCTGGCCCAGGAAACCCTGACCCAATTGCGCCTGTTAGCAGATAAGAGACGAAAATGACCATGTCAGCCACACAACTTGATGCCGTCACCGGGGCATTCGGCTTTTCCGGGAAATATATCACCCGCAGGCTGCTGGATATGGGTCATCCTGTCCGTACGCTGACTAATTCAACCCAACGGGTTAATCCTTTTGGCAACCAGGTGGAAAGATTCCCGTATCACTTCGATCAGCTGGATAAACTGACTGATTCCCTGCGCGGGGTGTCGGTGCTTTATAACACCTACTGGGTACGCTTCGCTTATGCGGGTGTCTCGCACGCCAGCGCAGTTACCAACAGCCTCAATTTATTTACCGCCGCCAAACAAGCCGGTGTAAAGCGCATCGTCCATATCAGCATCACCAACCCGTCAGAAGACTCCGCCTTGCCTTATTTCCACGGCAAAGCCCGCCTGGAACGCGGCATCATCGAATCGGGATTGTCTTACTCGATCTTGCGCCCGGCGGTCTTGTTTGGCGAGGAAGATATCCTGATCAACAATATTGCCTGGGTCTTGCGCCATCTGCCCATCTTTGGAATATTCGGCGATGGCAGCTATCGCCTGCAACCCATCTACGTGGATGACCTGGCCAGGTTGGCCATCCAGGAAGGCCAGGAGCAAACGGACCACATCCAGGATGCTATCGGGCCTGAAACATTCACCTACCGCGAGCTGGTGGACATGGTGAGCAACACTATCCGGAAGAAAAGGCCGATCATTTCCGTCTCACCAATGCTGGGTTATTGGGCAGGCTGGCTCATCGGAAAGCTGATGGGAGATGTTTTTATCACCCGCGATGAAATTACCGGCTTGATGCAAAACCTGTTAGTGACCAATTCACCCCCCTCTGGGGAAACCAGGCTCTCCACCTGGGCACAGGAACACGCTACCACCCTTGGCCAACGCTATGCCAGCGAGCTGCAACGCCATTACCACCTGGAAGCAACCCAGGCTTAGCTCTAGCTAAACGGAGGTATATATTCGTGTGCTCATCGAAAACTGTAAGGTCCTGGTGCGGGGTTATTTTGAAGATACCCCATACGATCCCGAGGTATGTGACCAGGAATCTCTGTTAGATAACGAGAGCTGTCGTGGACCTGTACAGGCTTTCCATTCACACCCCCGCAAGCCGGTAATTAAACGGTAATCGCGTTATCATCAGGCATGTTCACCCTATTGAAAGCTGAGTTGTAGAAAATGTCAAAACCTTTGATTGGCCTTACCACCACACGTATCCCTAACAAGGATGGACTCCCCACATTTGCGGCAAACCAACCCTATGCCAGGTCGGTATCCATGGCAGGCGGCATACCCGTCCTCATCCCAATTAATCTCGCCGATGAGGATGTGGATCAGTTACTTGGCAGGCTGGATGGCATCCTGTTTACCGGGGGTTATGACATCGATCCTCAGCGCTATGGCAACCAACCCCATCCAAAAGTGAAGCAGGTTGATAAAGAGCGTGACCAGCAAGAGTGCCAGCTTGTGCAGGCTGCTGTAAAAGCAGGCCGGCCTTTCCTGGGGATATGCCGGGGGATGCAAGTGATCAATGTCGCCATGGGAGGCAGTTTATACGAGCACCTCGCCGACCAGCTGCCGGACAGCCTGAGGCACGATAACCACGATAAACCGAGGAACTTCCTGGCCCATGCGGTAAGCATAGAAAGAGATACTCTCCTGGACCAGATCATCCCTTGCAACCAGACCCAGGTGAACAGCCTGCACCACCAGGGGTTGCACCAGCTCGCCAGTTCCCTGCGGCCCAGTGCAATTTCGCCGGATGGCCTGGTTGAAGCCATCGAGCTGCCTGATATACCCTTCGGCCTGGCCGTTCAATGGCACCCTGAAGAGCTGCAGGAGTATGCCAGCATGCGCAGGCTCTTCCAGGAATTCGTCCGAAATTGCTCAGAAAACAATCATTAATCACCAGGGAGAGCGATAACATGGGTCAAAAACAGAATTTTCGGGCGAAAATCGAGAATGCAGGTAGTGGAGGGGCCTACGTCACCATCCCGTTTGATGTAGAGAAGGTCTTTGGCAAAAAGCGCGTCAAGATCAAGGCCACCATCGAGGGCGAACCATACCGCGGCACGCTCGTGCGCATGGGAACGCCAGATCACATCCTGATCGTGCTCAAAGAAATCCGCCAGAAGATTGGTAAAGACTTCGGGGATGAGGTCTCGATCGAGCTGGAAGAGGATTTGGAAGAACGCCAGGTGGAAATCCCTGCGTATATCGAGCAAGCCCTGGTAGCAAACCCGATTGCCCAGGGATATTACAACGGGCTTTCCTATACCCACCAGAAGGAGTATATTCGCTGGGTGACTGAAGCAAAACGCGAGCAGACCCGCCAGGAACGCCTGCTGAAGATGATCGAGCTGCTCAAGCAGGGTAAAAATGTCCGTTGAGCATTTGCGCCCGATTGGTATTTTCGATTCCGGCATTGGGGGGCTGACGGTGCTCCGCGCCATCCGCCATCTAATGCCTGGCGAACCCCTGCTTTACCTGGCCGACCAGGCCCACGTCCCCTACGGGCAGCGACCCCTGGAAGAAGTGCGGCATTTTTCCCGTGTCATCACCCAATACCTGTTGGACCAGGGCTCCCGTTTGATTGTAGTAGCCTGTAATACCGCTTCCGCCGCTTCGCTAAGGTATCTGCGCCAGGTTTTCCCCGACGTGCCCTTTGTGGGTATGGAACCGGCAGTAAAACCAGCAGCTGAGCACACCCACAGTGGCGTGGTAGGCGTGCTGGCAACCCCTGCGACCTTTCAAGGAGAGCTGTATGCCTCTGTGGTGGAACGCTTTGGCCAGGGAGTGAGGTTGCTGCAGCATACCTGCCCAGGATTGGTGACCCAGATCGAAAACGGTGCCCTGGATTCCGCCGAAACACGGCGTATCCTGGAAGAAGCGCTCCAGCCTATGCTGGACCAGGGTATTGATACGGTGGTCTTGGGCTGCACCCATTATCCCTTTGTGATCCCTCTCATCCAGCAAATCACAGGTCCGGGCGTGCGGGTGATCGACCCTGCCCCGGCGGTGGCCCGCCAGGTACAACGATTGCTGGTTGCCAGCAGCTTGTCGGAGCTGGATTCACCCCCTCAAAGGGGCTTTTTAGGCCGACCCAGGCACCTATTGCACTTCTTCACCACAGGGGATGCCCCCCGGTTGGAACGGGTGGTATCTGGCCTGTTAGGCGAAAAATGTCCCGTCGAAAGTCTCAGCTGGACGGCCAACAAGCTGACCTCACCAAATTATTCGGAATACCAGACGAATCTATGATGCGTACCTGGCACCAGATGATGGCATGCTCGAATCGGGACCGGCTTCATCCACTGTAAAAGAAAGCAGTTCGTATCAGCATTACCCCCTCAATTGATATGCATTCATGAATAGTAACAAAAATGTTATGTGGTGTCGGCGTAAGAGATACCCACCGCCTCAGGCGTCACCTTCAACCCTTTGAAATTCTCGAAGCTCAGGTCACGAAAATCAAATCCCAGGCTTGAGCGCGTGCGCTCGAATAACACGGTATAGCTATCCAGGATGCGCCTCTCCCAGATCAGCCCCAAACGGTGGGCGGCAGCCTGGATCTTATCTCCATCCGGCCCCTCGATCTCCAGGAAATCACCGGTTGGCATCTCGTCGAAGGCTAGTTCCACGTTGTCGAAAGCGTAGGTTGTGCGGTATTTCTCGTACATCATGTACACCTGATAGCCAAGGGCTTCGATCAAGGATCGGGTGGTGTCAAAATCTGAAACGGTGATCTCCAGCTCCTGGCGCAGGCGGGCTCCACCCAGCTCGCTGCCTGCGCCCTTGTAGGTGAGGCGCGCCCGGCTATCCTGGCGTAAACGCAGGAGCTTACCACCGGCCAACAGGGACAGGCCGGGAGTATCGAACCGCAAGTTGACTTCATGCACCCGAGGCGCAATCAACCGTCCGCCTAAAGCGGCAAGCTTCTCCTCCAGCTTTTTATGCTGGGAGAGATAGAACTTTACCTCAAGCTCGCCTTCTTCAGTCCTCATACAAATTTACCAATTTATACCACGCTCAACATCGTGTCTCTCTGTTCCACCCGGTCACCAACTTTTACCCTCAGGCGCACCACTTTACCATCCCGGGGTGAGCGCAGCTCATTCTGCATCTTCATCGACTCTAAGATCACCAGGACATTGCCCTTCTGGATCACCTGCCCCTCGGCGACGGGCACCGAAACAACCATGCCTGGCATGGGTGCTTTCAGGTGAAAATCCTCATGCTCGGCCACCTTTCCTGCCAGGGCTGCCCTCAGGCGCTTCTCGCGTTCATCTTCCACAAGAGCCGTAAAGAGCGAGCCACGGAACAGTACCTGCCAGGCATCCTCGTTGAGATACACGTGCGCATCCACCGATTCCCCGTTGACCACCAGGGAGTAGACCGGCTGGTCACCCACCGGCATGAAATCTACCTGGTAATCCACACCGTCCACGCTCACACGGTGCTCATCGATGATGTCAACAATATATTCGCGTCCCTCAATGGTAGTCACGTATTTCATGGCTATCTCCTCAACCTTTCCCAGCGGCTCAGCCATTTCCAGTTGCTGGTATCGCGCTCGTTGCGCTGGATGATGTGAGCCGCCAGCTCGGTCTGCCGGTGAGCTACCAGGGTTGCCAGGATGGCGGCAATATCCGGGCGGGATTCCTTGCCTTCCTCGGCTTCCTCGATGGAAAACCTGTCTTCCACGAAGCGTGTGTCGTATTGCCCGCCCATGAAGCGATGGGAATCCATCAGCCGCTGGTGGAATGGGATGTTGCTGTGCACGCCCAGTATTTTATATTCCTCCAGTGCCCGGCGCATGCGCAGGATGGCTTCGCCACGCGTATCGCCCCACACGATCAGCTTCGAGATAAGCGAATCGTAATATGGGGAGACCTCAAAACCGATATATACACCGGTGTCCACCCGCACGCCTGGACCAGTGGGTAGCAACGTGTGGGTAATACGACCGGTAGAGGGGACGAAGTTATTATAAGGGTCTTCGGCATTGATACGGCATTCAATTGCCCAACCATTCTGGTGGATGTCCTGCTGCCGGTGCCGCAGGCAACGCCCGCGGGCGATGCGGATTTGCTCCTTGACGATGTCGATCCCGGTGACCATCTCGGTCACAGGGTGCTCAACTTGCAGGCGGGTGTTCATCTCGAGAAAATAGAAGTTCTTGTTCTTATCCACCAGGAATTCTATCGTGCCGGCATTGACGTAATTAACCGCATGGGCTGCCTTGACTGCCACTGCACCAATCTTCTGGCGGAATTCATCGTCCTCGCCCACGAAGGGCGAAGGGGATTCCTCCAATAGCTTCTGGTGCCGGCGCTGGATGGAACATTCACGCTCTCCCAGGTGGATGACATTGTCTTGCCCGTCTGCCAGGATCTGGATCTCTATGTGGCGGGCACCTTCCACCAGCTTCTCCAAATAGACGTTGCCATCTCCGAAGGAAGCCTCGGCTTCACGCCGGGCTGCGTTGAGCAAGGTGGGCATTTCATCAATACTACCCACCTCGCGCATGCCCTTGCCACCCCCACCTGCCGTGGCTTTAACCAGCAATGGAAATCCAATGGTGGGTGCCACTGCCAGGAGCTCCTCGTCACGCAGCGACCCCTCCCCTTCGGTACCCGGCACAACTTGCACTCCGGCGCGTGAAACGGTCGCCCGGGCAACCGCCTTATCGCCCATAGCCGCAATGGACGACGCGTTGGGTCCAATGAAGGCTATCCCTGCCTCATGGCAGGCTTCTGCAAAATCTGCTCGTTCAGCCAGGAAACCATACCCCGGGTGGATTGCTCCAGCCCCGCACTTACGGGCAATCTCAATCACTTTATCCATGCGTAGATATGAATCGCGGGATGGGGATGGCCCGAGGCGGTAAGCTTCATCAGCATAGCGAACGTGGAGTGCCTGCCTATCGGCATCCGAGTAGACCGCCACGGCATGTAAACCGAGCTCGCGGCAGGCGCGGATGATACGTACTGCGATCTCCCCCCGGTTGGCGATCAAGACTTTGCTAAACATAAGGTTGCTCCTGCAGCATTTTCACGCCTCCCCTTAAGGGAGAGCTGGGAATGAGCTTGTAAAAAATCAATGATCTTTGGATTGAACTCGGCATAATTCTCCTGTGGCAGCATGTGTTTTGCCTTGTAAACCAGCCATAATTCGGCTCCTGCGATCGATCCGGCAATATCGATGGCATGCTGAGGCGTGGCATATTCGTCGTCGACCCCTTGCACGATCAATGCCGGGCAGCTGACCTTTATCAGGGTGGGACGCATATCCCAGCCTGTAGGGTCTATCCTGCGCCAACCATCGAACCAGTTTTGGAACACGTCTTCGAATCTTTCTCCATGGAGGGACCGTAAACCCTTGCGAAAACGCTCATCGGTCTCAAAGGCTCGCCTGACTTCGCGGATACCAGTCTCCATCTTCGGTTCCAGATAGATATGAGCAGCGATTGTTATGAGGCAGCTTACTCGCTGAGGTTGCTGCATGGCAAAATACAATGCAATCGTCCCGCCATCGCTATGACCCACCAATGCTGCCTGTTGAATGTCCTGTTGATCCATTAGATCGATCAGGTCGTCCAGGTCGGTGGCGAAGGCAGGCAGGTCCAGGCTGTGGCGGGCGTCCGACCTGCCATACCCCCAACGGTCGTAAGCGAGCACCCGGTATCCGGCTTCCACCAATGCTGTAACTTGCCGGCTCCAGGCCTTTACCGCGCCTAATCCGTGGTGCAACAGTATCACCACCGGTCCGTCTTTGGCACCTATTTGCTCCAGGTAAATGTTGTGACCATTAATCTGCATGGTTAGCTGCATGTATCAGGGTCGAAGGTTTAGCTCAGGTTGTAAACAAGTCCCGCTTCTTGAAAGGAGCAGTGAGGAACTTGCCCATCATCTTCACTGGCGAGGTATAACGAATGCTCGCTCCGTTTTTCTGATTTTTTAGGATTTTATCCACCAGCACAGGCGCCACCGTCTCAGCGCGTTCTGCAATGATATTCAAAATTGGCCTGGCTTTCTCCAGCTCTTCCAAACGCCCGTCAAATTGCCTGGTCACCAGGTCGGTGATCACCATGCCCGGTGCGATCGCGCCAATAATGAGAGGTGTGCCTGCAGTCTCAACTGCCAATGAGCGGTTCATAAAATGGATGGCTGCCTTGGTACTCCCGTAGACCGTCATCCCACGCATATTTCCACCCCTGGCGCCGTAGCCCTCCATGTTATACAGCGCCCCGAAACCCTGGGCCAGCATCCCCCTAAGCGCAACCTTTGACCCGTACATCACTCCAAGGATGTTTGTTTGAACGAGGGCGCGATATTGCTCGGTAGAGAGCTCCCAGAAGTTAGTCATGGGTACTGCCAGGCCGGCATTATTGATCCAGATATCGATCCGGTCAAAATGGCTCTTGGCGCTCTCCCACAGGTCCTGCAATTGGGCAAAATCAGTCACATCACATGGGAGACCAAAGGTAAGCTCGCGACTGTATATTGATCCCAGCTTCGCCAGTGCTTCATCTACTGCTGCTTGCGTGCGCCCGCTGACCGCGACGGCACAGCCTCGCTCCAGGAATGCTTCTGCCAGGCTATAGCCGATCCCGCGTGTGCTGCCCGTGATCACAACCGATTTATTCACAATGGGATACATCCATGCTTCTTGGGCGGGTTGGAATCACGCTTGTTTGAAAGCATCTCCAGGGCATTGATCAGGCGCGGGCGTGTCTCCCAGGGTTCGATGACATCATCGATATAGCCGCGTGAAGCGGTGATATATGGGTTGGCAAACTTCTCCCGATATTCCGCCACCAGCAACTCCTTGCGCTTGTCAGGATCCTCTGATTGGGAGAGCTCCTTGCGGAAGATGATACTGACTGCTCCTTCCGGCCCCATCACCGCTATCTCAGCCGATGGCCAGGCTAAATTCACATCGCCGCGCACGTGCTTGCTGCTCATCACGTCGTAAGCGCCGCCGTAAGCCTTGCGCGTGATCACCGTGATTTTCGGCACGGTGGCCTCGCAGTAGGCATACAACAGTTTTGAGCCTGAACGGATGATGCCGCCATGTTCCTGGGCGGTTCCGGGCAAGAAACCCGGCACATCAACGAAGGTGATGATGGGGATATTGAACGCATCACAGAACCGCACGAAGCGGGCTGCCTTCTCGGATGAGTTGATATCCAACACGCCCGCAAGCACTGCCGGCTGGTTTGCCACAATCCCCACGCTGTGGCCCCCCAAGCGGGCGAACCCGATCACGATATTCTGGGCGTAGGCTTCCTGGATCTCAAAAAAGATATTTGCATCCACGATCATGCGGATAGCGTCCTTGATATCATAAGGCTTGCTGGGGTCTTCAGGGATGAGCTTATTCAAGCGCTCATCCATGCGTAACGGGTCATCTTCATGGTCCTTAAAGGGCGGGTCTTCCATGTTGTTCTGCGGGATGTACGAGAGCAGCTTGCGGATCAGGTAAAGCGCATCCGATTCGGAATCCGTTGCCAGGTGACAGACCCCCGATATCTCCGAATGCACGTCTGCGCCGCCCAGTTCCTCGAAGGTCACTTCTTCATGGGTGACCGCCTTGACCACGTCGGGACCGGTGATGAACATGTAGGAGGATTTGCGCACCATGATTATGAAGTCTGTCAGGGCGGGCGAATAAACCGCCCCGCCGGCACAGGGGCCCATGATCACACTGATCTGAGGGATCACCCCCGAGACCAGGGTATTGCGCAAGAATATATCGGCATAGCCTCCCAATGACACCACCCCCTCCTGGATGCGCGCCCCGCCTGAATCGTTCAGCCCGATCACCGGAGCGCCATTTTTGAGGGCCATGTCCATGATCTTGCACACCTTCTCGGCATGCACCTCGCCCAGGCTACCCCCAAAAACGGTGAAATCTTGAGAGAAAATATACACCAGCCTTCCCTCGATCGTCCCCCAGCCTGTCACCACGCTATCGCCCAGGTATTTCTGCTGGTCGAGGTTGAAGTCGGTGGTGCGGTGTACGACGAATGGGTCCACTTCACGAAACGAGCCTTTATCAAGCAATAGATCAATCCGCTCACGCGCGGTCAACCTGCCACGTTGGTGTTGAGCTTCGATGCGCTCAGCACCGCCCCCCAAACGGCTCTGGGCTTTTATCTCTCGCAGGTGCTGTATTTTTGGATCATCGGTCATAATCATCTCCCACGCGCAAAATAGATGCGGTCACTATTATGATGCTATCCCTTTGTTACATCAATGAAGGTACTACCCACTATTATCGCCTGGAGTTTCCGTCTGGCTTGCTTCCAGTTCATCCTGGTGAAAGTATTGCTTCACTTTTCGCCGAGTTAATGTCCATTCAGTATATGCCAGGGCAACAACCGTGACTCCAACCGCAAATGGCCAATTAACCGGCAACAGGGCGGTGCTGGCTGTTCCACTTACCCCGTGACTCTCCAGGAAAACCACGTCTAGCCAGTAATAAAGCGCATAGGTAAGAGCCACCGCGTGCATCAGCCTGGGTGCCCATATCTTCCCGGTCCACAACCCCCATAATAAACCTGCACCTACCAGGGTCCAGATTAATCCGGTTACGGCAATATAAAGTGGTGATACGCCTGGCCAGGAGGATAGGAAATCCCAATCCCTGATACTGTATACCAGGCGAACCAGGTTGATTACTGTGATAATTAACACCCCCAGCACCAGGAGGGTTACGCGAAACGGCCGCGGGTGGTGAGAGGGGGCAGGCACTGCCCGTGGTTCATCAGGCGGGATAGTTGTTTCGGGAGTATCCATAGGCTCACAATATATCTGCTGTTTACCCGATGGTCAAGGTAATTTTCCCCAGCTGCTCGCCCTTCTCAAGGCGTTCGTGAGCTAAACGTGCCTCCGCCAATGGATAATCGCGGTCCAGGATCGCTCTCAGCTTACCGGCAAATACCAGGTCCATGACCGTGGCAAAATCGGCCCGGGTGCCCATGGATGAGCCGATGATCGACAGGTGCTTGCTGAAAATGAAGCGGTTATCAATCTCAAACTTTGGACCGCCAGAATTTCCCACCGTCAGGATGCGCCCGCCCTTGGTGGCAGTGCGGAAGCTGGATGGGAAGGTGGTGCCCACATTATCCACCACCACGTCCACACCTCGCTTGCCGGTAAGATAATACACTGTTTTTGACCAATTTTCATCCTGCGAACGGTCGATTAAATAATCTGCGCCAAGGGATTCGGCCAGTTCCAGCTTTTCAGCGCTTGACCCAACCACGTACACAATGGCCCCGGCCAGCTTGGCGATCTGGATATAGGCCGTATTCACCCCTCCGGAGGCACCCAGCACCAGCACAGTCTCAGCTGGCTTAAGACCTCCACGCGTGATCAATGAATGCCAGGCGGTCAGGAATACCAGCGCAGCAGCTGCAGCCTGGCGAGCCTCAAAGCCTTGCGGGATGGGGTAGATGTTGGTGGCCGGGATCGCGATGTACTCAGCATAGGTGCCGCGCACAGTCTCTCCCAACAGGTGCCAGTTGCGGCACAGGTTGTCCTTTCCGGCAATGCAAGCCGGGCAATGCCCGCAACCCAGGTTGGCGTTGATCACCACCCGGTCTCCAATCTTCCAGTCACTCACGTACGGACCCAGCCCCGCGATGGTGCCTGCCCCATCCGCTCCGAGGATGTGGGGGAATTCCACCTTGATCCCCGATGAACCTGAGCGCGTCCATAAATCCGCCCGGTTTAGCGCCGCGGCTTCCAATTTCACCAACACCTGCCCTTCCCCGGGTTCAGGCGTAGGGAAATCTGTATACTCAAGCACCTCTGGCCCACCTTGCTTGTTGAATAAAACAACCTTCATTATCGATCGCCTCCCGCGTACCTTTTTATAAGTGAGATAATTGCTCGTTTCCTGATGTATGGCTTTTATATCCGGGATAATCCATCTTTTTCTATCGAAATGCTGATTGTCAATAATTGATCTGAAAATAGCTCATTCTTATCAGGGTGTTATCTCCTCCAAATTGATTTTTATTTGGGGAAGGTTGGGAGCGGGGTAGTGCATTCGTGACTTTATTTGTGAAGTGTAAATACACGATATTCACCCATTTTCATACCTGGTAATGAATACTGTACCTGTAGACTGGTCCCAAGCTCTAGTCTCAACCTCACCTCAATTCCAGCTCCCATACGTGCACATTCGCCGGCACACCTGAATAGGGCTGGTAGATCTCAAAACGCACTTTCCCGGCAGTCACCGGGTGATCAAAACTCACCACCAGCTCCGGGTTCCCCACCGAGCCATCGAACTCAACGCTGGATTGCACTGGCTGCTCACTTATACCAGGGTAAAGCAAAGTTGTCACGCGCACGTTGGCACTCCCCACGATGACCCGGTAACCCCTTATCAGGCGCTCATCAGGAAACGTCAGCTCGATGACAAATGGGTTGGCTTCCAATGTGCGTGCCACGCTATTCGGGTCACCATCGAATAGCAGGTCGATGGAACCCATATCCAACATCGAATAACCCACCTGGACGGGCTCCCCCCCAATCATCAGCTGCGATCCCTGCAAAGCACTGCGCTCGTCCTGCTCGGCTGCCAGGATTTGGTCGATATTATCCACGTATTGGAGATGCACGAAATAAAAACCTGGCGCACCATTCGGGTAGGGCAACACTTCATCCACACGCATATTTTTAAATTTGCCGCTTGAGACCACCTTGTCCATCTCGACGGGTAACATCACAAAGACCAGGTCTTCATCCAGGGGTAGGTGCTGATACAAGTGTCCTTCAACGCTCCCCAGCCTCACTGGCACGCCGGGTGGTAAGAAAAACTCAGCCACTGCGTCAGCCCCGTTCGTCCAGCTGGGGGTGACAACCAGCTGTGCTCCGGGATGCTGGCCTAGATATTCATTGATTGCGCCAAACAGCTGCCTGGCGCCGTACTGCATACCTGCCAGCGTGTAATCCTGGTACCAAGTGGGACCATTCACCAGCGCATCGCCCAACATATAAATATTGGCCAATGACAAAACCAACCCCAGCACCACCGACATTCCCAGGGATAGTTTCCGGCCATCAACTAACCACCGCCTGCGCATGCCGACCCACTGCACCAGCTTTTTAAGCCAGGAGAGCAGGAGCTCCAATCCCAACGCCATCATCAGCACCGCAGGGATGACGAAAACCAGGAGGCGGGTGATCCCAACCCCCACCAGGGCACTCCCCGAAGGTGCAGCCAGCGCGGCGAATAGGATGGCGCGGTGGGCGGGTGAGCGCAGCCGGGTGATGACGATGGTCAAGCCCAGGGCGAATAATGGCAGGGTTGCCAGGAACAAATGACCGTACCCTTTCATCAGGTGGCGGTACAAATCGGCCTGGTTGGGGATGAACCAGTACGCAGGGTTCAAACCCGATACATAATTCGCAAAATATTTACTCAGCTTGTCCCATAACCCAATATTTTGAGCCCAAAATGGGGCGCGTGTGGATAACTGCTGCACCAATGCTTCGGGGTTGGCGATTGTGTAGCGCAGGTAAGGCACCACCAGCCCCGCCAGGAGCAATAATCCCCACAGAGCCGTCTTGCGGTTTTGCCAGTGATAGCGGATGTCCGAGAGCAGTAGGAATATCCCCGTCACCACGATGATCAGCTGCCCAGGGCTGTACGTATAGAAGACCAATGCCCCCATGACCAACGTCGGGTAGAGTGCCTTGGGAGAGATGCAGCGATAGCGCAGGTAAAAATACAGGAAGCCGGCATAGAAGGAGGCCATCTCAACCGTTTCGAAGGCCGTCCGTGAATGCAGGAACCAGGCCGGGGCGATCGAAAGCAGCAGCACACCGCACCACCAGTAGCGTTGCTTGAAGATATCGCGCAGGATCAACCCCACTGCCAGCGCGCCCAGGGTTGAGATGAGCACCGATACAGCCCGGGTGACGAACACCGACTTGCCGAACAACAGGTAAGGTATCACCTGCAAATAGACGCTGACACTGCTCAGGTTATAGGTCGGGTCCTTATTGAAATAAGTAGGCAGCAGCTCGCCGCCATAATTACGCAAGTCATGGTGAACGAAGTCCTCTGCCATCACCGTCTGCACGGCTTCATCGGTGAAAAAGTAGATCGGAAAATCCTGCAACCCGATCAGGCGGGTGGACAAATATAACCCGGTGGCAAGTATGAACAAGGCCATCTCGAGAGTGATCGTACGCCGCATGGAACCAACCAGGCTGCGGGCTGGCGATGCCCAGCGATGCCAGGCAGATCGACCAAGCTGGGGTATCACTTGAGGGGCGCTGTCTACTGCGACAGTCAACGCCTCGCTCCCCTCTTCCAGCTGGGTGGGAATTACCCCTGCCTGCCGGGCATCATTTTCTACCCACCTAGGTTTCAGCCTGCCCAACCAACCAGCCCAGTGCCCGCCTGCCCATCGGAGGCCTTGGCTGAGCTCCTGCCACCGATCTCGGATAGCTCGCCTGCTTAACCCCAGGTCACTGACAAACAACCAGAGCGTAAATAGCGCCGCGATCAAGCTCAGGCTCAGGCCAATATAAAATGGGCGAGGTACATAAGTAAAGGTATATTTATGCACCCCGGGCTGAACTTCCACCGCCATGTACCCGCCCACATTTTCGAGCTCACGCCTCTCGCCATCCACTCTTACCTGCCAGCCTGGGTACTTCGTCATCAATACCACCAGGGTTTGATTTGAGGTTCCATCCACAATAGTCTCCAGCTTGTTGGGACTGGAGAAAATCGCAGCCTCCTGGGTAACTTCGCTGGCTGCTAATGGACCAGCTTCACCACCCAGCTGAAGCCTGGCTCTATCGACGGCGAAAACCATCGGCAGGTTGCTCGCCAGCTGATAAATATTGTAGTCATCCACCACAGCGAGCAACTTTCCTCCGGCTGGGGCTGGCTCCGCCGGTGATTGGGTCAGGTACTTCGGTTTAGCCTGCACCAGGCGCTGGTTGATTTTCCCTTCCAGGGCTCGAATATCGGCGAAGTGATACCATACCTCCAGGTAGCGCAGGTTATTGCTGATGGTTGCATCCTGCCAGGCGTTGGTGGCGTTATGCCGTACGTAGAAATCGCCCGGGTCATTCTGCCGAATCCAGCCCATCACATCATAAGCAGGCTGATAAATCTCCCGGGAATGGACGATCGGCCGGTGGGTTATGTACAGATCACCCACCCCGTAAGCCATGAATAAGCCGATGATCACCAACCCCGCACCCGCCGCCACCCGAATGAACTTGGGATATTGCTCCCCTTCCCCGGCCAATTGTTCTTGAAAAGTCTTCCATAAAGTGTCCAGCCCAATCCCGGCCAGGCAGATAAGGGCAAAACTACCCAACACCAATATCCGCAGCAGGTGCCTGAACTGGATGAACCACTGGAAGTGTAAGAAAACATCCTTCCAGGGCATGCTCTCCAGGCTGATCCATCCCACGCTGAGCAGCAGCACCAGGACGAAGAAGGACAATACCCTGCGATCACGCTTCCAAAACGCCAGAGGCAGCAAAGCCAACCCCAGGAAGGGTGTCAGTCCAATGTAGGCGTAGTATTCCTCCCGGGCTGGTAACACACTGTACGCGTCAGGGCGCAAGGTGTCTTTGGAGGTGTAGTCCAGGAAGATTTGCTCCAGGGTGTGCGACCCTGCCAGGTTCAGGCTCTTGCTCAAGCGCGGCCAGAACTCGGCGGTGGGGAACAGCTGGATCGCAATCAGCCCCACTGCCAGGAATCCCACCCCCAGGTATGCCAGTGTAGGCCTGACTGCCAGGCCAAGGAAGGGTAATTTCCCCATGACCCGCACCAGCATCACCAGTCCAAACAAGATGATGGTAAGGAGCATGTAAAGCGGGTAATACGCGTTACCGGAGAAGAAGAGCAGGGCCAGGGCAGCGGCAGCCAGGGCTATATCGCGCTTGCGCTGGTGCTGGATAACTAGGAACAAGCTGGAGACGATCCAGGGGATGTAGGCAAACCCCAATACGAACAGGTATTGTCCCTGGAAAAAACGGGCCACAGGCTGCCCGGCGAAGGCAAACATCAACGCCGTCCACAGGCGTGCCGGCCAGCTCAATCCAATGGTGCGGGCCAATCTCCACATCCCAAAAGCGGCGATCAAAAAGCTGAGGTACACCCCCAGCTTGAACCCGGCACCCACCCCAAAGAGCAGGACGGGCAACGTGACCAGCGGGTTGTATACGTGCAGCATGGGGTCAGCGATATATGGGATGCCGCTTTGGATGTATATATTCCATAAGGGAAAGGCGTGGTACAGCTTCAGGCTGTTGACCAGGGTCCAGTCCAGCATCTGGAAAGTCTCGGATTCATTACCTGGCAGGGTGGTGGGAGAGCGCAAGTCCAGGATGCCGGCGCAGAACAGCGTCACAGCAATGAAGATGACCAGCCATTCCAGCCAGAAGCGTGCCTGGGTCAATTTTCGCACACGCGTCTCATTCGATGGTTCAGGGATTTCTGGCTCTTCGTCCGGCGAAGAGCGTATCTTCTGTCCATTTCCCCCGACAATCCCTTCCCAGTTGGCCTGGTCCTCGACCACCGCACCCTTGAGCAGCGCCTGGACCCGCCGCCACGGCTGTGCACCCGAAGTCATCAAATCTTTCCCCCGGCAGGTCCACCCTCACCCAGGCTATGGCGACCGTGCCATGCCTTGAGATGTAAATCCAACTCAAAGACCCAGCACCCTAAAATCGTCAAAATTACCTGGGGAGATGCCATTATGCCATAGCGGTTTCGAGTAAAAATGCTTCAGCCATTGCGTTCAGGCTGAAGGGATTACCTATAATGGAAAACTTTATTAAACCTATCGCAGCCCGAGCTCCATCCTCGAGATTACCAGGCGTTGGATTTCGCTGGTGCCTTCGTAAATCTCAGTGATCTTCGCATCCCTGAAGTAGCGCTCCACCGGCAGCTCTTTGCTATACCCGATGCCACCGTGGATCTGCACTGCCGTGTGGGCTGCAAACATGGCCGTCTCAGAGGCGAACAGCTTAGCCATGGCGGCCTCACTGGTGAATCGCTCGCCGGTCTTTTTAGCACGCTCCTTTGCCAGAGCCGCGTTATACACCAGCAGCCGGGATGCTTCAATGCGCGTCTTCATATCTGCAATCTTGAACGAGATGCCCTGGAACTCACCGATCTTGGTACCGAAAGCCTCACGCTCGCGGGCATAGGACAGGCTGGCGTCGTAGGATGCTTCGGCAATCCCCAGGGCCTGGGCGGCAATCCCGATCCGACCCGCATCCAAGACCGCCATGGCGATCTTGAACCCTTCCCCCTCCTCGCCCAGCCTGTTTTCCAACGGGCAATGGTAATCCTCGAACAGGATCTCGCTGGTGGCAGAAGCCCGGATTCCAAGCTTGGGCTCCTTCTTGCCACGCACGAAGCCCGGCTTATCGGCATCGATCAGAAAGGCGCTGATCCCGCGGTGTTTCTTCTCTGGGTCGGTCATGGTAAATAGCACCACGTACTTTGCCACCGGGGCGCTCGTCACCCACGACTTGCGCCCGTTGATCATGTATTCGTCACCCTGGCGCACTGCCCGGCTGCGCATCGTGCCGGCATCCGACCCCGACATGGGTTCGGTGAGCGAATACGCTCCGATTGCCGCGCCCGAGGCTACCGGCACCACGTATTTCTGCTTTTGAGCTTCCGTGCCAAACTTCATGATGCCGTTACAAAACAGCGAGTTGTTCACCGACATGATGGTGCCATGGGCAGCATCCACCTTGCAGATCTCCTCCAATGCCAGCACGTAAGCCAGGGTATCCATGCCTGCCCCGCCGTACTCCTCAGGCACCTCGATGCCCATGAAGCCGAGCTCACCCATCTTCTTGATCGTCTTGGATGGGAACTCACCCGTCTCATCGAATTCGGCAGCCACCGGGGCGATTTCCTTCTGGGCAAAATTGCGCGCCGCCTGCCGGATACTCTCATGCTCGTCAGTCAAGGGGAATAATCCATCGCCAGCCATAGGTCCTCCAGTATGAAATGGGTTGGAATGCTTGTGATTATAGCATGGTAAGCTTTTCACAATCGATTTAAGACCCATCCGGGCTGCAAATAATAGTCAGATGGTATATACTATTGGTGAGACTAACTTTGATCTTATCCCTATGCTATCCAGGCTCAAAAACTTGCTGATTGGCTCACCGCTTCCCACCCAGCAGCTGGGAGAGAAGCGGCTTAATAAAATCCGCGCTTTAGCTGCCTTCTCTCCCGACGCTCTCTCATCCATTGCCTATGCCAACCAGGAGATCTACCTGGGCCTGTTAGTGGCCGGGAGTGCCGGGCTTGGCCTGGCCTGGCCGATCGGTCTGGCGATTATTGGTATTCTTACCATTGTAGCTATTTCATATTATCAGACTGTCCATGGTTATCCATCCGGTGGTGGTTCTTATATTGTCGCCCGGGCAAACCTGGGTGTCCTACCTGGCTTGGTCGCCGCAGGTGCGTTGTTGCTGGATTACCTGTTGTGCGCGGCAGTCAGTCTCACAGCTGGCGTGGATGCCATTGCTTCAGCATTTCCAGTTTTATTACCGTACAAAATTGGGATTGCCCTGGGTTTACTAGCACTTATTATGTTGGCTAATCTACGCGGTTTGCGTGAGACCGGTACATTGATGGCAATACCGGTTTACCTGTTTTTATTCACCTATATCCCCATGCTCGTATATGGAGGGTTCCGCCTGCTGCTTAATGGTCCGACACCGCTAGCTGCAGTTGCCCCTCAACCAGTACAACCTCTCACCCTCTTCCTCATATTGCATACCTTTGCCACCGGGTGTACTGCCCTGACTGGTATCGAAGCCATCAGTAATGGCGTGCCAGCCTTCCAGCGCCCGGAATCCAGAAATGCCGGGCGCACCCTGATCGCAATGGCCATCTTGATGGGGATACTATTTGTCGGCAGCATCGGGCTGACTCAATTCCTGGGAGTTATCGCTGGACCACAAGAAACCATCCTCTCCGCCCTAGCGCGGCGTCTGCTCGGTAGCGGCTTCGCTTACATAGTTATCCAGGTCTCCACCTTGCTCATCCTGGCAGTAGCAGCGAACACCAGCTTTGCAGATTTTCCGCGCCTGTCTGCCATCCTCGCCCGGGATGGATTCCTACCCCGCCAATTCACCGGTTTGGGTGATCGGCTGGTCTTTGCCAATGGCATTATCTTCCTTGCCATTGGAACGGCGGTTTTGATCGTACTTTTCAGCGGGAACAGCCACTTGCTCATCCCTCTGTTTGCGATTGGAGCCTTCATGGCATTCACCCTTTCGCAATCGGGTATGGTCATCCATTGGATTCGAGAGCGGACTCAAAACTGGCGCTTGAAAGCCACACTCAATGGGCTGGGTGCCGTGGCCACAGCTACGACCCTTATAGTTATCAGCATCAGTAAATTTCGCGAAGGCGCCTGGATCACGGTGCTGCTCATCCCAATCCTTGTTGTCTTTTTTTTGCGCATCCACCAGCACTACAGAGATGTGGGCAAACAGCTAAGCATGCGTGGGCTTCCACCCGATATCCAACCCCTGCCTCCATTACGCCTGGTCATCCCTATCTCGGGCGTGCACCGTGGCATCATCGAAGCCATGGATTTTGCCCTGTCCATCTCCAAGAATGTCACCGGTGTATATGTCGAGCTCGACCCTGGCGCGGGTGAGCAGATACGCAAGGATTGGGAATGCTGGTGGCCAGATGTGCCTCTGGTGGTCTTGCCCTCGCCTTACCGCTCGATCGTCCGTCCCCTGTTGGATTACCTGGATGAGGATGACGGCCTGCACAACGATGGTACCCTGGCAGCGGTGGTGCTGCCGGAATTCATCCCTGCCCGCTGGTGGCAGGCACTCCTCCATAACCAGACAACTTTCCTGATCCGCGCTGCCCTGCTCTATCGCCGGCGTACTCACGGTTTCCAACGCATCATCATC
>Ga0316620_10000272_pt1 | contig 20394 bp, 20 predicted proteins | sample OWC_Aug_M1_C1_D5_FD_207651 | JGI IMG/M metagenome (GOLD analysis project Ga0316620, IMG submission 207651) | Wetland soil microbial communities from Old Woman Creek delta, Ohio, United States - OWC_Aug_M1_C1_D5_B | ecosystem: Environmental > Terrestrial > Soil > Wetlands | place: USA: Ohio...
TCGCCTACGAGGGGCTGGCCGGGATCCCGTGCGGCGTCGCCGGGAGCTTCGTCGTCGACTTCTTCGACACTCCCGAGACCCCGGTGGAGGTCAGCGATGGTCACTTCACCGCGACCATGACCATCTCCTACTCCGACGGCAGCACGACGGTCTTCACCACGGAGTGGACGCTGGACGGCGCCATCGGCGCCGACGGCGTGATCACCGGCACGCTGCGCTCGGACACCACCGGCGGCAGCGGGTCATGGGCCGCCTGCAACGCTGCTGGCGTGGTTCGAACGTGGCGCGCGGGATGGGCCGGCAACCCATGAAGGCCCTGACCGCGGCACTCGCCATGACGCTGGTCTGCGCCGCCGCGCTGGAGGCGGACCCGCCGCCGCCGCGGGCGCCCCGAGCACGGCTGCAACCGGCGTGGCTGGTCCCCTCCACCGCGGAGGAGCAGGGCATGGACTCGGTCCTGCTGGCGGCGGCCGTCGAGTTCCTGCGCGGCCAGCGCGATCTCTACAACATCCACAGCCTGTCGGTGGTGCGACACGGCTGCCTGGTGGCCGACGTGAGCTTCTGGCCGTCACAACCGGGCGAGCTTCACCACGTCGCCTCGATCACCAAGGTCGTCACCTCCGCCCTGGTCGGCATCGCCATCGACAAGGGGTACGTCACGGGGGTCGACGCGCGCGTGCTCGGCTTCTTCCCGGACCGCCCCATCGCCAACCCCAGCGAGTGGAAAGACGCGATGACCGTCGAGCACCTGCTGACCATGACCTCCGGGCTCGGCGGGGTGCTCGACTACGAGTCCGAGGCGGCTGCCATGGAGGCCAGCCCGGACTGGCTCCAGTTCTGCCTCGACCTGCCGATGACCGCCGAGCCGGGAACCGTCTGGCGCTACTCCAACCCGAGCACGTTCCTGCTCTCGGCGATCATCACGCAGGTGACCGGCCTGAGCGAGCACGACTTCGCCAGGCAGCACCTCTTTGCACCGCTCCGCATCTCCAGCTCGATCTGGTGGCCCGAGAGCCCACAGGGAATCACCGATGGCTCGGGCAGCCTGATGCTCAAACCCCATGACTTGGCTGGGTTCGGGCAGCTGTTTCTCCAACAGGGGATGTGGCGCGGCCGTCAGGTGATCTCCGGGGAGTGGGTCACGGAATCGACGAGCCTGCACGCCAGCGATTTCCAGTGCTACCTGTGGGGCAGGTACCCCGACTTCGACAGGTTCTACTACGGGGGCGGCGCCAAGGGGCAGCGCCTGGTGGTCGCTGCCGGCGACGACCTTGTGGTCGTGCTCACCGGCGGCGGTTTCTTCCACGAAGACATCGAGGCCATCTACCGTGAAGCTCTGCGCTCGTTCATCTTCCCCGCCGTCCTCTCCGACCAGCCCCTGCCGGAGGACCCAATCGCCCAGGCGGAGCTCACTGCTGCCATCGACCGCGCCGCCTCGCCCGGACGCGAGCCGTTGCCGGTGCCGCCCCCACCTCCAATCGCCGCAGCGATCGACGGTCAGCCCTTCCTGGTCGACCCCAACCCGCTGGAGATCCTCACCGTCACCGTCACCTTCCCGACCGCCGAGGAGGCACGGTTGCGGATCACCGCGTCCGGATACTGGACCTACGACGACGACTTCGAATGGGCCGCCGGTCTCGACGGCATCGAGCGCTTCGCGCCGGGGCGGCTCGGCATCCTGGCCGCGGGCACTGGCGAGTGGCTGAACCAGACCACGCTCCTGCTCGACGTCGACGAGCTCGGCAACCTCGAGCTGCGACGGTTGACCCTGGTCTTCCTCGACGGCGGCCAGCGGGTGTCCATCACCTTGGAGGACCCGTACCCCTGGGACCCTGACCCGCCGCTCGTGTTCACCGGAAGGTTGCAGCCATGAGCTCTTCATGGCGTGCTGCTCGTACCGCCGCGTGGCGATTCGCGTGGCGGCGACGGCGCCCGCGCCAGCACGGCACTTCCCGATCCGCCTCGCTCGGGGGGCGGAGCACCGTTCTCGCGAGCTGCCTCCTCGTCCTTTTCGTCGTCGGCTTCGCCGGCAACGCCACGCCCCAACTGCGGTTGAGGCCGCGGCTGTGGAGCGAGGCGTCCCTCACGCTTCCCGCCTCGACCCCTGAGGAGCAGGGCATGGACTCGGAGCAGCTGGCAGAGGGGCTCGACCTCCTCCTCGCCAACCGCGAGCTCTACCGTGTTCACAGCGTCGTGGTGGCGCGCGACGGGCACGTCGTTCTCGACGCCCGCTTCTACCCATTCGCCGCCGGCGACCGACACGACCTGGCGTCGGTGACCAAGAGTGTCATCTCCACCTTGATCGGCATTGCCATCGCCGAGGGCTACATCTCCAGCGTCGACGCCCACATGGTCGACTTCTTCCCCGATCGCACCATCGCCAACCTGGACGATCGCAAGCGTGCCATCACCATCATGCACCTGCTGACCATGAGGTCAGGGCTGGAGTGCGATTCCGGCGGGTACGAGCAGACCCTGACCGACATGACCAACAGCCCCGACTGGGTGCAGTTCGCCCTCGACCTGCCGATGGCCGAGGACCCCGGGCAGACCGACGTCTACTGCAGCCCCGGGGTGCACGTGCTGTCAGCGATCCTCCAGCAGGCCACCGGCATGAGCGCGCTCGAGTTTGGTCGCCGACATCTGCTCGGGCCGTTGGGCATGACCGACGTGCTGTGGCCGGCCGATCCCCAGGGAGTCACCCGGGGCTGGGGCGACCTGGCCATGGAGCCGCAAGACATCGCCAAGCTCGGGGTCCTGTTCTGGAACCACGGAGAGCTTTTCGGCAGGAGGGTGATCACCCAGGCCTGGGTCGACGAGGCCACGAGCGTCCCTGAGGGCTACGAGTTTCCGGGCTGGCCGGAGGGTGCGGGACGCGGCTACCTCTGGTGGCTGGCGCCGGATGGCTACAGCGCGGCCGGTCGCGGAGGGCAGTGGGTCTCGGTGTACCCCGACCCCGCCCAACGGCTGGTGGTCGGCCTCACCGGCGGCGGCGGCACCGGCGACTACGAGCCGGTCAGGCTGCAGCTGCTCGACCTCGTCCACGGCGCGATCCAGTCCGACGGCCCGCTGCCTGCCAACCCCCAAGGCGTTGCCGAGCTGGCGAACAAGCTCGCCGAAGCGGCGGCCAGCGCCGGGCAGCCACAACCGGTGCCGCCTCTTCCGCCGCTGGCTGCCGCCATCTCCGGACGGACGTACGTGCTATTACCCAACGCCAACGATCTGGAACGGCTCCGCTTCACCTTCCCTGGCGACGACGAGGCGATGGTCGAGCTCACCATGCCCGAGCTCGCTGGCGGGCCCACTCTGACGCTCCCAGTTGGCCTCGACGACGTATCCAGGCGAGGATCGGGGAGGTACGGCATTCCGGCTTACAGCAAGGGGAGCTGGGAGACCGACGACCGCTTCGTGGTGCTGGTCGACGAGGTCGGGATGATCGCGCTGTGGAGGATCGAGTTCACGTTCACGGACGACGACATCACCGGCGCCATGCTGTGCCTGGCTGGAGGCCTGCCCGACGCCACGTTCTCCGGCACCGCCGAGTGAGCGGCGCGCCGATGAGCTGCACGCTGGGTCGGATAGCTGCGACTGGCTCGCTGCTCTCGCTCCTGCCGGCGCTTGCCATCGCCGGCGAGAGCGTGACGGTGAGTCAGAGCGATTGGTCGGCCGGGCGCGGTGAAGGGGTGGCCGTGACAGCCTGGGGTCGCAGCTTCGAAGCCGCCGACCTGGTGTCGTGGCGCGCCATCCCAGGTCAGCTCGCCCTCGCCTCGGAGCCTCTTGACGCACCGCTTCGACACGTCGTCGACGTCGGCCTGGACGGCGCGCTCAAGGTGGTCGCCGGGGACCTCGACGGTGACCGCGACAGCGACGTCGTCGCTGCCGCGTACTGGGACGGCACGATCGTCGCGTGGCTCAACGACGGGGGCGAGGGGCTGACCTGGCGCAGTCAGGTGATCGCCACCGGGCTCAACCACGCCGTCGGTCTGTCGCTGGCGGACGTCGACCGCGACGGGCGACTCGACATCCTCGGCGGGGCCGGCGAGAGCGGCCAGGTCGCATGGTGGCGCAACCACGGCGGTGACCCCCTGCGTTGGACCCGCCACCCAGTCGACTCGACCTTCCGTGGCGCCCACGACATCGCCGCCGCCGATCTCGACGGCGATGGCGACACGGATCTGGTCGGCGCCGCCTGGGAGGACGACCAGGTCGCATGGTGGCGCAACGACGGTGGCGAGCCGACTCGCTGGATCAAGCGTGTCATCGCCGATGGCTTCGACTACGCCTGCAAGGTCGAGCTGGCCGACGTGGACGGCGACGGCGACCCGGACGTGGTGGCGACCGCGTGGACGGCGCAGGAGATCCGCTGGTGGCGCAACGACGGCGGCTCGCCGTTGAGCTGGACCGGACAGCTGATCGCCAGTGGTTTCACCGGCACCCACTGGGTCGACTGCGCAGACGTCGACCTCGACGGCCGCATCGACGTCCTGGCTGCGGCCATGGACCGCGCCGAGGTCGCGTGGTGGCAGAACGACGGCTCGAGCCCGATCGGTTGGACCAAGATTTCCATGACCGGACCGCTGGCCGGGGCGGTCTCGGTGGAATCGGCGGACCTCGACGGCGACGGCGACAGCGATGCCGCAGCCGCTGGCTGGAGCGCGTCCGGGGGGATCGCCTGGTGGGACAACCGCGACGGGGGCGGCACGAGCTGGTCGCGCCGGCTGGTCGACGGCTCCTTCCTGGACGCCAGCTCGGTCCATCTCGCGGACGTCGACGGCGACGGCGCCCTGGACATCCTGGCGACCTCCTGGACGCTCGACCGGGTCGCCTGGTGGAAGGTCTCGCGCTTCCGGGCCGGGGGAAGCCTGACCAGCTCGATCCTCGACTGCGGAGAAGCGGTGGAGTGGCTGAGCTGGTCCGGGGACGTCGACCGTCCGGACGGGACCGAGCTCCTGGTGGAGGTTCGCCTGGGCGACGACCCGGCCGCCATGGGTCCCTGGTTGGAGCTCGCCCTGGGCCAACCACCGGCGTTCACCGGCGAGGTCGGCCGCTACCTCCAGTACCGCCTCACGCTGAGCTCCCAGGACCCCACCGCCTCACCCATCGTGCGCGAGCTCTCCTTTGCCGGAGAGTCGGCGATTCCCGTCGCGCCTCGGCCTCCCCGCCGCCGCCTGCCCCTGATGGTGCCACGTTCACCGTTGCCGTATCGTCGGCACGTGACTGAGATCGGTTCGTCCGGGGCGGCACGTCGACCCCTGACCTCGGGTTCGCCCCGTCCATCTCAAGTTCCTGGCGGTGCCGGAGGGTGCCGGAGCTCCGCTGCCCCACAGCCAACAGCGCCGGGGCCGACCTCGCCGTGAAAGAGCGCGGGGGGGTCAACCTCCGCTCGCCGGGTCCGTACCAACCTCCAACGACTGGATGAAGCTCATGCTCGACTCGGACAGGGACCGCCCAAGGTCCAGCACGTCGCGGCAGGCGGTTCACCTCTCGCCCTGCCTCCTCGCTCTTCTCGCCTCGGCGGCGCTCGCGGCACTGGCAAGCGCCGAGGCTCCCGGCGCCGCTGCGGGGACGGTCGCGGCCCTGGTCAGGGCAGGCTCGATCAGCGGCCGGGTCGTCCCGCCCCCGGGCGGCCACCCCGCCCTGCAGCTCTTCCTCGAAGACGTCATGACCAGCCGCGTGGTCCTGGTCCCCCTCGAGCCTGGCCAGCTGAGCTACGCGGCCGAGGTGCCCGCTGGCTCGTACCATGCCTACACCTGGCTGCCCGGCTTCGAGCTGATGGGCGGTCACACCGCGTGCCACGAGGATGCGCCGTGCAGCGACCACGCGTTGCTGTCGATTCCGATCGAGGAGGGGAGCTCCGTCGAGGGCGCCGACATCGCCGACTGGCACGTGCCCGAGCTCCCGCTGCTCACCCTCAGCGGCCGCCTGGTCGACGGCACCGGGGCAGACCCCATCGAGGATGGAGTGGTCGTGATCTGGGATCAGCACATCATGGCGGTGGGACCGGCATCGGAGCTGGCGGTTCTGCCAGACGCCCGCCACTACCCCCTGCCGGGGACGACCATCCTGCCCGGGTTCATCAACACCCACGTTCACAACGCCTACGCCGTCGCGAACCTGCGCACCTGGGCGTCCGCCGGGGTGACCACAGTGCGGGACCTGGGGGCGCCGCTGGGGTTCCCCTGGGCCCAGCTGCGGGCGTTCCTCGGGACCGACCCGCGCAACGCCCGCATTCTCGCCGCTGGGCACCTGGTCACCTGCCCGGGTGGTTACCCCATCGCCGGCAACGACTTCCCCTCCGTGACTGTGAGCACCGAGGACGAGGCCCGGCAGGAGATCAATGAGCTCCTCGACCAGGGGGCAGACGTCGTCAAGATCGTCATCGAGTCGGGCATCGGCGAGCTGCTCTCGGAGGAGCTGGCCGCGGTTATCGTCGACACAGCTCACGCGCGGGGGGTTCCGGTGACGGTTCACCTCACGATGGAGAGCGACCTCGAGACCGCCCTCGACGCCGGGGTCGACGACATCGCCCACATCGCGCTGGACTACGTTCCTGGCGACGTGATCGAGCGCATGGTCGAGGACGACGTCGCCTGGGTCCCGACCCTGGAAGCGCTCGAAGGTTGGGGCAGCCAGATGTTCGACAACCTCCGCCGCTTCAAGGCCGCCGGCGGCCGGGTGGCGATGGGCAACGACAGCGGCTACCTCGAGGACCTGACCATCGGCATGCCGGTCGAGGAGCTCGAGCTCCTGGGAGACTCCGGCATGAGCCCGATGGCGATCATCGTCGCCGCGACTGGCGATGCCGCCGTTGTCTGCCACCGCCAGGATCTCATCGGAACCCTGGCCCCGGGCCGGCTGGCCGACATCCTGGTCGTGGACGGAGACCCTCTCGTCGATCTGCGGGCGCTCGAGGCCGCCCGCATGGTCATTCACGAGGGGCAGGTCATCCGCTTCGAGCCGCCGCCACCGCGGCGTCCACAAGGCCGACCCGTGCGACCCTAGCAGGGTCTAGCCCGACCTTCTCACCCTGTTCGTCGCGTGGGCCGCTCGCTGCCGTGAGATGGAAAGGTATCAGTCACGCCCTTCCGCCGTCGTGGCGGGGGCGGAGCGAGAACCCTTGGTCATGCGACTACACCGGGGGGTCCTCACATTGGCGGAACGGCGTGACTGACACCTTTCTGGGGTCGCCCACCGCATCACACAATGCCGGGAATGTCTGACCAGGCACCCATCCTTGGCCGTCCCGGCGCGGGCCACCGCCCTTGCCGCCAGCGCGGCATCAGTGCTCGCGCTGGGGCTCAGAATCCAACGGTGGCGGACCAAGCCGAGGTGTCGCCGGACTCGAATCCGTCGGCAAACAGGAGGCCCGGGACGATGACGAACGGCCCGATCGAGCTCACTGCGGACCAGTTGCCAGCGTTGTCCACAGTGCAGTGGTGGAAGAACCAGGAGCCCGCAGGCAACGGCTCGGTGGTCAAGGAGGTGGTGGTCTCCTCCTCGTCCTTGACCCCGTCGCACTGCCAGACCGCGGCGCCGCTCAGCTCCATGCCGTAACCGTCGATGCCGCTGAGATCGCCCGCATCCGGAACCCAAACCAGCTCCACAGTCTGATCTGCGCTCGCCATTCCCACCTCATGGCTGGGGCTCGACAGCTCTGCGGCGAGCGGCGGCGTACCATCGACCCAGAACGGTCCGAGGTGCACGGCCAGGGAGCAGTTGCCGGCCCCGTCGCAGGTCCGCAGATGAAACCAGTGACTGCTCCCGTCCGCGAGCGCGTCGCTCGAGCTGGCGTGGGGATCGACCGAGTGGAAGATGTCCACCGTCTCGTCCGGCAGAGTTGCCGGCCACTCGTCGAAGACGAGCGAGTACCCGACTACGCCGGAGCCACCGCTGTCGCTGGCGCCGCTCCATGTCACCTCGACGACCCGCTCCCGCGACCAGGCGCCCGGAGTGTGGCTGGTGCTCCCGAGTACCTGCGGGTCACCTGGGAGGACCGCCTCGCAGACCCATCTCGCCAGGTGAGACGCGGGCAACCCTCCGGCCATGGTGAAGTCCCCCCCGACGTAGAGCATCCGACCGGTGCCGTCGTCGAAGGTCGCGACGGCGTACACGGGGCCGTTGGTCCCGGTCCCATGAGGGCCGGTGAGGGCCGACCAACCGCTCCCGTTCCAGCGCGCGATGTTGTTGGCAACTGCGCCGTCGACGTGCGTGAACCAGCCACCGGCTACGAGGCCGGACGCTTCCCTCCGCAGCGCATGCACCTGGGCGCCGTCGTCGGAAGGACCTCCGATCCCCGACCACCCGCTCCCGTCCCAGCGGGCGACGCGGCGCACGGCGCCGCCACCCGCCGAGGTGAACAGACCGCCGGCGTACAGGGCCCAGCCGGTGCCATCGTTGAACATCTCCAGACTGAGGACGACGTTGTCCGGTCCCTGGGGGCTCAGCGGCCACCACCTCGAACCGTCCCAGCGGGCGACGAAGGGCGCTGTGACCCCCCCGGCGGTGAGGAAGTCACCGCCCGCGAACAGCTCGGTTTCGAAGTACCGGAGGGCATACACCACCCAGTCCATCCCGGCGCCAGAGGGCCCACTGAGAGGCTCCCACCACCCCTCGTAGCCCTCGGCCACGTAGTTGACTGTGTTCCCTCCGGCGGTGGAAAACCACCCGCCTGCGACAACGGGCCACATGCCGTAGGGGCCGGCCAGGGCGAGCACCGGGCCGTCCGTGCCGGCGGGCCCGTTCCAGTAGCCGCCGTGCCACCAGGCGAAATTGCTCACAGCCAGGCCCCCAGCAGTGCCGAACCAGCCGCCCACGCAGAGCTCGTCGTACTCCATGTAGCCGCACGAGCCAAGGGAGTACACCGTGCCATCCGTCCCTTCCCCCGAAGGGCCCGCCACCGGCGTCCACACCGAGCCGTCCCAGAAGGCGAGGTTGTGGGCAGTCACGCCACCGGCCATGGCGAAGCTCCCACCTACACTGAGCACGGCATCCCCCGGCCATCCCCACTCGTTGTACTCGTGCAGCGCCTGCACGGGTCCCTCGACGTCGCCCAGCACATGCCACGGCGCCCAGCCGCACGGGACCTGCTCCTCCACAGGCTTCGACGTGGCGCCGGGTCCTTCGGCGAGAAGCGGGCGCGCGAGGCAGGCCATTGTCGCCACCACGATGAGTGCTCGCGCGCAGCAGTGCCCGTAGATTGCCGTTGGGTTCGTTGCCATTGCCGCAACCCTCCCCACGAGAGCTTCCACCCCAGTCAATCATACCCCTTGGTCCTGGGTCGGATGAGCCCAAAAGGTGCCGGGCCCGTTGGAAAAGAAAAGGTGCCGGGCCCGTTATCCCGTTATTGTGATGGGTTTGCCCGGGGGGCTCTGCGAGGCATCGATTCTCGCTTGCGAATAGGTGCCTCGTCAGACAAAGCCGACATTCAAGCCCGGAGTCGCCCATCGCATCACACTATGCCGGGAATGTCTGACCAGGCACCGATGGAATAGCCGAACGCCTGCTCGACCGGAGTCAGGTAGCCGTGGCCGCTTTGCTTGGCATCCAGGCTCGCGGCCGGGGCCTTGAGCTCGATGACGACGCGGGTGCGGTCGAGGGTTGGTCCGTAGACGCCGAGGCGCCCATCGGGGGTCTTGCCGCCCCTGGTCTCGGTCGAGGCGGACTCGGCCTTCAGGTGGTACCGGTCGAGGTGGCCGACCGCCGGGAGGTACCCCAGCAGCCGGCCGAAGACGTCGGTCAGGAACTGGCCCTGGAGCGGCTTCTCGTTGAGCGTCCGGAAGGCGGGGTCGGCGGCGGTGGCGGCCCAGTCGCTGAGGATCTTCTGCTCCTCGGCGCCAAGCTCCATCGTGAGCTTCGCCAGCCGGGCTCGGAGCAGGTTGGCGGCAAAGAGCGGCTTGAACAGGTCGGACATGGGCCCCCGGAGCGTCGTTGCTCGTACGGTAGCAGGGGAGGGCGCTGGCACAGAAGGTGGGTGTGGCTCACCTGACTGGAGGCTCGACGGCTCCCTGTCCCGAGCGGTCAGCGAAGGATAGGGTCCGGATGCTCACGGCACGTCAGATCGAGGTCCATCGCGGCCTGTTCGACCGAGCGGAACCTGCGCACCCCCGCTGGCGGCCTCCCCATGAGACGCTGGTGGAGGGCCATCAGCTGGGCCACCAAGCGCAGGTTCTGGGGGTCTTCCGGATCGCGCCACGGTGGCGGCATGTCGGCGACCGACCGGTAGCGGGTCACCGGCATCGGCTCACTCCTGGAACCCGAAGCGCTCGGCCAGAGCCGCGGCGTCGAGCCGGTCTCTGGGCCGCACCGTGTCGCGCTTCATCAGCCAGAGGGTTCGCGCGGTGACCACCGGCACGACGACATCGCCGTACACCTTGTCCTCGACTTCCAGGTCCTCGAATGTGAACGCCTCACCGAGCCGGGTGAGGATGTCGAAGCCGAACCCCTCGGGCGGAACGTAGCGGACCGCCGGATAGTCGCCGCACAGGTCGTCTGCCGAGATCTGGTCGATGCAGGGGTCGTCGTAGAGCGCGCGCAGCGCGGCTTTCAGCCGCTCGACGTTCGCGCGATCGGCGGGGATGAAGAGGTCGATGTCCGCGGTCGTGCGTGCCAATCCGTGCAGACCGAGCGCTACTGCGCCGACCACGGCGCAGCGCACGCCGTGCTCCTGTAGAGAGCGAAAGACCCGCTCCAACCCGGCCTCGTCAACCCTCTCCTCATCCGTCACGCCAGCCTCCAGCGACCATTGTCCCATGGCACGAATCGCGACCGCGCTACCCCGGACGGGATGCTGGCGCTGGCCGGGGAGGGGCGTGACCCTCTACCTCTCCACCCGGTAGTTGGGCGCTTCCTTGGTGATCACCACGTCGTGGGCGTTGGACTCGCGCCGAGTGCCAGGCCCAACTGAAAAAGGCGCCAAAAAGGAAAAGGGTGCCGGGCCCGTTATACCGCTGTTCTGATGGGCTTGTCCGGGGGGCTCTCCGAGGCATCAAACCTCGCCTGCGAAGAGCTCGACGATGGCGGAACACCGGGCCTTGCACCTTGTCGGCACCTTCTCCGCGCCCATCCTTGACGTCCGGCCAGCTGGCGAGGGCGCCCGGCGCGACGGGAGCAAGCTCACCATCCCGCCGCCAGTGGCATTGACGCAGCGAGGCCGGATCGTCCAGGTCTCGGTGAGCGTGGGACAGCAGATTGCCGGGCCGATCGCGCAGGCCGGCGGGGTGCTGCAGGTAACGCATGCAAGGCGATCCGCAGAATCTGCTGCAATATCGTAGTAGAACCGCGCTACAATGATCTCGGAGGTGGGACATGTCCAGCGTGAGCGTGCGGATCGCGTCGAAGACCCACAAGGTCCTCAGGGAACTCGCCGCAGAGCAGGGCCGGTCGTTGCAGGAGACCATCGACGCCGCGGTCGAAGCGTACAGGCGGCAGCAGGTGTTGGAGGAGACCAACGCCGCCTATGCCGCGCTGCAGGCCAGCCCGGAGGCACGGGATGAAGAGGCTGAGGAGCGGGAGCTGTGGGAGCAGTCTCTCATGGACGGCCTGGAGGAGCGGTGATGGCACAATCGGCCGCACGAGGCGAAATCTGGCTGGTTCAGCTCGACCCGGTACGCGGGCACGAGCAGGCTGGCATGCGTCCAGGTCTGGTCCTTTCGAGCGATCGGTTCAACCGCGGCCCGGCCGGGCTGGTGGTCGTGCTGCCGATGACGACGCGCGACCGGAGGATTCCCCTCCACGTGGCGGTCGACCCGGCCGAGAGCGGCCTGCCGGCGCGGAGCACGGTCAAGTGCGACAACCTGCGCGCGGTCGCGCGGGAGCGACTGGTGCGACGGCTCGGTCAGGTGTCAGGTGACACTCTGGCCGAGGTGGAGGACCGCGTCAGGGTACTGCTCGAGCTTTGAGTCGTGTCGCCGGCCCACGGCAAGGTATCGGACCACGCAGAGGTATCGCCGGACTCAAAGCCGTCGGCGAACAGGAGGCCAGGCACCCTTTTAACGCTCTGAGATCGCGGGCAAGCTCGGCCGGCAGGTCGATCTGGGGGAAATGCCCCGAGTCAGGGTAGGTCGTCAGCGTGACCCCGGTGGAACCTGCAGGTCCGGATCTGTGGGGCGACCGGCCGGGCCTACCCGACACCCATCAGTCCGTCGCAGTCTTCAACTGCGGCAGGTCAGCTTGACCTTCGACTGCTTTGGTCTTGGCTTCCGTGCCACCTTGTTTGATCACGACCTTCACAGCATCTTCCATCGGGTCTTTGAAGGGCACCTCGATTCGGAGCAGGCCGTGCTCGTAGGTCGCTTCGGCTTTGGCGGGTTTCACCGCCCACGCCAAGGCCAGTGCTGAGACATACTCGATTTCCCTTGCTGGCGCCGTCAGGTGGACGCTGTCTTCCAGGACCTTCAAATCGATGCTATCCGTTGGCGCTCCTGGGATGGCGAACTCCACTACCAGCTTGAAGTTCTCCCGGTCTGCATACGCTACTGTGTTTGGTGCAACCCTAATCCGAGGTTCCGCCATGTCCGCACCTCCCTTGTCCGCGGTTTCCGTCTTTGCCGGGCAGTTGGAAGCATACACCGGGCCACCTCTGACTGCAGCAACTTCCAGAACATCGAACCCTTGACCGCCGGCATGTTTGACCGGACTTCATGGGTTCGCAGTTAAGCTACTCGGCTGCCCCGGTTCGGGTGGATTCTCGCGGGTTGGTCGACCTCCGCGGATCCGGGAACGCTGTAGTACCTCGATTCCGCTCCCGGCTCTGACGGACCGGACGTGTCGCACGTCCACTACTAGCTAGGAGTTGCGACCCCGGCGGGCAGCGACCGTACGCGCGAGGTACGTCATCGCGCCGGCCGGTCGTTCTCGCACACCAGCAGGTGGTCGTAACCGGCAACGACGACGGTCGACCCGCCACTCGAGCAGCAGCCAGACCCGGCCGTCGCGGGTGTCGAGGTGCGGGCAGACCGCGTCGGCGGCGGGCAGGCCGAGCTGCTCCTGCACGTAAAAAAGGGTGCCTGGCCCGTTGTTCCGCCATTGTGGAGGGACTGTCAACCACCGGAGCCTCACCTCTTGAGTGAGAGGCTCGACAATAGCGGAATAGCGGGCCAGGCACCCTTTCTTCGTGCGGACCTGCTCCCTTCTCTAGCGGTATGACCGGCCCGACACCTTCTCGGCCCATCTTCCTTCGGTTGTAGCGCGAGGCTCCCGGCGCTAGGGCATCGTCACCGACCACGCCGAGGTGTCGCCCGACTCGAAGTCGTCGGCGAAGATCAGCGCCGGCTCCGCGCCGCCGTACACAAAGGCACGGCCGCAGTAGGGCGGGGGCGAGCCGACATGGCTGTCATAGGTCCCGCTGAGCAGGTCGGCCAGCCCGTCGCCGGTGACGTCGCCCAGGCCAGCCAGGCTGCTGCCGAACTGGTACCTGGCGGTCGCGCCCTCGATCACGGCATCAGCCTCTGCGTCGAGCACGACGCCGCCCCGGTACAGGTAGACTCGCCCATCCATGTCGGGACCGTCGTGGGGCGCGCCGACAACCAGGTCGGGGAACCCGTCGCCATCGACGTCGTGGGCCACCGCGATGGCCCGGCCGAAGCTCGGCCCCTCTTCGAGCACCGCGTCAGGCACCCCGTCCAGCTCCTGGCCGCCGCGCAAGACCCACACCTGGCCTGGCCGACCCGAGCTGCCAAGACCTGGAAGACCGACCGCGAAGTCGTCGAAACCGTCCTGGTCGAGGTCGCCGACGCCGGCGACGGCGAACCCCAGGGTCGAGCTCTCCAGCGGTCCGTCCAGGACGAGCGCTGGCGCTCCCATCGCGGCCAGACTCGGGCTTCCCAGGTAGAGGTAAGCGCGGCCCGCGTGAGGAGCCGCCTGGTCACTCTCGTACGCACCCACCAGCAGGTCCTCGCAGCCGTCGCCGTTGACGTCGCCTGCCCCAGCCACGGCATAGCCGAAGAAGCCCGACGCCTGCTCGCCGTTGAGGGTCAGGTCGACCTCGGCGTCCATGCCTGGCCCACCCAGGTAGACGTAGACGGCGCCCTTGCGGTAGTCACGGATCGAGTAAGGGTCGCCAGGCGCGGCGCTGAAGAGCAGCCCTGGCGCCCCTTCGCTCACGGTCACGGTGGTCTGATCGTTGGCCACAATCAGGTAGTAGGGCCAGAAGCCGAAGATCGTGGTCTCCACGTTGGGGATCAGGGCGTGGCCGACGTGCTCCCCCACGACCCACTGCGCGCTCTCGTCAGTGAGCGTGGTCTCGGTGAGCGCGGTCGAGATACCGTCGCTGACGACGCGGTCGTAGTCGAAGCCCCCAATCACGAGATCGCGGTGCCCGTCACAGCTGAAATCTCCGGACGAGATGCTGGTTCCGTAGCCATAGCAGAAAGGAACGTCCTCTGCGAACACCAGCGCCGCCAGCCCGCTCGGCTCAGACGAGCCCAGGTAGAGCCGCACCACCTCCAGGGCATGGGGCGTTGCATCGACCTGGTCACGAGCGGCGAAGTCGGCAAATGGGTCGCCGTTGACCTGGCCGAGGCCCGCCACGCGCACGCCCAGGCCGCCGTTGTCCCGCTCGCCCTCCACCTCCAGGTCGGCCACGCCGTCGAACCCCGGCCCGCCCCGGTAGAGGTAGAGCTTGCCGCGGTCGGTCTCGCCCCAGCCGCCGGCGCCAACCAGCAGATCGGGCCAGCCGTCGCCGTCGACGTCGCCGAGCCCGGCCACCGAGGCCCCGAAGCGGTCGTCGTCGGCCTCCCCCTCGAGGGCTATCACCAGCGGCAGCTGACCCTGACTCCACGCTGCGTTGGCCGCCCCCGCACCGACCAGGGCAAGCGCAACAAGACCTGCCGCCCTCAAGCAACGCCGAGCGACAGCGTTCTCCATCGCGAGATCCTCTGGAATGACATACGACCAGGGCGCTGAGGGGTTGCCACGAAGGGGTACCACGTATCACATTGTCACGTTGGTCTTGCTGAGTGCCAGACGGAGGACTTGGGGCGACCGTAGCCGAGGGTCAGCTCCATCGCCCTGGTGCTGCCGTAGCTCGAGCCGCGCCGCTTGCCCTTCCGCCGCTCGACCCCTTGACGGCGGTTGAGCCCGCTCTCGTCCGGATGTCGCGGCAGCGCCAGGAGCCGACGGTCGACTCCCGAACGGCGATCTGCTCCCGATCGCCGTTCCGGTCCCCTGGAGCTCCCGACCATGTCGCCCTCCGCGCGGCCCTCGCCCGGATGAGCGTCGGCACGGCGCGGCCGTTCCCGGCGCGGCTGCTGCACAGCACGAGAAGCCGCTCCGGCGGCCGGAATGGGCGTTGCGGCGACGCAAGATCATCACCCTTTTCGGGAATTTCGACATGTTTATCATGAATTTTTTCTTGACAAACGCGAGATGCGACGCCATATTTCCAAACGGCGGTCCTGGGACTGGGACCGACCTCGGACATGGGAGGGGACGATCGTGACGGCACACCCGAGCTTCCTCAACCCCCTGGAACGGGCTCTCCGCTTCTACGCGGTCTTCGCCACGGCCCTGATCCTGTTCCAGGGCCTGGGTCTGGGCATGTACCTGGTCAACGAGTGGCCCAAGGCGCGCGCCACCGTCTCGAGCGAGGTGACAGCCCTGGTCGGTCTGGCCGTGGTGCTGGGATTGACCCGATCCTACGTCTGGATCCGGCTCTACTGGAAGGGCGCGCGCGCGCTGTCGATTCTCCGCGACCAGGCGGACTCGAGTCAGGTCGCCCTGCGCCTGACACCGGTCCTCGCCTCCCTGACCCGGCTGCTGGTGGTGAGCTGCGTGCTCGACTTCCTGTTCCTCCCCGCCTTCTTCCTCTCCGATCACTTCCTGCCCTTCTCGGTATCGGGCTGGCGGCTCGGCCTGGTCGAACTCGCCCGCCTGCTCTTCCCCCAGGCATTCGGCTTCGCCGCGCTCATCCTGGCCTTCCTGACCCGGCAGTACGGGCTCCTGCTCGAGGAGCACGGCCAGCTCAAGCAAGAGCTCGAGCTGACGATCTAGCGAGGAGCATCCGGTGCCAATCGTCGTCAACCTCGACGTGCTGCTGGCCAAGCGCAAGATGCGGCTCAATGAGCTCTCGGAGCGGGTCGGCATCTCGGTGCAGAACCTGTCCGTGCTGAAGACCGGCAAGGCCCGGGCGGTCCGCTTCTCCACTCTGGAGAAGCTGTGCGAGGTCCTGGAGTGCGCCCCGGGCGACCTCCTGGACTACCAGCGGTAGCCCGGACCGACGGCCGACACCCGTCGGAAGGTGGCGGGGCCGGGCTACACTGAGCCACGCCCGACCCGGAGGGGCAGCCCGTGCTCACCAACACGTTCCGCCACGTCCGCGGTATCAGCGCTGCGGTCGAGCAGCGGCTGTGGTCCGCCGGAGTCGACTGCTGGCAGGCGTGCGCCGCTGCCGAGACTCTGCCGCTGACCCGCGGCCGAGCGGAGCGGCTGCGGCGGGGCCTCGCCGAGTCGGCCGAGCGCATGGCCGCGGCCGACGCCCGCTACTTCGCGGACTCGCTCCCCAACCCGGAGCACTGGCGGCTGTTCCCCGAGTTTCGTTCCGCGATTGCCTATCTCGACATCGAGACCACCGGCCTGAGCGCCCACGACAGCTACGTCACGACGGTCGCCGTCTACGATGGGCGGACCGTTCGCGCCTATGTCCGCGGCGACAACCTCGAGCGGCTCGGAGAGGATCTGGCCGAAGCGCGCCTGCTCGTCACCTACAACGGCAAGTGCTTCGACCTGCCGTTCCTGCGCCAGAGCCTGGGGCTCCACCTCGACCAGGCGCACGTCGACCTCCGTTACGTGCTGCGCAGCCTCGGCTACAGCGGCGGGCTCAAGGGCTGCGAGCGGCAGCTCGGCATTCAGCGGGGCGACCTCGAGGACGTGGACGGCTTCTTCGCCGTGCTGCTGTGGGAGGACTACCGCCGGCGGGGCGACCCGCGGTCGCTCGAGACGTTGCTCGCCTACAACATCCAGGACGTGGTCAACCTCGAGACGCTGCTAGTCATGGCCTACAACCTCAAGCTCCGCCCGACCCCCTTTGCCGAGAGCAATCGGCTGCCGCTGCCGGTCGCTCCCGAGGTTGCGTTCAGGCCCGACCGGGAGACCATCGCCCGCCTGAGGCGGGATAGCCCCTGGCAGTGGTCACGCTGGTCCTGAGCGCTCAGGGAGCCCTATTCAACCGCGCGTGCGGCTTCGTCGGGACAGCGTGTTCCGGCTCGTCGAGGCTCGGGTCGCGAGCGCAGCCGCGTGCCGAGCAGCGGATGGATCGCGGCTGTGGTGCGCCCGGCACCCTTACCGGCGGCGGGTGGCGAGGGACGCGCTGCTCAGTGTCGCCCGCGTTGCGGGATGGGCGACATCAGCCGTAGTTGGGGCCCTTGTCGCCGCGCGAGGGACCGTAGCCGAGAGCCTTCTCCATGCCCTTGGAGGTGCCGAAGCTCGAGCCGCGGCGATTCCACTTCCGTCGCTCGTCGCCGCTGCGCCGGTTGTACCCGCCGGGCCCGGCCTGCCGCTGGTTGGACTGACCCCGACGGTCGAGTCCCGAGCGGCGCTCTGATCCTGACCGTCGATTGTCGTCCACCCTGCTCGCTGCCATGCCGCCTCCACAACGCCTCTCCTGCAGAAGCACGGGCCACGGCGCGGAAATTCCCGGTCCGTGACGCCGAGCCAGATGCCCACAAGCTCTACTGGCAGAACCATGAGCGCCGCTCGACGCCCAGCTCGACGACGAGCCGTGCGCTCACTGCTCCTCCCCGACCTCAGGCGCTCGCCCACCGCTCGCTGGGCAGCACCGGGCCGAGCCGGAGCGCCACTCGCCACGGTACCACGATCGACCAGGCGTTGGGCGCTCCGAATCCGAAACCGTCCCGGATAGGCACCTCTCGGCCAGGGGAACGCCCTCGACCACGGTCAGCCGGACGTGGGAGAATCAGCCGCAGCGCACCCCGATCCGTGGAGGTCGTCGTGAAAAGCAAGCTCGCTCTCGCGGCTGTCGTCACCGTGCTGGCAGCAAGCTCGATGTGGAGCTGGTCGGCAGACCGCCAGACTGTCATACGGACGGAAACGGTCGCCTACGGGGGCCGTCAGTACACGCTGACCGCCGACGCCTCGGGCTGGTCGCTCTGGCAGGGGGACACGCTGCGCTGGCGGGGCCGGGGCACCGCGCCGGCATTGCCGGTCTCGGATGCGGCCGCGAGCCCCAGCGGCGAGCTCGTCGAGATCGCCGCCCTGCCCTGCCCAGGGGACGTCTTCGCCGGCGGCCAGATCCACGCCTGGGACCTCGAAGGCGACCTGCAGCCCGAGCTGGTGTTCGGCAACTGGGCGGACACGACCTATGTCTACAAGGCGGTCGGGGACAACCAGCTGGTCCAGGTCCACCAGCTCTCGAACCCGGTCGGCTCCTACTACACCGAGCTGGTTTGCGCCGGCGACGGCGACTCCGACGGGCTCGCCGAGCTGGTCTTCTCGACCGGCACCAGCGGCGTCCCGCGCGACCTCTTCTTCGTCGAGTCCTCCGGCCCGGCACTGTACCCGGACACGGTCGTCCTCGTGCTCCCCGAGGAGAGCATCGGCGTCAACCACCTGCGCATGACCGACCTCGACGGGGACGGGCTGCGGGAGTACGTCGGCACCTCCCAGGGAACCCACGACAACCTGCTCGCGATCTGGGAAAACCGGGCCGACAACACCTTCGCGAGAGTGTTTTCCTGGCACCCCGGCGACCCCTCCGCCGTCTCCGGGGAGCTGGCACCCGGCGACGTCGACGGTGACGGCAAGGGCGACATCGTGGTGGTGACAAGCGTTCTGTTGACCGACACCGTCCACCTTCTCGAATGCACCGGCGACGATGCCTACCAGGAAGTCTGGTCGGTGGAGCTGCCGACCGACAACGCCTACTGGGTCACGCCCGGGCCGGATCTCGACCGGGACGGAAAGGGTGACTTCGTGGTCACCGGAGGGGTCGGGTACCCGATCGCCACCTGGTCGTTCCTGATGTACGAGGCGGACGGCGACGACAGCTGCCGGCTGGCCTGGTCGTACCAGACCCAGGCCGCGGTCATCGATGGCGGCTGCGCCACCGGCGACCTCGACGGCGACGGCCGCGAGGAGCTGCTGGGTCAGGTGCCCGGCAAGACCCGGGTCTTCCGGGCGGCCGGGGACGACGACCTGGCCCTTTACTGGGAGCACGACGGCGCCGTGATCGGCCAGGGCGAGAACCGGGTGGTGGCCCCCGACCTCGACCGCGACGGGGGCGGCGAGGCGATCTGGTGGACTACCAGCGACCCGGGCACGGCGGTGGTCTACGAGCTGGTCGGGGCCATCTTCGCCGACGGCTTCGAGGGCGGCGACACCTCGGCCTGGTCGGCGACGGTGGAGTGAGCCGCGGGGTACCCGTCCGGGCCTCGGCCATCGTCACGGCGGGCGTCAGGCCGACGGCAGCACGTGACGGACGAACGTGGCGAGCAAGCGGTCGACCTCGGGGCTGGGCTCGTTGGTGAAGGGGTGGCCGGGCTCGGCAAAGGCGGAAGGGCCGTACTTCGCGATGTAGGCCAGGTAGCGGCGGTAGTTGCCGGCCTGGTCGAGCTCGGGGTGGAACTGGGTAGCCCAGATCGGCTTGCCCTGAACGCGCAACGCCTGGTAAGGGGAGCGCTCGCTCGCGGCGAGGTGGAGCACGCCCGCGGGCAGCCGCTCCACCCGGTCGACGTGGCCTTGCTGGGCGGTGAACTCGGCGGGCAACGAGCCGAACAGCGGGTCCTGCCGTCCGTCCGCGGTGAGGGCGATCCGGAACGAGCCCACCTCGCGCCGCGCCGGGTCGTTGATGACGCTCCCGCCGAGGGCCGTGGCCAGGAGCTGAAAGCCGAAGCACGAGGCGAAGGTCGGCAGCCCCCGCTCGACCACCTCGAGCAGGAGCTCGGCCATCGGCGCGAAGAAGGGCTGGTCGGGCCGGGTGACGGAGAAGTGCCCCGAGCCGCCGACCAGGAGCGCGTCGAGACCGTCGAGCAGAGCCATGGATGGGCGCTCGATCGCGACATTGACGAAGCGCAGGGTGTCGCCGTCGAGGCCGGTGGCGCGAGCGAAGCACTGCTGCTCGTGCTCGAGCATGGTGTCACCCGGCGGCCGCGCCTGGAGGACGAGGACCTTCATGGCCGGCGGAGTATGCCAGACCCTCGGCCCTCTGCCCACGTCTGACTCGTCCCCCGTGCCCCAGCCCGCGCCCGCTCCCGAGCCCGTTCTCGTTCCCGTTGCCTCTGCCCTTGTCGTTACCGAGCCCGAGCCGGTTGTCGTTACCGTTGCCGTTGCCGGTCTCGAGGGCTCTTGGCGCTCTTCTCACCGAACGACCTTGGCCGGCTGGACCTCACCGACGGCAGCGGCCCGTGGCCGTGGCCGAGGGGGTCTCCACCGGCCCCCTACCCA
>Ga0316620_10000273_pt1 | contig 20344 bp, 17 predicted proteins | sample OWC_Aug_M1_C1_D5_FD_207651 | JGI IMG/M metagenome (GOLD analysis project Ga0316620, IMG submission 207651) | Wetland soil microbial communities from Old Woman Creek delta, Ohio, United States - OWC_Aug_M1_C1_D5_B | ecosystem: Environmental > Terrestrial > Soil > Wetlands | place: USA: Ohio...
GCGTAGACGAGGCGCTCGCAGGCCCGTTCGATCTCGACACGCTCCGCGGCGCTGAGCGTCTCCATCGGCATGGCAATCCCCTCTTGCGCAGACCGACTTCAGTCTACTCTTCGGGACGCGCGATCGGGCGATTCCCGGATCAGACCGCGGCGACCCGGCACAGCAGTCCCCGCAGCTGGTAAGTCCCCATCTGCGGATCGTACGGCGGCCCGTTGTCGGTCAGCACGTTGACGTTCGACTTCCAGACGCCGAACTCCGGCGCCGGCTCCTCCGGAAACCACCAGCCGTGCTCCGCATTCACCACCCGCGGATCGATCGCCGGCGCAAACTTCGCCCGCTGGCGGATGCGTCCGCGGCGCGTCTCGATCCACATCCACTCGCCGTCCGCGATGCCATGGCGGGCGGCCGTATCGGGATGGATCTCGGCCTGCGGCTCGCGCCGGGCCTTGCGCAGGTGCGGCAGCTGCCGGTGCTCGGAGTTGAAGAAGAACGGAATCCTGGCGCCGGTCGTGAGGATCAGCGGAAAATCCATCGCCACCTCGGGCGTCGAGAGCGGACTTTCGGGCGGCTCGACGTAGTACGGCAGCGGCTCATAGCCCATCTGCTCGAAGCGCGTCGAGTAAAGCTCGATCTTCCCCGTGGGTGTACGGAAGCCCTTCTCCTCGTACTTGCGATACTTCATCGGCATCTTGTAGAAGCCATGCCGCGTCAGCTCCTCGAACGTCATCCCGACGCCGCCCGCCTTGAGCTGGCTGTTCAATACGTCGCGCACCGGCTCTTCGCAAAGCCCGAGCTTCATGCGGCGCGCGAGCTCGATGAAAATCTCCTCGTCCGGCTTGCACTCGCCTACCTGCACCACTTTCTGCTGCGCAAGCACGACATTCGCGGCCCCGGTCGGCAGTCCCGCGATCTGGTCGAGCTCGGGCCAGGCCGCGGCGGGCAGGACAATGTCGGCAAGCTCGGCGGTCGGCGTCATGAAGAGGTCGGCGCACACCATGAAGTCGAGCTTCATGAGCGACTCGTACACCAGTTTCGTATTGGCATACGTCGTGAGCGTGTTGTTGCCGAAGACCAGAAAGGCCTTTACCGGATAGGGCCGGCCTTCGCGCATGGCCTGAAGCATGGTCGGGATGTGGGCGGCTGGCAGATCCGCACCTTCGCCACCAAGCAGCTTGAAACGGTCGGCCCCGAGGCGCTTCGCGTTCATCTCCGGCGTCAGATTCTCGATCAGGCTCGGAAAGCGGCCGATGCCCTTCATGCCGAACACCCAGCCGCCCGGCACGTCGATGTTGCCGGTGAGCGCAGGCAACATCGACAGCGCGCGCACCGTCTGAATGCACTTGGGCGTGTGCTCGATGGCGCAGCCCCATTCGAGCATGGCGGGCCGGGTCGTCGCGAACAGCCGCGCCGCCGCGCGAATCTTCTCCGCCGGCACCCAGGTGATCGGCTCGGCCCACTCGGGCGTATAGCGGGCGACGTGCGCCGCGAGCGCGTCGAAGCCGTGCGTCCAGCGGGTGACGAACGCCTCGTCGTAAAGCCGCTCCCCGATGATGACGTTGAGCATCGCGAGCCCGAGCGCGTCGTCGACCCCGGGGCGCACGCGCAGCCACAGGTCCGCGCGCTTCGTCAGTTCATTCTCGCGCGGATCGACGACGATCACCTTGGGATTGTGGGCGAGCGAGTCGCGCGCGTTGAAGCGCGTCTCGCCATCGGGTCCGGAGTTGAGCGGGTTGTGCCCCCAATAGAGAATGCACTGCGGCTTGACGTCGCTGGTGAAGTCGCACACCGGGAAATCGCCGAAGGTCAGGAGACAGGTGTTCACCCGCGGGTGAAAGCACTGCGCGAATCCCGGCTCGCTCCAGTTCGGTGTGCCGAGCGCGTGTCCGAAGCGCGACACCCAGCGGATATGATGCCTGCCCGTTCCCGTGCCGAGCGCGATCGACTCCGCTCCGAATTCGCGACGAATGGCGAGCAGCCGCGTGGCGATTTCCTCCAGCGCCGCGTCCCAGGTGATGCGCTCCCAGCGCCCGGAGCCGCGCGGCCCGAGCCGGCGCAACGGATGCTTGAGGCGGTCCGGGTGATAGACGAGATCGAGCGTTGCGGTGCCGATGGGACAAAGTCTGCCGTGGTTGAGCGGCGAGTCGGGATCGCCGCGAACCTGCAGGAGCCGTCCATCCTCGACGTGCATGAGCGTGCCGCAGCCGCCGTGGCAGGAACGGCACACACTCTTATATACAGTTGCGCTAGCAGCCATTGTGCGGACCTCGGCCGTCACTCAGCCGGGCGCGCCGGATGCCACAGGCGCGCCGTCGTCTCGCGCTCATATCCCTTGCCTCGAGGGTAGCTCACCAGCTCGAACTGCATGCCCCACGGCGCCAGGAAATAGACCCAGGTCTGGCCGGCGCTCGGACCGCTCGTGCGCACCGTAGGCTCGCCCAGAACGCGCACGCCGTGGCTCTTCAGATGGCTGACCGCCGCCTCCATGTCGTCGACATAGAATGCCAGGTGGTGCCCGCCGACGTCGCTGTTCTTCGGTTGCCGCGTGTTCTGGTCCGGCGCGGAGTACTCGAACACCTCGAAATTCGAGCCATTGCGGCAGCGCAGGAATTTGAGCCGCCTCATGACGGCGCGCGGGTGCACGTTGAGGTGCGTGGCCATCCAGTCGTCCTCGGCCGCAAACGGGCCGAGCTCGTAGAACGGCTCGCAGCCGATCACGTTCACGAAGAACTCGATGGCCTGCGCGAGATCGGGCACCGTGAAACCGATGTGGTCGGTACCACGCAGTCCCGGAATGCCCGTGCCCGTTGATGCCATGCCCACCGTGCCTCACGCGACTCCGCGACCGGCTGCTGCGCGCCGGCCACTCGTATCGACCATCAAGCCCCTGAAGGCATCGCGGATCCTGTCAATCCCCACGATCGCGGCGCGCTCGAGCACCTTCGAGACATTGGGCGACGCCTCGCCGCCGTGAATGCGACCGACCGGCCGCTCCAGATCGTGGAAGCAGCGGCGTTGAACCTCATCGGCCAGCATAGCCCCGTAGGACGCGGTCCACGAGCCCTGTTCGAGGACCACGGCGTGGTGCGTCTTGCGAATGCTCGCACCGATCGTCTCCCAGTCGAGGCCGGCCCGGTCGAGCGAGCGCAGGTCGATGACCTCCGCGTCGATCCCGAGCTCATCCGCCGCCTGCACTGCGAGCGGAACCATTGCGAGATAGGTGAGCACGGTGAAGGCGCGCCCTATGCGCGCGATGTTCGCCTTGCCGAGGCGGATGTAATAGTCGAAGTCCTCGAGCGGACCCGGTCCCTTCGAGGCGTAGAGATCGACGTGCTCGATCACGAGCACCGGGTCGTTGCACTTCAGGGCGCTATTCATCAGGCCGACGTAGTCGAACGGGGTCGACGGCGCAACGATGCGCCAGCCCGGCCACAATGCGTACAGTCCCGCCGGATCCATCGAATGCTGCGAGCCGTAGCCCGTGCCGAGTGCGCATTTCGCGCGCACGACGAGCGGCACGGCCGTGTCGCCGCCGAACATGTGGCGCAGCTTCGCAATCTGATTGAAGAGCTGATCCGCGGCGACCAGCGAGAAATCCGCATACATGAGCTCGACCACCGGACGGAAATGGCCCTCCATGGCGACGCCGCCCGCGAGCCCGACGAATCCCTGCTCCGAGATCGGCGTACCGATGATCCGGTCGGGGAAGCGCTCGACGAGGCCCTTCGTGGCACCGTTCGTTCCGCCGCGCAGCCGATGGATGTCCTCGCCGAGGCAGAAGATGCGGGCATCCTCCGCCATGCGCCGCTCCATGACCTTCGGGACCACATCGATGAACTTGACGGTACCCGTCTTGCCGCTCGCCGAGGGAAGCTCCTCGTAACGGGCGTTCTCGAGTTCCGACAGGTCGCCGCGTACGCCGTGATCCGGGTTCGAGGCATCCGGCCACAGCGAGGCGACGATCGTGCGCTTGGCGCCCATCGGTTCCGTGAGTCTTGACGCGATCTCCTGCATGACCCCGCTGGCTCCCGCGCGCAGCTTCGCGTCTCCTTCCTCGGTGAGCCAGCCGCGCTCGATCATGCCGCGTGCGAGGCACACCAGCGGGTCTCTCGCCCGCCAGGCCGCCTCCTCTTCCTTCGTCCGGTAGCCGAATGCGCTGCCCTGCATCCCGCCGCCGTGGTGAAAGAAGCGGTAGACCTCCGCCTCGATGATGTACGGACCGCGGCCCGCGCGCATTTCATCGACCGCCATCTGGGCCGCCAGACGCACGGCGACGGGGTTCATGCCGTCGACACGCAGAGCGGGGATGCCGTACGCGCCGCCGCGCGACGAAAGCCGCACCTCGCGCATCTCCTCGGCGAGCGCCGTCGCCACGGCATAGCCGTTGTTCTCCATGAAGAAGCAGATCGGCAGCGACCAGAGGGATGCGAGGTTCAGGGATTCCGGCACGGCACCGATGTTGACCGCCCCGTCTCCGAGGAAGGTGAACACGACGTCGCCCGCCCCGAGGCGCTTGCACGCCCAGGCCGCGCCATTGGCGAGCGGCACGCCGCCGCCGACGATCGCGTTGGTGCCGAGGGCGCCCGCTTCGGCCCAGCGCAGGTGCATCGAGCCACCGCGTCCTTTGCAGAAGCCGGGCGCGAGTCCCATGATCTCCGCCAGCGCGCGGTAGAGCATGGTGGTGATCGTATCCGGCAGGGGCGCGGACAGGGGATCGTAGCGCCCGGCGTCGAGATACCGCAGGCACTTCGCCAGGAACTGGTGGTGTCCCCGATGCGAACCACTGATGAGATCGGAGGCTCGCAGCACCGAGATCGCCCCGACGGCGGCGCCGTCCTGCCCGATGCTCGAATGGGCCGGACCGTGCACGAGCCCCTTGGTGTTGAGGTCGAGCACCGTCTCCTCGAAGGCGCGCACGATGTGCAGGTGATGCAGCATGCGCAGAAGAGGAGCGGCGCCGAGGAGATCCCAGTCCTCGCGGATCGCCTGCACTTCCTGCCAGGGCGCGCGGTACGTCAGGTCAGTGAGCGTAGGCATCTCGGGGCCTTCAGAACACGTCGCAGCCCGGAAGGCCGCAGGAAATCAGGCGGTCGGACGGGAAATTCGTGATGACCTCGCAGCCATCGTGCGTCACGACCACTTCTTCCTCGATGCGCGCGGCGCCCGAGCCATCGGCCGCGCCCTTCCAGGTCTCGACGGCGAACACCATGCCTTCCTTGAGCACCGAGCCGCGGCCCTTGAAGCGCCGGCTGATGATGGGACGCTCCCACAGGCTCAGACCGATGCCGTGACCGTACTGAAGGAGAAACGCCTCTTCCTCGTCCTGGTATCCGAATTCGTCAGCCGCCGGCCACACCGAGGCGATCTCTTCGACCGTGGCGCCGGGCTTGATCGCGTCGATCGACGCGCTGATCCACTTCGACGCCAGGTCGTAGGCCTCGATCTGGTGCTTGTTCGGTTCTCCGCAAACGAACGTGCGGTAGTAGCACGTCCGGTAGCCGTTGAACGAATGCATGATGTCCAGATACACCATGTCGCCCGGCTGGATGATACGGTCGGAAAAGGTGTGACAGTGCGGCGTGCCGCGCGGGCCGGCCACCGAGTTGACGCATTCCACGCGCTCCGATCCGAGCCGGAACAGCCGGTCGTTCGCGATCGCGACCAGCTCGTTCTCGCGCGCGCCCGGGCGGATCGCCTTGCAGATGTCGTAGTACGTCGCGTCGACCATGGACGCCGCGACCTTCAGGCACTGGATCTCCTCCGGGGTCTTGGTCTCGCGCGCATCGAGCATCGCCTGCTGTCCGTCGACGACCTCGATGTCCTCCGCTTCGAGCGCGCGCAGCATCGGGAGCTCGAGGAGGTCGATGCCGAGGGGCTCGCGGTCGATGCCGTAGTGAACGAGCATCTTCTTGATCTGGCGCGCGAACTCTTTCTGCGCCCCGACGCTTGGCGGAATCGCTCCCTGCATGTTGCTCACCGGAGCGCCGACGCGCGCGGCGATCCAGGGTGAGCTGATGCGCTTGGCGGGCGGCGCCGGATCCCACAGGTAGGCCTCGCCGTCGCGCGGACAGAGACAATAGCGATCGAACTTGTCCCGCACCCACTCGCCGATGTGCGTGCCGGTGACGTAGCGCACGTTGTCGACGTTGAAGCACAGCACGCCGCCGAGTCCCGCTGCCTTGACGGCGCTCTGCGCGCGCTCGAAGCGCTCGCGAATCATGCGGGCGTAGTCGACGCCGAGCTCCCAGTCCTTGGCCATCGTGCCCCATGCGGCGGTCGCATGCCGACGGTTGTATTTCATCGCGTAGCCCTCCGAAATGGCATGTCTGCCGACGCTTCAGTCGAGTCCGCTGGCCCTTGCCTGCTCGCGCGCGATCACGGACCAGTCCCGGTCGCCATCGCCGTGCGCGATCGCGCTCAGCAGCCGGTCGCGAACGAGGTTTGCGCTCGGCAGCGGAACGCGCGCCGCGTCCGCCGCGGCGAGCACGAGGTTCGTGTCCTTCAGGCCCAGGCGTGCGGTAAAGCCGACGTGCTCGTAGTCCTGGTCGGCAATGATGCGGCCGTACGTCTTGTAGGCCGGCGCGGCGAACAGACCTTCGGTCAACACGTCGAACAGCACCTTGGGCGCGACCTCGTACTTGCGCGCGAGCGCGAACGCCTCGCCCAGCGCCTCGATGCAAGCGGCGAGCACGAAGTTGTTGGCAAGCTTGATGGCCGCCGCACTCTCGGGCTTGGGTCCGGCCTCGAACACGCGCCGGCCGATGGCGTGGAGCACCGGTGCGCAGGCGGCGAGCGCTTCCGGCGGTCCCGCCGCGATGATCGCGAGCTGTCCTGCCTCCACGGCTTCGGGACGACCGAGGACGGGCGCGGAGACGAACTTCTGGCCGGCCGCAGCATGCGCGGCCTCGAGCGCGCGAATCGCTGCTACGCTGTGCGTGCCCATCGCGACATGGATCGCGCCCGCGGGCAGGCTATCGCGCACACCGTCGCGCGCCAGCGCCACTTCATTGAGTGCCGAGTCGTCGGCGACCATCGTGACGAGCACCTCGCGTCCGATGCAGGCCGCGCTCACGGAAGCGGCAGCGCGCGCGCCGGCCCGCACCAGCTCCGCAGCCTTCTGCGGCGTGCGGTTGTACACGACCAGATCGTGACCGGCGGCGAGTGCGCGCCGCGCCATCGCCGTGCCCATCCGACCAAGCCCGATCAGCCCGACTTTCATCGTGACTTCCTAAGCCGCCCGCCCGGCCGTGGCGTCCTTGACTTCAGGCACCACAAGGTGAAAGAGCTTGACCGTGCCTTTCCCCGACGGACGAATCGTCGCCGTCTCGTTCGGGCCCAGATATACCCCGGCGCCACGCCCGACGTCGTAGTCCTTGCCGTTGAGCGTGATGACGCCCTCGCCCTCCATCAGGTACAGCAGTTGATGGGTCGCCGCCTTGGGCGGCGGCGCCAGCCGGTCGTCGCCCTTCAGCCAGCGCAGCATGCCGAGCACGTTCTTCGCCCCGCATAGCTTCGAATTGAGAATCTCGGCGACTTCGCCGGCTCCCGCCACGCGGTTGCGCACGCAGTCCCGGGTGTGGATGAATGTCGTGCTCATCATTTGCGCTCCTCGTCCGCTTCAGCTCTGGACCCACACCTTCCCGTCAACCTTCTCCCACAGCAGATCGTCCGGCGTGCCGTCGAGGATGGTGGTCTTGAAGCGGTTCGGTGCCTGGAATTCGAAATAGAACAGTGGATCGATCGAGCGCAGCCGGTGCGGCTCGTCGGCGGGAATGAACACCATGTCGCCGGGACCGATCTCGCGCTCGCCGTCCGGGGTTTCGACCGCGGCGCGGCCTTCGATGATGAAGTAGAAGTGCTCGCAGTTCGCGTGCGAATGGTAGGGCGACTTCGCGCCCTTCTTGTAGCGCATGATGCCAGCGAGCATGTGATCGACGTTCGCAAGCTCCTTGCTCACGAAGAACACGCGCTCGCGGCCGGGCACCGTCGAAACCAGCTTCGGCAGCTCGTCCTGATGAAAAAGGTATGCCATTGGCGTTCTCCTTGAGGGGGCTATGCGGTGGCGAACTCGCGGGCGGCACGCGGCGCCTGCGCTGCGTCCGGTTCGAGCTCGATGGCGCCGAGGCAGACGCTGTCGCCGAGCACCTCGACGTCGATGACCTTCGTCCGGAAACCTGCGACCTCGATGCGCAGCGTGTAGGCGCCGCTTCCCGGCTCGATGCCGCGGAAGCGGAATTCACCGAAGGTGTCGCTGCGCTCCTCGGCAAGCGTCTTGCCGGCGCGCACCAGGAGGATCCGCGCCTCGGCGATGCATTCCACGACGCCCGCAATTGCGCCTGTCAGCGCGCCGCCGATGAACACCGTGCGAAAGCGCGCGAGGTTGCGGTAATACACCCGCGGCTGCGTGCCGTGCTCGGGCCCAAGCACCTCGAGCTTCTCCTCCGCCGCGAGCGCGCGCATTTCTTCGTCGGTCACATGCAGCGTGCGCATGGCCTGGGTCGGACAGACCTGCGAGCCGCGCGTGCGCTTCCAGCCGGCGTCGAGCAGGTGCGCATCGAACGGCCAGGCCTGCGGCAACTGTTTTTCCTCATTCCAGAAAACAGCGCCATACGGACAGGCGTCGACGATCTGCCGCTGGCCGACCGCCTTCTCCGGCACGATGAGCACGATGCCGTCCGCACGCTTGACCACCGCGCCGTCACGCGCGGCCTTGAGGCATGGCGCGTTGTCGCAGTGATTGCACATCACCGGCAGGTAGCTCACTTCGACCGTAGGCACCTGCCCGGTTTCGCGGTGCCGGATATCGATCCAGCGCTGCCCGTGCTTCGGTATCCCGGCGGCGTAGCCCGGAAACTCGTTGTCGCCGTATTCGTCGTGACAGGCGAGCGTGCAGCAGTTGCAGTTGAAGCACTTGGCGACGTCGATGACGAGATTCCATTTCTTCACGACGCGGCCTCCGCTTGCGCCGCCGCGACGGGCGGCGACCACTGCCTGGCGTTGCCGCTCCAGCGCTCGACCTGCACCAGGCAGGAGTTGGCGGCTGTGCCCGTGACCTTCTTCGCGATCGAGCGCTTGGGCGTGAGCTGATTGACGCAGCCGCCGCGATCGATGGAGCTCCCGGGCTCGCCGATGGGATCGTAGACTCCCGAGGAAGAATAAGAGTGCACGACACCGCGCGCCAGGCGTTCGGTGAGGCGTGCCGCGCAGACGACCGCACCCCGCTCATTGTGGATGAGGACGAGATCGTTCATGCCGATCCCGCGCTCGGCCGCGTCCCGCGGGTGCATGCGCAGCACCCAGTAGTAGTAGCCGTCGATGAGCACGCGGTGCTCGGGGATGTCGTTGATCGTGCTGTCCTTGCCGTCGCTCATCGTGTGGTAGCTGAAGCGCGAATGCGGCGAGATCAGCTGCAGCGGATAGCGCTGGTACCCGGGCGACTGCCGCCCCTCCCACGAGGGCAGGTACTTCACGATCGGCGGCCGCTCGGGATCGTCCGGGTCGAAGCGCTTCAGGCTCGAGCACTCGAACTCGAATTTCCCCGATTGCGTCTGCAGGCCTTCGAGATACTGCTCGGTGTAATCGCCGGGCAGCGGGTGCGGCTCGGGCACGTCCTTCTTGCGCCCCTCGTAGAACCAGCGCATCGACGTCGCATGCCGGAACTTCTCCTGCGGCGGCGGCACCACGTAATAGCCCTTCTTCAGGAACTGCTTCCAGGAGATGTGCTTCGGCAGGTCCGAGGCCTCGAACATGCGCTTCACCCACTCGAGCTCGTTCATGCCCTCGGAGAAGTACGTCCCGAGCCCCACACGCGAGGCGAGCTCGGTGAAGATCTGAAAATCGGACTTGGACTCGCCGAGCGGCTCGATGCACTTGTGCTGCAGCAGGATCACGCGATGGTTCATCTGCGTCTGGCCGTGCAGCGCATAGCCGCCGGTGCCGCCGAATTCGCTGATGTCCCAGCGCTCGAAGGAGCTGCAGGCCGGCAGCAGGATGTCGGCGTACTTCGCTTCGCCTTCGAACCAGATCGACTGGTTGACGACGAACGGGAGCTTCTCCGTGCGGTAGGCCTTCACGTAGCGGTTGGTGTCGGTCATCGTGCCGAACGACGCGCCGCCGTACTTGTAGAACATCTGGACCGGCGCGTGCCCCGACTTCGGATAGCTGAACTTCTGAAACTGACCTTCGATCGTCTTGCCGTCCCAGGGGTAGCCCTCGGTGCGCCCCTCCAGGATCGCCTCCGGAATGCGCAGCCGCGGCACCTTTTGTGTCGGCGGGTTGAAAGTCGGCAGCTGAGGCATCCGCAGGTAGAGGCTCAGTCCGATCGCCGTCCCCTCGAGGTCGCCCGACATGCCGCCATCCGAGTAACCAGGGAAGGAGAAGTTCAGGTCGATCGGCGTGCCCCATTGCAGCAGGCCATAGTTGACCCCCGGGCGCCCCATGCCCTGCATCGCCATCAGACAGGCGAGCGTGCGCGCCCACTGGATCCCGGTGGCGGACCGGCAGGCGCCTCCGTGGCCGTTCCCCCAGCTGCCGGCGCCGAGATAGGTCTTGCGCGTGCCCCAGCGGCGGGCGAGCGCGCGCACTTCGCGTGCCGGCACTCCGGTCTCCGCCTCCTGCCATTCGGGCGTCTTGGGCACGCCGTCCTGCTTGCCGAGCAGGTAGTCGCGCCACACGTCGAAACCGACGCAGCGCTCGGCAACGAACTTCTTGTCGTACAGGCCCTCGGTGATCCAGACGTAGGCGATCGCCATTGCCATGGCCGCATCCGTCGCCGGCCGCGGTGCGATCCACTTGCCGCCGAGGAGCGCCGCGGTGTTGTTGCAGTACGGATCGATGTGCACGATCTCGATGCCGAGCTCGTGCAGCCACTGCCGCCGCGAGGTGCCCTCGAAGGCCGCGTAGGAGCCGCTGGTGGTCTCCGGGTCGGCTGACCAGAACACGACCATCTCGGCTTCCTTCATGAGGTCCTCGACCAGGCCGTAGGTCTCGACCTGCCCGAGGCGCATGCTGTAGCCGTAGTGATGCATCGCTCCCCAGTACCAGCCTTCCCAGCTGTCGGGGTTGTGCACGACCTTGGTCGTGCCGATCGCATTGAAGAAGCGGTAAGCGGCGCTCAGGTAGTAGCCGATGTTGCCCCAGGTGTGGTGCGAGCCGTGATTGCCCATGATCGCGCCGGGCCCGAAGTCGCGTTTCACGCGCTGGATCTCGCCGGCGACGATATCGAGCGCCTCGTCCCAGCTGATGCGCTCGTATCCGGAGATTCCGCGGTTGAGGCAGTTGCGCTCCCCGTGCGGATCGAAGTCCACGCGCTTCATCGGGTACAGGAGGCGATTCGGCGCGTAGACCGTCGATTTCGAGCACATCGAGTGAGGTGCCAGCGTCGTCTGGCGCGGCGGCACCCAGCGCTTCCCGCGCGCCTCGATCGACCACGTCGGTGCATCGCCTTCGTCGAACTCGATCGGCGTGATGCGCAGGATCCTGCCGTCCTTGACGTACACGAACATCGGCCCGCCGTTGGTGTTGCTGACGTAGCGCGTGACGCCGCCGCCGACCTCGGTGCCGTATTTCCAGCCGAGCGTCGGGATCATGCTGAGCGTCTGCGTGAACCAGTTCACCAGCGCGTCCGGGCCGTCGGCCTGCAGCTGGAAGTTCTTCATCGCCTCGACGCGCTCGAGCTGGTCGGGGTGCAGGCTGAAGAGCTTGAGCGCGAGCTCGGCGTCGGTGATCGTCACGGTGATGTCCGGCGCTGCATGCAGACCCCGGCCCGAGCGCACGCGGCCATTCTCGAAGGTGAACCAGCGCGCGACCGCGCCGTCCTTCGTGCGCATCTGCGCGGTGAGGTTCCGCTCGGCGAGCCGGCGGGCAAAGCGCCGGTGGCGGACTGCCATCAGGCGCAGGACCTTCGAGAGTCCGAACAGGACCGTGGAAAACTTGACCTCAGCCAGACCCATAGCCGTGGACTCGCTGCGGACCTGTCGAAGGGCGGTCCGCTTATACCCTCCCAAGTTCCGATTCTAGGGTGGGCGGCGATCGCCGGGTGATTCTGATACTGCGGCCAGCGATCGTCTTTGGCGATCGCACCCGGCCGTTCCGGTCCTCAGGCGCGCGCCGGCTGGCGCGGCGCCGCAATCGCTTTCGCGGTGCTCTCGAGTTCCTCGAGAAACTTGCGGCACACGGGGGAGAGCTCGTGCCGGGAGCGGTAGTACACCGCGACATTCCACGAAGGCAGCGGCGAATCGATCGTGAGCGGGACGAGACCGAGGCGTAACGGATTGTTCGAGGAGAACAGCTGCCTCGGCACCAGCGTGACGTAGTCGCCACGCTCGGCGAGCAGCAATGTGCACGCAAATGACGCGCTTTCAATACTGCCGGCCGGTGGTTCAATTCCCGCCTCATTGAACATGCTGTCGAAGACATCGCGTCCGGTGCGCCCACGGCCATAGATGACCCAGTCCGCCTTCAGCAGGTTGACGAGCTTCTGGCGGCTGCGCGCAAGCGGGTGCTTCGTGCGCACCGCGGGCGTCAGGCGATCGCGCAGCAGCAGCTCGTGCGCAAGCTCTTCGTCGCGGCGCTGCTCCGGCACGAGGCAGACCACGAAATCGAGTTCGCCGGTGCGCACCGCGGCGAGCACATCCGGGTACACGCCCTCCTGGATATGGAAGCGAACCTTGGGCCGCGTACGCTTGAAGTTCAGGATTGCCTGCGGCAGGAGCGACATCGCAACCGCCGGCGAGACGCCGACCCGGATCTCCCCGCCCTTCGCGCCCTGGATCGTGTCGAGGTCGTTGCGCGCTTCGCGCAGCTCGGCCTCGATGACCTTCGCACGCGCGATCAGCGCACGGCCGGCAGCCGTCGGCGTCACTCCGTGCGAATGGCGGTGCAGCAGCTCGACACCGAGGGACTGCTCGAGCTGGTGAATGCTCTTGGTGACGGATGACTGCGACAGGAACAGCGCCTTGGCCGCCTGCCGCACGGTGCCCGCCTCCACGACGGCGATCAGGTGGCGCAGCTGGACGAGTTTCATTGATGGGACCCTGCGCGACTGGAAGCGCGATCAGCCTAGCAAATCATCCCGGCCAGTCCAATCAAGCACTTGAGCTGCGTGAAACTACGGATGGCGAGCGGCGGCTCGGCGATGCACGCTCGCCTCGATGTGCCGCGCCCCGGGGGAAGCAGTAAAGGAGAGGCCTCAATGCGTGTAGAACAACTCATGTCGAAGCAGGTGAAATCGTGCAGCCCCGAGGACACGCTCGACGCGGCTGCACGGCTCATGTGGGATAACGATTGCGGTTGCGTGCCGGTGTGCACGCGGGACGGCCTCGATCGCGCCGTCGGCGTCATTACCGATCGCGACATCTGCATGGCGGCGATGTTCCAGGGCAAGCCGCTGCGCGACCTGCGGGTGTCCGATGCGATGTGCAAGAAGTTGCAGATCTGTGGACCGCGCGACTCTCTCGGCGAGGCCGAACGAATCATGCGCGAGGCGCGGATTCGCAGGCTCCCGGTGGTTGACGAGCAGGGCGGACTGATCGGGATGATCACCCTCGCCGATCTCGCGCGGGAAGCGGCCAGGGAACGCACCACCGCCAGGCAGGAGATCACCGAAACCGAGGTGGGCGATACGCTCGCGGCCATCTGTCAGTCGGCCGGTCAACGGCTCGCCGCCTGACGCAAGAGAGTGTGTGTTCGCCCCGGGGCCCTGGCGTAAGGGCCCCGGGATGCCTGTTTGCTCCGGCGCTGCAGGCGGGCCGTGAGGTACCATGCGGCCGATCTTCACCCCCGAGCTTGTCAACGGCGCATTCGGCGATCCTGCGCTCCTGATCGACTTCAAATTCGTGCGCCGCGCCCTCCTCTTCGATCTGGGCGACGTTGGGCGCCTGCCCACACGCAAACTTCTGCGAGTGACCGACGTCTTCATCTCGCACGCCCACATGGATCACTTCGCGGGATTCGACCGGCTCCTGCGCGTGTGCCTCGGCCGCACCTCGGGCGTGCGCCTGTACGGTCCTCCGCAGTTTCTGGATCGCGTGGAGCACAAGCTCGCGGCCTATACCTGGAACGTCGTCCAGAACTATGTCGCGGAGTTCACCGTGCGCGCGCATGAGCTGCTGCCGGACGGGCGCATCAGGGCCGCGTGCTTCCGCTCTGGAACGCGATTCAGGCGGGAAGGGGTCGATGAGACGTCCGCGCCGGACGGCGTTCTGCGCGCGGAATCCGGATTGCGCGTGCGGGCGCTCCTGATCGACCACGAGACGCCCTGCCTCGCCTTCTCGCTGGAAGAGAGCACGCACATCAACGTCTGGAAGAACGGGCTCGCGCAGATCGGGCTTCCCACGGGCCCGTGGCTGCAGGACCTGAAAGCGGCGGTACTTGCCGATGCAGCGGACGAAACGCCGATCAGCGCACGATGGCGCGACCGGGATGGCTCCCACGAGCGCATCGTCCCTCTCGGTCAGCTCAAGGCGAAGGTCGTCAAGCTCGTTGCGGGTCAGAAGATCTGCTACGTCACGGACGCTGCAGGCACCGAGGCAAACATCCGCCGGATCGTCGCGCTGGCAGCGCACTCAGACCTGCTGTTCATCGAGGCCGCGTTTCTTCACGAGGACGCGGAGCGCGCCCGAGACCGCTTTCACCTCACCGCGCGCCAGGCAGGCGAGCTCGCGCGCGCCGCGGGCGTGGCCTTCGCCGTGCCGTTTCATTTCTCGCCGCGCTACATGGATCGCGAGCTCGAGTTACGCGCGGAATTCGACGCGGCGTTCAGGGGCGATCGGCAGCGGGCTACGGACCGAGCAGGTCGCCCGGCGTGGGCGGAAGCCGCGGCATCGTCTGCTGCGGAAATTCGCCGTTGAGCGACTGCAGGAAGGCGACGATGTCGTCCACCTCGTTGTCGGGGAGATTGTGGCCGATCTGCCCCGCTGTCATGACCCGCACCACATCCGGCAGCGTGTTCACCGAGCCGTTGTGCATGTACGGCGCGGTATATGAGAGGTTGCGCAGCGAAGGCACCCGCCACACGGAGACGTCCGCCGGGTTGTGCGTGACTGCGAATCGTCCAGTATCTTTCGTAAGATCATAGAGCGCCACGTACGGATTCTGCGGAAAGCTCGGGAACCTCACGAAATTGCCCTTGCCCATCGGCAGCGCGGGCCCGGCGAAGAGCGGCCCCGAGTGACAGGTCATGCAGCCAACGGCCACGAACGTCTTCATGCCGCGCACCTGCTGTTCGGTGAGCGCGCTCTTGTCCCCCTTCACATACCGGTCGTAGGGGCTGTTGGGAGTGATGAGCGTGCGCTCGTACGCCGCGATCGCCCGCGCCGCGTTGTCCATCGTCACGACGTCACCGGTGCCGAACGCCTTCTCGAAGTACGGCTTGTAGCCTTGAATGAACCGGATGCGATCGATGACCGCGCGCAGATCCTCCATGCCCATCTCGATGGGATTCACCGGGGGACCCTTGGCCTGCTCCTCGAGAGTCGCGGCGCGACCATCCCAGAACTGCACCGAAAGAAAGGCCGCGTTGAATACCGTCGGCGCATTGCGCCCGCCCTTCTGTCCGTGGACGCCGATCGATGTCGGCCGCTGGTCGCCCCCGCCTTGCATCACGTTGTGACACGAGGAACACGACACCGTCCCCGTGGACGAGAACCGCGGATCGAAGAACAGCATCTTGCCAAGTTCAACCTTGGCCGGAGTGGTCGGATTATCGGCCGGCGCCGGCGCGACGGTCGGCAGTGTCTGCCACGGGGGTTGCTCCTGTGCGACGGCCGCGCTTGTCGCGAGCAGACCAGCTGCTATCAGCACAATGGTCTTCATTCGACCTCTCCGTTCGGCGACGCGCGCATCGTGTCGTGTCGCTCAGCAAGCCAAAGGGGCAACAAAACTAGCCCTCACCCTTCGTTCGTGAGAATACGTACTTGTACCTCGGAGAATCGGGGAGCATCGCGAGCGGCCGGTTTTGTCCATCTGCGGACGGGACGCCTGCAGACCGGGACTGCATTTCTTAATGCGCTCTTAATGCGCTCGGACCGTTCCTGAGGCGCGCGTGGCTCGCTTTGTGCACCGTTGTCCTGCGCTCTGATGCGTTCGCGGCCCGCCCTCGATCTGCTTTCAGTACGTATTTTCGCGACTGCTCAAATGTGCGCGCCCGAATCAGCATGAGCTCGATGCCGCAGAACTGAAGTGAATGCATCGCCGTCGTGGGTTTGGCGACCATGGGGCAGATTCGGATATCCTTCGATTAACGACTCGCCGCGAGTCCTGGTGCGCGGGCGGTGAACAAGAAAGGAGCACATGTGACTCACGGTTCAGTGACTCTCAGATTCTGGATGAGCGCGGTGGTAGTGCTGGCGGGCGTTGGCTTCGTCCAGCGCGCCGAAGCCGTGCCGAGCTTCGCGCGGCAAACGGGCATGGCCTGCGAGGCCTGTCACACGGTGTACCCGGAGCTGACGCACTTCGGGCGCACGTTCAAGGCCAACGGCTACGTGCTCGACAATTTGCGGCAAGTCCGTGGCGTGAACGCGCGCCGCGAGGAGCTGCTCGATCTGAGCCAAACGCCGCCGATCTCGATCATGGCGCAGGTGTCGCTGACCCAGCTGCAGACGTCCGTGCCGGACGTCCAGAATCCGGACATCCCCGGTTCCGCGCAGAACGGCACCGTCGACTTCCCGCAGCAGATCAGCCTGTTCTATGCGGGCAAGATCGCACCGCGCCTCGGCGCCTTCATCCAGCTCACCTACGAAAATGACGCCGCGACGATCGGCATGGACAACGCGGACCTCAGGTTCGCGGACATGCACATCCTGCCGAAAGACCAAAGCCTCGTGTACGGCCTGTCGCTCAACAACAACCCCACCGTCCAGGACCTGTGGAACTCGACGCCCGCCTTCGGGTTTCCGTACGCAGCGAGCAACGCATCGGTTGGATCGCTCGCGGCTACCGAGATTGACGGCACGCTCGGCCAGGACGTTGCGGGTTTGACCGCATACCTGTACTGGAACGAATCCCTGTACGCGGAATTCGGCGCCTACCGTTCCGCAAAGCAGGGGGCGACCAATGCCCTGACCGGCGCGGCCGGCCCGCTTGACGGCACGAGTTCCAATGTCATCCGGGGCATGGCGCCCTACTGGCGCATCGCGTACGAGTACAACCACGACCGCCATTCCATCGAGGTCGGAGCGTACGGATTCAGCGTCAACCTGCTGCCCGGTGCGACCGACGTGCCGAATCCCCTGAGCGGCGCGACCAATGATTTCCGCGATATCGCCGAGGACCTGCAGTACCAGTTCCTCGGCGACGAGCACATCTTTACTTTCGAAGCCACGCGCATTCACGAGAACATGGATCTCAACGCGAGCTTCGCCGCGGGAGCCGTCGCGAACCTCTCGAACGATCTGACGACCATTCGCGCCACGGCGACCTACTACTACCGGCGCATGATCGGTGGCAGCCTCGGCTATTTCTCGACCACGGGCAGCACCGACGCGGGGCTCTATCCGGGTCCGGCCGATGGCGATCCGGGCGTCGTCACGAGCGCGTCGGGCGCGCCCGACACCAAAGGGTGGGTCGCGGAGGTCAACTACGTTCCGTGGCTCAACACGAAATTCTCGCTGCAGTACACCGGGTATTCGAAGTTCAACGGCGGCGGGACGAATTACGACGGCGTCGGCCGCAATGCGTCCGACAACAACACCTGGTACGCGTTGATCTGGTTCGCGTATTGATCGGGTCAATTCCTGCGTGCGAGGAGCGAAGAGAATGAGATTCGTATTACACATCGTGGGCGCAGTGGTCCTTCTCGGTGCGGCAGGCTGGTCCGCGGCGGCGGAACTCGACGAAGCGAGCGCGAGCGCCGAGGCCCAACGCCTCGCCGTCGGAGTCTGCGGAACCTGTCACGGCCCCCACGGCAACAGCGAGCAGCCGAAATTTCCCCGTCTCGCCGGCCAGAACCCCGACTACATCGCGGCCCAGTTGCGCGCGTTCAAGGCGCAGACTCGCGGGGATCCAGACGCGATCGGTTACATGTGGGGCATGGCCGGCAATCTGAATGAGGCGGTCATGAATGCGCTTGGTCAGTATTACGCCGCCCAGAAGCCGGGCTCGGGCCGTCGCGGGGACGCCGCGCTGATCGCACGCGGGAAGGAGATCTACGAGCACGGCATCGAAGCCGCCGCTGTGCCTGCCTGCAGTTCCTGTCATGGGCCTGCGGCCGAGGGCGGTGGCAACTATCCGCGGCTCGCCGGACAGCACGCGCAGTACGTGCTCAAGCAGCTCAATTCATTCCAGAACAACATGCGCGACGTAGCGATCATGCACGGCGTCGCCCAGGGCCTGAAGCTCCCGGAAATGCGGGCCGTTGCCGCCTATGTACAGGCACAACCGTGACCCTGACGAAGTCGGCAATGGGCGGCGGCGCCGTCCTGTCTCTCCTGCTTGCGACGGGCGCGGCGCGCGCCGATGACGACATCGCCGCCCTGCGCGGCCGGCTTGATCAGATCAAGGAGCTGGTGGCCGACCTCGAAGCCCGGCTGAATGCTCTTGAGGCGGCGCGCAGCAGCGCGGCGCAAGCGCCAAAGCCGGCGGCGACGGGCGCCGCCGTGCCGGTGTCGCCTGCCCTGTCGGCTCCCGTGCCTGCATCCGCGCCCGCAGCCGCGACGTCGGCGCCAGCGAGCGCAAAACCGCCCGTAGCGGCCGCAGCGCCCGGCGAAGTGCCGCGCGTGCAATGGCGCCGTGTGAACGCCGGGCTAACGATGGACGAGGTGACCGGCCTGATCGGCGCTCCGACCACGACATTCGTGCTCGCCGGCAAGACGGTCTGGTATTACTACTATCCCGCGATCGGCGCGGGCTCGGTGTTCTTCGACGCCCACGGGCGGGCATCGAGCGTTCAGCGACCAGCCGGCGGTTCCTGGTAGCGCCGATCCGACCGCAAGCGGGCGCGGTCCCCGCGGTTGATCATCCGGCGAGCCAGTTTCGCAGCTGCGCGTAGACATCCTTGCGCGCGAGCAGCTCGAGATGCGTCGTGCCGCGCGCGATCCATTGCCGATCGGGCGCAAACGCGAGCGTTCGTTCCGGGTGCGGATGACGTCCGAGCGCGCTGTCGAGTGGAACGAATCCGTCGCCGATGAGCCGGTCGCGCGCCGGCCGGGCGCGGGGACCGAGCGTCGCCGCAATTGCGAAGCACTCGACACCCTCGGGCAACGGCACGCTGCGCTTCGGCCGCAGTCCACCCCTGGCCACGACGCTGCCGTACCGCAAGTCGGTGATGCCCGCGCTGCGCGCGGCGCCGAGGCGCGCGAAGGGAGCGGAGAACCGATTCCCGCGCAGCGCCGCCTCGACCCAGCTGCCGAGCTGCTCGAGCAGCGCGCCGTGATGCGGTGTGCCGAGGAACACGAGCCGGCGCAGACGACTCACCCACGCGTGCTGCGCGACGCGGGCCGCCTCGATGGCGCTGCGCGCGACGAGCCCGCCCATGCTGTGGCCGACGATCGTCAGCTCCCTGAGCGGCACCGGCCATTCCGCGGCCAGTGGCTCGAGGAGCGCGGCGAATTCGCGGCCGTTGTCAGCGATATGCCGGCCACTGTTGTAGTGCAGGTAGATCGGCGTATACCCGAGATCGCGGGCGAGCGCGGCACCATGATCATGCCCGTTCCGGCGCCATTTCAGGTCGTTCGCGCACAAGCCGTGTACCAGCACGAGTGCGCGCGCACCGGCGTCGGGTATCGCCTCCGCAAGCCCGGCGCGCGTCAGCGTCAATGGCCTGCCATCGCGGCGCAGCCGCATCGGGATCGCGAGCGGGTTACCGGTCGCCGCCAGATGATCGCCATAGACGCCGTTGACCGCAGCGCGCATCGCCTCCTGACGCGGCGTCGGGATCCCCTCGCGCAGCCGCGGCGCGAGCGCTGCGAGTGCGGCATCGAGCCCGCGACCGGCGAGCCACGCGGCGAGGCGGATGGACAGATAGACGCGAGGAGTGATGGCGCGAAACGCCGCCACGCGGCCTGAGCCGAACAGCATCGGGGCTCGCTTGATTGCAAAGTGCAGCGACTCGACGACGCCCGCGATCCCGACCGTTGCGTCAGCTGCGAGTCGGCTATAGCCGCGCAGGTCGGTCACGTGTTCGCGATTGAAACTGACCATCGTCTGAAGTCTCCTCGGTCTGTCGCGCGGCCGCGCGCGGCACAACAGGCGCTGCGCAATCCTCGCCTGGAGTATAAACCCGCCGAACGCGGTCGTTGCGCTAGACTTCGCCGCAGGCTTCGATTGAGCGCCTCGGCGGATCACTGCAAATGAATGCTCGCACCCTGCGCGACCTCAAGGAACGCGGATTTGCAGCTCTGCGCGCCGGGAA
>Ga0316620_10000274_pt1 | contig 20315 bp, 18 predicted proteins | sample OWC_Aug_M1_C1_D5_FD_207651 | JGI IMG/M metagenome (GOLD analysis project Ga0316620, IMG submission 207651) | Wetland soil microbial communities from Old Woman Creek delta, Ohio, United States - OWC_Aug_M1_C1_D5_B | ecosystem: Environmental > Terrestrial > Soil > Wetlands | place: USA: Ohio...
TGCTGCGGGAGGTGGCGGAGAGCAAGATCGAGCCCTACCACCTGCGGGTCGAGGAGATCCGGCGACATCGCGAGGCGCGGGACGCCGCACGGCTGCGCGCGCGGCTGTCCGCGCTGCGCGAGCGCGCCGTCGATCGCACGGCGAACCTGACGCCCGCCGTGATCGAGGCCTTCGAGGCGGGGGCCACCGTGGGCGAGATGACGGGCGTGCTGCGCATGGCCCACGGGCAGCCGGCCGACCCCTTCGGTCGGCTCGCCGACCCGCTCTAGGGGAGGGAGCGATGCGGCCGATTCGCGTGCTGATCGGGATGCTCGGGATGGACCAGCACGAGGTGGGAGCGGTCGCGGTGGCGCGCGCGCTGCGCGACGCGGGGATGGAGGTGATCTACCTCGGACGCTTCAACCTGCCGGCCGACGTGGCGCGCGCCGCGCTCGACGAGGGGGTCGACGTGGTCGGCCTGAGCTGTCACTCCTGGGAGTATCTCCACTACCTGGACGAGCTGCTGGCGCTCTTGCGCGTGGAGGGTGCCGCGGTGCCGGTGGTGCTCGGCGGCTCGGTGATCACTGCCGAGGACGCGCGCAGCGTGACGGCGAAGGGCGTGGCCGCCACCTTCGGCCCCGGTGCGGAGCTGGCGGAGGTGGTGTCGACGGTGGAGCGGATCGCGCGCGCGGCGCGCGCGGCTTGAGCGGCCGCGACGCGCTCCGACACCCGCTAGCGTGACGAGGGCGGGAGCGGCGTCCCGGGACGGCCGAGCAGGATCAGGTCCTTGTCCAGCGGGCGCCGCCACGCGACGAGCTCCGCCAGCCCGTCGGGCACGCCCTCGGCCGCGAGGTCCGGGCGGTCCACCAGCAGGAAGACCGGCGCCCCGGCGTGCTCCGCCACGAAGCGATCCGCCGCGGCGCGATCCTTGACGATCGGCACCACCTCCCGCCGCAGCGCCCAGTTCAGCACGAAGTTGGCCCCGCCGGCGTAGTCTGCGATCGGCGCGTCGCCCACGAGCGGCGCGATGCGCTGCACGAAGCGCTGCGCGTTCACCGCGGGATCCTGCAGCGGCGCCAGCACCGCGGCCGAGAGCAGCGCGACGCCGAGGCTCGCGGCGGCGAGGCCGCCCGCGACGGCGCGGGCCGAGGCGAGCCGGAGCGCCGTCGCCGCGCCGGCCGCCGTCGCGACGCCGAGGAGGCCGGCGAGCAGCAGCCGGCCCGGCGTGGCCGCGGACCGCATCACCTCCCAGGCGGGAACGGCGCGTGCCAGGGATCCGCTGGCGAAGGGCAGGACGAGGGCGCCGGCCAGGGCGCCCGCTCCGACGAGGAGGGCCGCCACCGCAGGCGGGCGCACGCCCCACGTCACCGCCGGGTGTCGCAGCCGCGCGGCCGAGCCGGCCGCGGGCGCCTCCAGCAGGTCGCGGGCGAGCCGCCCCATCCAGAGCGCCACCGCCGGGTAGACCGGCGTCAGATAGAGGTTCCGCTTGGCCGGGAAGAGCGAGAAGAGCGCCAGCGGAACCAGCAGCCAGGCCAGCGCGAAGCGATCGGCCGCGCGCTCCCCGGGGCGGCGCCAGCCGGTGAGCGCGAGCCAGCCCGCCGGGAGGAGGGAGGTCCACGGCAGAGCCCCGACCGGGAACACGCCGAGGTAGAACCAGAGGGGGTGCACCTTGTCCTTGTGGCCGAGCGGATGGCCGATGGCACGGCCGAGCACGATGAGGTCGAAGTAGGCCCGGCCCGCGTCCGCCGTGGCCGCCGCGAGCCAGAGCGACACCGGAAGGAGCGAGAGCAGCGGCGCCGCCAGGACCCAGGGCGAGCGCAGCGCCCGCAGCCCGTCCTCGGCGAGCCGTGCCGCCAGGATCGCCGCGCCCGGCACCATCATCGCCACCGGCCCCTTCACCAGCACACCGAGCCCGGCGAGGCCACACGCCGCCGCGTAGCAGGTGCGACGCGCCGCCGGGCTCCGCGCGGCGAAGGCACCCTCGGCCCAGGCCCAGACCGCGAGGGTGGTGAAGCCCGTGAGAAAGGCGTCGAGCTGCCCTCGCCCCGCGAGATTGTCGAGCGCCTCGGTCCCGGCCAGCGCGAGCGCCGCGGCGAGGCCGGCGCTCGGGCCGTAGAGGCGACGCCCGACCCCGAAGACCGCCAGCACGGCCAGCGCGGCGCCGAGCACCGAGGGCAATCGCGCGGCGAGGGGAAGGTCGAGGCCGAGGCCAGCGTGCCCGAGGGCCACCGCCCAGAAGAAGCCGGGTGGCTTCTCGGGATAGACCTGGCCGTTCAGGTGCGGCACCACCCGGTCGGCGCCGGGGAGCGACATCACCCGTGCCACCTCGGCGTAGCGGTTCTCGTCCACGTGCCAGAGCCCACGGCCCGGGAGGCCGGCGGCGAAGAAGAGGAGCGCAGCGGCGAAGACCCCGAGGCCGAGATGGCGCGAGGCGCGAGGCGTCATCCGACCCCGCCCTCGCCGGGGGGCGCGCCGCGCCGGATCCGCTCGATCAGCTCGCTGCTCGCGTGGCGCTTCGGATCGCCCGCGATCGCCACGCGCCCGCCGTAGCGCGCCACGACGTGGCGCTCGGGCACGGTCTCCGCCGTCCAGTCCGTCCCCTTCACGTGCACGTCGGGGCGCAGCGCCTCGAGCAGCCGCTCGGCGGTCGGCTCGCCGAAGCTCGTCACGAAGTCCACGCCCTCGAGCGCCGCCACCAGCTCCATCCGCTCGGCGAGGGGGACCCACGGACGATGCGGCCCCTTGTTGGCGCGCACCGAGGCATCGTCGTTCAGCGCCACCACCAGGAGGTCGCCGTGGGCGCGCGCTCCGACCAGGAGGCGCACGTGGCCCACGTGCAGCACGTCGAAGCAGCCGTTGGTGAGGGCGACGCGCCGCCCGCGGGCCCGCTCGGCCGCGAGGAGCGGCGCGAGCTCGCGGTAGTCGGGCACGATGCGGCCGCTCACGCCAGGAGCTCGGCGGCGGCGGCCATCACCCGCGCGGGGGCGAGGCGCGTCATGCAGCGGTGATCGGTGGGGCAGCGCTTCAGGTGGCAGGGGCTGCAGCCCACCTCCTCCCGCAGCACGCGCTGGCGCTCCAGGTTGACGGCGCTGTGCCGGGGATCGGTGGGGCCCATCAGCACCACCGCCGGCGTGCCGAGCGCCACGGCGAGCTGACGCGGGCCGGTGTCGTTCGTGAGGAGCAGCGACGAGCGGGCCACCAGCGCCGCCAGCTCCTCGAGCGAGGTCGGCGGCTGGTCCAGCAGGACGGCGGGCCGGCGCATCGACGCCGCCACGCTGCGCGCGAGGGCGAGCTCCGAGGGGCCCGGCGCCAGGACCGGGGCGAGACCGTGCCGCTCCGCGAGGGCGTCGCAGGCCGCGGCGAAGGAGGCCGGGGGCCAGAGCTTGCTCGCGCCGAAGCTCGCCCCGGGTGTCACCGTCGCGAGGCGCGCTGCGGCGAGGCCGAGCGCCGCCAGGCGCTCCTCCAGCCGCGCGGCCGCCTCGGGCGCCACCGCGAGCGAGAGCGCCGTCCCGCGTGCGGGGCAGCCGAGCGCGGCCGCGATCCGCAGGTAGCGCTGCACCATCGGCATGGCGAGGCGCCGCGCGCCGGCGCGCGGCGGCGCGAGCGGCTGGCTCAAGAGCGCCCGCCGCAGCGGATCGCGCGCGTAGCCCACCCGGCGCGGGATGCCCGCCAGCCAGGGCCCGAGCGCCGCGCGCACGGAGTCGGCCAGCAGCACCGCCCAGTCGAAGCGTCCAGCCCGCAGGCGACGCACCCGCTCCCGCAGCGGCGTGCGGCGGCCGGCGTCGGGCAGGTAGGCATCGAAGCCGGGGCCGCCGCGCAGCAGGCCCTCGAAGGCCGGCAGCCCCTCCAGCGCGAGCTCGGCCTGCGGATTCGCCTCGCGCAGCGCACGCAGCGCCGGGGTCGCCATCAGCACGTCGCCGAGCCAGGTCGGCAGCCGCACCACGATGCGCCGCGGCCGCTCCGGCGCACGAGCCATCAGAGAAAGAAGTCGAGCCGCTCGTCGCCGGGCTCGATCGCGAGGTCCTCCCGCGGGTCCTCGATCATCTTCTCGAGCCACCAGTTCACGGGATTGTAGAGACAGGTGACCTCTCGGCACTCGACGCTGGCGTCGAAGCGGTCGAGCAGCGCCGCCAGCGCGGCGTTGGTGCGGTCGGCGGCCTCGGCGTCGCGCCAGGCCTCGGCGCCGGCGATGCGCGCCTTCTCCACTCCGCGGTGCGCGGGACAGTTGAACAGGCCCATCGGCGTCAGCACCTGCCGCAGGGCCTGCATGTGGCAGGTGCGCGGCTGGCGGGTGAAGTCCTTCCAGTTGCCCTGCTCGAGGACGCGCAGGTTCGTGCTCTCGTAGACCTCGAAGCCCTCGCGAGCCAGCCCCTTGGCCTCGTCCACCGCCGCGCGGATCCGCGCCACCACCGCCTCGAAGGCCACGCGTGCGCGGGTCGGGTCCATCACCTCGGCGCCGTCGGGCGCGCGCTCGAGCACGGGCTTCAGCGAGATGTAGTCGAAGCCGTAGCGGCGCGCGCGCTCGGTGGCGAGCACGATCTCGTGGATGTTCTCGTGCAGGCCCACCTCGTCGCGCGAGGCTCCGCTCCACACGATGATGAACGAGAAGCCCACGCGCAGCCCGGGATGGCGCGCCTTGATCTCCTGCACCCACTCGCAGATGGAGTCCAGGGTCAGGTCCTTCGACACCGGCTTGTGCATGGCGCGGAAGAGCTCGTTGCTGCCCGAGTCCAGCGAGAGGCGGATCCAGTCCCCGGGGCCGAGGTGCGCGGCCGCGCCCAGCAGGCGGTCGCCGCGGCTGCCGTTGGAGACGACGGCCACCTGGAGCCCGAGCCCCTTCAGGAAGCCCGTGAAGTCGGCGAAGCCGGGATAGAGCGTGGGCTCGCCGCCCCCGATCAGGATCACCGAGCGCAGGCCGCGGGCGGCCATCTGCTCCAGCGAGGCCCGGAGCGCGGCGTCGGAGTGCCGGTGCTTCGTGTTCAGGATGTCCCAGTCGATGCAGTGGTCGCAGCGGTAGTTGCAGGCGGTGGTGAGGTCCAGGTTGATGGAGATCGGGGCGATCGGGGGCGGCGGCGGATCGGGCCGGCCCTCCGCGCGCGCGCGGGCGAGCGCGCGGCGCCACTGCACGTAGGCCGCCACGCCCGGCAGCACCGTCGGCTGGCGCAGCTTCGCCGTGAAGTCGTGGATGGCGTGGGTCACGCGGCCCCCCTCTGCGGCCCGGCGGCCTGGCCCCGTGCCTCGGGGCGCCGGCCTCAGGCGCCGGCGTCCCAGGCGCGGAGCAGGGCGTCCAGGAGCTCCACGCGCTGCACGATCTCCGGCGTGCGCGAGGCGGAGCGACTCACGGGCGGCGACGCCACCTCCTCCACGAAGCGCGCCACCAGTCGCCCGAGCGGATCCGGGACGGCCACCTCCCGGCCGTCGGCGACGAAGCATATCCCGTAGTCCGGGGGCCGCACCTCGCGCCGCACCGAACGCTCGTTCACGGAGTAGCCCGCCTCGCGCGGCAGACGCTGGCTCTGCACCAGATGGACGCGCGTCTCGATGGCGGCGGGCGGCGCGGCGTAGAGGAAGCGCACCTCGAGCTCGCGGGCCGAGGGGTCGCGCGTGGAGAGCTGGACGCCCTCGAGCCGCGCCTCCGCCGCCGGCGCCAGCGTCTGGAGCAGGCTCAGGGCGTGGGGGAGCGCGTCGCCCAGCATGCGGCGGCCGGCCGAGGCCGGCGAGAGGCGCATCGCGAAGCGCTCGGGGCGCCGCAGGGCGCCGGGGTGCAGCGCCTCGAAGGCGGGCAGGGTGAAGGGCCACTGGCAGTTCTCGTGGAGCACGAGGCCCGCCGCGTCGAAGCCCCGGGCCAGCCGGCGGGCGTGCCGCGGGGCCTCGGGCTCGTCCCAGAGCAGGGGCTTCTCGCAGAGCACGTGGAGGCCGGCGGCGAGGGCGGCGTCGAGCCAGCGCCCGTGGGTCTCGGCCGGCGAGAGGATGGCGAGCGCGTCGGGAGACTCGGCGGCCCGTAGCGCCTCCAGGTCCGGGTAGCCGCGCAGCTCGATGCCGAAGCCCTCGGCGAGGGCGCGGCGCGCGGCCTCGATCGAGGCCGGGCTCGTGCCGACGAACCCCGCGAGCGTCGCCCCGGCCGCCCGCAGATCGCGCGCCACGAAGGGCCCGAGGCCTTGCCGCACCCGCCGCGCCCCGATCAGGGCGACACGCGGCGAGGTCACTCGCCTCCCCGCCGCGAGACGGAGCGCGGCCGCTCGTCCGGCGCCGGCGCCACCCCGAGCCGGCGGTGCCGGGCCGCGAGCTCCGCGGGCAGCTCGTCCGCGAAGCAGCCGAGCTGCGGCAGGTAGCCGAGATGGTCGGCCAGGCGCAGGAGGCCGATCTCCGTCTTCATGTCGGGGATCTCGCCGCGCCGGCAGGCCTCGATGGCCTCGCCGAGCTCGAGCGAGACCAGCTCGCCGCACTCCTCCATCACGGAGCCGTCGCCGCGGGGAAGCTGCGCCCGCTCCAGCGCGCCGGGGCCGGCGCAGAAGAAGACCTTCTCGTCGCTCGTCCCGGGGCTCGCGAAGAGCGCGTCCCCGATCACGCGGAAGGCCTCGGCCGGGACGGCGAGCCCGGCCTCCTCCCGTGCCTCCTGCGCGGCGCGCTGACACAGCCCAGAGTCGCCCGCGCCGTCCTCGGGCTCCACCAGACCCGCCACGAGCTCGCGCAGCGAGCGGTAGACGCCGGGATCCGGGTGCACGAAGCGCTTCAGGCTGCGCAGGTAGATCGGGGCGCGGGGGGCCTCGCGCAGCAGCACCCGCACCCCGCGCCCCCCGTCCCGCTGGTAGAGCACGGCGACCACGGCGTCGCTCCCGGGGCGCGAGACGACGTCGCAGGGATAGGGCTCGGAGCGCGAGCCGTCCTCGTAGACGTTGCGCAGGCGCAGGCGCGAGAGCCTGAGGAAGCCCTCGTCGCAGCGGCTCTGCGCCGTGCGGTCCTCCACGATCTCGATCGCCTGGAGCTTCATGGGCGCGCAGGGTAGACGAGGCGGGTGCGGGCCCGCGAGGCGCGGAGCGCCGGGCCTCAGCCGCCGTCGCTCCAGCGCTCCCAGCACACGAACTCGTCGAAGGCCTGGCGCGGCCCGGGCTTGAAGCTCCCGCCGGTGGTGTAGGCGACCGGGACCAGGCCGACCTGGCTCACCGAGTCCGGGATGCCGAGCAGCGCGGCCGCCTCGCGCTCGTAGGCCAGATGGAGCGTGGTCAGGACCGAGCCCAGCCCGCGGCTACGCAGCGCGAGCTGGAAGCTCCAGACCGCGGGAAAGATCGAGCCGTAGAGGCCCGCCGCCGCCGCGTTGGTCGCCTTCTCCGGCAGGCGCGCGCGGATGCAGGGGATCACGTGCACCGGCACCTCGGCCAGGTGGTCGGCCAGATGGCTGGCCGACGCGAGCAGCCGCTCGCGCGTCGCGTCGCCGGGCTGCGTCTCGGCGCGGCGCGCCTCGAGATAGGGCCCGAAGGAGCGGCGGTAGAGCTCCGCCAGGCCCGCGCGCTTGCGCGGGTCGGTCACGACCAGGAAGCGCCAGCCCTGACGGTTCGTGCCCGAGGGTGCCTGCTGCGCCAGACGCAGGCAGTCGAGGATCACCTCGCGCGGCACCGCGCGCTGGAGATCGAGACGACGCCGCACGGCGCGCGTGGTGCCGAGCAGGTGATCGACGGTCTCGAGATCGAACTCCGGATGCATGCGCCCTCCTGCCGCGGCCTCCGCGGTCCGGGGGTTCTAGGAGATGGCGGCGGAAGGTGCCAGTCCCGGGGCGAGCGGAGGTCACCCGGACCCGTTCAGGCCCGGACGCGCTCCACGGAGAGGACGCCCTTGATGCGTCCGATCTCCTTCATCACGGCGGAGAGCGTGCGCTTGTCCCCGATCCAGAGGTCGAAGCTCGAGATGGCCCGGCCGTCGTGGCTGGTGGTGACCCGTGCCCCGTCGATGTTCACGCCGGCGGCGGAGATGCACTTGGTGACGGTGGCCAGGATCCCCGGACGATCCACCGAGCTGACCTCGATCTTGATGCGGCGCGAGACCTCGGCGCTCTCGTCCCACTGGACGTCGATCCGCCGGTCCGGGTCGAGGGCGAAGGCGTGGCTGCACTCCTTCGAGTGCACCGTCACCCCGCGGCCGCGCGTCACGAAGCCCGTGATCTCGTCGCCCGGGAGCGGCGAGCAGCAGCCCGCGAAGCGCACCAGCACGTCGTCGAGCCCGCTCACCGTGATGCCGGTCTTCGGGACGGCGGTGCGGCGGAAGAGGCCGCGCCGCGGCGCGCGCTTCGGCTCCGGGGCGGGCGCCACCGCCTCGGGCTTCAGGCGCCGGACCACGCTGGTCGGCGGCAGCTTGCCGTAGCCCACCGCCGAGAAGAGGTCGTCCACGCCGCCGCCCCGCAGCTCGAGGCGGGCGATCTCCGCCAGCTCGCCGGCCTCCAGCAGCCGCGGCAGCGAGAGCCCCGCCCGGCGCAGCTCGCGCTCCAGCATCTCGCGGCCGAGCTCCAGGCTGCGCGCCTTCTCCGCCGCACGGATGGCGTGACGGATCTTCTGGCGCGCACGGCCCGAGATCACGAACTCGAGCCAGTCCTTGCGCGGCGCCTGCGACGGGCTCGTCACGATCTCCACGGTGTCGCCGTCGTGGAGCTGGTGGCGGAGCTGCACCAGCTTGCCGTTCACCTTGGCGCCGGCGCAGCGGGCGCCCACCTCGCTGTGGATGGCGTAGGCGAAGTCCACCGGCGTCGCGCCCTTCGGCAGGTTGATCACGTCGCCCTTCGGCGTGAAGACGAAGACCTCGTCCGGGAAGAGGTCCACTCGCACCGTCTCCAGGAACTCGTGCGGATCGTCCAGGTCGCGCTGCCACTCCAGGAGCTGGCGCAGCCAGGCGAACTTCCGGTCGGCGTCCTTCTCGCCGTCGATCCGGCCTTCCTTGTACTTCCAATGGGCGGCGATCCCGAACTCGGCGTTGCGGTGCATCTCCTCGGTGCGGATCTGCACCTCCATCCGCTCGCCGTAGGGCCCGATCACCGTGGTGTGGAGCGACTGGTAGCCGTTCGGCTTGGGGAGGGCGACGTAGTCCTTGAAGCGCCCGGGCACGGGCGTCCAGGTCGAGTGCATGATGCCGAGCGCGGTGTAGACCTGCTCCGCCGGGCCGTCGAGGATGATCCGGAACGCGTTCACGTCGTAGATCTTCTCGAGCGGCAGGTTCTGGCTCGTCATCTTGGCGTGGATCGACGCCAGGTCCTTGAGGCGTCCGGTCACCTTGGCCCGCAGCCCCGCCTGAGCGAGCTTGGTCGAGAGGATCCCGATCACCTCCTCGATGTAGCGCTCGCGCTCCTTGCGGCTCGAGGCCAGGGCGCGCTCCAGCTCCTCGGCGGCGGCCGGGCGCAGGGTGCGGAAGGCCAGGTCCTCGAGCTCCTGCTTCATCCAGTGGATGCCGAGCCGGTGGGCGAGGGGCGCGTAGATGTCGAGCGTCTCCTGCGCCACGCGCTGGCGCGACTCCTCCGTCATGAAGCGGAGGGTGCGCATGTTGTGCAGCCGGTCGGCGAGCTTGATCAGCAGGATGCGGATGTCCTTCGACATCGCGAGCAGCATCTTGCGGAAGTTCTCGGCCTGGCGTTCGCGGGCCGAGGTGAACTCGATGCGCGCGATCTTGGTGAGGCCTTCCACCAGGAAGGTCACCTCCTCCCCGAAGAGGCGCTTCAGCTCGTCCGCCGTGGTGAGGGTGTCCTCCAGGGTGTCGTGGAGCAGGCCCGCCGCGATCGTCACGGGGTCGAGCCGCATCTCCACCAGGATCCCGGCCACCTCCAGCGGGTGGATCAGGTAGGGCTCGCCGGAGAGCCGCTCCTGGCCCTCGTGGACCTTGGCCGAGAAGACGTAGGCGCGCTGGAGGAGCGAGAGATCGCTCGAGGGGTTGTACTCGAGGATGCGGTCCGCGATGTCGTTGAAGCGCAGCATTCCGGGGCGGTTACCCCTCGTCCTCCGGACGTCGGATCAAAGTACCCGAGGGCGCTCCCCTCCTCAAATCGGCCGGCCGCCGCGCCGGCTCAAACGGCCGGGCCGGGCCCCGGTCGGCCGGGGGCCCCGGCGCCGAGACCGAGGGCGGGGCCCACCCGCCGGAGGGCGGCCTCGCGGCCGAGCGAGGGGCGGAGCTCCGCTCCCCGGCCGGCGCGCTCGGCGCGCACGATGCTGAGGAGCGACTCGATGGCGCGCTCGAGCTCCTCGTTCACGACCACGTAGTCGTAGTGCTCGACCTCGCCGAGCTCCTGGCGCGCCACCGCGAGGCGACGGGCGATCAGCTCCTCGCTCTCCGTCCCGCGGCCGCGCAGGCGCTGCTCCAGGGCCTCGAAGGAGGGCGGGAGCAGGAAGACGAAGCGCGCGTCGGGGCGGCGCAGCCGCACCTGGCGCGCCCCCTGCACCTCGATCTCGAGCAGCACGTCGCGGCCGGCGCGGAGCGGCGCGTCGATGGCGGCCCAGCTCGTGCCGTAGAGCTGGCCCCGGTACTCCGCGTGCTCCAGGAAGGCCCCCTCCCCCACCAGGCGCAGGAACTCCTCGCGCGAGACGAAGTGGTAGTCCACGCCGTCGCGCTCCCCGGAGCGCGGCGCCCGCGTGGTGTGCGACACCGAGAAGACGATGTCCGGATCGCGCGACACCACGGCGCGACAGATCGTGGTCTTGCCGGTGCCGGAGGGGGCGGAGACCACGAAGGGGATCCCGTGGCGCTCCACGCTATGCCCCGTCCCCGTCGTCCTCGGCCGCGAGGCGCGCGGCGATGGTCTCCGGGTGGATCGCGGAGAGGATCACGTGATCGCTGTCGGTCACCAGGATGGAGCGCGTGCGGCGGCCCTGGGTGGCGTCCACCAGCTTGCCGCGCGCGGAGGCCTCCTCGCGCAGCCTTCGCATGGGGGAGCTCTGCGGCGAGACGATCGCGACGACGCGGGCGGCCAGCACGAGGTTCCCGTAGCCGATGTTGAGCAGGCGCAGCGCCGGCGGGAGGCGGGAGGGCTGCTCCGCGCCGGCGGGCTCGTCGGCCGGGGCGGGCTTCGCCTCGCGGGCCGCGGCGCCCGGCTCGAGCGCCGGGCGCGGCCGACGGCGGCGCGGCGGAGCCTCCAGCGTGGCGGACGGCGCCCCGGCCGCGCTGCGCCTCGGCTCGGGGCCGCTACTCGACATTCTGCACCTGCTCGCGGATGCGCTCGAGCTCCGTCTTGAGCTCCACCACCAGGTGCGCCACCGCAGCGTCGCCGCCCTTCGAGCCGGCGGTGTTGACCTCGCGGCCGAGCTCCTGGAGCAGGAAGTCGAGGCGGCGCCCGGCCGGCTGGCGCGGACCGCTCGCATCCAGCACGGCGGCGAACTGCTCCAGGTGGCTGCGCAGGCGCACCAGCTCCTCCCGCACGTCGAGGCGATCGGCCGCGATCACGATCTCCTGGGCGAGGCGCGCCTCGTCCAGGAGACCCGTCTCCTGGCGGAGCTGCTCCGAGCGCTTTCGCAGCCGCTCGCGCACCGCCGCCTGCACCACGTCCGCCCTCGCCTCCAGCGCCTCCGCGAGCTCGCGCAGCCGATCCAGTCGGCCCCGCATCTCGCGCTCGAGGGCCGCGCCCTCCGTCCGGCGCATCGCGTCCGCCGAGGCCAGGGCCGTCTCCACCGCCGCCCAGAGCAGCTCGCGCAGGCGCTCCAGCGGGAGCTCGCGCTCGCCGACCCGGGCGACACCCGGGAGAGACAGAGCCGTCGCGACGTCGAGAGTTCCCGCCAGGCCGAAGCGGTCGCGCAGGGCGGCGGCCGCCGTCACGTACTGGCCGACCGCCTCGAGGTCGAGCTCGAGCCGCGGCGGGAGCCCGCTTCCCGCGCCCCCGGAGACCGCGAGGTCGACCTTGCCGCGAGCGAAGCGCTCGCCGACCCGCGAGCGCAGCTCCGGCTCCAGCGCCCCGAGCGCCCGCGGCAGGCGCACCGAGAGGTCCAGGTGGCGGTGGTTCAAGCAGCGGACCTCGACGTCGAAGCGCCCGCCCTCGATCTCGAAGGAGGCGCGGCCGAAGCCCGTCATGCTGCGGATCACCCGCGCCTCCGGCCGCGCCGCGCCGCCTCGATCGAGGCCGGGAGGAGCGCCCGCACCTCGTCCGGCGTCGCGGTGGCGGTGCCGATCTTCTCCACCACCACGCCGGCCGCGGCGTTCGCGATCACCGCCGCCTCGAGCAGCGTCGCGCCGGCCCGGAGCGCCAGCGCGAGGGCCGCGATGGTGGTGTCGCCGGCGCCCTGCACGTCGAAGACCTCGCGCTCCGCGGTATGGACCTCCACGCCGGGCCGGTCGCCCTCGAAGAGCGTCATGCCCTCGCTGCCGCGGGTGACCACCACGTGGCCCCCGCCGATCCGGCGGCGCAGCCGGGCGGCGGCCCGGGCGAGGTCGCCCTCCCGGCTGATCCGCATGCCCGCGAGCTGCTCCGCCTCGCGCACCGTGGGCTTGATCAGCGAGGCACCGCGGTAGGGGGCGAGCGTCTGCTTGGGATCCACGGCCACGAAGCGGCGCGTCGCGCGCAGGCGGCGCATCAGCCCGGCCGCCACCCGGGTGGAGAGCGTGCCCTTGCCGTAGTCCTCGAGCACCGCGCCGTCGCAGCCCGGGATCGCGGCCTCCGCCGCCTCCAGCAGCCGGTGGGCCGCTGCCGGCGACGGCTCCTCCTCCGTCTCGCGGTCGAAGCGCACGATCTGCTGGGAGCGCGCCACCACCCGCGTCTTGCGCGTGGTCGGACGTCCCTCCACCACCACCAGGCCGCTCGGATCGACCCCCAGGTCCTTGAGCAGGTCGAGCACCCGACGCCCCGCGGTGTCGTCGCCGATCACCGAGCAGAAGGCGCAGTCGCCGCCGAGCGCGATCACGTTGCGCACCACGTTCCCGGCGCCGCCGAGCACGGTGGACTCGCGGCGCACGTGCACCACCGGGACGGGCGCCTCCGGGCTCACCCGGTCCACCTCGCCCCACAGGTACTCGTCGAGCATCACGTCGCCCACCACGAGGAGGCGCACCCGGGAGAACCCGGCGAGGATCCGCTCCAGGCGGCGGCGATCGAGCAGCGTCATGGGCCGGCAGGATAGTCGATGGGCGCGGTGGCGGGGACGGTCCCCGAAGGAGCGCTGCGCGGCGCCCGGCCCCGCCACGCCGCGAGCGCGGACTCGATCACCCGCTCGGGGGCGAGGCCCCTCATGCAGCGGTGGTCCACCGGGCAGACGCGGTGGTAGCAGGGTCGGCAGCCCACGTCGTGCACCAGCACCCGCACCCGCTCCAGGTTGAGGCTCGTCTTGGCCAGGCTGGTCGGGCCGAGAAGCATCACGCACGGCGTGCCGAGCGCCACCGCCACGTGTCGCGCCCCGGCGTCGTTGCAGACGAGGAGGCTCGAGCGGCGCAGCAGGGCCTTCAGCGCGCCGAGGTCGAGGCGGCCCGCGAGGTCGGCGGCCGGTGCGCGCATCGCCCGGGCGACGCGCGCCACCAGGGGGGCCTCGCGTGCCGCGCCCACCAGGGCGATCCGCGCGCCGGCCGCGGCCAGCGCGTCCGCCACCCGGGCGAAGCCGGCGGCGGGCCAGAGCTTGGCCGGGCCATAGGAGGCGCCCGGCGCCAGCGTCGCCAGGGGTAGGCCCGGGTCGAGCCCGGCCTCGGCGAGCGCCCGCGCGGCGCGGGCCTCCTCGGCCTCGGTCACGTGGAGCTCGAGCGCCGTCCCCCGCGCGGGGCAGCCGAGGGCCTCCACCAGGCCGAGGGCGTGGCGCTCGCGCGGGAGGAGGACGCGGCCTCCCACGGCGCGCGGCAGGGGCAGCGCCAGATCGAGCATGAGGCCCCGCGCATGGCGGCCATGACCCACCAGGCGCCGGGCCCCGACCGCCCGCAGGCGCAGGGCCGCCGACCAGGAGTCCGGGAGACAGAGGGCGAGGTCGAAGCGCCGTCGCCGTAGCCGGCGGGCCTCTCGCCAGCGGGCGCGCAGGCCGCCGCCCTCCAGGGTCTCGACCGCGTCGAACCAGGGGGCTCCCGCCAGCAGGGGCTCGAGGCCCTCCCGGAGCTGCAACGTCAGGTGGGCGCGGGGCAGGCCCGCCCGCAGCGCGCGGAAGGCCGGGGTCGCCATCACCAGATCGCCGAGCCAGTTCGGCCCGCGCACGAGCACCCGCTCCGGCGCCCCGGCGGCCCCGGCCGCCGGGCTCATGCTCCGAGCGGAGCGCGCGCGGGGCTCGCGGCCAGGAGCTCGCGGGCCGCGGCCAGCACGAGCTCGGCCGGCACCACCCGCATGCAGGTCGCCGCCGCGCAGCCCCGGCGGCAGGGGCTGCAGGCCACGGGTACGCGGACCTGTCGCATCGGGGTGCCCGGCCAGGGCTCGTTCTCCAGCGGATCCGTCGGGCCCAGGATCTGCACCACCGGAGTCCCGACCAGCGAGGCCACGTGGAGCGGTCCGGTGTCGCTTCCGAGGTAGAGCCGGCAGACGGCGAAGAGCGCCGCGAGGTCGCGCAGGTTCGGCGTCGGCGGCGCCAGGCGGGCCGCGCCGTGCGCCGCCTTCACCACCGCCTCCGCGAAGGCCAGGTCCCCGCGCGCCGGGCCGCGCGTCACGACGCAGGGGATGCCTTCGCGCTCCAGGAGCCCCCGAGCCACCGCGGCGTATCCCTCGACGGTGTAACGCTTGTGCGGTGTCGCGTCGCTCGTGCCCGGGTGGATCGCGGCGGGTGCCGCGCCGCCGCCGAGCGCCTGCTCCGCGCGCGCCAGGGCCTCGGCGGGCACGCGCAGGGGCTGCGCCGCGGGCTCGGCCCGCACGCCGAGGAAGCGCAGCAGGCCGGCGTTGCGGTCGAAGCGGCTGACGCGGGCGGGGGCGAGACGGGCTCGCGCGTTCGCGAAGAGCCAGGCGCCCTCGCGACCGAAGGGCGCGTCGTAGCCCGCGCGCAGCGGTGCGCCGCTGGCCCACGCCAGGAGGCCGCTCTTCAGGATGCCGTGGAAGTCGAGCACCAGCTCAAAGCGGCGCTCGCGCAGCTCGCGCAGGAACGCGGAGAGCGTGGCGGCGAAGACGCGGGGGCGCACGCGTCGCAGCGAATCGCGCAGCCGCTCGCGCGGGAAGAGCAGCACCTCGTCCAGCCAGGGCTGGCCCTCGAGGACGCTCGCGGAGGCCTGCTCCACCAGCCACGTCAGATGGGCCCCCGGGTAGGCGGCGCGCAGCGCGGAGACGGCGGGCAGGGTGCGCACCACGTCTCCCACGGCGCCGAGACGGATCACGAGGAGGCGATCCGCCTCGGGCGGGGACGGCAGGGGATTCGCGCACGCGATGCTGGAGCCGATGACACGCCTCGCCGAGCGGGGGGGCGGTCGGTACGATACCGCGCCATGCGGTTCCCGCGCATCCTCTGGCGCTACGTCGTGCGCGAGGTGCTGCAGTACACGACGCTCGGCTTCGTGAGCATCGCCATCATCCTCGTGACGCAGAACCTGCTGCGCCGCCTCGGCGACCTGGTCGCGGTGGGCTTCTCGGCGTCGGACGTGCTGGCGGTGCTGGCGTGCCTCTTCCCGATGCTGGCGGCCTACGCCGTGCCGGTCTCGTTCCTGTTCGGCGCGCTCCTCGCGGTCGGGCGGCTCTCCGCCGACTCCGAGGTCACCTCGATGCGCGCCTGCGGCCTCGGGCTCCGGGTGCTGGTGATCCCGGTGCTCGCGCTCGGCGTGCTGGCCTCCCTCCTCACGGGCTGGCTGATGATCCGGGTGGAGCCGGCCTCGCGGGTCGGCCTGCGCCGGGTGCTGGCGGCGGTGGCCTCGCGGGGCGCCATCCTGGAGCCGGGCCGCTTCCGGGCCATCGGCCAGCGGGTGGTCTTCGTGCAGGGCCGCGACCGCGACGACACCTTGCACGGCGTGATGATCGCCGACCGCAGCAATCCCGAGCGACCCTTCGTGGTGTTCGCGGAGAGCGGGCGCTTCGTCTTCGACGCCGAGACCGGCCAGATCCGCCTGCGGCTCGACCACGGAGATCTCCACTTCGAGTCGCCGCCCGGCCAGGAGGAGATGCACCGGCAGATCGCGTTCCAGAGCTTCGACTACGCCTTCGATGCCGGTCAGGTGCTGAGCCAGGAGCTGAAGCGCCTGCGGCCCGCCGAGATGACCAACGCGGAGCTGCGCGACGTGCTGGCCCGGGTGGCGCGCGGCGAGTCGATCCAGGACCTGCGCGACCCCGATCCGAGCTCCTACGCGCTCCAGCTCCATCGCCGCTTCGCGCTCCCCCTCGCGCCCGTCCTGTTCGCGCTGGTGGCGGTGCCGCTCGGGCTGCGGCCCTCGCGCGGCGCGCGCTCGTTTGGCGCCTTCGTCTGCGCGCTCCTGGTCTTCGGCTACTACGCCTGCCTCTCCTTCGCCCAGTTCCTCGGGAGCGCCGGCCACGTCTCCCCGGCCGTCGCGCTCTGGCTCCCGAACGCAATCTTCCTGGTGGCGGGGATCGTGCTGCTGCGCCGCGCTCGACGCAGCGAGCTCTAGTGCCGGGCCTCCCGCCGGGCTGGCGGCGCTTCGCAGAGGGCCGCCTGCTCCTCGTTGTGCGCCAGGAGCTGGCGGCGGCGGCGCGTGCGGCCGGGCTGCTCTCGGCGGCGGCAGCCGAGGGAGAGCTCGGCGCGCCGGCGGCGGCACGCGGGCGCGCCGCCACGGCCCGCCTGACGCTTCCCGGTGTCGAGTTCGAGATCCTGCTGCGGCCGCTGCGCCACGGCGGCCTGCTGGGGCCGCTCCTCGGCCGCACCCTCCTCGGGACGCGCCGCCCGCTGGGCGAGCTCGCGGTGGCCGAGCGGCTGCGGGCCGCGGGGGCGCCCGTGCCGTGTCCGGCGCTGGTGGCGGCGCGCCGGGTGGCGGGACCCTTCTGGCACGCGGCGGTGGGCACGCGCTACGAGGTCGGCGCCCGGGACGCCCTCGCCTTCCTGGAGACCCACCCCGGCCGCACGCGCCTCCTGCGCGCCGCGGCGGCCGCCGGCGCCGCCGTGCGCCGCTTCCACGATGCCGGCGGCCGCCATCCCGACCTCCACCTGAAGAACCTCCTGCTGCGCGAGAGCGACGGGGAGCCGGAGGTGCTGGTGATCGATCTCGACCGCGCGCGCGTGCTGGACTGGGTGGGGCCGAAGGAGCGGATGGCCGAGCTGATGCGCCTCCACCGCTCGCTCCGCAAGCGCGGCGTCCTGGAGCAGGTGGGCCGGCGCGGCGTGGCACGCTTCTTCGGCGCCTACGTCGCCGGCGATCGCTCGCTGCGCCGGGCCCTGCGTTCCCGGCTGCGCCGCGAGCGGATCCGGAACGCGCTGCATGCGGTCTTCTACCGACCTGCCGGTCGAGGCCAGCCCCCGGCGCGCTAGGGAGATCCCGTTCCTTCTCGAGTCGGCCCCGCGCGATCCTCGCGCGGGGCCGAGATCGGGCGCGCCCGAGCGAGCCCTGCGGGGTCCGCTCCGGCTTCCTTTCGGCTAGGATGAGCGGCCACCGCCCTCCTGCTCCGGAGGCAGAGTCGGGGAGTCCCCATGCACCGTCGCCGCTCCTGGATCCTCTCGCTGCTGCTCCCGCTCCTTCTCCTGCTTCCCGGCGCCGACGCCGCGGCCTCCAACTGGCGCGCTCTCCAACAGCTCGACGACGTGGCGTATTTCCTGGTCCAGCTGGGCAACTCCGCGAGCGTCGAGCGCTTGCAGATGGACGCCACGCCCAACGGGACCCGGCTGACCAGCATCCCGCTCTCCACCAGCCCCTCGGGCCCGATCGCCTTCTCCGTCGACTCGAGCGGGATCTACGTCGCCTACCCCGACCGCATCGACGTCGTCTCCGACACCGGAACGGCCACCAAGCTCGCGAGCATCACGGCCGGCGCCACCGCGCTCTACGGCTTCGGCGACTACCTCTTCGTGGTGCGGAGCGCGACCGCGACGGGCACCACCGTCCAGGCGGTGAAGAAGGCCGACGGGACGGTGGGGGCGCTCCAGACCCCGAGCACGCGGCAGGGCTCGGGCTTCGCCTTCGATCCCGCGAACGGGCTCGTCTACGCATTCGCGACGGATGCGGGGGGAGTCCGGCTGCTGGAGTTCTCCCTGAACGGATCCGATGGCACCGTGGGGACGGCCCTCGACGTCTCGATCCCGACGCCGAGCGGAGCCGCGCGGCTCTTCCCGTTCGCCGACGGCCACCGGGTGGCCGACGCCGGCGGCACGGTGTACAGCGCCACCGATCTCCTCCCCCTCGACTCCTTCGGCGGCGCCGTGAGCTCCCTCGTCTTCCGCGGGGACGTGCCGCTGGTGCTGCGGGGCGCCCAGCTCGTGAGCTTCAGCAACACGCTCGACCAGGTCGCCCTGACGACGTTCAGCTCCACCGACACCCTGATCTCCCTGCCCTCGGCGATCCTCTTGCAGGGAGACACGGTCTGGACCTTCTCCGACGACAACCACGTGGACGCGAACAACAAGTCCCTCGTCCTGCTGGCCCAGCCCGTCTCCCTCACGAGCGGCGATCTCGCGGCCACTCCCGAGTCCGGCGCGGCGATCGATCCCACCCAGATGCGTTTTACGTCGAACGGTGTCGATCTCGACGACGCCGGCACGCTGTATCTCCTGGACAGCGCGGACTTCCTCCTGTTCCGGTGGGACGCCGTCACCGGGCAGTTCATCTCCCCGATCCAGCTCACGGACACGCCGCGCTTCCTCGCGGTCTCTCCCACCAACCATCAGGTCTATCTCGGCTACAGCGCGGGGGTGGTGAAGCAGATCCCGACGGGCGCCACCACGGGCCTCGGGCCCTTCGTGGACGTGAAGGCGCCCCTCTGCGGGCTCGTGGCCGCGGACGCTCTGGTGGTGACCTGCCAGAAGGGCGCGTCGTCGACCACGACGTCGCCGACGCCGAGCCCCCCGACCGTCGGGCACCACGGGCGCGGGGGGCGCGGGCCGGGTGGCGGCTCCAGCAGCACCCTGTATACGAGCTTCGACGCCACCGGCACGCAGCTCCACCAGGTGAGCGCTGCGCTCGGCAGCAGCCTGGTCTGGAGCTCCGCCGCCGGACGCCTCTACTTCTTCGCGAGCTCCGGCGCGACGCGCGGTACGCGCGGCGCGCAGGTGGTCGCGCTGCCGCTCGCGAGCGACGGAAGCTTCGGGACCCTCGTCGCCTCCCCGTCGGCGAGCCGCCGGACCAGCTTCGCGGCGCCGATCGTCCCCTCGGAGGACGGCACGAGCCTGGTCCTCGGCTCCGGGCAGGAGCTGGATGCCACGAGCCTCGCCGTGCTCACCGCGGCCCTCCCGGCGCCGACCGGCGCGGGAGCGCTGGTAGACGCCGCCACGCCGGGCGGCAACCTCTGGACCTTCCGGAGCGTGGGGGGCGTGGCGGAGGCGGATCGGGTGAGCGGCGGGAGCGTGGCGTCGCGTGCGCTCTTCCAGGGAACGCCGCTCCGGCTCTTTGCGCTCGGCGACTCGGAGCTGGTGGCGCTCACCGACGTGGGGGGCATTCCCACGCCGGCGCGCTGGGCGACCACCTCGCCGCAGCTCCTCGCGGACACGGTGCGCTTCGCCTCCACCTCCGCGATGCCGCTCTTCGACCTGGCGGCGATCGCCTACAGCAAGGCCGGATCGAGCAGCGAGCTCAGCTTCGACACCATCGACATGACCGAGACCGGCCAGGTGAGCGGCAACGGGAAGGTGGAGTTCACCCTCAACACGACGACGCCGGAGGACGTGGGTGTCACCCTCTCGGGCTCGCTCGGCGGCTCCGGCAGTGCGCCCGACGCGCAGCTCCACTTCGTCTACGACGGTCTGCTGAACGGCCAGCCCTACGCGGGCACGGCGGACATGAAGCTCACGGCCTTCGACGCCGCCTCGAACTCGCTGACCGGCACCCAGAGCCTGAACGTGCAGGTCGGCCGCCAGCGGATCAAGCAGAGCGGCGCAGCCTCTTGGACCTTGCCGGCCGGGGTCGACGGCTCCTGGAGCCTGGAGGTGAAGCTGGATCCGCCGAGCGGGGGCTCGATCACCGGCAGCGCCCAGCTGCTGGTGCACCCCGCGGCCTCCGCCAGCGTGGCCCCGCAGCGCTCGGTGACCGTGCCCCTGAGCGGCACATTCGACCCCACGACCGGCCACGCCACGCTCTCGGGCACGGCCGGCGACGCCAGCATCAGCCTCGACGAGGTGACGCCCCTCGCGCGCGGGGTCGAGGCGACCGTCGGGGTGCAGTGGCTGGGCCAGGACCGGAGCGCCCTCCTCGACGCCGGGCCCGTCGACTGACAGCCGGAGGCGGCGGCCCCCGCCGCCGGCCCGGGCCCTAGCCCCGAGCGGAAGGAGTGCGCTCGCCGTAGACCCCGGCCGGCGCGTCGGGGCTGCGGCGAAAGCGCCGATGGGACCAGAGCCACGGCACGGGATCGT
>Ga0316620_10000275_pt1 | contig 20281 bp, 19 predicted proteins | sample OWC_Aug_M1_C1_D5_FD_207651 | JGI IMG/M metagenome (GOLD analysis project Ga0316620, IMG submission 207651) | Wetland soil microbial communities from Old Woman Creek delta, Ohio, United States - OWC_Aug_M1_C1_D5_B | ecosystem: Environmental > Terrestrial > Soil > Wetlands | place: USA: Ohio...
GCGGCCGAGGCGGAACAGGACCTTGGCCCTGGCCGCGACCAGCTCCGGCTGCGAGTTGCCCAGGCTGTCGGCCGCCTCGAGCTCGGCCAACGCCTCGTCGTAGCGGCCGAGCGAGGCCAGGACCGCCCCGTGGTTGAAGCGGAGGTCGGCGCCGTCCGGCCGCGCGGCCACCGCCCGGGCGAGGATCGCAGCCGCCTGCTCCCCCTTGCCCTGCATCTGCAGCGCCACCGCCAGGTTGGAGGCGATGCCGGGGTTGGCCGGATCGGAGTCGAAGACCAGGGTGAGCGCCTCCGCGGCGATGGCCGGTCGACCCTGGCGCAGGCAGAGCACGGCGAAGCTGTTGAGCCGCTTGAGGTCGCTGCGGACCGCAGCCAGGTGACGGCGGAGGACGACGTCGGTGTCGACGTCGAGCCCCGCTGTCGCGAGCTCGAGCAGCTGCTCGGTGGCCGTGGTGTCGGCCGGGTCCAGGGCGAGGGCGGCGAGGTACTCGGCGGCAGCCTCCTGGTTGCGGCCGAGGAGCCGCAGGGCGAGGCCGCGGGCGGTGAAGAAGCCCGCCTCCGACTGCCAGCGGGGACGCATCATCTCGAGGGCGGGCAGGGCCCGGTCGAGCCGGCCTGCGGCTTCGGCCTCGCGCACGAAGTCGACCAGCAGGACGGGCGGCAGCTCGGGCTTGGCGGTCTCGAGGGCGCGCAGGATCCAGCGCAGGCTGGACGCATGGTCGCCGCGCTCGCGGTACACGCCGGCCAGAGTGATCATGGCCGCCATGAAGTCCGGCCGCATCTCGAGCGCCTCGAGGAGGCGTCGCTCGGCAGTCTCGAGGTCGCCGCGGCCAAGGGCGAGCTTGCCCAGGTTGTAGGGCTCGGTGGCCTTGGCGCCGGTGGCCTCCGGGATCGGCGTGGGTTGACCCGATGGGGGCGTGGAGGAGTCGCCGGCGACGTAGCCGAGGGCCTGGAGCTCGGCCAGGCGGGCGGCGTCGAGCGCGGCCGGGGCGATGCCCTCCCGCATCCAGGTCCGGGGCAGCTGGTCGTAGGTGTCGACGGTGACCGCCGGGTGTCGCGCGGCCCACTCCGCACCCAGCAGCTCCTCGAGCTGGCGCCCGCGCAGCTCCTCCGAGATCGGCGCCCCGAGCAGCCAGAGCAGGGTCCGGCAGAGGTCGTCGATGTGGAGCGGCTCGATCGGGCCGGGTCGCACCCCGGGGCCGGAGGCGAGGAAGGCGCCGGTCAGGCGGTGCCACTGCGGGGCGCCGGTGGTGAAGTCGTCGGGCGCGACGCTGGGCCGGGCCTTTCCGGTATAGAGCCCGTGGTCTGGCACGACCAGCCAGAGCGTGTCCGGGGGCGCGTGCTCCATCAGCCGAGCCAGCTCGCGGTCGACCAGCTCGTAGTAGCGGGCCATGGTCCCGGAGTAGCGGTCGAACTCCTGCTGGCTGACCCAGGGCAGCTTGGGCGGCAGGAAGTGTGCGAAGCGGTGGCCGATGGTGTCGGTCCCCTCCACGTAGAGGGCGGTGAGGTCGGCCGGGCGGTTCTCGATCAGCCAATGACCGACGTTGAACACGCCGCGGGTCACGGCGAGGATCTTGCGCAGGTGGTTGATGCGCTCGTCAAAGGGGTTGTCGGCCGTGGCCGCCGCGGCCAGGGCCCGGTCGTACTCGGCGCGGTCGATGCGGGCGTACTCGCGCACCTCGTCGAAGCCAATGTCGTCCGCCTCGACCAGCAGGGGCAGCACCTCGTCCACCACCTCGGGCGGGGAGATGTTGCCCGGGTCGTCGAGCGCCGGCCGGATGCCGAACAGCTGGTAGAAGACGCGCTCCGAGACCATGACGCCGTTGATCGGCTCGGCCGGGTAGGTGGCCCACCAGTTGACCACGTTCACACTCAGGCCGGAGGAGGTGAGGATGTTCCAGAAGGCATGGACCTGACGCGCCTGGTTGGTGATCGGCATGTCCGCGCCGGTGACCGCGTCTTTGACCACGAAGTCGACGACCCCGTGCTCCTCGGGCAGGCGCCCGGTGGCCATGGTGGTCCAGATCAGGGGCGACAGCAAGGGCTGGCGGGACTGGATGTTGCCCCAGGCGCCGGAACGTTTCATGGCGGCGAAGGTCGGGCAGCGGCCCTCGCCGATGAGGCGGTCGAGCAGCCCCCAGTCGAAGCCGTCGAGGCCGAGCAGGACGACCCGCTGGCCGGTGGGCCGGGCGCGCTCGCGCAGGGCCTGGATGAGACCGCCGGAGACCGTCACGCGGAGGTCGAGCACGGTGATCGGGAAGGGGGCCAGAGTCGACCGCACCTGATTGGCCGCCGTGCTCTCGAGGGTGTCGGCCGAGGCCTTCCCGTCGAGCGCGGCGAGCGCGGCCTCGACCAGCGCGCGCAGGCTCTGAGGGTCGACCGGGTCACGGGGCAGGCGCTGCAGGTCCCAGCGGTAGACGAGCTCGAGCGTGACCGGAGACCGACTGCCATGGCGGTCGGCCACCGTCGCCTCTACGGTCACGGTTTGCTCGGCCGCGGGATAGCGTGACACCCGGGTCAGGGGCAGCTTGAGCTGGACGCCGGGGCCCAGGTAGCGGCCCCGGCACCAGGCCGCGCCGTCCGCCGGCACGACCGTGATCGAAGCGGCCGCCAGAGCGGCGGCAGCAACCACGGCCAGGAGAGCAATGAGGGGCCTGCGCGTCACGAGCCCTGGCTCACGGTGGCGCGGGCGATGCAGTACGAGGTCTGACGGGTGACCTGGTCCATCAGGCCAACGGCGATGCGGAACGACCCTGCGCCCATGAGCAGGCTGGCGTCGATCCCGAAGCGCTCGTTCCGTGCCCGCTCGTAGTCGCCGGCCGGGATCCGAACCTCGTGCTCCTGACGCACCAGATCCGACTTGCCGCCCTTGGCGTCACGAGCGGCGATGAACAGGGTGACTCGCCCCACGTAGTCCTCGCCCTCGGGGAGCAGGGCCACGGTGTTGAGGGGGAAGGAGAGGTGGATGGGCACGGTCCAGCGGTCCTCGGTCGCCGGGGCCGGCGCACCGGTGTCGAGCTTGACGTCCATGGGGTTGTCGGCGAGCTCGAACATGAGGCCCGTGACCACCTTCTCCTGAACCCTGGTCTCCATCGACTTCTCCACGAACTGGCGCCGGTAGCGCAGCTTGTAGTCGGGGTGGTCGGGAAGGGTGACCTCGATGCGGTGAATCTTGTCGGCCCCGCCTGCGGTCAGGGTGTAGCCCAGGGAGTAGTAGGTGTGGATGTCGCGCTGGATCGTCACCAGGCCGGCTTCGAAGTCGTTGGTGTTGACGACGGCGATGCCGCCGGTTCGCTCGGCCATGAAGCGCAGGCTGTCGAGGTAGCTCTTGGAGCCGAGCATGGCGGCCGAGGCGTCGGTGGGCGAGCGGTACTCGGCGCCGGAGAGGGAGGCGACCTCGAGCCCGCCCGCGCCGATGGTGTAGAACGTGACGTCTTGGGCGTTGGCGGAGGAGGTCAACGCCTCGAACAGCCTGGAGCGGTCGAAGCGCGTGAGTTGGTTGAGGATGGAGTAGTCCTGGAAGGTGTTGGCGAAGGTGGTGAAGAGCTCGGTCCCCGGGACCATGGGCAGGCCGTTGGATACGTAGAGGATCGACTTCTTTCCCGTCATGCCGGAGATGAATCCGAGGACCTCGCGCAGGGCGTCGATGGAGAACTGGAGGCTGGAGACCTCCTCGTTGGCATAGGCCACGATGCGGCCGAAGATGTCCTGGTACTCCCGGGTCTCGCGGGCGCCCTGGCCGGAGACCGTGCCCTCCTCCTCGATGTAGCGCTGCAGCAGCTCCGTCACCTCATGCCGGGCCGACTCGCGCTCGGGCCGCCCGCCGGTGACCTCGCGTTGGGCGCGCAGGGCGTCGATCACGGCCCTCGGGTCGTCGGTGAAGGGCTGGACGATGTCGAGGGACTTGTCGTAGCTCGCCACCATCATCTGCACCGGCGGGCGGAGGTTGTCGCGCACGAATTCTTGAGCGACCCGCAGGACCCGGTTGCGGTCGAGGGGACGCAAGTTCTCGTGGTCCACGTAAAGCACGATGAACACCGGTCTAGGTTCGAGCACCGACTCAGCTTCCTCGACCACGGGCTCGGGGGGTGACAGGATCTCCGCGGCGTCGGGCGTGGCTCGCTGTCGGAACTGCTCCTCGGTGAAGAGCTGGAAGTTGGTGACCGGTTTCACCTCGCCGTCCTGGACGATCCGGAAGTCCTCCGCGGTGAGGTCGGTGACCGGATTGTCCCCCTTGTCGGTGACGTGGGCGAGAATGTTGACCACCGTGACCTCGAGCTCGTTGACGAAGCTGAGGCCGCCAATGGGCTCGGGCTTCGACTCGGGGGTCTTGCTGTCGGCGCTCGACGCCGAGGGCGTGGCGATCAGCACTGCCGCGATCAAGAGGAGCTCGAAGGTCCTGTGCACGCCGTCACCTCCGGAGCCGAGTGTAACGTGAAACGCGATGCAGGTCTCGTGCCCGACCAGCGCCCTTGGGCTGCGCGTCAGCAAGCCGGGTGAAGGCGTCATCATGGCGCGCCTCGGGCGCGCCGCGTCGCGTTCCCGGCGAGTGAATCCCAGTGGTCTTGTGCTGGGGTCCGGCCTGTTTGGCGAGCACGGGACGTGCGAGGAAGACCGGCTATCATGGCGCCGCAGTGCAGAACCATGACCCGCAGCTCGCGGACGAGGAGCTGGTCAACAGGGCGCTGGGCGGCGATGAGGCGGCCTTCGCCGCGCTGGTACGCCGTTACCAACGGCGACTGACGGCCTTCCTCGGTCAGATGCTGGGTGACGTGGAGCTGGCCAAGGAGCTGACCCAGGAGGCGTTTCTGCGCGCTTGGACGGCCCTCGAACGGTTCGACCCCCACTACCGGTTCTCCACCTGGCTGTTTCGGATCGCCCACAACCTCGGGATCGACCAGCTGCGGCGGAGGCGACTGGCAACGGTCTCGCTGATGCGCGACGACCGCGAGGGCGAGGAGCTCGAGCTGGAGCTGAGCGACTTTCGAAAGGACCCGCTGGGGCACCTCGAGAACAGCGAGCTGGCGCGCAGTCTGCGATCCGCCATCGACGAGCTGAGGCCGGAGTACCGGGAGCTGGTCCTCTTGCGCCACTTCGCGGCTCTGAGCTACCAGGAGATTGCCGACTTCGAGGGGATGCCCCTGGGAACCGTGAAGAACAAACTTTTCCGGGCCCACAGCGTATTACGAAAGGCACTGGCCGCCTATCTCGGATAGGACGGTCGCGACGACGGGAGGATTGTGGTGGAGACATGCTGCGACAAGGTCCAGCAGGCCCTCGTGGAGGCTGCGGGAGAGATCGAGCTGCTCGGCGCGTCGGAGCAGGCTCACCTCCGTCAGTGCACCCTGTGCTCCGAGGTGGCCGTCGGCGAGAGGGCGCTCCACGGCATCCTCGCCCAGGTTGTCCCCCCGCATGACGAGCTACTCGAGCAGCGGATCCTGAGCGCAATACCCGCTCACCGGGCGCGCTGGCGCATGGTGTCGTTGCTGCCAGTGGCCGCGTCGCTGCTGGTGACGCTGGCCGGGGCGACCCTGGTCGGCGGTGTGCCTGGCAGCAGCCTGCTCGCCCTTCTCCCCGCCTGGTCGAGCCAGGGGTGGTGGGCGCTTTTCGGGTTGGCCAGCGACTGGGGTGTGGTGCTCACGGCCACTGCCCGGGCAGCAGGCACGACGGTGCCCGTAACGGCTCAGGTGACGGCCGGTCTGCTGAGCCTCGCAGGCCTGGCCGCCACGGTGGGCATGGCGCGGCGGTGGTGGAGGGGGCGGCTGTGGGCACGCGCCGACTGATCCTGCTCCTGCTCTTGGTGGCAGGGCCAGCGCTGGGGCCGGCGACCGCATATGGCACGGAGCTTGTGCCGAACCGCGTCGCCGTGCTCTCCGAGCTGCGCATCGAAGACGAAGTCGAGGGCGATGTGATCGCGCTGGGTGGCGATGTGGTTCTGGCCAGCGGCGCCCAGGTCCACGGCCACGCGATCGCGATCCTGGGCCGGGTGGTGGTGGCGCCGGGTTCGCGGGTCGAAGGACGCGTGATCGCGGTCAGCTCGCTGGCCAGCCTGACCCTGGACCAGCCGTCCGACCTCCAGCTGCCGCACCTGACGACGGCGATTCGCCTCCTCTCCTGCGGAGGGTGGCTGCTGGTCGCGACCGGGCTCGCGTTCGCCATTCCCGCTCGCCTCCGCCCAGGCGTCACCGCCCTCCCCCGTCTCGGCCTTCGCGTGGTCGCGCTCGGCATCATGGCGACTATCACCTTGTTTGCCGCCCTGGTCGCCTCCCTCAGCCTCGGTCCTGTCTCGGGCGTTCCCCTGACGGTCGGCATCATGCTCCTCTTCCTGTGCGCCAAGGCCGTAGGGCTGACCGTGCTCGGAGGGTTCCTGGGCGAGCTCCTGCTGCGCAGGTGGCCACGGCCTCCCCTCCCCCTGTCCTGGGCCGTCTTCGTCGGAATCGGGGCGCTGTTCGTCCTGCGCCTCCTGCCCTTTGCGGGCGGGGCGTTGTGGAGCGCGGCCTCGGTCGTCGCGGTGGGGGCCGGGGTGTTCACGCTGGTGGTCCTGCCCCAGGCTCGATCCGTGGGCGTGACGGTTCCGGTTGCCGGCGACGAGGCCTAGCTGTCGTTTCTCACAACGTTGTTCAGGTTGAGCCGGCTGCAGGGGAGCTGACGGGCCTGACGCCCGCGGCGGCCAGGAGCTCGTCCGGCGCGGCAGCGGTTGCGTTCGTATAGCGCCGCAGTCTGGTATAATCTCCGCTCCCCGCGGGAGGGGGTCGTGAAGGTCGAGCTGTCTACCGTCGAGAACGAGCCGCTCAGCTTCAGCCATCAGGTGGCACTGGAGCCCAGCCAGCTCGATCCGGATCAGGTGGCGGAAACGCTGGTGGTCTCCGTGGAGGGGCTCGTGCGACGTCAGGCCGAGGGCTTTCTGCTCGAGGGCAGCATGAGCTGCGCCGGTGCCCTGCTCTGCTGCCGCTGCCTGGAGAGCGTACCGTGGCAGATGGAGGAGCCCTTCTCAGTTCAGCTCAGGCCAGCCGCACAACGCCCTGACGAGGAAGATGTCGAGCTCGAGGAAGACGATCTCGAAGTCGTCTTCTACGAGGACGAGGTCCTGGACCTCGACGAGCTGGCGGCTGAGCAGGTGCTGCTCGCCCTGCCGATGAAGACCGTGTGCTCCACCGACTGTGCTGGGCTGTGCCCGCGCTGCCGCGGAAATCGGAACAGAGCTGGAGAGTGTCGCTGCGAGCCCGATGTGGACTCTCGATGGGCGGCCTTGCGCGACGTGAAGGTGGGGCGAGACGCCGACTGAACCGGGTCGATAGCATTCAACTCGATCGGAGTGGAAGAGATGGCCAATCCCAAGCACAAGATTTCGCGGGTTCGTCGCGACAACCGCCGTTCCCACCATGCCCTGGTCCCGCCCGGGTGGAGCCTGTGCACCACCTGCTTCGAGCCCAAGCCCCCGCATCAGGTGTGTCCCCACTGCGGAAGCTACAAGGGCCGGCAGGTGGTCCAGGTCGAGGAGCTGGAGTAGGAAGCTCCCCGGGGCACAGGGATCATGGAGCGACCCCCCCTCGGCCACATCGCCCTGGACGCGATGGGCGGGGACGGCGCGCCTCTCGTGAGCATCGAGGGCGCCCTCGATGCGGTGACCACCTACGGCATCCCGGTGTCTCTCGTCGGCCCGCTGAAGCGGGTCCGCCGTGAGCTAGGGCTGTTCCGCAGCCTGCCCGATGGTCTGGAGCTGGTGGACGCGCCGGAGGTGGTGGGCATGGACGATCCACCGTTGGTCGTGCTGCGCACCAAGCGGCGCTCGTCGCTCGCCGTCTGCGCCGAGCTGGTAGCGGACGGCACGGCGGTGGCCATGGTCACCGCCGGCAACACCGGCGCGGCGTGGGTCGCGGCCAAGTCCCTGCTTGGCATGATCGAGGGCGTCGACCGGCCGGCTCTGGCCGCCATTCTGCCCAAGCTCGAAGGCCACACCCTGCTCCTCGACGTGGGCGCGAACCTGGAATGCCGGCCGGCGCACCTGGTCCAGTTCGCGGTCATGGGGTCGCTCTACGCCGAGGCGGTGATGGGAATAGCGAGCCCGAGCGTGGGCCTGATGTCGATCGGCGAGGAGGAGAGCAAAGGCGGGCGCAGGGTGTGGGAGCCGCACCGCGCGCTGGCGCAGTGCGGGATTCGCTTTGTCGGCAACGTCGAGGGACGCGACGTCTTCAACGGCAACGTCGATGTGATCGTCTGCGATGGCTTCACCGGCAACGTCATTCTGAAGACGGCCGAGGGCTTCGGCGAGATGGTGATCAGCTACCTGCGGCACGAGGCGAGTCGCTCGCCGGTGTACGGCGCTGGCCTGCTCATGGCCAAGGGGGCCTTCCTCAGCCTGCGGCGGCGAGTCGACTACTCCGAGTACGGCGGAGCACCCCTACTCGGCGTGAACGGCGCCTGCCTGATCGGGCACGGGCGCTCGTCACGCAAGGCCATCACCAATGCGATCCGCTATGCCTCCTCGTATGCCGAGAGCGGAGTGATTCGCCGCATCGGCACCAAGCTCCACGACGTGCTCGAAACGCCTGCCAGAGAAGGAGAAGCCTGAGATGCACGACTCGTACACCCGGACTGCGCGGTTCGCGGGTCTCGGCGCGTACCTGCCGGAGCGGGTCCTCACCAACCACGATCTCGAGCGAATGGTAGAGACCAGCGACGAGTGGATCACCACCCGCACGGGCATCAAGGAGCGGCGGGTTGTCGCCGAGGGCGAGGCCCTGGTGGACTTGGTGGAACGGGCCGGACGAGCGGCCATGGAAGATGCCGGAGTCGAGCCCCTGGAGGTCGACCTCTTCATCCTCACCACGGCCACGGTGGAGCAGCCGATCCCGGCATCCTCGGCCATCGTCCAACCGCGGCTCGGGGTCACCAACGCGGCGTGTTTCGACCTCTCCGCGGCGTGCTCCGGGTTCATCTACGGCGTCAACGTGGCGCGCCAGTTCATTGCCACGGGAGCGGCCGAGACCGTGCTCGTGGTCGGTGCCGAGTGCCTTACCCGCTACCTGGACTGGACCGATCGCTCGACCTGCGTGCTGTTCGGCGACGGCGCGGGCGCCGTGGTCCTCAAGCCGGCTCCCGCCGGGGAGGGCATCCTGCAGCTGGAGTGGCGCACAGACGGCTCGCTGGCCGACATCATCTCGATGCCCGGCGGGGGGTGTCGCTATCCCCCCCACAGCGTCGAGTCGATCGAGCAACGGTTGCCCTTCATCAAGATGCGTGGCAACGAGACCTTCAAGGTGGCGGTGCGGGCGCTCACCGAGCTCAGCCAGCTCGTGCTCGCCAACGGAGGCGTCGAGGCCAGCGAGCTCGACCTCTTCATTCCCCACCAGGCCAACCTGCGCATCATCCAGGCCGTCGGCAGCCGCCTCGGTCTCGACCCGGACAAGGTCTTTACCAACGTCCACCGGGTCGGCAACACGTCCTCCGCGTCCATTCCCATGGCCATGGTCGATGCCCGGGACGAGGGCCGGCTCAAGCGCGGTGATCTGGCCCTGGCGTCGGCGTTTGGCGGCGGGCTGACGTGGGCCTCGATGCTGTTCAGGTTCTAGGCTCTGAATCTCGGCACGCTCGAGACAGGTAGAGGAGGTCCGGATGTCGCGTGTCGCCGCACTGTTTCCGGGACAGGGCTCGCAGGCCGTGGGCATGGGGCGCGACCTGGCCGCGCGCTGGCCAGAGGCGGCCGAGGTCTTCACGACCGCGGATCGCGCCCTCGGGAGCGCCCTGTCCAGGCTGTGCTGGGAGGGACCGGAGGAGAAGCTGCGCCTGACCGAGAACACGCAGCCGGCCCTGCTCACCCACTCGGTGGCCGCGTGGCGAGTGCTCGAGCGGCTCGGCGTCACGGTGGGAGCGTTCGCCGGTCACAGCCTGGGCGAGTACTCCGCGGTGGTGGCTGCGGGTGGGCTCGGCCTGGAGGACGCCGTGCGCACGGTTCGTCAGCGGGGTCGCCTCATGCAGCAGGCGGTACCGGTAGGTGAGGGCGCGATGGCGGCGATCATCGGCCTCGACGACGAGCGCGTGGTGGAGGCCTGCCGAGAGGAGTGCGCGGCCTCCGGCGAGGTGGTCGCAGCGGTGAACTTCAACGCCCCGGGACAGGTGGTCATCGCGGGCACCGTTGGCGCGGTCGAGCGGTGTGGCGTGCGCTGCCGCGAGCTGGGGGCGCGGCGCGCGCTCGCCCTGCCGGTGTCGGCGCCCTTCCACTCGCCGCTGATGGCGCCGGCCCGGGTGGGGCTGGAGCCGACCCTTCGCGGGCTCGCGATCGCCGACCTCCGCGGCTCGCTGTACCGCAACGTGGATGCGTCTGCGGTGGTCGCCGCGGGAGAGGTGAGAGAGGGTTTGATCCGGCAGATGGACGCCCCGGTGCTGTGGTCCGAGAGCGTGCGTCGTCTTCTCGCGGACGGCTTTGACACCTTCATCGAGGTCGGAGCCGGCAAGGTGCTGTCGGGCCTGGTCAAACGGATCGACCGGGACGCCGTGTGCCATGCCGCCGGAACGGTGGGGGATGTCGAGGCGGTGGCCAATGCCCTGGCGTGATCTTCGTTCAATGCGTAGATGGTTCTCGGGTGGAGCCGCCATCTTGAACCGTGAAGACGCAAAGAACGCAAGGTGGTTGTTTTTGGATGTGTTGTCCGGTCTTTGCGGTCGTCGCGTCTTTGCGGTTCAGAGTGGTTCCTGTTGTGGTTTGCGTCAGAGGGACGAGACAGCGTCCCCCTGGTCAGGCTAGGCAGCGAGGAGGAGACCATGGGAGTGCTCGAAGGACAGGTGGCGTTGGTGACCGGGGCCGCGCGTGGGATCGGCGCCGCCGTGGCGAGACGTCTGGCCAGCGACGGAGCTCGAGTGGTGTGTGCCGACTGCGTGCCGGCGGATGCGACCGCCCAGGCCATTCGCGACGAGCTTGGCGGCGCCGCCGAGAGCCTGCAGCTCGACGTGACCAATGCTGCATCCGCGGCCGAGGCCGTGCGCGGCGTCCACGAGCGCCTCCAGCGGCTGGATATCCTGGTCAACAACGCCGGCATCACCCGCGACCAGCTCGTGGTCCGGATGAAGCCGGAGGAGTGGCGCCTGGTCATGCAGGTCAACCTCGACGGGGCGTTCCACATGGCACAGCCGGCGGCCAAGGTCATGATGAAGCAGCGCTCGGGCAGGATCGTCAGCATCTCGTCGGTGGTAGGCCTGATGGGCAATGCCGGCCAGTGCAACTACGCCGCCTCGAAGGCCGGTCTGGTGGGGCTCACCAAGAGCCTGGCCAAGGAGCTCGGCAGCCGTAACATCACCGTCAACGCCATCGCTCCCGGCTACATCAAGACCCCCATGACCGAGCAGCTCGACGACGCGCAGCGCGACGCGCTCATCGCCAACCTGGCCATCCGGCGTCTGGGCGAGCCCGAAGACATTGCCGAAGCGGTGGCGTTCCTGGTCGGCCCAGGCGCGTCCTACATCACCGGTGTGGTGCTCAACGTGTCGGGTGGGCTGTACATGTGACCTGAGGGCGCGCCCGACCAAGCCCTTCACTCTGTCAATCCCCGAGCCCGTACCCGTCCTCAGGGACGGGCGGAGATGGCTGCGATGAGGAAGCACGACACACGAGCACGCGCTTGGCGCCTCTGCGTCGTGGTGGTCTGATCAGGGGGTGGGGTACCGAGGGCGCTGCCCCAACCCCCACACGAGCACGACCGGGCTCGCCGCGGCGCCCTCTGTAGAGACCGTGCCGCGCAGCTCCCTTGAGTCGCACTCGAGCGTGACGACCAGCACGTGGACCCCGTCAGAGCAGAGGCCGCGCGCCGTCTCAAGGATCTCGTTCTCCACCCGTTCGCCCAGGGCGGCACCGCCGGGCAGTGCGGCCACGTAGACGTGCGCCGCCATCTCCACGATGACCAGGAACTCCGGCTCTGCCGGAAGGTGGAGCTCGAGATGCCTGGGGCTGGCGGTGGTCTTGAGGGATGCGCTCACTGTGTCCAGTCGGGCCGCCATCGGGCGGCGTCTCAACTACGGTACACTGTTTTCAGGAGTCACGCATGGAACGGCGACTGAAGGTCCGCGACCTCATGTCCACCGAGCTCGTGACCCTGACCGAGGACGACACTCTGGCTCACGCACAGGATTGCATGGCGCGGGGACGGATTCGTCATCTGCCGGTGTTGCATGGCCGCAAGCTGGTCGGGCTGGTGACGCATCGGGACTTGCTGGCGGCGTCCTTCTCGATCTTCGCCGAGGTCAGGGCGAGTGAGCAACGGCGGGTCTTCTCGACCGTGCCGGTGACAGAGCTCATGCACCGCGACGTGGTGACCGTGGGCCCTGATCTGCGCGTTGCCGAGGCGGCGCGCATCCTCATGCAGAACAAGTTCGGGTGTCTGCCGGTGGTCGCCGAGGACGGCGACCTGGTGGGGATCGTGACCGAGGCCGACTTCATGCGCCTGACCGTCCGCCTCCTGCAATGACCCTGCTCGACTGGGCTCTCCTCCTGCTCGTGCTCGGCACCAGCCTGAGCGGCTTCTGGGCCGGGGCGGTACGGATCGTGTTCGGGTTCGGAGGAGCGGCGGCCGGGATATGGCTCGCCGTGGTGGCCGGAGCCGATTTGGCGACCGCCCTCGGAGACTGGTTGGAGCCGCCGGGGCTGGCCGCGGTGGCGGCCCGGGCGTTGCTGCTCGTGCTCGGAGTGGGGCTGTGCATGGCGGCCGGTTGGGGCATCGAGCGAACCCTGCAGGCGGTCAAGCTGGGATGGGTCAACCGCGTGTTGGGGGCCCTGCTCGCGGGCGCCGCCTCCGTGGTCGTGCTCGGCGCCCTGCTCGTCACCGGCGCGCGCCTGTCGCCGCCCTTCGCTGCACTGTGCGACCGCTCTCTGCTCCCCCCGCCCCTGCTCGACCTGGTCGGCGGGACACGGAGCGACGAGCCACGGACTCCGCCAGAAGCACCAGGCGAGGGCGAGGGGGAGTCGCCAGCGGAAGCCGAGCCGGGGTCTACTTCAGCTGCAGGGACGCCAGGAACTGGGCGTTGGAGGGGAACTCGCGCACCTTCTGCAGGAGGAGCTCCATGGCTGCCTCCATGGACAGCGAGGAGAGGGCCCGCCGCATCAGGTGGAGCTTGGCCACGAACTCGCGGGGGTAGAGCTTCTCTTCCTTGCGGGTCCCCGACTGGGCGATGTTGACACACGGGAAGATCCGCTTCTCGAACAGCTTTCGCTCGAGGATGATCTCCATGTTGCCGGTGCCCTTGAACTCCTGGAAGATGACCTCGTCCATGCGCGAGCCGGTGTCGACCAGGCACGTGGCGACTATGGTCAGACTGCCCCCGCCCTCCACCTTACGCGCCGAACCGAAGAAGCGCCGCGGCTTTTCCATGGTCCGCGCGTCGATGCCACCCGAGAGGATCCGACCCGAACCCTTCTGGGCATTGTTGTAGGCGCGCGACATGCGGGTCAGCGAGTCCATGAAGACGACCACGTCCTTGCCCATCTCCACCAGGCGCCGTGCCCGCTCCATGACCATCTCCGAGACTTGAATGTGACTCTCGATCGACTGGTCGGAGGACGAGGCGAAGACCTCGCCACGGTGGATGTTGCGCTTCCAGTCGGTCACCTCCTCAGGTCGCTCGTCAACCAGCAGCACGAAGATGACGGTGGTTTCATGGTTGAGCGCGATAGCGTCGGCCATCTGCTGCAGCAGCCGCGTCTTGCCGGCCTTGGGGGGGGAGACGATGAGGCAGCGCTGACCCTTGCCGAGCGGCGCCACCAGCTCCACCACTCGCGGTTCCACGATCCCAGGCTCGGTCTCGAGGTGGAAGCGCTCCACCGGGTCGATGCTGACCAGTTCGGAGAAGGGCAGGGCGCCCGCGCGGTAGGTCGCGGGATCCATGCCCTCGACGGCGGTGATCTCGACCACCCGCGGCCGGTCGCCGCCGAGGGCCTTGCCGTCGAGGAAGAGGCCGGTCTCCAGGTGCAGGGGGTCGAGCAGGTTGACCGGGACAACCGGCGCACTGCGTCCGGCGACGAAGTTGTCCTCGGACGCCACCAGGAGCGGGTGGCCCTGATCCCGGCGCCACAGGTAACCCTGGACCAGGGAGGCCTGACCCTTGACCGCGCCCGGCCTTCGACGCGATCGCCGGCGGCGGCGCCGCCGTCCAGGGCTGTGTTCTTGGTGCTGCTGCTGCTGTTCGCTGTCTTCGCTCATTCCACGTCCTCACGGGCCGGAAACAGATCCGTGGCTGTGAACTTCCTGCAGAAGGTCGGACCGGTCCGTCACCTCCCTCGACCGAGGGTGCCGCGGTCCTCGTCGCTCCGGGGCCGCGCGTCATGACCGCGGCGTCGGGCGAGTCCGTACACCCATGGACAGTCGGTCGAGGCCGTGCGGCGATCGCGCTGGCCAACGCTTCGAGCTCAGATCAGCGTGCGAGTCGCGAGGCCGGCAGTGGACGCCGCCGCACTAATGCCACTTTACGCTGTCTCCGGCGTTTTGGCAACATCCGCAAGGTGCTCGGCGACGAGGTCGGCGAGCCGTTCCGCGACCTCGGCCTTGCTCATGGCTGGCCAGGCCCGGGTGCCGGAGCCGGTGACGAGCATGACCGTGTTGCACTCCCCGCCCAGGGTTTCACTGGTCGCGGAGACGTCGTTGGCCACGATCCAGTCGCAGCGCTTGCGCTCACGCTTGGTCGCTGCGTTGACCTCGAGGCTTTCGGTCTCGGCGGCGAAGCCCACCACCAGGCGAGGGCGCTGGTCCCCCGGGGCGGACAGCGAGGCGAGGATGTCTGGGTTCTCGGTGAGGGCGAGGATCGGCGGCTGACCGCCGTCCTTCTTGATCTTGCGCTGTGAGACCTCGGCCACGCGCCAGTCGCAGACCGCTGCCACGCACACCGCCACGTCTACCGGAAGCTCTCGCTGGCAGGCCGCGAGCATCTCGTTGGCGGTTCTCACCCTCACCACTCGGACCCCGGGCGGGTCGGGCTCGGTGGTCGGTCCGCTGATCAAGACCGTGGTGGCGCCGAGGCGGGCAATGGCCCTGGCGACGGCGTGACCTTGCTTGCCCGAGGAACGGTTGGCAAGGTAGCGGACGGGGTCGATTGGCTCATGGGTCGGACCGCTGGTGACCAGGGCCCGGCGGCCCGCGAGGGGATGTCCCGCGCCCAGGAGCTTGACCACCGCCTGCACGATCTCCAGCGGCTCGGCCATGCGCCCGGCGCCGGTCTCACCACAGGCGAGGTCGCCGCTCGCGGGGCCGACCACGTGCACGCCGCGGGCCCGCAGCGTCCTCATGTTGTCCTGGGCTGCAGGGTGCTGCCACATGTGGACGTTCATCGCCGGGGCGACCAGGATGTCGGTGGCTGCGGCGAGGAGCAGGGTCGAGGCGAGGTCGTCGGCGATGCCGACTCTCATCTTGGCCAGGATGTTCGCTGTGGCCGGCGCCACCACCACCAGGTCGGCCTCCCGTGACAGCCGGATGTGACCGATCTCGGACTCGTCGGTGAGCGAGAACAGGTCGGTGAAGGCCCGCTCCTCGCTGAGCGCGGCGACCGACAGCGGCGTCACCAGGTGGGTGGCGGCCTCGGTCAGCACGCAGCGCACCCGCGCGCCTTGCTCCCTGAGTCGGCGGATCAGGTCAAGGCTCTTGTAGGCGGCGATGCCGCCCGTGATGATGAGCAGGATCTGCTTGCCTTCGAGCATGGGCCAGCTCCTCAAACTGACAGCTTAGCAGCCCTTTGCAGCAGCCGATCGGGATCGATCACACCGAAGGGAGCGGGAAGTGGCCCTAGCCAAGGGGGTCGAAGAGGGGGGGTGGCTGGCGTAGGGCCACCCGCTCATCTCGGAGGGACGCCGCGGCCGGGGGTCGCGGCAAACCGAAGGTGAGATTCCGATCGGCTTTGCGGCACACGAAACAGCCCGCCGGGAGGCGGGCTGGATGGACTGCGTGGTGGAGCCGATCGGGATCGAACCGACGACCTCTTGAATGCCATTCAAGCGCTCTCCCAACTGAGCTACGGCCCCACGCGTCGGGGGGAGCATGCTAACCCGGTTTGTGCTCCCGTGCAAGATTGGCAGAGGCGTCCTAGCCAGGTTGCGTTCAGAGATGATGCTAGAATCACGGTCTGGGGAGGCGCATGGGGCCTGGTGGCTTCCGCGGACTTCAAATCCGTTGGGCCGGCTCAACGAGGGTCGGTCGGAGGGTTCGATTCCCTTGCGCTTCCGCCAGCCAAACCGGCGGGCGGAACGGGGCAGCTTCCAGCTGGCGACCCGATGGTCGCGGCCTTTTCCCAGGGTCTGTGGGCGAGTGCCCGAAGAGCTTCTGCGAGGTCATGAGCGACGGCGAGCGGTGGAGCGATGGCTGAGGACGAGTTTGTCTATCGCGGCAGTCTGGCAGAGACACCTCTGCCCGAAATGCTGGCCACCATCCACCGCTACGGCGTGCCGGGAGTGATGGAGTTCAGTCGCGGCGAGGAGACCAAGCGGATCTGCTTCGTCGACGGCGACGTCATCTTCGCCACCTCGAGCAATCGCGAGGAATCGCTGGGTGACTTCCTCCTCGCCCAGGGGCGAATCACCAAGGCCCAGTACCGCATTTCCTCGGACGAGCTGATTCGCTCGCCGGGCAAGCGCCACGGCACCATCCTCGTCCAGATGGGGTTCCTCAGGCCGGACGAGCTGGGGACCGCGGTCCGCGACCAGATTCAGGCCATCCTCTGGAGCCTGTTCAACTGGACCGAGGGCGAGGTGACCTTCCGCGTCGGTCGCTTCCGCGACGACGAAGTGATCAAGATGAAGATCCCGACGCCGCAGGCGATCCTGGCCGGCTGCCAGAACATCAGCGATGGCAAGGCGGTGACCACGAGGCTCGGGAACCGCCACGCGGTGTTTCACACGCTGCCGCGCCCCGACCACTTGGGAAGCCTCAAGCTCGAGCCTGCCGAGCAGCGGCTGTTGGACATGGTCGACGGCAAGCGGACGCTGGTGGAGCTGTGCGAGCAGGGACCACTGAATCCAGGGATGAACGCACGGATCCTCTATGCGTACACTGTGCTGCATCTCATCGAGCGCGACCGCTCCAAGGAGAGCGGGATCAAAATCCGCGTGAGCTCGTCGGAGGACCGGGACGGGTCGAGCTGACCGCGTCGAGCTGGCCATGCCCATCTACGAGTACGAATGCTTCCTGTGCGGCCGCAAGTTCGATCGCATCCAACGGGTGAACGACCCTCCGGTCAAGGAGTGTCCCTACTGCTCCGGATCGGTGCGCCGCCTCCTGGGAGTCCCGGCCCTGCAGTTCAAAGGCACCGGCTGGTACGTCACCGACTACGGCCGCGGCAGCGCCCAGTCGCCGCCAGCCAGCGGCCGCAGCGAGGCCAAGGGCGAGACTTCGAGCAGCGGCCCGAGCTCTTCGAGCGGCTCGAGCGACTCGAGCAAGGGTTCCACTTCCGACGACTGACAGCACCGCTGGGCTCACGGCAACCGCCTCATCGACGATGGTTGCCCAGTGCAACGAGCGCTGTGCTGCGGTGATGGCTTGAACCCGGTCCCGTGCTGGCGGGCGTCGCCCGTTGGCGTCATCGTTGCCGCCGCTGGGCGGAGCGCATCGTGCTTCGATGGCGGGCTCGTGAGGGGTGCAAGCCGGGCAGGGGGAAAGGCTACCGGCCGGCGGCGGGCGCGGGAAACCCGTTCACGTTGTCGACGCGGACCCGCGCGCCCTCGCTCAGCCCGAACCTGGCCGCGGCCCCGGCGTTGATCTCCAGCACCGCTTTGGCCGGCTCGTCGGGAACGTACCTCGGGCATGGCTCCGCGGGGCACGGTCGGGCGTTCTCGTGCACGTGGACGACGTTGCCAGAAGCGTCCAGGAAGACCAAGTCGAGGGGAATGAAGGTGTTGAGCATCCAGAAGCTCGGGTAGCGCGGCTCGGGGAAGATGAACAACATGCCACTGTCCTCGGCCAGCGACGGTCGGAACATGAGGCCCTGGGAGATCTCCTCCGGCGTCAGGGCAAGCTCGAGCGCGAGGACGGTGCCGTCAGGCATCGTGGCGTGGGGAAGATCGCCCCGGCGAGCCTTGGGCCCAGCGGTGGATCGGACCTCCGGGGGGCGTGCTGCGGCCGGTTCGTTCACCCGGACCTCGGTCCGTGCCTGCTGCGGCTGGGGTGCGCAGCCCAGGGCTGTCACGGTGGCTATGGCGGTCAGGATCAGTCGTGTGTGGGCTCTGGTCACCGGCTCTCCTCCTCACGGATCAGGCCGAGCTTGTCGGCATGATAGCGGAAGGCACGGTAGGACAGGCGGAGGAGCTGGGCCGCCTTCTTCTGCTGCCCCATCGCGCGGTCCAACGCCTGCCGCATGAGCGAGAGGCGCACGGCATCGAGGTACTCCTCGAGGTCGAGCCCCTCTTCCGGTAGGGACGCGGAGTCGAAGCGCGTCTCGAGCCGGGCGCCTCGGAGATGCTCGGGGAGGCAGCCCGAGGAGATGAGCTCGCCCGGCTCCAGAGCCACGGTCTGCTCGACGATGTTCTCGAGCTCGCGGATGTTGCCCGGCCACGGGTAGGCCTGGAGGACACGGATGGCGTCGGCGGTCAGGCGCTTGGGGGCGATGCCGAAACGCTCACAGGTGCGGGCGACGAAGTGGCGGGCGAGAGTCGGGATGTCATCCCCCCGCCGGCGCAGGGGCGGTAGGTGGAGATGGATGACGTTGAGGCGGTAGAAGAGATCCTCTCGGAAGCGGCCCGCTTCGACGTCGCTCTGAAGGTCACGATTCGTGGCAGCCATGACCCGTACGTCGACCTCGATCTCGCGGTTCGACCCCACCGGGCGCACGCGGTGCTCCTGCAAAACGCGCAGCAACTTGACCTGCATCGCGGGCGTGAGCTCACCCACCTCGTCGAGAAAGATCGTGCCTCCGTTCGCCTGGGCGAAGAGGCCGGTGTGGTCGCGCACCGCTCCGGTGAACGAACCCCGGGCGTGGCCGAAGAGCTCCGACTCGAGCAGGCCCTCGGGAAGCGCGCCGCAGTTGACGCTCAGGAACGGCCCTGCGGCCTGGTCCGAATGGGCGTGGATAGCTCGCGCGAGGAGCTCCTTGCCGGTTCCGGACTCACCTGTCACGAGCACCGTCGATGGGGTCGAGGCGACCCTGGGCACCAGCTCGAGGATGCGTCGCACGGGCGCGGCCGAGCCGATGAACTCGGGCAGCTCCAGGTTGCTCGACTCCCCGGGCGGAGGCTGCAGGAGCTTCTCGACGATCAGCTTGAGGTCGTCCACGTTGAACGGCTTCGACAGGTACTCGGCGGCTCCGGCGCGCAGCGCCTCGAGGGCGTGCTGGGGCGTGGTGTGGGCGGTGATGATGATGAACTTGGCGGGGAGATGACGGCGGTTCGCCGCCTCGAGCACGCTCAGTCCGCTGCCGTCAGGGAGCTTGAGGTCGCACATGACTACGTCGTGCGGCGCCCGCTCCAGGCTCTCGATGCCGGACTGCATGGTGTCGGCGGTGCTGACCTCGTAGCCCTCCTGCTCGAGCAGAATCGTCAGGAACTCGCGAATGGACGCCTCGTCGTCCACCACCAGGATGCGCCCGCGCCTCATGTGTTCTCCTGGTACAGGGGCAGCTCAACGGTCACGGTAGTGCCGCGGCCCGGGGAGCTCTCGATCTTGACGCCTCCACCGAGCTCCTCCACCGCCGCGTAGACGATGGCAAGGCCGAGCCCGGTGCCCTGGGGATGGGTGGTCACGAAGGGTTCGAAGGCGCGTTGGCGGAGGTCCTCGCTCATGCCGACACCATTGTCACACCACTTGAGGATCGCAGCGGTGCCCCTGGCCTCGGCCGTGACGAGCAGGGTGCCGCCCTTGGGCATGGCCTGCAAAGCGTTGCGGAACAGGTTCCAGAAGACCTGCCGGAGCAAGTTCTGGTCGCCCATCACCGGCAGCTTGTCGGGCGCCCGGATCTCAAGGTGATGGTCGGCTCGGGTCTCTCCCGAGCGCCGCAGCAGGTCGAGGCAGTCCTTGAGAAGCGAGGTGATCTCACAGCGCTTCAAGGTGGTCTGCTGCGGTCGCGCATAGCTGAGCAAACCGTCCAGCGTGGCCGACAGCCGTCGCGACTCGTCGACCACGATGCGCAGCAGCCGACGTCCGGTCTCGTCGATGCCCTCGAGCGATGACAGCATCTGGGCCGACCCGGAGATGGAGGCGAGCGGATTCTTGATCTCGTGGGCCATCCGCGATGCCAGCTCGCCGACGGCGGCCATGCGCTCCTGCAGGCGTCGGCGTTCGAGCTCGACCTCCACCTCGGAGAGGTCCTGGAACGTGACCACGAAG
>Ga0316620_10000276_pt1 | contig 20249 bp, 15 predicted proteins | sample OWC_Aug_M1_C1_D5_FD_207651 | JGI IMG/M metagenome (GOLD analysis project Ga0316620, IMG submission 207651) | Wetland soil microbial communities from Old Woman Creek delta, Ohio, United States - OWC_Aug_M1_C1_D5_B | ecosystem: Environmental > Terrestrial > Soil > Wetlands | place: USA: Ohio...
GCCCACCGAAGTGATCATCCTTACCGGCCACGGCACGGTGTCCACTGCCGTCCAGGCCATGAAGCTGGGCGCCTACGACTACCTCACCAAGCCGTTCAAAACGGAAGAGCTCAAGGCAATCGTCGAGAAGGCGTATGAGAAGAAAAAAATCCTGAGCGAAAACCTGCGACTCAAAACGCAGATAAAACGGCAGTCGGAAGCCCAGGGGATCGTCACGGAGAGCCACCTCATGCTCGAGATCCTGGAGACCGTGAAGAAGGTCGCGGTATCGGATTTTCCCATCGTCATCTACGGCGAAAGCGGCACGGGCAAGGAGCTCGTGGCCCGCGCCATTCATGACGCCTCGCCGAGGGCCGACGGGCCCTTCATCCCCCTCAACTGCGGCGCCATTCCCGAGACGATGATCGAGAGCGAGCTCTTCGGCCACGAAAAGGGCGCGTTTACCGGGGCCCATGAGAGAAAGCTGGGGCTCCTGGAGATCGCCGGCAATGGGACCCTTTTTCTCGACGAGATCGGGGAGTTGCCGTTGTCGCTCCAGGTGAAACTCCTGAGAGTGATCGAAACGTCTCGGTTCTTCAGGGTCGGCGGCGTCAAGGAAGTACGGGTCAGCGTAAAGTTCATCTCCGCGTCCAACAAGGACATAAAAGCGGAGGTGGAGAAGGGCGCCTTCAGGGCCGACCTCTACTACCGGATCAGCGCCCTGACCCTCCACATTCCTCCTCTTCGGGAGCGCAGGGAAGACATTCCCGTCCTCATCGAGCACTTCAGAAAGAAAAATCCCGCGTTCAAACAGAAGCAATTCAGTAAAGGCGCGCTCAAAGTCCTATCCGAATATGCATGGCCGGGGAACGTTCGGGAGTTGCAGAATATAGTGCACCGGACCCTTCTCCTGTCGCATGAAGACGTGATCGTGGAATGCGATCTCCCCGCGGACCTGGTCGCTTGCCGCAAGGAAATCGGCAGACGGCTCGTTGATGTGGAAAAAGAGCATATTCTCTCGGTACTCGCGGAAGCGGGCGGACACCGGGGAAAGGCCGCGGAAATCCTGGGCATCGACCCGAAGACCCTCTACCGGAAACTGTCGGACTACGGAGTGAAGGAATGACGATCGGCAGAAAATTCGCGCTCTGGGTCGTATACATCCTGATAGCCGTCAGCGCGGTGGCGGCATACGTTTTCTACACCATTGAACTCCGGGGAGAGAAGGCGAAGCTCGATCTGTTCGGACGGATGGAGGGCCGTATCATCGAAGAGAACCTTATCACGTTCATGCAGAAACGGGACAATCCCGGGCTCAACAAAAAACTGGATGACGTTAAAAAGAATGCGGAGACCATCAGCAGGATACTGCTGCTGAACAGAGACGGTGTTGTCAAGGCCGCAACGGACAAGGAGCTGATCAATAAAAAATTTGGAATCTACGACGTCGGGTGCCGGGAGTGTCATAAAGCGGGGAGCCTGAGGTTCTCCGTGTACGAGGGGAGCGCCTATCGCTGGGCATCTCCCATAGAAAATAAACCTGCATGCCATGTCTGTCATTTGTCCTCGGTAAAGAACAATGGAGTTCTCCTCATTGATTTTTCCGTTGCTGAATTTAAACAGCACGTTGGGGAAGAACTGCTTGGAGGATTTGTCATCTTCGGTTCTTCCATAGTCCTCATGGGCATTATCATGGTTTTGTTATCCAGGGCGCTTATCACCCGCAGGCTGGAACGCCTGGGTGCAGCGATGAAGGACTTTCAGCGAGGCGGGACGTCGGCGTTCGCGCCTGTCGAGGGCCGCGACGAGATAACGCATTTGGAAACCGGTTTCAACGAGATGGCGGAAGCCATTCAGCGACGGGAAAACGAAAAGGAATCCCTGGTGCGGCAGCTTTCCGCGACGAATGAGGATCTCCTGAAAGAAGTCAGCTTGCGCGCGCGTTGGGAGGTCATGCTGCGCGAGCAGAAAAAGTTTACAGACGATCTGATTTCAAATTCCGCTGTCGCCACCTTTGTGATAGACGCGGACCACAAAATAATCCTCTGGAACAAGGCCTGCGAAGAGCTCACCGGCTTCCGTGCAGCGGACATGATCGGCACCAGCGACCAATGGAAGCCGTTCTATCCGCACAAGCGGCAGACCCTGTCGGACGTGGTCGTCGACGGAAATAACGAAAGCCTCTCCGCTCTTTACAACAAACATGCGCGCTCGACCCTTACCCCGGACGGACTGCAGGCGGAAGGCTGGTATAAGAGTCTGAACAACAAGGAGCGGTATATCATCTTCGACGCTTCTCCGATCTATGACGGCGAGGGAACGTTGATAGCCGTGAACGAAACGCTCCAGGACATCACCGAAAGCAAACGATGGGAGCGTATGCTGCAGGAGCAACTGCAATTTCTCCAGCGCTTGATCGACACCATCCCGATACCGGTATTTTACAAGGACACGGACGGCGTGTATCAAGGCTGCAATAAGGCGTTTGAGACATACCTCGGACGTCCGAGGGATGAGATCATCGGGAAAACGGTTTATAATATGGCCCCCCAGGAGCTCGCTGATAAATATGAAGGGATGGATCGAGCGCTGTTTGCAAACCCTGGTGTGCAGGTGTATGAATACTCCGTCAAACACGCGGATGGAACCATGCGCGGCGTCATATTCAACAAGGCCACCTATAACGACGCACAGGGGAACGTTGCCGGGCTGCTCGGCGTGATGCATGACATTACCGAGCGCAAACGGCTCGAGCAAAAGCTGGCGCAGAGTGAAAGCCATCTCCGTGCCGTTATTGATACTGAGCCCGAATGCGTGAAGCTTATTGCGGCCGACGGCACTCTCCTCGAGATGAACCCCGCGGGGCTCGCAATGATCGAGGCGGATTCACTCGAGCAGGTGGCAGGACTGAACATATGCCCGCTTGTTGCGTCCGAGTATCGCCCCGCATTCGAAGCGCTTTCCGAGAGAACATTCCGCGGAGAGTCCGGCATACTCGAATTCGAGATCGTCGGGCTGAAAGGGACCCGCCGGTGGCTTGAGACCCACAGCGCCCCCCTGCGAAACGCGCGAGGCGAGGTTTATGCTCTCCTGGGGGTGACCCGGGACATAACCGAGCGCAAGAGAGCGGTACAGGTCATTCAAAGGAACTACGATACCCAGGCCGCGATTAACTGGGTCCTGCATATCTCCCTGGAAGATATTCCTCTTGAAGCCATTCTGAAGCAATCGCTCGACCTCATGCTCTCCATCCCGTGGCTCTCCTTTGAGTCAAAGGGCAGCATCTTCCTGGTTGAGAGCGATCCGAACAAGCTGGTCATGCAAGTCCAGAGAGGGCTGTCGGGCTCTCTCCAGGAAGTATGCGAGATCGTTCCGTTCGGCAAGTGCCTCTGCGGAAGGGCGGCGGCCAGGGGAGAGGTCCAGTTTGCCGATGGCCTCGACGAGCGCCACGAGATCCGTTACGAAGGCATCTCCCCCCATGGCCACTACTGCGTCCCGATCATGCATGCGAAGACGGTCCTCGGCGTCCTCAATATGTATCTCAAGGAAGGGCACCTGCGGGACGAGAAGGAAATAGAGTTCCTGAGCGCAATGGCGAGCGCCCTGGCCGGGATCATTCAACGTAAACGCGCAGAGTCGGAGCGCGAAAAGCTCATCGGGGACCAGCGGAACGTCCTAAAAACCCTCTCGCATTCACACAAGGAATGGCAGGACACCTTCGACAGCATCACGGACCTGATCTTGATCGTGGACAAGGACTTTACGATCTTGAAAGCCAACAGGGCCTTTTCAGCGTATTACGGTCTTCGCCCCCAGGACGTGATCAATAAAAAGTGTTATGAGCTTATCCACGACGGCGATTCGCCGATCCCGAACTGCCCTCACCGGACGACGCTGGCTGAAAGGAAACTGTCGGGAGAAGAGATCTTCGATAAGAGGACCAAAAGGACGTTCAGCATCTTCACCTTCCCCTATCATTCCCCGGACGGAGAGACCATCGGGTCGATCCATGTCATGAGGGACATTACGGATGACAAGGAGCGGGAGATGCGCCTCATCACCAGCGAGCGGCTTGCCGCCCTGGGCCAGATGGCCTCGGGCATCGCCCACGAGATCAACAATCCTCTGGCCTCGATCGCGGGTTGCTCGGAGGGGCTCCTGTCTCGGGTGAAGAAGGGCCAGTACGACAAAGCTCTCTTCGAATCCTATCTGGGCATCATCCAGGAAGAGGTGTTCAGGTGCAAGAGCATAACCACGGCAATGCTTTCTTTTGTGAGAAAGACGACGTATGAAAAGCAAAATATAAATCTGGCCGAGGCCCTCGATAAGACCCTTGAGATCATAGGCTTCCAGGGAAGGCTGAAAAATATCGAGATCATAAGAACGTATCATGAGCCGACGCCGGTCATCAAGGGTAACGGAGGCGAACTGAGGCAGGTCATACTTGCCGTGATTACGAACGCCCTCGATGCGATGAACGACAAGGGCACGCTCACGATCGAGACTGATTCCTTGGAAAACGGCGCAATCATCCGCATCAGCGATACCGGAGAGGGGATCTCCCCGGAAATCAGCACCAGAATTTTCGACCCCTTTTTTACCACCAAATCGGAAAGGGGAGGCACGGGACTCGGTCTTTCCATCGCCCGCAAGATCGTCGCGAACCATAACGGACACATCGATGCCTCATCAACCCCCGGAGGGACGACGTTCACGATAACACTTCCGCAGTAGCATCGTACCTCGTTCGGTCTTCCTTCTTCCATTCGCGTACTGTTTCCTCCATCGGGCATCCTGCCCATATAATCAGACATATTGCCTGACCACCGCGCTCTTTTCGATGATAAAACAATATTAAATCATAACGTTATATTCCGGCATTTCTCTTGCTATCACTTATCATCAGATCCAGAGGTGTCGGCCATGAGATATCTGTTACGAGATCTTTTCAGCGACGTCATCGAGGCGGCTAAAGAGGCCGGCATCTGGCAGACCCTTACCCTCAATGAAAAAGAAGAGGTCGTGAATTATTTCCTGCGTAATTTCGACTCGTTGATCAAGGAAGCCCGCTGGCTGAGGTTTTCCCATTTGATGACGTCGTACGTATCCGGGCGGCTGCCGCAGCGGGCGTGAGGAGGAGCAGAACATGAAGATGAACTGCTGGGAGTTTAAAAAGTGCGGGAGGCAACCGGGCGGCCCGAAGGCGGCTGAACTGGGCGTCTGCCCCGCGACCGTAAGCGCGGTCCTGAACGGGGCCCACGGCGGTCAGAACGCGGGCAGGGCGTGCTGGGTCATTGCAGGTTCCCTCTGCGGAGGCAAGATCCAGGGCACCTACGCCAAAAAACTGCTGAACTGCTGGAGATGCGAATTCATGAACAAGGTAAAACAAGAAGAAGAGCCCACAGAGTTCGGCTTTTCTCACACCCGGCTCGGCATGGAGCGGAGCATCGAGCGGCAGAATCAGGAGAGGGCGCTCGGCCATGAGTCAGCCGACAGTCGTCAGCTTGTCAAGAAATAGGGGCCGTTATGGGCGTGAAAGGCAGGGATGAAAAGACATGGAAAAACGAAATTGCTGGGAGTTCAAACAGTGCGGCAGGGAGCCGGGAGGCAGGAAGGCCGAAGAGCTGGGTGTATGCCCCGCTTCGACAGATGACCGGCTCGAGGGCGTCCACGGGGGGAAGAATGCGGGACGCGCGTGCTGGGTGCTCGCGGGCACGCTCTGCGGCGGCATGCCCCAGGGAACGTATGCCAATAAACACAAGAACTGCCAGCTCTGCGATTTTTACCGCGCAATAAAGGACGCAGAGGGGGTGGACTTCCAGCTGTCGATCGTGCTTCTTCGAAGGCTGGAGGCCGGCCTTGTACATGCCGGTCGATGATTGTCGAACTACCAGCATGAAGCGAAAACCGATGCGACGAAGATGAAGGCTCGGACGGTCATCTTCCTGAGCTTCGCGCAGGTGCTGAGCGTTGAGGACATGAAACAATTCGAATATGCCGCCGAGCGGAGGGCGACGCCTCAGGCGGCATGAAAGACAGGGGTAAGAAGTCAGATGAAGAATAAATCGTAGTTGTTGAGAAGGAAGGCTGCCGTGAAATTAAAAGACATGAAAATAGGGATGCGGCTGGGTTCAGGTTTCGGTGTGATATTGCTCATGTTGATCGGGATTGCGTTCTCGGGCTATCGGGGCGTAAGTTCGGTAACGAACGCGACGATCACGATGCTCCAAGGCGATGCAGCGATCTCGGAGCATTCCTCGCGGGCGCGGGCGAACGTGCTCGGTCTTCGTCGCTTCGAGAAAGATATCTATATAAATATGGGATCGAAGGAGAAAGTCGACGAGTACTATCAAAAATGGAAGGAGCAGCACGAGCACCTGACGGCAAGGCTCAGCGATGCCGAGAAGGCGGCCACCCTCCAACAGGATAAAGACAAGCTGGAAACAATGAAAACCGAGCTGGCGACCTACGATTCCGGCTTTCACAAGATATTTGCCCTGATCCAGGCCGGGAAAATAACGACCACGCAGCAGGCGAATGATGCGATCACAGAATATAAGGACCAGATCCATAAAATGGAGACAGCGGCGCAAAACCTTGCCACAGAAACCAACAAGCGCATGGATGCGCAGGAAGCCGTCGTCAAACAGCACACCAGCCGCACTGACACGATCATGCTGTCGCTTGCCCTGCTCGCGGTCCTTCTTGCGCTCTTGATCAGCTTTGCAATCACACAGAGTATTACCGAGCCCATAAAAGAAATAGCGGGTACCGCTCAGAAGATGGCTGTGGGCGATATCGACCAGAAAATGACGATGGAGAGAAAAGATGAAGTCGGCATGCTTGCCGATTCTTTCAGAGAGATGATTGGGTACCTCAAGGGCATGACAAAGACAGCCGAGAACATCGCTCAGGGCGACCTCCGCGAGGGTGTTGCGCCGAAGTCAGACCGGGACGTGCTCGGAAGCGCCTTCTCGATCATGATCAATGGGCTTCGCAGCGTCGTTGCCGACATCAGGAGCGGTGCAGACCAGATGTCCTCGGCCTCGGCCCAGATCGCATCCACCTCCGAGCAGGCTGCGCGGAACAACGAGACCGCGGCTACCGGCGTGGAGGAGACCACGTCCACCATGCACGAGATGTCGGCGAACATCCAGAACGTGGCCAAGAACTCGCAGAGCCAGGCGTCGTCCGTCACCGAGACCTCGGCATCCGTTCAGCAAATGGTGACCTCGATCCAGCGGATCGCGAACACCGCGAAACTGTTCGTCGAACTGTCGCATATATCGAAGGCGGCAGTGGAAAACGGTCTCAAAGCAATGGACAAATCCGACAAGGGGACAGTCCTGATCACCCATACTGTGACCAGGGCTGCCGATACCATTTCCAACCTTGGTTCGCGGGTCGAGGATATCGGCAAGATCCTGGACGTGATCGACGAGATCGCGGAGCAGACCAATCTTCTCGCTTTGAACGCCGCCATAGAGGCGGCCCGGGCCGGCGAGCAGGGCATGGGCTTCGCGGTCGTGGCCGAGGAAGTGCGGAAGCTCGCTGAGCGTTCCAGCAGATCCACGAAGGAAATAGCGGAATTGATTTCAGGTATCCAGGCAAAAACGAGGGAAGCGATCGAACAGATGGAAAAGTCCATCCTGATCGTAAGCGATGCCGCGGAATCCAATAAGGAGGTCGGCCGCTCTCTCAAGGATATAGAAGACAACGTAACGGAAGTGGACAGGTACGCCAGGGAGATCAACGCGGCGACCCAGGAACAGTCCAGCGGGAGCACACAGATCGCCAGGGCCACGGAGAGTCTCAGGGAGATTACCCACGAGATCAGTTCCTCCACCGAGGAGCAGTCCGCGGCTGCAGAGCAGATCGTAAAGACCATGGAAAAGATGCGCGAGATGGTCCACCAGAATGCGTCGGGGTCGACGGAGCTCGCGTCGTCAGCGGAACAGCTTCGTTCCCAGGCGGACCAGTTTCAAAAACTCGTCGGGAAGTTCCTGCTCGACGACGAGGACCGTGCGGAACGGTCTTTTAATAAAATCGGAACAGGGTTGCATTCGGGCGGCAATGGTCCCGGGAAACAGACTTCACGGAGAGCATTGCTAACGGCCGCCTGACGCGACTGGGACGGAAAAATGCGGGCTTTGACCCAAGGAGGAATAATGTATGGCTAAGAACCTTCAACTGGTTGTGTTCAACATCGGGAAAGAACTGTACGGCGTGGGCATCGATGCCGTCCACGAGATCGTAAAGGTGCCGGACATCACCGAGGTGCCGGACGCGCCTGCGTTTCTGCAAGGGGTGATCAATCTTCGGGGCAAGATCGTGCCGGTGGTCGATCTCAGGAAGCGAATGAACCTGGACGGTAAAGAGAGGACGAAGGCATCGAGGGTGCTCATCACCGAGAACGATGGCCGCCTGGTCGGGCTGCTCGTGGACGCCGTGTCCGAGGTGCTGAAGGTGCCGCCGGAGTCGGTGGAAGCTCCGCCCGAGATGATCTCGTCCATCGGCATAGAATATATCACCGGCGTGGCAAAGATGGGTGGGGGGCTCATAATCCTCCTGAACCTCAAAAAGGTATTCAGCGTCGAGGACATGATGAAATTGGGAGAGGTTGCTGAACGTAAGGCAGCGCCGCAGGCGGCATGACCCGCATCCGGGGCCGCTCTTAAACGTGTAGGTGATTTCCGGCAACAGCCGGGGAAAAACAATTTGCCTGAACAATTCGGAAATCTGAGTAAGGAGGAACTATCATGAAAGAGCTGTTCAAGAACATGAAGATCGGAGTAAAGCTTGGTATGCTGGTAGGCTTCATGTCGGTGCTCCTGCTGGGCATCGGCGTATATCTTTTGCATGGCATCTCCACCACCAATGCGTTAATGATAACCAACATGGATGTCGCAAAACAGTACACGAAGGCCGTTGCAGACGCCGACAGCACGGAGCTCCATTTTAAAAAGCAGGTCCAGGAATGGAAAGATACATTGCTGAGAGGGAACAACTCCGAGGATTTTGCAAAATATAAGGGAAATTTCATGAAAGAAGCGGCCGAGGTTCAGCACACGGGCAAAGAGCTCAAGGACTTGCTGATTACCCTGAAGCTGGACACGTCAAAAGTCGACGAATTTCTGCAAAAACATACCGAGATGGGAGACAGGTACCACGATGCCCTGAATCATTACAGCTCGAACAATGCCCAGAGCTACCATATCGTCGATACCATGGTCAAAGGCATGGACCGGGAGCCCACGGAACTGGTTGGCGCCGTTTCTCAAGAGATGCAGAAAATGGAGGTCGAAGCGTTTGCAGGCATCATGAAAACCTCCGCGGACAGTTACCACGCCATTCTGATCAGTTCTCTATCCTTTATCATCATCGGCTCAATTCTTGGTTTGGTAATTTCGCTTGTGCTCATTCGCAGTATAACCCGGCCCCTCAATGAGATCGTTGCCGTGGCGAAAAGGACAGCCGAGGGAGACATTACGGATGACATCCATGCGGAGGGTAATGACGAGATCGGGACCCTCGCGAAAGTCTTTCGCGAGATGATGATATATTTCAAGTCCATGGCCAAGACCGCAAACGACATCGCCCAAGGCGACCTGCGCAGCAACGTGATGCCGAAGTCGGACAAGGACGTGCTCGGTAACGCCTTCCATTCGATGATCGGGGGGTTACGGAGGATCATCACGGACGTAAGGACCGGCGCGGACCAGATAGCCACAGCATCGGCCCAGATGGCGTCCACCTCCGAACAGGCCGCAAAAAACAACGAGGCCGCGGCCACGGGCGTGGAGGAAACCACGTCCACCATGCACGAGATGTCGGCGAACATCCAGAACGTGGCGAAGAATTCACAGACGCAGGCATCGTCCGTGTCTGAGACCTCGGCGTCCGTTGAGCAGATGGTAACCTCGATCCAGCGGATCGCGAACACTGCGAAGCAGTTCGTCGAGCTGTCTGAAAAAACGAAAAAGGCAGTGAGCCTGGGCCTCGATGCGGTCGAGAAGTCCATCAAGGGAACCGACGAGATCAATAAATCGATCGCCCGGTCCGCGGACACGATTTCGGCGCTCGGCACACGGGTCGAGGACATCGGCAAGATCGTGGACGTGATCGACGATATCGCCGAGCAAACCAATCTCCTCGCTTTGAACGCGGCCATTGAGGCCGCGCGGGCGGGCGAGCAGGGCATGGGCTTCGCGGTCGTGGCCGAAGAAGTACGGAAGCTTGCAGAGCGTTCTGCGAAATCTACAAAGGAAATCGCCGATTTGATCTCCGGGATCCAGAAGGAGGCCCAGGAGGCCGTGAAGGTCATGGAGAAATCCACGCAGCTCGTGGAAAAAGGCGTGGAGATGAGCAAGCAGGTGGGCGATACGCTCAAGGCCATCGAGGGCAACGTGGTCGAGGTGGACAAGTACTCCAAGGAGATCGGTGCGGCCACCCGGGAGCAGTCCAGCGGGAGCACGCAGATCGCGAAGTCCGCCGAGAACCTCCGGGAGGTCACGCACGAGATCAGCTCCGCGACCGAGGAGCAGGCGTCGGCCGCCGAGCAGATCGTAAAGACCATGGAGAAGATGCGGGAGATGATCCACCAGAACGCATCGGGCACCACGGAACTCGCCTCGTCGGCCGAGCAGCTCCGCTCACAGGCGGACCTGTTCCAGGAGATCGTGGGCAAGTTCGTGCTGGACGACGATGAACGGGCAACTGTCACGCCGATGAAGAAGAAGGCCCTGCCCACGCACGGCGACGGCAAAGACTCGGGCGGCAAGGCGCCGACCTATCACAAAGCAGCATAACAAACCTGATGGCGCGGAGAGTGTCATCCGGACCAGGTGGGTGTTTTCCCTCAGGCCGCGGCTTATAAAAGCCGCGACCATTTCTTTGGGCCCGATTTTCTTCGGGCTTTCTGTCCGGAGGGACGGCAAATTGCCTTGGGATTCAGTTTTGAAACGGCTCGGAAGTGAATAATATCAATTCATTGTCTTTGGCACTGACTTTGCTTTCTCCTGAAGAAAGGGAGTTTTTTGCCGTTTGAAAGATATATTCGCTGAAGTTTTGCGAAAAAAATCGTTGTGATATCGGAGGGAGAAAAATTAATGAAAAGGACAAAAGAAGTGGTGTTGACAGTCGGCGTCGCCCTTGCTCTTCTGGCACTTCCCATTATCCAGGGAGAAGCGTTGGGAGCTGAAGGGCTGAAATGGGTGGGGTGCGGGATATCGAAAAAAGCTTTCATGGGCCCTCTCGCGGCGGCGTACGAGAAAAAGACCGGCGTGAAGATCAAACTGGAAGGCGGCGGAGCGACCCGGGGGATCGTTGACGTGGTTGAAGGGAAGGCTGACCTGGGCGGGACGTGCCGGCACGTGCTGCCGCGGCAGGAAGAACGGGGCGTAAAGCTCATCCCTCTGGGATGGGACGCGCTGGTAGTGCTTGTGCATCCATCCAATACGGTGAAGAACCTGAACCTGGATCAGTTGAAGGATATTTATACGGGAAAGACCACCAACTGGAAGCAGGTGGGAGGTAAGGACCGCAGGATCCTCGTCGTGGCGCGGTCGGGCAAGATTTCCGGCGTAGGACGGATGTTCCGTGAACTGGTTTTCAAGAACCCTGAGCAGGAGTTTACGCCCGCGGCCAGGATCGTAGAAGAATCGGCCGGCGTGGAGCAGGAAGTTGAAAAAGATCAGGGGGCCATTGCCGTAAGCGGCGTGAGCAGCGCGCAAAAAAGGGCGGTGAAGCTTTTGCAGGTCAATGGAAAAGCGCCGACCGACGAGAACATCAAGGATGGATCGTATCTTCTATACCGGCCCCTGTACCTTGTCGTAAAGCAGCAGGCTTCGGACGAAGTAGGCAAGTTCGTGGCGTTTGCGCTCTCCGACGCCGGGCAGACTGTCATCGCCGGCGAAGGGACGGTGAACTTGAAGGAAGGCGCCCGTTTGTGGGCGCTTTACAGCCGGCAGATGAAGGAGGCCGGGGTCACGCCCGGAAGTTTCTAACGGACCCGGATGCGGATTTTGTCCGAGCTTGACAGATAAAAATCAGAACTATTCACCACGAAGGCGCGAGGGACGCAAGGAAGACAAAAAACAGAGAATGGTTTTAACTTGATAAAAATAATTCTGATGTATGGTTTCCTCGCGCTCTTCGCGCCTTCGCGGTTACAGGTGTTGGTCTTTTCATCGATCTGAGGCATCGCCTCGCTGATCTTTACCTTACGAAAAAAAGGAGCCTCTGATGATTTTTCTAAAGTTTATGAACAACTGGAAACTTACCAAGAAAATCACGTTTACCCTAATCATCGCGCTTGCGCTCGTTTTCACGGTCCTGACGGTCATTTTGAGCCTGCATCAGAAGCGGATCCTTACTTACGAACTTGACAAGAAAGGAGCGAGCCTGTCCAGGTTTGTGGCGGACATCTCGATGGAGCCCATCCTGACCTACAACTTCACATATCTCGAGAACTATGTGAAGGACATTTCCGAGGGCGACAAAGACATCGTGTACGCGGTCGTGCTCGGCAAAGACGGCGGCGCGCTGACGCATCATTTCGACGACGTGAAGAAAACAGAGGGAGTCAAGGAGTTTACGAGCCCGGTCATGCAGAATTCGGAGAAGATCGGCGAGGTAAAAATCGGGTTCAGCACCGCATCGATCAGCCGGGCGCTCTTCGCTTCCCAACTCATCATCGGCGCACTCTGCATCGCCTCTCTGCTCATTATCTCCCTCACGATGTTTTTCCTCTTCCGGGCACTGGCGCTCACGCCGATTGAGAACCTGAAGGCGGTCATGGAGACCGTTGCTTCGGGCGACCTGACCGTGAAGGCCAGCGTGCATAGCAAGGACGAGGTCGGAGATCTGGGCCTCCAGATCAACCAGATGATCGGCTCCCTCGCTGGTCTTATCGGCCAGGTAAAATCCTCGTCGGAAAACATCATTGCCGCTTCGAACAGCATCGCGGCGACGTCCGAAACCATTACCTGCTCGGCCGCCGGGACGGCGTCGACCGCCGAGCAGGCGGCAAAAAACAACGATTCCGCGGCGTCTGCCGTGGAAGAGACGTCGGCCACCATGCAGCAGATGTCGTCCAATATACAGAACGTCGCGCGCAATGCGCAGAACCAGTCCGCATCCGTTTCGCAGACCTCGTCCTCGATAGAGCAAATGATCGCGTCGATCAAGAGCGTCGCGAGCACGGCGGAACGGCTCGTGGCCCTGTCCCAGAACGCGAAGAAAACCGTCGTTCTCGGTTTTGAATCGGTCCATAAGTCGAATAAGAGCTCTGATGAGATCAGCAAGGCGATCAACCGCTCAGGAGACACGATCGCGGCGCTGGGTTCCCGTGCGGAGGACATCGGCAAGATCGTGGACGTGATCGACGGGATCGCCGATCAGACGAACCTCCTTGCCTTGAACGCCGCGATCGAAGCGGCACGGGCGGGTGAGCAGGGAATGGGGTTCGCGGTCGTAGCCGAAGAGGTGCGAAAGCTTGCGGAGCGGTCGGCACAGTCCACGCGCGAGATCGGAGAACTGATTTCCGGAATGCAGAAAGAGGCGATCGAAGCTGTTAAGAACACTGAAAAGACGGCGGAAATCGTTGAGAAGGGCGTCGCACTGAGCAAAGAGGTCGGGGATGCCTTGCAGGAGGTCAACCGTACCGTGGAGGAAGTCGATTCCTGCGCGAACGCGATCGGCGCGGCGACCCGGCAGCAAAACAGCGGAAGCAGCCAGATCGTATCGTCGGTCGAGACCCTGCGGGAGATGACCCGTGAGATCGCCTCGGCCACCGAAGAACAGGCTTCGGGCGCCGAGCAAATCGCAAAAACGATGGAAAAGATGCGGGCGAACCTGCATCAGAACGCTTCGAGCACGGCCGAGCTGGCCAAGACAGCCGAGCAACTGCGTTCGCAGGGCGCTGCGGAGCTTGCGGAATCTGCAGGGCAACTCCGCTCCCAGGCCGGTCGCTTCCAGGAGATCGTCGGCAAGTTCGTGCTGGACGACGACGAACGGGCTCCGTTCACGCCGTTAAAGAAGAAGGAACTGCCCAGACAGGGCGACGGCAAAGACCCGGAAGGTAAGACGCCGACACACAGGTTGGCTAGGGTGGCGTAAATTAAACAAGCAGGGTCCATCCAATTACCCAAACCAGGCGGGTGTTTACAATTCGGCCGTGGCGACAAAAGCTACGGCCTTTTTTTTGTTTGCGGAGGCAGACCATTCAGAGGCAGGATCACCATGTCGGACAATGTGTCCGCTTCCTTAGGCAAATTGCCCGAAAAAAAACCTTTTTGCTGTTAATTCAGTTATGAAATCAATATATTAGTCTCTGGCCGACCTCTTGCATATTCCCTAGTACAAAGAGTTCCACTGCGCACACTGGTTGAGGAGGCTTAATGTTGACGGGCGAGGAGTTCAGACTTTTCAAAAACCTGATCTATGAGGAATCCGGCATGTTCCTCACGGAGGCGAAAAAAGACTTCCTCGAGAACAGGCTTATTAAAAGGATGCGGGCCACGAACATGACGACCCCGTACTGGTATTACCGGTTCCTCCTGGCGAACAGGAAAGCCGAACTCCTCGTGCTTCTCGACATCCTGACCATCAACGAAACGTCTTTTTTCAGGAACGAACCGCAGTTCGAGCTCTTCAGGAACGTCATACTTCCCGATGTGATCGAGCGGCGAAAGCGCGAGATCCAGAGGAAACTGAGGATCTGGTCAGCGGGCTGCTCGACCGGCGAAGAACCCTATTCCATCGCGATGACGGTCCTCGATACGGTCCCGTATCCCGACCTTTGGGACATCAAAATCTACGCGTCCGATTTAAGCTTGAAGGCCCTCGAAGTCGCGCACCGCGGCGTCTATGCGTTGGGCAAGGCGAAAGAGACGGTCCCCGTGGAAACAATGGCGCGTTATTTCGAACCCCAGGGCGACGACGTTCGGGTGATTGACGCCGTGCGAAGACGTGTGGTGTTCGACTACCACAACCTGAAACACGAGAACGGCCTGCGTGATCTTGACATCGTATTTTGCCGTAATGTGATGATTTACTTTGACGAAGAGGAGCAGAAGAGACTGGTGAACAAATTCTACAACTGTCTCGCTCCGGATGGATATCTCCTGGTCGGTCATGCCGAAAGCCTGCACGGGTGGAACATGAACTTCCAGTTTTTGCACGACAATAAAGGGACGGCGTATAAAAAACCAGCAAGGGAGACGCGACATGAGGATCCTGCTCGTTGAAGACGACAAAAATTTCGGATATGTACTCAAGGGGGAACTGGCGGACACCGGCTGCGAGATCGACCTTGCGCAGGACGGAGTCGAGGCGGTGCTGAAGTTCATCGACGGGAACTATGATTTCGTCCTCCTCGACATCAAGATGCCGAAGCTGGACGGGATCAATGCCCTGCGGATCATCAAGAAGCTGAATCCGCGCGTGCCTGCCATCACCTATTCGGGCAATGCGGGCAGCGGGGAAATGGCGGAATCGGTGAAGGCAGGCGCCATCCGGTGCCTCACCAAACCCTTTGAGATCAGTCAACTCAAGGAAGAGATCAAGAAGTATCAATCGCGCCACAGCGGGGCGTAATTATGACTGATGCCTTAAGCCAGTGGAACGAGCAAGAGGTCGCGGAGCTGAAGAAGGTCTTCTACGCCCAGGCGTACGAGATCGTGGAAGAGCTCCAGGACTCGATGCTCAAACTCGAGGCGGAGCCGGGCAACGACGATGTCCTCAAGATCGTCAAACGGCTCGTTCACACACTCAAGGGAGACTCCAACTCCATCGGGCTTGTGTCCATCGGGACGCTCTGCCACCGCATGGAAGACGTTCTTACGTCCCTCGTGAACAACACCAGGGGCATGGAGCACGAGGCCATTGACATCCTCATGTCCTGCGTCGATGCCGTGTACGATCTTCTTGCAAAAAGCGAGGCAGGCAAGGAGATCGGGCAGGCGCATGAGATCATCGGACGGATCGGCCGGTTCCTCAGCAATGCCCCACCGGCGCCGACCGCCGCTGTCCGTCTGGCTCCCTCCGAGTACGAGGAGCTCCAGATACAGGAGGCGCTGAAGAGCGGCCAGCGGGTGTATGTAATCAATGTCGGTTTTGACCCCCGGTGCAAAGAAAAGAACGTAGCGGCGCTCATGGTCATGCGGAACCTGGGCAATGCCGGCAGCATCATATCGTCGGTCCCTGATCCGGCGAACAGCGATCTGAACGAGACGCAAACGGTGACGTTTTTCTTCAGCTCAAAACTCGATGCAGAGGCCGTGAAAAAGAAAGCGTTTCTCGCGGGGATGACTGCCGAGATCCTCGTCAGGGAGTGGGAAGAAAGAGTGCAAAGAGAGGGACCGTCACCGCAGCAGCCGGCACTCTCTGCAATGTCTTCCCGGAACGAGACCCTTCGGATTGAGGTGTCCCGGGTTGACCTGGTCATGGATATGGTTGGAGAGCTCATCATCGGACGGTCCATGATCGAACAGATCACGCGGGAGATTGCGGCCGGCGCATCGGCGGGCGATGTGGCCGCACGGCTCGCTGCGGTGAACGCTTCGATGGAACGCACGGTTTCGGACATACAGAAGGGCGTCATGAAGATGCGCATGGTGCCCATGTACCACGTGTTCAGGAAATTCCCGAAGATCGTGCGGGACCTCTCGACGGACAAGGGCAAGCGCGTGCGGCTCGAGCTCATCGGGAACGAGACGGAACTGGACAAGGGGATCGTGGACGCACTGGGCGAGCCTCTGTCCCACATCATCAGGAATTTCATCGACCACGGGATCGAAGCGTCCGAAGAGCGGCGCAGGGCTGGCAAGCAGGAGGGAGGCGTCATCACCCTCCGGGCCTTTCACGAAGCTTCCCAGATCGTCATCGAGGCCGGCGATGACGGGAGGGGGATCGATATTGCGAAGCTCAAACAGAAGGCGATCGACGGCGGGTTCCTGAACAGGCAGGATGCGGGCAGGATGTCCGATGCGGAAGCCGTGAACCTCATCTTTGTTTCCGGCTTAAGCACGGCGGATACGGTGAGCACGACCTCGGGCAGGGGCGTGGGCATGGACGCGGTGAAGACGGCCGTGGAACGTTTGAAGGGAACCATCGAGATCGATACGAAGGAGGGCAGGGGCACCACCTTCCGGATTCGGCTCCCCCTTACCCTCGCGGTGATCAAAGCATTGCTCTTTGAGGTTGCCGGCCGGTTGTACGCGGTCCCGGTCCCTGCCATCTCGGAAGTCGCAAAAGTCATGACCGATGACCTGGTCACGGTGGACGGAAGAAGAACGCTTCTCCTCAGAAATCAGATCATATCCATCATCTCGCTGGAAGACCTGTTCACGGCGGGCGGGAATGGGACGAAAAAAAAGTTCGTCCTCATCCTCAGCATGGGTGCGAGGAAAGTGGGGCTTTTGATCGACCAGGTCATGTGGCAACAGGAGCTGGTGATCAAGGCGATCGACGACCGCCACATGCAGTCGGAATTCCTTGCAGGCGCCTCCATTCTTGGCAACGGGAAGGTAGTGCTCATCCTCGACGTTTTTGCCGTGTTCAAGAAGGCCGTCGAGCGGGAAAAGAAAAGACTGGCAACGGCATGAACGGCCAAAGATTAGTATTTACCACAGAGGCACAGAGACACGGAGAATGAAAAAGAGAAAGAGAATCTATGGATGTTAACCCGCGATGTGGATTTTCTCTGTGTCTCCGTGTCTCCGTGATGAAAAGTTTTTTGGTTTGGTTTTTTTGAAAGGTATGCAACATGAGTAAAATCAGGGTCCTGGTTGTCGATGATTCAGCGCTTATGAGGAAGATGATCCCCCAGATCCTTTCATCCGACCCGGACATAGAGGTCGTGGGGACCGCCATGGACGGCCTCTTTGCCCTGAAAAAAATGAAAGAGCTGCGGCCGGACGTCGTGACCCTCGACGTGAGCATGCCGAGGATGGACGGGATCGAGACCCTCAGGCATATCGTGGAGGATTTCGGGACCCCGGCCATCATCGTGAGCTCGCTGGCGCAGCGGGACACGGAACTCACGTTCCAGGCCCTGGAGATCGGCGCCTTCGACTTCGTAACAAAGCCGCAGGACGCCATCTCCGTGCACATCAACGAGATCGGCGAGGAGCTCACTGCAAAGGTGAAGGCAGCGCATGAAAACCCCCTTGCGAGGCTCCGTCTGGTGCATGCCCGGCCCGGCCCTCATTCGGAGAAGAAACAGGCTCGGCCTGCCGGCGCACGGTCGGCGGACCGCCTCCTCGCCATCGGGATATCCACCGGCGGCCCGAATGCGCTCTCCTATCTCCTGCCTCAGATCCCGAAGGACTTCCCGGCCGGCATCCTCATCGTGCAGCACATGCCCGCGGGGTTCACCGAGATGTTCGCCTCGAGACTGAACACAACCTGCGAGATCGAGGTGAAAGAGGCAAAAGACGGGGACCTTGTCCTTCCCGGGAGGGCGCTCATCGCGCCGGGCAACCGGCACCTCAAGATCAAGCGGATGGCGCTCGGCACCATTGCCGTACTCTCCGATGCGCCCCCGGTCAGCGGGCACCGCCCATCCGCTGATGTGCTGTTCCGGTCCGTTGCTTCCGAGTACAAGCAGCGCGTCACCGCGCTGATCATGACCGGCATGGGCTCAGACGGGGCCGAGGGGATCGGCGAGATCAAGGCCCGGGGCGGCATGACCGTGGCCCAGGACGAAGAAAGTTGCATTGTTTTCGGGATGCCGAAGGTGGCGATCGAAAAGGACCATATCGAAAAAATCGTTTCTCTCAAGAACATGGGTGCTTTTCTATCAGATCATTTCTTGAGCAAGGAGGCAGCATATGGCGCACTCAGTTGCTGATGTGGACAGAAAAGAATTCCGGTGCCTCGTCGCGGACGACTCGGCGTTTGCCAGAAAGAACATCGCACAGGTCCTGGAAAAGCTCGGTGGGAGCGTGGTCGGAGAGGCGTCGAACGGGCTGGAGGCGCTGGCCCTTTACGGCACGCTGCATCCCGACCTGGTGCTCCTGGACATAACCATGCCTCAGCTGGACGGCGTGGAGACGCTCCGCCAGATCATCGAGCAGGACAAGAACGCCAGGGTGATCATGGTCAGTTCCATCGGCCACAAAGAGATGGTGTGGAAGGCGATCTGCCTTGGCGCCAAGAGCTTCGTCACGAAGCCGTACGATCCGGACTATGCGGGCATGATCATTCAGGAAGTCGTCGGCAAGAATGGAGGCGAGTAACATGAGATATGAATATATCGATCCCTTTGTCACGACGACGATACGGGTTCTCGACAGCGCCATCCCGGGGAACATCCGCCGCGGAGACGTTACCGTGTTGCAGGGGGACCGGATGAAAGGGGACGTGGCCGTGCTGGTCAGGATCACCGGCGACGCCGAAGGCGATATCATTCTCAGCATGGATACGGCCACCGCGCTCAAGGTCTGCGCCTCGCTGCTTCGCGAGGACTTTGCAATCATGACGCCGCGCAGCGTGGACGCGCTCATGGAAGTAGCGAACATGATCACGGGCAACGCGGTAAGCGCCCTCAATGATCAGGGCTTCGACTTCGTGGTCTCCCCTCCCGTGGTGCTTACGAGAGATGACGGCAGGAAACAGCGCCCCGACGTGGAGTCGCTGCAGATCCCCCTCTTTTCTGAATACGGCGAAATGGTGATGAACGTCGTATTGGGCTCAGACTGACAAAGGCGGTGTGTCCCATGGCTGATGGCACCTCTATACTTTTTGTAGATGACGAGACGACGATCCTGAAGGTGTTCTCTTCGCTGCTCGCGGAAGCGGGATACACCATCACAACGGCATCCCGGGCAGATGACGCACTGCGGCTCATATCCGATAATCGGTTCGACATCGTTTTCCTTGACCAGTTTCTCGGTCCGGCCCGGGGACTCGATGTGATGCGCCGTATGGCGGAGGTGAACGCGGACCTTTCCTACGTCATCATCACCGGCAACGGGAGCACCGATCTCGCCGTCGAGGCCCTCAAGGACGGGGCAGTGGATTTTATCACCAAGCCGTTTTTGGTCACTGATCTGATCAAGAGCATCGAGTATGTAAAAAAACGGCGCAAGCTCGACCGGGAGCGGAGAGACTGGCTGGCGGAGCTTCAGCTTGTGGTGAATGAAAAAACCGATGAGTTGAATCGGGTCTATACGCATGTGCTGGCCTCTCTCGCGCTGGCCATGGAACAGCGGGACAGCGGTACGTATGGGCACAGCAGGCGGGTAAGTTATAATTCACGCCTGATC